>Ga0307510_10004434_pt1 | contig 16514 bp, 18 predicted proteins | sample 12_EM_MG_FD_207224 | JGI IMG/M metagenome (GOLD analysis project Ga0307510, IMG submission 207224) | Populus trichocarpa ectomycorrhiza microbial communities from riparian zone in the Pacific Northwest, United States - 12_EM | ecosystem: Host-associated > Plants > Roots > Unclassified | place...
TGCATTGCCAGCTAGAGTACCTTGCTGGGTGCCTCCCAGGGCGTATCCGGCGTGCCCTAGACGAATTACCATCGACACTTGATGCGACATATGAACGCACGTTGCGAGAGATCAAAGACACAAACTGGGAGTTTGCTCGACGACTGCTCCTGTGCGTCGCTGTTGTCTCCCGTCCGCTCCGAGTCGAAGAACTAGCGGAACTCCTCGCATTTGATTTCGAGGCGGGAGAGATTCCGACATTTCACGAGGATTGGCGCCTCGAAGATCCAGTAGAAGCGGTGCTGTCAACGTGTTCCACATTGCTCTCCATTGTCAGCACCCGAAATTCCCAAGTAATACAATTTTCACACTCCTCAGTCAAGGAGTTCTTGATGTCTGCCCGCTTTTCCGAGAAACACGATACTATTTCCAACCGCTACCATGTTTCTGCGACACCCGCACACACCCTTGTTGCTCAAGCATGTCTTGGGATTATATTGCACCTGGACAAAGGTGTCACCAGAAGTACCCTGCCGAAATTTCCTCTTGCTGAATACGCTGCCGAGCATTGGTTTGAACATGCCCGTTTTGAGGGTGTGTCGCAAAATGCATTTGGAGGGATGAAACAGCTGTTTGACTGGAGGAATCCACACTTAGCAGTTTGGCTCTGGATATGTGACCCGGCTGTTCCCCTCTGGAGACGAGGCATGCCAGAAAAGCCACCGTTGACACCTCATGGAACCCCGTTGCACTACGCCAGTTTTTGCGGTCTACACGACGTTGTGAAAGTCTTGGCCATCGAGCACCCACAAGATGTAAATTCCCGGAGCTTCACTGACGAGAAAACGCCTTTGCACCTAACTTCACGAGTGGGCCATGTGGATATGGCCCAGCTCCTCATCAAGCACGGCGCAGATGTGGCAGCCCAGAGCGAGGACGGGGCGACTCCGCTGCATTTGGCATCCGAACAGGGTCATGTAGATCTGGCCCTGCTTCTCATCAAGCACGGCGCTGACGCGGCAGCCCAGAGGAAGGACGGGGAGACTCCGCTGCATTGGGCGTCCTCACGGGGTCATGTGGATTTGGCCCGGCTCCTCATCGAGCACAGCGCCGACGCGGCAGCCCAGAGCAAGAATGGGGCGACTCCGCTGCATTGGGCGTCTTCGTCCTTACAGGGTCGTGTGGATCTGGCCCGGCTCCTCATCGAGCACGGCGCCGACGCGGCAGCCCAGAGCAAGGATGGGACGACTCCACTGCATTGGGCATCTGCACAGAGCCATGTGGATCTGGCCCTGCTCCTCATCGAGCACGGCGCCGACGCGGCGGCCCAGAGGAAGGACGGGATGACCCCATTGTATCGGGCTTCCGATGGGGGGCATGTGGATCTGGCCCGGCTCCTCATCGAGCACGGCGCTGACGCGGCAGCCCAGAGCGAGGACTGGACGACTCCGCTGCATCAGGCGTCTGCGTCTTTACCGGGTAATGGCAGTGTGGATCTCACCCGGCTCCTCATCGAGCACGGCGCGGACGCAGCAGCCCAGAGGAAGGACGGGGAGACTCCGCTGCATTTGACATCCAAACAGGGCCACGCGGATATGGCCCGGCTCTTCATCTAGCTTCATCGAGCATGGCGCGGACGCGGCAGCCCAGACGAAGGACAGGACGACACCACTGCATTTGGCATGCGAATGGGGTCATGTGGATCTGGCCCAGCTCCCCATCGAGCACGGCGCGGATGTGGCAGCCCAGAGCAAGGACAGGACGACTCCGATACATTTGGCATCCAAACAGGGTTATGCGGATCTGATTGAGCTCCTCATCGAGCACGACGCTGACATCAGGAAAGACCTCCCGAGGGGAATTTAGGCTTGCTAGCAGAAGTTACTGATAAATTCGGGTTATTGCTTGCTAGTTAACCCCGCACCATAATGTCTGAATAATATATTGATAGTAACACTAACACATGAGAAGTAGTAGCAAAGGGGACATTGTCAATAGCAGGAGTAAGTGAATGTGTAAATGATCATGGGTGTCCATGACATCCATGCACCAAGTGCATGATTGTTCCTCCAACAAGGATTAGGTTGGATAGTGACATTCATAGCTACGCTACTGGAGTGAGGAGATAGACTCTAACAGAGTTCTACTTTGGCTTTTCAGGATTCGTTATACTAGGGTTTCTTGGCCACAGACGATCAGCATGTGATGACCAAGGGTGCGCTCAGCTCAGCCAATTCGGTACAGATGATGTAGGCATCGGTGTAGGGTTTGTAGAGAGGAATTTAGAGCTGGGTGCACCGGCACTTGTGCTCGAATCTGCTGGACACGAGGGTAAACACCCCATCGCGTTCTTGGTGTTCCATGTGCAGCTCTGGATGAGAAGGCATCCCGCGGGCGTTGGCAGCATGTCATCATGTCATCCCTCCCATAGTCCCCAAGAGCCTTGATATGGTGGGAAGGCCCGGGGTATCCACCTGCTTGCGGAAGATAGCCGTTGTTCGGGTTGTGATGGTCAGCCGAGCCGACGATGTGCCCATTGCTAGTGGGATGCAGTCCCTGGTAGTATATCGGATTAGTACACGCGCCTGTCATTCCAACTGACCGCGCGAGAGCGGGGTTCGACTCCCCGCCAGGGAGTGTCATTTTTCGTTTTGCGGAACTCAGGGAGATTTTAGGAAAGTGGTAGTGAGCGAAAAGCACAGTTATAGACATGTAGCCGCACCCTTATCATGTGAGTTCGATGCGATTCAATGCACGCATCAGGAAGGGACAAGAGTGGGTATCAACGAATATTAATGTTGTTCACACACAAAGGGTCACCTAGTAGCAAATCTGGCGATACGGGTGACGGGAGTCCACTGAGTCTAGGGAAGTCGGGCCGGACAACGCAGAGAAGCCGCACAGAGAAGCCACGACACCGGCATGGCGTCAGCGCACAGGCCCACGGGAACACACAGGACCATAGTCATAATAAGTCTAGCTATCGCACAACCACCCAGAACGACGGCAACCGGAGCACAACTGAATTGCCACGATAGAGAGAATCTGAGATCCTTGCTTTTACGAAGGTCAGCCTGGGCCGTATATGTATTAGAGTGATTTGGCAACTGGCAAGAGATTTTCCAGAGCACTACTAGCCCGACTAATGACATGATGATACCCCGACAGCCGTCTCAGGTCCTACCTTCAAACCTGAATTCACACCTTGTACCGGCAGCGACAGAATTGAGTTAGGTGGCACCTGCCACCCGCCACAGGCTACAGTGGCGGGTTAGAGGTCACGTTGAATTTCCCAGGCGCAGCCTCGGGCTCCGAGTCAACTGCTCTGCGTCTGACAAGGTGTCCTTGGTTCCATTGCTCAACCAACGCATACAACCTACAACCACATCCCCGTCGAAATATGCTACCTATGCACAATTCTGGTCGCAGGACCCTTCCTGCGCCCCCTACTAGGGCTTTTCAACCAGCCCGTGAGTACTATAATCTCTCCGAGTCGAGTGTTCATTCCAGCTCATCGTCCGGCCCTATTTAGCTACTCGCCTCAGTCTTGCATCATCGCAAACGATCGGCGGTCCAGGCGACATTGCGATTGGTGCGATGGAGACTACTCTTTCGGCTCTGAAAGAAGCAAGCGTCCCTTTCATCTCCCCCGTGGCGGGCCTCCTCCTCCAAGTGTTCACTATGCGAGATGCAAGTGTCTCACCATTGCGACGATGTTATTTCTTACCAGTATATCGACAGGACGTGAAACAGTACAAGGAAGAGTGGGATCTTGTCATGCACAAACTCGAAAGAATCGCCAACCTGGTCGACAAAGTCAGAGTGCTGTGCGAGGTCCATAACATGGAGATAACAGATGTCCCACGTAGTTTGCTTGCAATATTCGAGAACCTGGTGACGTATGTCGTAGTTCCCTAGTCCTCTGATCACCGGCTGATCGTACTTAAAGTGAACTGGATGGGATCAAGGACGCGCTTAAGCAGAACAAAGAAACCAGAGGAATCAAGAAGTTCTTCTTGCGCAACGATTTGCTACGGAGGGTCAAGCAATATGATAGCAAGCTTTCGAACGTGCTTCAAACTTTCCATGTTTGTCATCAGTTGGTTTATCCGTCTCACCCATCTGATCTGTCGCCTATAGACCGAGCTAGTTCTAGATGTCCGCTTTGCACAACTCACTGAGGTACACAAGGTGCGCATCCTCACTGTGTCAGTCGATGACAATCAGTTCATGTCTTCGATAGGTTATTTATAGTGGCCCATCCGTTGCCTCCAGCTCTGGCAGCTCATCCAATATTCATATGTTCGTGTCTAAAGCTTCTACTTTTACCGTGTGCTGATGTCGCACAGATCAATGCCCCGGGGACTACGTTCACCTCAAACGTTCTTTGGACGGGATTCTGAGCTCGCCCAGATCATTGATATGATTTTCTCCCATGTTGGCTCTCGCCCCGCCCGCATCGCGATCCTAGGGTCTGGTGGTTACGGCAAGACCACCCTCGCGGATGCGGTGCTCACCCACCTCCGTGTCCAAGAATACTTTGCGGATGCTCGGTACTTCGTTGCCTGCGAATCAGTCTTCTCACCTGGTGCTCTCTTGATGGAGATTGCGAAAACGCTTGGTGTCTGTGATGGGGCCACAGATGTCTTGTGGTCTCGAATACGCACTGCATTGAACTCGAAGGAGTGCATCATATGTCTTGATAACTTCGAGTCACCCTGGGACCAGGATGGTGACATCAGAAACTCTGTCGAAGATTTATTGTCCAGAATTGCCGAGCTCCAGCACGTCACCTTACTAATCACAATACGGGGCACAATGCGTCCTGCCCAGACTCAGTGGACAGTGCCCCATCTACTTCCGTTAACCACACTGGACCGTAATGCTGCGAAACGAGTGTGGGAGCACACTTCGGACAACTATGATGTCTTTGCGGAGGAACTCACAAAAGCTGTGAACTATGTTCCTCTCGCCGTTAGCTTGCTGGCCCACCTTGCTCAGGCCACATCTCCGGAGTTGTTGTTAAAAGAATGGAATGAAAAACATACAGAGTTTATTCACACAAATCATACAAATAGGCAGTCAGATCTTGACTACTCCATTCAGCTCTCTATCAATAGTGGCAGGATGAGAGCTAATCCATCTGCTAGAGCATTACTCGGAACTCTCAGCATGTTACCAGATGGCATCCATAAAAAGCAGATACAAAGGTTCAAGGAAATCCTTTGGGGCATAGACATTCTATCAGGCCTTCGGACACTGCATGAATGCAGCTTGATATGTATGGTTGGAGAGAGATATCAGACTCATCCAATCATACGGAAATTTTGCAATAATTATGCGTTAATATCTGAAGAGCACGTGTATGCTCTTAGAGATTTCTACCTTAAGCTGGCATCTACCAGGCCGTTTGAGGCACAGGCTGGCACCCATGCAGAGATGGTGTTAGAAATGAATAACACACAGACCATGTTATTTGGTCTTATGAAATTGGATATTGAAGATTATACAAAGCAGGTTCAAGCTATCAGTTCATTTACACTGTTTTGCAGCAGTATTGGAGATCATTCAGACAAATTGATCAGTCAAACTATTGAAGTTTTACAACAGAAGAATGCTTCTCTATCATTGATTATCAGATGTCTTGAAACATGGGGAAGACTACATTGTCATTCTAGTAACCTTACCAGTGCAAAATATAAACTTCAAGAAGCAGAAAGGCTTTGTAAAGCTGGGAAAGAAAATAAGAGCACTTTGCATGCCAGCATTTTTTATTGGCTTGGTGAAGTAAATCTTCTCCAATACACATTAGATGAGGCTATTATCTCATTTCAAAAGGCTCTAAAATTTCACAAGCACACCAATGATATTATAGGTCAAGGAGATGATTATAGTGGACTTGGAAAAACATATATCAGGCTCAATAAGTTTCAGGAGGCTGAAGCTGCATATTCTAAAGCCCTAACATTCCATGAGCTTGGAAATAGTACTCTTGGCCAAGGAGATGATTATAGAAGCCTTGGGCAGATCTATTTTAAGCTAAATAGGCTCCAGGAAGCTAAAGCCTCATATAATAAGGCTCTACAGTTTCATAAGCTTGGAAATAGTGCCCTAGGCCAAGGAAATGATTATCATGGACTTGGAGATATCCATGTCAAATTAAACAATCTAAATGAAGCAAAACACTCATATTGTCAGGCCTTAAAATTTCATAGGCTTGCAAATGTTATTTTAAACCAAGGAAATGATTATCATGGACTGGGAAACACATATCTTAGATTAAACCAACTCAATGATGCTAAGGCCTCATTTTATAAGGCCTTGGAATTTCATCAGCTTGCCAATGATACCTTCTGGCAAGGTAATGATTCTATGGAACTGGGAAACATCTATTTTAACTCAAAAAATTTAAATAAAGCCCAGGCCTCATTTCATAAGGCTCTAAAGGCATATGAGCTTTCAAATAGCATACTGGGTCAGGCCAATGCTCTTCAAAAATTAGGCAGAGTACAGTTGGCAGGATCACAGCTGCAAGATGCCAAAACTCTATTTGAGAATGCCCTTAAAATGCATAGGCAAGGAAAGGATATTGTGGGACAAAAATTAGATCAGGACTTCTTAAACACAGTACTCTTTAAAATAAGACAGCAAAAAGGTTATTAGAAGATGTACCATGTAAATCAGAAAAATATTATGCTATTTGGTTTTTGAAAGTGTTGGGGTTGGCCGGCCGAGTGGCACCCAAGGATACACACAGCTCTAAGTATCAGTCAACGAGAGTGATCAAAGGCAACACCATCTGCATTAACTTACCCTGCATAGGGAGAGCCATCTAGATCCGCTTCTCCCAATGGGAAGACCGTCACCTATCCTTACCCATTCCCCTTGCTTGTCTCGAGGAGACAGCTCTCCCACCAGTGATTTCCCTCTGAGTCCCCTCTTTGCTGGCCCTTGTCAGTGCATTCTTCGAGTTCTGACTGCGTAGAAACTGGTCTCGGCATCAGGGTCAGGGTCTGGTTCAGTGGGTCACATATGAGTAACAGCAACCATTCCACTGCCGCACCGAGCTCCATGCTGTGCCGCACTTGCCGCGCACTGGCTCATCTCAGTGTCTTGAAGCCCTCGTAAACACGGTACGTACCAGTGGCCATGCAGAGGTGGCAGCAGCAGGTAAGGACAGCTTTGGGTCGTGAATGCAAGGCGGTCTTGCTGACTCTTGCGAGGTGCATCGCAGTCACACTTGGGCTTAGCTGGTTTTCGAGTCAAACATTGAGCCTCAAGATAGCGAGAAGCATTTTATCAGCGTGATAGGCAACGAACGTAACTCCAATACAGACTCAGTGTAAGAGCAGTAGTCGTTGTGACTGTGAGGTCGAAATAAGAAGGAAAAAGGCAGGGGTCGGAGGAGAGGAAGAAGACAGGGGTGGAATCAAAACAGAATTAGAGAGGAACGGGAGGTGAGCATACCAAGTCAAGTTGAGAATACGAAAGCGGCGAGAGGCACAAGCAGATCAATGTGAATAGTCAATAGCCCAGACGCGTCGACGAGAAGCGGTGCTGACAGAGTCCGAAGATAGAAATTAGGAAGACGAGAAAGCGGGAGACAACAGGAAGAACTCGAGGTTGGTACTACTGCTATCCACAGCGCGACGCCCGATATCTAAACTGATTAGCTGATAAGCAAGGGAGGTATAGAAACAAAAAATGGGTACCGCCACGTGAAGTTGGAAGCTGGCAATAAGACCCGCGTGGCAAGAAACGGCGAGGTCGATTAGGAACAAGAGTAAGATCGACGAATCAATGTTTGTGAGGTGTCCGAGACGTTAGTAAGCGGGAAGAGTACGCGGTGGAAAGGAGTCTGCCTTGTGTATGTACCCGGATTTAGGACGGCGACGAAGACAAGGAATGGAATAAAAATAAGGGAGTGGAGAGCAGGTACGTCGAGTACAGAAGCGTGAATGATCCAGGATGAAACGGGGTACCGCGACCTGCATGGCGACTGGCAAGACAGCTTAGGATAGCTACGGATGTTAAAATTCCCCCATTAGCATGAAGTATTTGGGTCGCGAGCGCACATGACGAGATACAACGGTGCTGGCTTGCCCCCCCAAGTGGGTCACATACGTCACCAGAGTAAAGAAATAGTAAGATGACTTACAACGCTAGGCGGGAAATATTTCAAAGCCCTACAGATGTGAGGTCTTGGCTAGGAAACCTTCCAAAGACCTATCAGCTCTACATCGCCGTGCTGGGGGAGCGCACACAATAAAATAAAGAAAAAAGTTGCTTCTTTCGAGGGGACAGACATGTGAACATGGCGGTGGTGCAATAGATGTCATATCATAAGACAGAGTAAGGGCAATACAACAATGCGTGAGGACGAAATTTTTATTTCTGAAAAAAAAAATAAGAGGATACGAGGTCAGTATCAGTGGAATCCAATAACTGTAACTGGATGGACGCACAAGGATGATACCCTCAAACCGTGACTTGAACCATGCCATCGTATCATCCTTCGTCACCCGGTGCCTAATGCCGATCCGCGCCCTCTTGATCTTCCGTTTCGCGACGCGCGTCCCAGGGCGGCTCATAACGGCGTAGAAGTCCATGCCAAAGATACCAATCGTGGGGTCGTATCGCGCACCAAGGTCGATATGCTCCTGAATCCCAAAGCCAAAGTTGCCCGTCTCGGAAAAGTTGCGCCGACGAAGCTCGTACTCCTTCACCTTGAGACCACGCTCGAGGATCTCCTCAGCTTTCGGCCCACGAATTGTGACGTGCACGGCGATTTTCTCGTTACGCCGGATACCGAATTGACGGACGGTGTAGCGCGCTTTAGACGTGACCGGTGTTTGGCCGGTCAATTGTTCGAGTACTTTGGAGGCTCGTGTCAGACGGTCACCCGACTCGCCGACGGATATGTCTGTGGAAACCGCGGGTAATGAGGGAATGCCATTATCCATGTCAGGGGAGCATGGTAAGGAAGGTGATGGAGCACGCACTAATGACGAGCTTGTCAAGACGGAGATCACGCATTACATTTGTGGGAGTTGCCTTGGGTTCAGACTGGAGAGAGAGATGTCAGCGGTGTCGGTGTCGCACAATATAATGAAATGTGTCACCATTTTGATAAGATGTTTTGTCTCGCCCTCGTTGTCTCTGGTCTGGTACTCTTGTGCAGTCTTCCCTTGTGGGTCCCGTTTGTCCTGAGCCACAGTGGCTTGCAACTGTATAGCTACCAATCGGCAATCTCCATGCGCTCCGGACTAGATGCATAAAGTTAGCGACATTACTTAAGGGCCGACTAGCTCAGTTGGTTAGAGCGTCGTGCTAATAACGCGAAGGTCTTGGGTTCGATCCCCACGTTGGCCATATAACTTTTTACCCTTACCCTTAAATTGCAAGTGCCACACTCACTACATTCTCCTCTCCTCACTCCTCAAAACAACGCCCACAGGGTATATGGCATCATCCACAGGCACAGCTGGATCTCGTGTTTCATTTGAGAAGCAATTCGTTACATTATTCTGGTTTTTCCCCCATGAAAATTGAAACCATAACGCTGTATTACTACGTAAAATGATTCACATTCTCAACCCATTGAATGTGGACCGGGACATGATGAAAGAGCTAGACGCGAAAGATACAAAACGTGCGCCAGAGTACCAGAATTACCTTTGGATCTAACAACACCCGTGGAGAGCGGAGGTGTCGCGCTAGTGACGGACAAATCGATCACGTGAACGTACCTCGGAGGAATTATGATCGCCAAGAAAGGTAAAGATGGTTCCGAATGCCATCCTCTCTGATCCTCCGCTTGTTCCGTCGCGTCGTAGATGGACATAATCTTTCTCCTCCTTTTTCGTCTCCTTTTTCACTTTCTTTTCAATCTCATTGTCAGTTTGCCACTGCTCTTTCTCTTTCATCTTCACGTCTCCCTCTTCTCCTATCATGTCCCCTGCCACTAATAATAGTACCCTATCACCACCTCAACCAGCCATATTATCGACCTCCCCCACATCAAACGTCAGGTAACTACGGGCTCCCATCATATATCCAAAATGAATGCCCTTTCCAAATAGTTTCTCCCAGATCTCTCGACCACGTCTTTTCTTCAACATCCCGGCGCGCAGCAGCATTCGAACAGCAGATCAAGGCCATTGAGGTATGCCCTGTTTCGTCTCCGTCATGCCACCGGCACCTGCTACCTGACTAACCTCTTTTACTTTTATACAACACAGGAAAAGCTCGCAGAGGACCTGAGTAACTGCCGCGCGATTGAGAGTTCGCTCAAAGAGGCCTTTAACAGTATCAAGGTGTGTAGTGCCACCCATCCTCCGAGTTGTTTCCTCGGTGTGCAATGAATGACCAAGACAAAATCTTCAGCGCAACTATCGCCGCACCGACAAAGACGCCCTCCGCGCCCATGTGCCACACATAGACGCCGAGCTCAACCAAGCGCTTGGTGTGCTCAACGAGCTCGAGATACAACTCCCGGCCATCCGCACTCAAGCCGCGCGCTTGCATCGCCTGTACGATTCGAGCCGCGACAAGGTGCTTCCCGCTCCCTCCATCTCTCTATTTGTGCGCGCTCGGAAATGCTGACGTACTGTTTCCCTGGCAGGCCCAATTGCTCGTTGAGGACCTCCGCTGGTTGAATCGCGATTTTACGAGCCGCTGGCGCACCGTAATTTTCTCGCGTTCGAGTCCCGTTTCGTGGCGCTGGCGTGCAACACTCCGCACACTGTTTGCGCTTTCGTTTGTTTTGGTTGCGTGGGGCACGTGGATTGCACTTCGTGGCGCGTACCGTGCTCATCGGCAACGGCTAGTATGGGGCGAACGACTCATTTCGTAGTGCCGCAGTGTGGCAACCCCCATGGGTGGCATTTTTTCACCTTACCCCGCTGCATACTTTGGATCAGGGAATGAGTTTATACTCGATCATAGTTCTTGACATAGAGTTGAGAAGTTGTAGCATACTGTACACCACACATAGTCCATAAATATACATACCTCTGTTAGACTTACTACGGATTCCGTGTGTTAGCGAAGTTTTTAGACTGTCATACATGGCCTCGTCCAACAAATGACAGCCCTCGAACTGGTGATGTTACCACCAAGCCGCCAAGACAAACCCGAACCGGAGGTTTTTCGTTGCCAGCTGCCAGCCCTCGAGCCAAGTCAAAACCCAGATTTTCAAAGGTGGAAGTCGATGTAATACGGCATACGCCGCATGACGTCACCGAATGCGAGCTGCACGTCCGCGGTCTTAATGCGGTCTTAATTCTGAGGGTGACAACCGACAACTTGAACTGAGCATGAGTGACTATGACTGCCATCAAAGCTCCCTTCAATATGCCCACTACGATGGCATTCAAAGTCAAAGGGCGGTGAAGTCAAAGCTGAAATGTGCCTCGCCATGGTGAAGTTGTACTGGTGCTACACTGATAGACCGGGGAAAAGAGAAGAGAAGTAGCATGACAACGCAAGATATGATATGTCATCGCGTCATCTCCTGGCCTCACCAGTCGAACTTGGTGAAACCTCGCGTGGCACGACTAATGGATAAATATCATTGATAATGACTTCAGTTGGCGTTGATCGTCATTGACGTTGTTGCCACGAGGCGGTTATGCTCCTCGCTTGGACACTTTTCGGTCCCCAATTATCATCCACCGCCTTCCACTTGAGTCTGAACGGAGACGTGAACGGCGGCGGCAGCACCTCGGATTTTACGCTCTTTACTTGCGGTCACTGGTGAGGATCAGAAGCGGATACTCATCCGGCACACAATGTCTAGTTGGAAGATTTATGTATACAGACTTTTCGAAAGCGGTACTTCTGTCAAGACCACGGCAGACAGGTACCGAGCACCGAAAGGTGACGGAAAAATAGTAGCACGAGGCTCTGTCTGGGGGTGCATTGCAGACTGGCTCACAACATCGCCAAGCGATATCTACCTCGTCAATCGATAGGCTTGATGACGAGACCCATCCAGGCCCCAATCTGACCCTCCACCATGGGCATCATCATCACGCTCGGTTTGCGATAGACCCGCGGCCGTGGCTTTTCTCCATCTGCAGGAAGTGAGAACTCGAAATGCTTCAGCAAAGTCACGATAACGACGAGCATTTCCAGGACGCTTATTTGGGAAGTTCATGAGATGAGCGAACTGCATGTGTACGAGTTTAGAAAGTATCGGTAGCACTCACGCGAATCGCCAGCCGATGCAGCCTTGCGGACCACCAGCTATATGATGCGCGCGCAGCGCATCACAAACACAAGTCAATGCCAATCAGCGCCGATCTTTGGTTCGTCATGCTTACAGAAATTTAACCTGCGACGCAACGTTCGTAAGCAAATGTATCCCTGTGCGCCGGCCTTGAATAATTCATGGTTATGCTCACAGGTTACCATAAACGCCAATCGACGTCTGCCTGACACCTTCCGTGTTCAGGAAACGGCCGGGATTCCATTCGTCTGCGTCCTTCCCCCAGACCTGTGGCAGCCTTTAATTCATATCATTTATTTTAGCGACCGGTAATGGGGCGGAACGTGAGTCAAACATACCGCTGGTATGCATGGATCGCAATATCAATGATGGTCCCTTTCTTCACGGGAATGGATGACACTTGCTCGCCCGACTCGGTGGCGATCGGGAATGCCAGCGGAATCACGTCATCGCGACTCGCCACTCTTCCGAGCATCCAGATGATGGGATGCAGACGCAGCGACTCCTGATTCAACGTTGATGTCTATCAGAGACCGCCACAAATAGATCGGTCAATAGGAGGGAAATGACCTTGAATGTAGCCTGTGTATATGCCATGCTATCCAGGTCTGCGATTGATAGTTCTGCCCCGTTGACACGCCTGTATACGGCAGCAATCTCCTCTCGAATGCGTTCTTGGGATTCAGGGTGCCGCGCCATCTCCCAGAGGAACCAAGAGAGTGTACTGGCCGTTGTCTCCTGACCAGCGAGCAGGAGGGACCTATAGCAGCGCACGGACATCACGACCGCGATTTGAGTCCATGGTCAACGGAAACTTGCTTCTACTCTAGCACATACGAGAGCTGATCCACGATTTCAGGGTGCTTCAACCTATTTTTGGGACCCTCTGAAGCGTTCGTGCGCAGTAGCACGCTCATCATATCATTTCCGTTGCCGTTGGCCACGCTCTTCTTTATGATACCTTCCGAAAACTCGCGGGCATAGTCCAGATAAATGCGGAATCGGCGGTACTCGCGAGTTGGAAGGTAACGCACGAAGCGGAGCAGGAACTCAGGGGCGTATCGCCAGGTTGACTTGAAGACGAGGTTCAGCGGGGTAGGATAAAGCGTCGAGTCGATGCTAGTCATAGTGGGGGTTACTTGGGGTCACTACCGAGCGCCACCAAAACGAGGGCCGGGTTTAAGTTGGTGAAGACTTGAAGACTCACAACAAGTTCGCATACATCTTTGTGAGCTCCGTCTCTGCATTATCTAGTGCCCCAAGATGGGAATCGAAACCGGCTACATGAGGGAATGAAGATCAGCGACCTCCCGCAGTTACGCCGAGCGGTGGGGTGTTTTCACCTTGTCCCATGATGTCAACCGTCATGCGTGAAATCCATTCGGTCACATTAACGAGAGGCTGCCCTGAGGGGTGCGACGTGACCAGTTCATCTTTCCACTTTTGTACGAGCTATCAATACCAAGGGTGAGTCACCGTCATCCACCACCCCAAAACCGGCGAGACGATGCCGAGAGGGTAAACAGTAAAGACCTTGGATGCTGCGTCTTGAAACATGGGAAGATACACTTTCAATTGCGGCGCGAAGAAGGTGGGTGCCATGATCTTCCTCTGGCGTTCATGAACTTTACCTGGAACAAAACACAAAAAAAAATGCATTGTCACAAACGGGAGGAAGGGATGCATGGAAATTAAAGTGTGTTCTGTACCATGGGTACAGACGAGCGCCTTTCCCGTCACCAACTCCGTCACTTTGAGGATATCCGTCCGTTTGGGAAAGTTGTACCCAGGCGTGTGAAGAATGTAATGCAGCGCCTTGGGGTCGGCTACCATCAAGTGGTCTTCCTGTTAAGGGACCACTGGCATATGAATAGCTTCATTTACATCAATGAAAGGAACCCTTACACCCAAGCACCCACGACGGCGCCACGCGCTGCCGAAATGACGCATCCACTCGAATTCGGAATCTCCCACTTCATTCTGATAGAAAATGTCACCCTCATTTCCTGAACAGGTGCCGTCAAGGTGCAGCATTAGCTAAAGCGTTGTTGCGGCGAAAAAAGGGACAATATTGTACTGTAAAAAAGAAAATCGCTCACCAATCCAAAAAGACGGCGACTTCGGCCCCCGGAGTTGACCCAGGATCGAAATCGAGTTTCGGCGACGGTTGTATGCCCAGACAAGGAACGGTATGATGGCCGCCGAGAAGACAGAGAGCGGTATGAACAACATCGAGGCCATCATCCAAAAAAAAAAACTCCCAGACACAACTCGCACCCTTCTCGCCTTCCAGCGGTGTCGCCACCGCCTTCCTTTTTATACGCCTTCAGAAAGACATGCTGAATAGACGTTACAGACCGCGGAGGAAAATTTCAATGTCAGGAACTGGGGACCAAGGAGCGTAAGCCCATGCTGATTCCCCGCGGCCACCGTTGTTGTACTGAATTGTCCCACCCCCAGCTGGCGAACGCACCCCATTCACTCCACACTCTGCAGCGCCCGTCGGATCCGATGGTTCCTTGGCGCATCCCGACGAGCCGTCGGTGCCAGAAGACTCAAACGGAAGGGGTAAAATAGACATGAGGTTCAAAGACTGGTGTGGCGGTTTTCCTGTCCGCCTGAGTGAGTCACGGGTTGCCTGCCCAAGTATGGTTACAGGTGCCGTACTAATAGTCCTGTAAGTGTCCTGTACTGTAGCTTTGTCACACCCCCACCCAGGCTTGGGAATATACAGTACCAATCAACGGCCGGAAACCCAAAAAAAGCGCCGCAATTTGATGGCCGCATGGGCGATGGGTCGCGTCGCAGCAGCCTCGCAGCTCCCACCTTCGTAAGCATGGGTGCGGCGATAGAAGGGTGCCCCCTTGGGATGAAACGCCCAAAGAAAATGGGGCTGATGCCAGTCTGACGTGGCCGGCGCCGATGTTGCCAGGGTGTCAATGGCGCGTTCTTCCTTCTTTCCTTCCTTCCCGCATCATGATGTACAGTTGCAGAGTACATCATACATGACACGTCGATCTGGGATCTGCCAGTGATTGACGTTCATACCCGTGAGCGCCCCGCCACGGAACATGCCTCGTGGATCACATGGTTCTGGGTTGGACTGTGGATGAATATGAATATTGATGAATGGCATTTATCATCAGTACTGTGGGTGCGGCGCACGGCTTCGGCAGGTTGCGTCGGCTAATATGGGGGATTAACGAAGTCGGGAAGAAGACTGAGCTCATGCTCTATCCCCTACAGTAGCTACTACACTACAGTAGCTGGGAGCAGGCGAATCCAAAATCCACGAGCTTCGTCATGATGACATAGCCGTGGAGCGAAGAAAGAAAAAGATCAACTGACCTAAAAATAGCACAAAGCCTTGTTTTGCTTCGCCGCGCCGCGACTCGGTTCGCTTTACGGTCGCTTTACGGAAACGGAAATCCAAAACCTCAAAGAGAGGGTGACCGGGGTCCTCCTCGAGTTCAAACCCGGGCGGAACTGCCGAACTGGTGGCAAAAAAAAAGACGCTGACTGACTCGTGAACAAGGTGTGAACATGTGAACCCTTCCCCTCCTCCCCTCCTTCCCCCGGGGCTTTTGACGTCAAACTGATTGTCGGCGGCAGTATGATAACGCATGGCACTTGTATAGTACAATAAAAGAGCGCACGCCGAGTTCATTTTAGTCCGGAAAGGAAACCTTGACTTCCATTGCCCGCCCATGGCACACAGCCCACGATGGCCACGTCAGGAAACACGGCTGCCGTAAATTGACAGTTTGCCGGGTTGGGGTTGGGGTTCGCAGGGAAGGCGTGCCCTCGACTCCTCGGCTCGGATCTCGAGAACAGTGCCGCGCCAGGCATACTACTTGCTGTGTACGGTTCTCTACGCGTATCATACAGCTGCGGCAAGGAGGCCGCGGCACAGCGAGCGGCGCGCGCCGCTTAAGGGTAAATCCCTATGCGCTCGCAAAGATTAGAAGTTAGAACCGAGAGCACTAGGCTTAATTTTCCGATGGGCGGCGGCGAGCCATCATTATAGGTTTGGCCAACCATCACACATGGTCTCGCTACTCGCTACAGCGCCACCGAAGCACAGCGACTGAGATGACTGGCACCATGACCATAATGAGTAATTACAGGCCCTGGGGACTGGGAACCGAGTTGGGGTACTTGTGAGGGCATGTAAAGAAGCCTAGGTCCTCGGTGCTTTGGCGGAGATGGTTCCAGAAGAGCGGCGTCGGGCGCCGGGTCTAATTTCATTTCCGATCAGGGCACAGTACCAAACCGCAGCCCTGAGGTTAGGGAAGAAAGGAGA
>Ga0307510_10004435_pt1 | contig 16512 bp, 14 predicted proteins | sample 12_EM_MG_FD_207224 | JGI IMG/M metagenome (GOLD analysis project Ga0307510, IMG submission 207224) | Populus trichocarpa ectomycorrhiza microbial communities from riparian zone in the Pacific Northwest, United States - 12_EM | ecosystem: Host-associated > Plants > Roots > Unclassified | place...
TAATAGACTATTTTAGGCTCGAGAATGGTGATATGAAATTCTTGTGTAAGGAAAAGAAAAGTATAAATTAGCCCCGTCCAAAAAAATAAAATAAAATGGAAAGGGCAGAGGTTTTTTTTTCAATTAAAAAATTGTTAAACTTAATAATTGATTTGAAAACTCGGATTAAGATTGATTTTGAATAAGATATCAACATGATGAAATTGGATGAATTGATAAATTCCATCATACTAAAAATAAAGATTTTAATAACGATGCCTGGATCAATGAGAAAGTTTATAATTACAATGTTCAATCCAGTGATGTAATAATACAAATCTTTATGCTGAAATAACATAATTTATTCTTGTTACAGTTTCAAAACACGACACATGAAGAAGTTATAATTAAAATATATAATATTAAATAAATATTACATTTTAAAACTATAATAATAATTAAATTATTAATAAAAAAAATTTAAATTTAATAATATGTTGTGATTTAAAATTAGAGCATGATAAATGATAAATTATCACGCTTCATAATCTAGATATCCTATAATATCATAGTTGGAAGCTAAAAATATACTATTTTATTATTATTTTCAAACTATGTTTTTCATCTATTGTTATTATTTTTTTTATACTAAGTAAAAAAATTAATTTTCTAACTCATCTTTATATTTATTTTTTCTAGTCATTATAATATAATGTTTGACATCGTAGAGTAATTGCTTTTTAAAATGTTAAAAATACATTATAATATTTTTTTAATTTTTTAAAATTTAATTTTGATATCAACATACAATAAAAAAAACTTAAAAAAATAAATTTAAAATAAATTTTTTTATATAAAAATTATGATATCACCACAAAAACAAATATTTATTTGCCATTATAATTAATCTGCTGTATTTCTATTTTTAGATTTTTTTTAACTTCAAATTAGTGTTTAAATATTTTAATGTGCCTGAAAAAGAGACACGAAGAATCTAAATGATACAGCATAGCACCGTACAATTTAGTGAACTCGATACTGACGACTGTGTCTCTTTTCCTTCTCTTTCTCCAGAGAAGAGAAAAGATAAAAGAGACACAACAAACAAAAGAAGAATCGAAGCAGGCAGGCAGGTGTATTTCACACGCTACACCACACTCTCTGCTCATTATAGTCACGTTTACCTTGCCCCTCAATTATCTCGCGCCGTCGTCGTCGTCTATTTCCAGAAAAAAAATCCGATTCATGAAATAAAATTGTACGATCACCTTCTGGCGATCTCTCCGGTTCGTGTTTCTCCGATCTCAACCGGAGAGAAAAATACTTTTTGAACACTGTAAATTGAAGTTTTTATTGCGTGATTTGTTGATAGAATCAGAGAGATCATAGTCCATTTCTGCTAATCCCTAGTTTTTAGAGAGGGAAAAAAAAATTCTCGAGAGAGAAAATGATGCAGAGGCAGCGGAGTCCACCGAAGCACAGGCACGACGGGACTTCGCCGTTGCCGTTAGGGATGGATTGGAGTCCTCCGCCTCGAAAATGGGTAAAATTGTCAACTACTTCAATTTCTGTATGTTCAATTAGATAATTCGTTTTCATTTGAGTTTAATAATTTCTTTTTTAGTAGACTTGCATGAATTTTATGCTATTTTTTTAATTAAGTATTAGCTCAGGATGGACTGGTTAAGTGGTCGCTGAATTGCGATTTGATCGATTGATCTTGTCAACACCGAGTTTGATTAGGGGGGTAATTAAGGTGCAATTAGAATTAATTTAGCTGTTTTTTGCACATGGAAAATGATGATAAATCATATGGAAGTTAATTTATGCGAAATGGACTGGCATTCTATGTGACATCATGCAGAATCATCTCATTAATTGTATCGTGATTGGAAGAACTCTGCGCATTTGGTATCATTATTGGAACATCTCCGTGCATTTAATTCAGTGCATGATTAATTAGTTGATTTAATTTGGCATGTGTGTTATATTTTGATCACGTGTATTTAGAATCGCGATCAGAATAACACCGTAGATTTAGTATGGCATTTGAAAGAACTTCATGCATCTATTAAAGCAAATATGATTTCTGGCAATTTATTCGTTTAATTTTGCTGGCCTTTTCATTGTTGGAATCAAGACTCATGCTTCGGCCAGTAGTACAGCATGCATGTGTCAACCAGTCTAGAGATTGTAAATGGAAATGGTTTTTATTAACCACAAATTTTGCTTAAATACCTGATGAGAAATATGAAATCTTTAAAGAAATGTTCTTTATGGAGAGAAGGGTAACTATATTTGCATCTCTTATGTAGTTTTTTGTTTTTCACTTTCTTGACTCTGATATATTCATTTCATTTTTTCTCAGGTTTTCTTTCATAATTGCCCTGTCATTTGCTATAACAATGCAATTTAGTAGCTATAATTCTATTTCTGCTAGCAATAAAAATTTTCAATACATGGAAGGATAAAAAATGTTCTTTTGCAGAGTGGGCGAGAAACCGTTTGGCCCCATGATCCTAGAACAGGATGGAGTTACTGTGTCACTATACCCTCCTGGGCCGTGCTCCCAAAATCAAGAGATTCAGATCCCGTAGTGGTACTCAAATTGCATTACTTTATTTTGTAATGTAAATGTTATTCAGATCCAGTAATGGATTTGTTGTAAAGTACTTTAGATTGGTTATTTATTTTTAGGATGTTTCTAACAATATGGACATCTGGTTCCATGGTTTACCTTACTTTAGGGAAAAGCTAGTTGAAGCTTCCAAATTATGCTATTGTAGTGAAAGAGGTTAATAGCATTCCTTGTTTTTCTATTTGCATAATTCATTCCATCAGTGCAAGAATTACTTTATGTTCTTTCTATATCAGTGTGTTATATTCTTCTGGTCAAAATTATCCTTATTAACTTCATTTATCCAATTTTCTTTTTTTGGGAAGTGCATAATATGTAAATATTATTTTTGATTAATTCCTTTGCGAAATGCTCATTTGAGTTTGGATTTGTGTATCTGCATGTTTTGCGCACTCTTCTGTGTATATGGTAATGTCTTTGTACCAGTTTCAAACATCTTATGCTAATGTTCTTAAGGGACAGTTTTACAGGGTTCAGGTGGGTGTACAATCACCAGAAGGGGCTACAACCATCCGTGGAGTGTTGAAAAGATTTAATGATTTTATGAAGTTATTTACCGATGTAAGTACAAAATTTTTATTGCATTTTATTACATTAATAATTTTACTTTGTTAATTCAGGGTACTTGAATTACTTAATGCCGTCAGGCATTCTTTATGGGAACTAAGTGTTGTCCCTTGCCTTGAGTGAGTACCTGTAACTGTATAAAACTGTGAACAAATGCTCTTATATTATTTGCTATCTTTTACAGCTTAAGAAGGCATTTCCCAGGAAAAATATCCCACCAGCTCCACCCAAGGGACTTCTGCGTTTGAAAAGCAGGGCACTCCTGGAAGAGGTACAGAAAATGTTTGGACTTTGTTACTGCATCTGTTGTTTTCTTTCTTTAGTGGTGCAGGTGGCATTTTCTTGTATCTGTTTTTCTATTATTTGGGAAACACAAGAAGATTATGTTTTGAATGCCATTTTGTTTTGTGCAATAATTGCTCTTGAATTTTGCTTATTGTTAATGCCACTTCATTCTACAGAGCAAATTGCCATAACTGTTGTGTAGAAATCTAAGCTGATAAAATCTTAACAAAATTGTTTGGAAGAATTTTGTGTTTAAGTTGCTGATTTTGACATTGTAGAAATCAAAAGGTATATAATTTTTTATACTTGCCATTCTTGCAAAGTAAACACTTATTTTGTAAGCTAAAGTATATTGCAACTATACCAAAATCCAGCTTACAAAATAAGCGTTTAATGAGGACTTTATTTTGTTCACATGTAACTGACTAATATTCTTAAAAGACTTATTTTTGTTTCAGAGAAGGTACTCTTTGGAGCAATGGATGACAAAACTGCTGTCTGACATTGATTTATCAAGAAGTGTGGCAGTGGCATCCTATTTTGAATTAGAAGCTGCTGCGAGGTCTTGTATGTGTCATTGTTGTGCAAGAAATTTACCTTAAAACATAACTTCTTTTGTAGTTATGGTGAAAGTGTATAATCGACTTGAATCTCAACTCTTTGAGGGTTTTTTCCCCTTAAGAATTTATTCTTGCTTAGCATTTCCCATCAATTTTTTCAGCATTCCAAGATGGAAATCAGCAGTCATCAGAAGCAAGCCCTACCGGTGATGGTTCAACCTCCTCACTTCAGATACCACCAAATTTAAGCTCTTCTCTTGCTACCAGTTCATCAATTGCATCAGATTATGGCAGTGATACTGCTTATGAGACGTCTGATCTTGGAACACCAAAGCTAGCAAGAGATGGCAATTTTGGAATTGGCTTGGGGGATCTAGCACTGGATGAAGATTTGACCGGTCCTATAGAAAAACTTGTGAAGTATGGTATGACGAATATCGACGAGGGACTGTTTATGGGACAGACTATTCTAGAGCAACTAGAAGGTTTTCCTAGGCATACACCACATGGTGGACATATGAACAATGTTATAGGGAAAGATGGGTATAATGGAAATGCATCTAAAGATTCATTTCTTACTGGAAATGGGATGGAACTTTACTCTGAGCCAGAGCCTGGTAAGGTATTTGGTCATGTTAGAAAGTTATCTTGTGATAGTGTTGAAAGTGATGGAAGTTCTCTACGAGGAAGTGAAATATCAAACTCTGGGATACCAAATTCATCTGGTGATGGATATCTTGACCTTCCAGGTGTTGCTGAGATTTCGAGTTCTACAGAAATTCTTGGTAACACGGAGATGCAGTTTTCAGGTGATGCACACATAGTACTTCCTTTGGATCAGCGTCATAAAATGAACAGGGTTCTGTTAACGATGCAGCGGAGGCTAGTCACAGTTAAAACAGACATGGAAGACCTCGTATCAAGATTGAACCAGGAAATAGCTGTAAAAGATTACCTGACAACAAAGGTATGTCAGTGTTAATTGAATAAGCTTTCCAGATGCCATCTTTTTTCATTGCATGTTTGAACGGATGCAATTTGGACTTCTTGCTTAATTATGCACGACAGTTTTAGGGTATGCAAGAGTATAATAGCTATTAAACTCTCCAAGACTCTGTTATTCTTTGTATTACTCGCTGATTGGGTCTCATCAGGTCAAGGATCTGGAAGTGGAATTTGAAACTACAAAACAGAAAAATAAAGAAACCATGCAGCAAGCTATTTTAATTGAGAGGGAAAGGCTTACCCAAATGCAGTGGGATATGGAGGAATTGAGACGGAAATCATTGGAAATGGAATTGAAATTGAAGTCAAAAGAGGTTACGTATTAGCCATCATTCTGGTTTCAAAGTTTTTTCTTTTTGTTTTCTTTTATTTCCTCACTTTCTTTTGGAAAGCCCCCGCGTCAATGGAAAGATGGTCCTTTCAATGACTTAAATTCAAATTATGATTCATGTAACCATTACAGGGTGAGCAGCGGAGTACAGAATTTCAAATGGCACCTACTGACCATGAAAAAGACATAGCCCTTGAGGAGTTGGATGCTACTAGAAAGCAACTGGAGGAATTGTCCAAGCGATATGAAGAGCTTGAAGCGAAATCGAAAGCAGATTTTAAATTTCTCGCTAAAGAATTTAAATCCCTCAAAAGTTCCCAGACAACATTGAAGCAAGAGCTTAGTCAATCCCTGAAGGAAAAATCTGAAGTTGAGGTAGTATATCATTTCTGTATATCAAGTTTTTTAAACAAATTTTCTTCTTATGGGAAGCTACATCATATAATAACTACTCACTCAACTAGGTTAAGTCCCAAGTCAAATTTCAAACACATCGCTTACTTCTGCCAGTTATCATGTCCCAAGTCAAATTTCAAACACTCTATTTTTTTATTGAATTAAAATATTAACTAATTGATTTTGGAATTATATCTTGCTTTTGTTTATTACATGGATATGTTTTACTGCATCATCAGTCATCCCAATAGTCTTGCTGTTATGTTTTTTTATTGTTAATCTTGCTGTTATGTCTATTCCTTTCAGTTGCATTCCTGAAATTTTATCATTTAAAAAAAAATCTTTAGACTCAGAATTGATATTTTGCATTTGAACCCAACTACTAGCAGTGATATATATTCACTGATTCTTTGCTATGCTTTGTTTTTTCAGAAACTTCTTTACGAGGAAAGAGAAATGAAGGAGCATGAGAAAATTACTCGGAAGAAACTGCTAAATGATTGCAGCATCCTGTATGACCAGCTGCAAGAATGCAACGGCAATTTGTCCAGTGAAGATAATTTTATTGTGAACTCTTCTCTGGGAGATGCTTTAGATTTGCTGACCACATCTGATGATCAAATCAGCCATCTACTAGCAGAGGTACTTTCTATTTCCCGTCTATATCTCATTGCTAAACAAATCTAGTACATATATATATACACTCACACATATATATTGGCAATCTACTCTGCGTAGGACCGTTGGGTTTAGGTTCTTGTCATTATTTAAAATGATTCCTAGACTTGATCACCTCTACTAAGACTATCAAAGCTGTATTAACTATTTGGAAGCGCATTTTGAATATAAATTTAAAAGTAGGTTTCATTGATTCCTTTTCTATGACTTACCTTCAACGTGTTCCCCCAAATTATTGGTTAGGCACAACTATTATTTGAAGATGATAAAACCACTGCTCCTAACAAGGATACAAGAGCAACAGATGATGAATTGAGGGAGATGCTGGCAAATATCTTCACTGATAATGCTAAGTTGAGGAAACAGGTGAACTCTATTATGCGTCATGCTCTTAAAATGGGCAGCATCTGTAGGAGTAGTAATGACGAGGCTCCTTCAAGCAATAATCATGATGTAGAAAGATAAAAGGTATAGTCGAACACTGTTAACATTTTTTTTTTTTTTATAGTAAAAGGCTTCTTTCGAGACCATACTAGCATTACTGGTAATGGACAATCTGTTTTGAACAGTTCCATCTCGCAAAATCAGCAATTAAATTCGTGTAATTTTGTGGTTTCACAAACAGTGGACTCAAAGAAATTTCCTTTTCCAGTGTTGTATCATTTATATTTTACTGGAATAATGAGAGTTAGTATTATTATTCAAGGAGCCAAATAAAGAGATTACATGCCTGTTTTATTACTGTTCAAACTTTCCCTAGTATGAGAATCCCTGTATGCACACCCATTATCTAGATAAATAAGCTGTGCTTTCGATGCAAAAATTTTGGTCCAAGCTGTAATGTCTCATTTCTCATGATTGAAGTGAATTTCGCTCCAATTTCACTCCAGATTCTAGAACACGTGGGTTAGGGTTTCAACACGGATCTGACAGGCTAGGAAGGTAAAAATTTCCACCAAGAATGGTGACCGAAGCCTGTATCATAGGCTGGGTCAAATGGGTCAAAACCTAGCATTTGATTACTGTCACAGTGTAAGGAGATGGAGCCAGCTCAGTTACCATCGTGGGACAGAAAAGATTGGGGACAGAAAAGATTGAACGGTGAAGACAGAGGAACATGTCTCTCATGTGCTTCTTGTTTTGAAAGTATATGAAATGACAGAGCACGTTTTTATTCTCAATGTCTTGTTCCATTTCTTTTCTTTTCAAAAAACATGTTTTTTATTCTCAGTGCCTCTCTTTCTTTTTTATTTATTTATTTATCCTGAGATGATCAAACAAACATTACCTGGTAGTCATAAACTCCCTAAACCATCACTTTAGCAGGGTACAATAGCAAGAACCGAACCAAGTCAGGATTGGTGACCAGATCTGTAGAAGAGCAGAAACGGGAATTGCATTTTGAGTCACCATGAACAATCTCACGTCTTCAGTCGATTCTGAGATGCTTGATGACCAAAACGGGCATCACATGGCTCTACGAACACATAAGATGATTCACTCCATCTTTTATCAAGTGGGCGCAAAGGCCTATAAATGGGAGAAAATAGAAGCAAAGAATCTCGACTTTCCATCTAAAGTGAACCCCACACTCCTGTTTCTGATCCATCCTTGTTCTAGCAGGGAACCTCAAAGCATTAACAAGTCAAAATCATATGATAGAAAAGGATGGCCTGGCCTATTTTCTTTCATCTTTTTTGGCTGCAAAGAAAATTTAGAAGTAGAATGGTTCAATTATAGAAAAAGGTATAATAGCTTTTAGAAGCTCAACCTTTTCTGCTGCATCACATGGGAGCACCAAACTAAAGAGCTTGAGATGTCAAATCTAGACCATGTCAAAGTTTCACATATAGATTGCCAGACATCAAATTTCCCATGAGACATAAAGGGGGCTGTAAAGAAAAGCCAGGACAATGAATCATTTAATCATTATTAACATCTAAAACAGTCTCTGCTTCTTTTTTCAAAACTGTCATAACAGCCTAAATATGATTCAAGATCCCACAATGAAAAAAGAATGATACAGGATGAGCACTGTGAGGGAGGTATGCCCAGCAGCATGAAACTTGGCAGAGAAACATATCAACACATCATCACCTATGGTTCAGGTGTCATCTTTTTCGGCGAAGCCGGCCTGCGCATAGTCATCCTCACAGACCTGCAAATGATTGAAATTAGATTATTATCAAGTTCAAATGCAGAACATTTTGGCAGTGGTTAAGAATATAAAGCTAACAGTGGCCTAAATATTAGATGTTGTTCATTTCATTCCATCCTTGATCTGAAGAAGGTAAGAACTGACAACTTTGGCGGCCAAAATCTTTCTCAAAAGATTGAGAAAATATCCATATTCAGTACCCAATATGGCAGTGACCAGAATTTAAGACTAGAGTGTAATTATTGATTAAGCTTTTCCTGTCAATACGCTCATAAAAAAAGAATGTAATCTCTGTTCTTAATTTTGTTTATGATTCATGGTAAGGCAAGAGGTATAGTACCTGTCCTTAACAACAATTATCGATTTGGCGTGGCTCCACGAGGATATAAAGTGGCTTGCCATTGAGCCTGCACTGTCCCTGAAAGGCATGTCATTTGGTATGAAACACATTATCCAGAGATTACTCTACTGAATTTTCTGGGAAAGAATCCGACCAAAACGTTTTTCATTTATCATGGAAGTCTTATTAGGGAAAAAAAAACACAATAGAAAGTACTTCGGCCATTACCTTGATGTCCGGCACCCCAATCACACAAGCACACTCAATTACTTCAGCCCCCACTCGTTCTGCGAAAACATGAACATCAGCACATGAAATACATTATGCAAAGAGTTAACAAGGTCTAAGTAAACATAATTATAGAGGTGGAAATGGTTCTGATAGGATCGAGATGGAGGAGGCCAGTACCCAAGAGGCTTATTGCTGCTGACAAGGTCCCTCCTGTAGCTACCAAATCATCAATTACAATTGCACGTTCGCCAGGCTGAACAGCACCAACATGTATTTCTAGACAATCAGTTCCGTATTCCAGCTCATATGCTTCAGAAATCACTTCACCTGCAGACTCAGCATTGTGAAACCCTCAATTATAATAAGATTCCCTGTGTAAACTTCTGAGACAGTACATCAATTTACAAACCAATAGATATCAGAGATGTTGATATTAAGGAAATTAGACATGAAATACAGAACTTTACAAAGTGATTTTATATGCAGGAAAAAAAAAAAAACTAAATGCTTTGCCTCTGGCATATATGCGCCAATTTTTCTTCCACGAAATTTGCTTCGGAGAGTAATAGCATTGAAGCTGATGGACCAAAACAAGCTACCCCTTTCCTTAATATCAACATATAGACTAAATTACAGCAGAAGCACCATTAGAGCTCCAGATTAAGCACAGTAGTACCTGGCAACTTTCTGGGTTTTCTTAAAGGAACAAACTTTGCACCAATAGCTAAGGCAATTGCTGGGCCAAACATGAACCCTCTAGCTTCAACTCCTACATGAAAAACAACAGTTATATGGAAACATCATTATCAAGCAGCTTTTTTCCCTGCAGGGCTAGTCAACAAAATTTCTCAGCTAACCATGAAATTTCCAGTTGTACTAGAACTCTTACATGATAAAGACCCTTCAAAAATCCCACCAAAAACTTTTTCTAATAAATCTAGAAACAGCCTTTTATTTATGCAATTTTAGACCAAAGTCAACACCCCAGTGAAGGAAAAAAATTAAATAAAGCCAAAATCCATACATGAAACACGAGAAAATCACCAATTCCCATAATCACATCGTCCTTTGTCCCAGTAATTAACCATTTTCAGAAGACAAGCCATCCCACAAAAAGAAGAAGAAAAAGGGTTGGCTGATAAGTTACCAGCAACAACAGAAATGTTCATGTCTCTATAGCGATCGACAAAGATATCCACTGTGTCCTTGAAAACTTTATGATCCAGCAACAAAGTTGTTATATCTTGAAACATTATCCCTGTCAAACAACAACAACAAAAGTTAAACAACCAAGCAGAAAAAAGAAAAAAGAAAAAAAGAAAACAGAAAACGAGGGAAGAATTCAAACCTTGTTTAGGAAAGTGAGGCACCACCCTGATAGCTTCAGAGATGCCTTGTAATCTTGGGTCACTTTTGAGTCCATTCTCAGCTGCAAACATTGCTTCTTTGCTCTCTCTCTCTCTCTGTCTCTCTGTGATTAATTTTCCTCTACTGAAATGGGGCGTTAAAGCTTGTGAGAGGGTGGTTATTATAAGCAACAAAACTCTATAGTTATGGCTTCTCTACCCTGTTTGTCTCTGTATCTGTGAAATGGGATTTTGGTAACCAAAGTAGAATTCTTTACAAACTCTTTTTGCCCTCCTAAACTCTGCTAAAGACCAAATCTTTCTCTCATCAATGCAATCTAATGGAGCAAAAGATGATCAGTGTGTACTAAATTTAAATACAAACTATTTTGTCTATTTCAGCCTGTAAATTCGTGATTGAAATGAATTTTAGAATATTAAATTGAATTTTAAATGAAGTTGAATTTATAAAAAACTTTTAAGAGTAAATCATATATTCTTGTTTTTTACAAGGTATGCTATTAATTTTTGGTTTTTAAAATAAGAATAAAATAATCAAGATTATTAATTCAATTTGTTTTCCCAAATATTCTAAACAGGATAATTGAATTTAATTATCTATTAAGAATAAAATATCTTTTTTTCCCTCCCAGCAACCACTGGCTTTACAATATCTTTTTTTTTCCTTGTAAGTTATGTTATTATTTTACACGAAACTTTTCTTCTTCTTTTTCTGAATTATTATTAAAATATTTAAGATTGCTAATTCAATTTATTATCATAAGTATTTCAAGATAATATCATGTAATTTAATAATTTATCAGAAATACAAAGATTATAATACATTATTAATTGAATTTAAAGTTATTTATGAATTGGATTGGTTGATAAAGACAAAGTGTTTATGAAGGCCAGTCCATGCACTATTCTTGTGGTAGGCAAACAAGCGTGTTTAAAGCACGTGCAAAACACTCTTTGTCACCCTCATTTTGAGCCCACATTTCCAGTTGCCTACTTGACTCTTCCATCGTGTTTTTTCTTTTTTCTTTTTTTCTTTTTTTTTCCTGCTGCTGATAATAATTTTTAATTCTTTTTTCTTGCCAAGCACATAAAAACTATATACTAAAATTTGCATGATCCTTCAATGAGACTAGTAGGTTTACTCCTTGCGTTTCTTTGAAACATACCAATTGGCGTTTCTTTTCGGGACACATTTTTTAAGGGGAGAAAAGGCTATATTGATGCTTTTTTTATGAGTGTATTTTTATAATTTTAATGTTTGTTGTTACAAATAAAAAAAAGGATATCTTCATATATTTTTAATTAAAAAAATATTATTCATACCATATTACCAACATATATTTTATAGCTAGAATACGGTGTTAATATAATGAAATTCAATTGATCTATTTTGATTGTTATTAATCTGGTTGAGTTGATTAAATTTAATCTAAAATCAACAAGCTGACATTTAATAAAATTAAAATAAATAAATAAAATAATATTATTTTAATAAAATGAATTGCGCTATAAATATATTGAAAATTAATTTAATAATACAATAAACAAGATATTTTTTTAATTGAATCCGACAACTATTGTTTTTCAAGTCTCAATTTCATTTAATGGTAAACCCATAAATAAAAGTATATAACAAAAAATGTTCCGCTCTCGGGTGTAAACGAAATCTTAAAAAATCTATTTGGATTTTAAAAAATCTATTTAGATTTATTGGTTGTAATTTGCTTTGCATGAGGGTTTGTTTCCATGTCTGCACCCTGGCAAAATCTTCAACAATGATAACACAAATATTTTTTATTTTAAAATGTATTAAAATAAAAAAAAAATTATTTTTTAAAAATTACTTTTAATATTAACATATTAAAATAATTAAAAAATACTAAAAAATAATAATTTGAAGCTAAAACATTCAAATTTCTACAAAAAAAAAATGGTTAAAATTCAATCTCAAACACCTCCTTAATCTATAAAATATTTTTTTCTTGATAATTACACCCATTCAATATTTCTAGTATTTATCTAATTATATTTAGTTTTGTGATAATTCTTGTTTTTTAAATTTTTTTTTACCAAAATAATATTAAATAATTTTAATATATTAATATTAAAAAATTTAAAAAAAAACACAGCATTTTTAATTGAAAAACAAACCATTCCAAAAGAAAACCTAGATTTATCCAAATCTATAAAGGAAGATTCTATGTTGCAGGGACCATTGTATTTATTAAAAGCAACAATCCTTGCTGTTAACCAATTACCACTTTCTTGAAAAAATCACTAATTAGTAATCACCTTCCATCCATTCATGTTAAACTCCATTTATGCTGATGATTAATCCAAAGAACTCAAGATGTTTCGAACAAAATCAAACATTTATTTTACAAGACTCGGCTGTTTCGGTCGAGTTTTAGCCACTCAATTAATCTAATTAAATCTAATTAGATCGATATAAAAAAATAATATTATTTTAATAAAAACAGTAAACTTAATTAACCCGATAATATAGAAATTAATCTGATAATTTAGTAATCCAAGTTATCCAATCACTATCTCAGGTTACACAAACAGTATTTATTCAACAGCAAGACTTTTCTCTACTTTTTTTAATACAGTAAAATCCTTTTCCCAATATCGAGGCCAAGACCCATTTTCGTCATTTACCAGAAGTTGACGGCTACTAAATTTTCCAGAGAATCAAGTGGGCAGGAGGAGATTTGGGAGATTTTTAGATGGTTAAGGTCCCACCGTGAGTCCCTTTAATTATTATTTTTCCCTCTTCAATGATGATTGGGGTTAGCTACCTTAATGATCAAATTGAATCTAGCCCTACACGTGGAGTTACGAATTGAACTTACAACCCAAATAACAAGTCAACATAATGAATTAAATCAATTCAAAACAATTTATTTTAATATTTTATCTTAAAATGCTCGAATAAAAAAACAAATAGAATTTCAATTAATTTTTTACTAGATAAATCATATTGTAACTAATTCCACTGTATTATCCATGTCAACCTCCAATTTAGCTTGATATAACACCTACCCAAATCATGTCTTACTAGATTAGGTGAATTACTAAATTAACCCACCAAACTAGAATAGATTTAACAACACTATTATTATTATTATTATTATAAAGGTTTGATGCATCAAAGAGAGTGGATGATGATGTGCCATGTACATATATATATATATATATATATATATATATATATATATAGATCAGTGATGATGATCTATAAAATTGTCTTTTCCTATTACAAACCATATAATGTTACTTTATTGTCATGGGCCCCAGAGGCAGATACGAATGAGGTCATCGCGCAGCACAAGCCAAAGCCTCGACTGTGTGTGTGTGAAAACCACACCCAAAGCCTTCATATTTTCCTCTGGTTTTTTACCTCTTCGATGCTGAGCATTCCGTGAAATCAATCCTCCTCCCATCGGATAAAATCAGGGCTAGGTTAATTCTTGGATATATATATTTATATATATTATATAGCTGTAAATTTCATGAATATTTATTAAGAAAAATAAGAAAATATATAAAGTAGAAAACATGTACTCCCGTCAAATTTAGAGCACACACCTGTCATCTACAGAGCACTACATGGAATGGTAAATAACCTATTTCTGAAAAAGGTTGATGCTGATGGAAATAGATACACTTGCTATGGTTCGAGACAAGACCCGAGGGGGGGCAATAATATTTTTCCTTTTTGTAGCTACGAAAAAAATATCATGTTAGCAGTACAAAACTAGTATGGTCTTGTCATTTGGAAGATACGAAATTGCAGGTTACAAATCAGTGAGAACTTCATTTAAAAAAAAAAAAAAAAGATATCCATAAGGTTTCTTTTGGAGAGAGTTGCCATTGAACTCATAGATAATAAAATAAATAATTATAACTATTAGAATATAACATGGGTTGATGAGAAGATATTCAATTTATTCATGTTAAACCATTCATATTCTATGCCCATTATAAAATAAAATTAGTAATAATGAAATTCACTTCACTAGCAGAACAAATTGTTCTCGCAAGGTTTTGCATTATGTTATTTGACTATTTCTTGATTTTTTATTATTATTATTAAGATGGGTGTCTGAGTTAGCTTGTTGTACCTCAACTAATTTTACGGACTCTGAAGTTAATGACTATGTAAGTCTCCAGTGGCCATCATACTAGTAACCACAAAGCTCGAACGAGATCACTGGGAGAATAAACCCTTTTATTCCAAATTTTTATTACTGAAACACCTATTAAATATGGTTAAGTTATAAGATTTCTTACAAACAAAGGTTGGGGTCTAGTCCTCCCACGAAGATGAACACGGTCCGAGCCTCTCGCATGGTAATGGTGCCTCATATACATCACGTTCTCGAGCCACGCCAAGAATTAGTCTCCTGGCCTGGAAGGGGTTGGAGAAAACCTTGTTGAAAAAAAAAAAAAATATAAGATTTGTTTTTTTAGTAACATATCAACAAGCTTCTTACTTTAAAGTTAAAGAAAATAAAAATAAGTAAGAATATCTCATGTACTTATACCTCATCGACCCGTAGAGTACTTTCTTATATTTATTTTAGAGAGAGATTGATTGCATCAATGATTGCCCTGATTAATTAATTATTGTTTTTTATAGATGGATTATATCAATGAAAACCCTAATTAATTAGTAGACATCAAGAATACAATATAATAATGCAATGAGATATATATTGCTTATAGATATCGAATGAATTAATTAACATATTATATTTAGTATTAATACAGTAAAAGAGCCCGTGTTCATTAGGATGAACATTGGTCCGAACAACGTAGAATCAATTGTTTTTTTCGAAATTTAGAATCGAATAAAATTGAATAACCAAACCAAACAAATATTTGGTTCCATTTATATTTTTTAAAAATTAAACGGGCCTTTAAATTATTTTTTATATAAATTTTGATTTAATGAATCTTTATTTTACAACGAGCCTTTAGTTTACAATAAGTTTTTTTTTTATTTAACTTGCTTAGATTCAATCTTTTCTATTCTAATTCTTGAAACTAATTAAAACCGAACAAGAACAAAAAAAAAAATTCAAATATCTTTAAGTACCAAATTTATTAAAAAAAATAAAAATCATCCAAATCAGTTAATTTTAAATTAAGTTTTATGAATATCCCAAATAATTTGTGAAATGTATCCATATCTAAGATCCACGTTACACATAAGGGTATTAGAAATTGTAATATATATATAGTGTTTTTTAAATAATTTTTAACTTTAAAATATATTAAAATAATTTTTTTATTTTCATACTAGCATACTAAAACTTTAAAAAAAAGTTAAAAAAATTAATTTAAAGATTTTCCAAGCTAAAAATAAATATAAAAAACAAAAAGGCTATATATCAAAGAACGCGTGGTGGCATAGACATGGACGATGGACCTACAAAATAAAATCCACGGCAGCAAGTTACTGCTCATGCGCACGCGAATTGTACTGAGAAAAAACACTCTAACATGATGATCATTCACAGCCCTTTACCTCTCACTATCTCTTAGATTCACAATATCCTCTTGTTTCTTCTTTTTTCGTGTCTGGACGCCTTATATCAGCGGTCTAGATCATCAAGAGCAGCCGAACTCCAGATCTTGACCCTTCAATCTCGATGCCTCCTTTTGCCTTTTTGTTAATTATTCAAGTAAAGTCAAAGACATGGGCAAGAGAGAGAGAGTCATCACTCTATCATTCCCCCTGCCAGGTGTCAGAAGATGGATAGTCTTACGCGTGATAAGTGATAAGAACAGAAAATTCCATGTAGTACCCTAGTGATTGCTGTAATCTTGTTTTAAAGATTTTAGAATAATGTACAAACAATTCAATTGAGAGATTAGTGTGTTCTAGTGAAGATCTTGGTTATCCTATATAGACACACACACACAAAGAACAGTGTGATGCATGTGAGCATTGGGTTGGGTTTAGTGA
>Ga0307510_10004436_pt1 | contig 16511 bp, 14 predicted proteins | sample 12_EM_MG_FD_207224 | JGI IMG/M metagenome (GOLD analysis project Ga0307510, IMG submission 207224) | Populus trichocarpa ectomycorrhiza microbial communities from riparian zone in the Pacific Northwest, United States - 12_EM | ecosystem: Host-associated > Plants > Roots > Unclassified | place...
ATTTATTCCTTTGTTTTTTCATACAATCGCATAAAAATTATTCGGATGTAATTGTTTTAATTATTAAAACTTGCTTTTCATAAGTTTTTATTAAAAAAAAACATGTTATGAATGAAGAAGATATGTCCTTGTGAAGAAAAAGAAAAAGAAATGCACAAACAAGGAAAATGAGTTTTAGCTAAGGACAACTTTGACAAAAAATTATAAGAAATATATGTAGAAAGGATTTTAAATAGATTTCCGAACATTCGCCACGATAACAGGAATTATCCCAACCTTTCATCGAGGAAGCCTGCATGCGTGCAACATCAATCAATGTGTTGAAGAGAACTGAGAGCCTATTCAAGCATCAAGGTAACGGTTAATAGCTTGATAAGCTGACCAGACTTCCGATAGACCGACTTTTGAAGGTCAAATTCAAGACAAAATCAATGGGGAGAAAATATACCAGTTCGTGCTTTGTATAACAGGAGGGAAACTGGAAACAAAAGCAACCGATGAACACCAAATACAAGGTATACTGCTCTTCCCTGTCATTTCAGAACATGATAACTATTATGGGGAAAAAAATCATCTTCAGATTAGGATTCCTACAATACATTATGCAGATTCTATCTACTCTTTGAGCTACAAGATTCATACGAGCTCTTCAACTCATGCCACAAGCAAAACAATGTGTCATAAACATCATCATCATCAAAATTACAATCTCTGATTCGTGAGACATTTACTAGGGTCTTCAACCACTCTTCATGGAGAGTTGAGAACTCAGACCTGCGCTCACTTGACTTGAAACTTTCTCCAGTTGAATTTTTCATCAGTTGACCAGCATGTGAAGCAGCTTCAACAACATGCTCAGGAATGCCAGCCATAGTTGCCACTTGCAATCCGTAGCTCCCTGGGCATGCTCCAGATGCAAGCCGGTACAAGAAGACAAGGTCCCGGTCGCTTTTAGAATAGCTTTCAGGTTTTGACTTGAATGCACAAGCCATGTATTGTAATGAAACATGTGGATGAGAAGCAAATTCTTTTGTGAGCGGGTGATAGTGTGTTGCAAAAAGCAATCGACAGTTTATCTTCTCAACAAGATGGCGGAATACCTGCATGAATGATCAGAAGCAGTATAATTTGCTAACGAAACCACTTCAATTATAATAGGCGAATAAAGTTTTGAAACACAACAGATATATGAAGCTTGATATTATTACAGGTAATAGTGTCGTAAAATAGAAGATTTTATATTAGGCTGTTAACATTACACTTCCATAAAAAAGTTGAAACTATTTCAAATATACCACACAACACTACAATCACAACATACTTTAATTATCACTGCGTGCAACTAGTCACATAACTACAAGTATTTGGATTATTAACAAAACACTAAAAGATGTGTTGCTTTTAATTTTCACCACTTTACAAAGTATTATTCATTTTAATATTGCTTTGTTTTTGTTCATCATGTCTGAAACAAAACCCGTTGCTACCCAAGCCTCCAATAACAAGCCACACTTAGTCCAAATCACCACCATCTGTCTTAATGGTGATAACTTGCATTGGTCTCAATTTGTGCGCATGTATATTTAGAGGCAAGAGGGAATAGGTTATTTGACCAGTAAAAACAACCAACAAGGAAGGATCCAACATATGCTACCTAGGATGCTAAAAACTCCATGTTATGACGTGGCTTGTGAACTCCATGGATGAAGATATCAACTCCAACTATGTGTTATTCAACAACAGAGAAACTTTGGGATAATGTTTACCAGATGTATTCTGATCTGGGTAATCAATCCCAGGTATATGACTTGACTTTGAAACTTGGTGATATCCGGCAAGGAGAAAACAATGTCACCAAATACTTCAACACACTAAGACAATTGTGGAAAGACCTTAACTTTTTCAATGATTATAAATGGAAATCTACATATGACTACAACCACTGCAAGAAAACGAAGGACTTTCAAATTTACGAATTCCTCGCTGGACTCGATGTTGAGTTTGATGAAGTTAAAAGGGAGAATAATAGGTAACAAACTCATAACTCCAATTAGCAAGGTATTTTCAAAAGCTAAAAAAATAGGAGAGTCATGAGGAGTCATGCTTGGAAAACAAGCAACTGGAAGTCCTATTGAGAACTCTACATTGGCTATGCTAATGCAAATGTGAGTAGGATTATTGCAAATCACTGTTAGGTGGATTAAAAATCTCACATGTGTGACTATTGTTACAAGCCACATCATACACAACAAAACTTGTTGGAAGCTCCATGGAAAGCCATCTATTTGGAAAAGTAGCAGACCTGGTGATGAACCCAACGTGTGGTTCCTCCATAAATAAAGTTGAGAAAAGCCTTTTTAGTAGAGTAGATATACCAAATTCTACAATTGTTACATTCCAATCATCATCTAGTATTCCTAGTGTTTCCTTGGCTAAAATAAATAGCCATCTTGTGCCTTATATCTTGTTGTTCAGATTCTGCTTCTTGGATTATTGATTCAGCCGATCATATGACTAGTCATTCTCATCCATTTACAAACTATTCATCATATCCTGATAATGAGAAAATCAAAATTACAGATGATAATTTCTCATCTATTACAAGAAAAAGGTTAATAATAATTTTTTAGAGCATAATTCTTAAATTTGTCCTCCATGTTCCTAAACTAACCAAGGATTGTAATTTTCATGTTATTTTTTATTATTCTATCTGTATATTTCAAGACCAGAACTCAAGGAATGTGATTGGTAGTGCTAGGATGATAGACGGTTTTTACTACCTTGATAACAACTTCAATAATAATAAAAAAAAAAATCTCAAGGCTTTAATAGTATAAATTCAATGTTTGTTTGTGAACAAATAATGCTTTGACATTATTTATTGCTGAAAGAGAACTAGGACATCGTAGTTTTCTCTAATCTTAAACATTTAGTTCCTGAGTTGTTTAAACATTTGGATTGTTTATCTTTTCAATGTGAAAGTTGTCATTTATCAAAAAATCACCGTGTTCCGTATATTTCAAAACCCTACATGCTTCATAATCTTTTTATTTAATTCATAGTGATGTGTGAGATCCTTCAAAATTCACTATTGTATCTAGAAAAAAAATGATTTGTTACATTCATAGATTATCACACAAGATTATATTAGGTTTATTTGATGAGTGAAAAATTTGAGGTAGTAACATTGTTTAAAGATATAAATCAAATGATAGAAAACCAATATCAGACAAGAATTATCATACTTTATTTATTTGGGAAATTTTTTGAAAGCAAAAAGGATTCAACATCGGTCTACTTGTCGTGACACTCTTAAGCAAAATGAAATTGTTGAGAGAAAAAACAAACATTTACTTGAAGTAGCTCATGAATATTCCAAAATACTTATGTGATAAAGCTGGTTTGACGACATCTTATTTGATTAATAAAAGTTTTTAGTTGCAGTCTTTGTCACATACTAAGTAAATTCCAATCTAAACTTGATCCTAAAGCTGACAAATATGTTTTCATCTGATATGCCTCAAACAAAAATGACTGCAAATCTTATAATCCTTAAACTATGAAAATTCATGTACGTATGGATGTTTCTTTTATAGAAAATCAACCTTATTTTACCAAAAATCATCTTCAGGGGAGAAAAAAAGAAAAGATGATGGTTTTTTAAACATATATGTTCAATTGCCTATTACAATTATGAACAATACGATTTTCTCAGCATCACAATCTCAGGAAAGGATGTTCATGATATTGAAATAAATGGAAAAACTAGTCAATCATTGTTATGTGCAAGTGTATTGCAAACAGGGGAAGTATTACAAAAGGATCAAACTTATCCATATACTGAGCTTCAAGTTTATACTATAAGAACTCATACGAAAGGTAAAGACTTGCATATCATCCCAACACAAGATCAACCAAATTCTCTGAGAGATGGTCCTGAGAATATTCCATGTATTCTTACTTCTATTGTTCCTTTTAATAATGAGCTTATAGACCTAGACATTCCTATAGCTACTAGAAAAGGTGTCTAATCCTGTACCAGTTATCCTATTACTAAATATTTTTCTTACCAAAAACTTTCTAATAATCATAAAGTTTTACCTTTATGATATCTCAATTGTTTATTTAAAAACTTCTTAGAGGTAGTTGACTTGCCAATGAATGCTCTAGACAATCCGAATTGAAAGTTAGTAGTTATGGAAGAAATGAATGCTCTAAACAAAAATAGCACTTTGAGTAGTTGACTTGCCAAGGCAAATGAAGAAAGTAGGGTGCAATTTAGTGTTTACAATTAAATGCAAAGCTGATGGGAGCATAGAAAGGCACAAGGTAAGGCTAGTGGCAAAACACCTCACACAAACATACATTGACTATCATGATACATTTGTTCAACCTAGCCAAAATAAACTCAATTCAGGTGTTATCTTCACCGATGAACTTTAGTTGTCCCTTACATCAATTGAATGTTAAAAATATTTTTCTAAATAAAGACTTGGAAGAGAAAGTCTTTATAGACATACCACTTGGGTATGAAGAGAGAATTGACTAACATAAAGCCTACAGACTAAAAAAATCTTTATATGGCCTTAAACAAACTCCTACTGATGGTTTGAACACTTTGGAAAGGTTGTAAGACGCCATAGTTAATGTCTAAGTCAAGCAGATCGTACCATGTTCTATAAACATTCAAAGAAGGTAAAATTGCTATCTTGATTATTTATGTAGATGACATAATCTTGATAAGTGATAACAATTTCGAGATGGAAAGACTAAACTTGTTGAAGATTTTAAGATCAAAGATTTGAAGTTCCAACCTGCTAAAACTAAGGTGGTGAATCGAGAGCAATTGCACATAGGATTTGTGAAGTTGTGTGGATTAAAAGGCTTTTACAAGACTAGAAGATTCTTAACTCCTCACCCACAAAGGTATATTATAACAATAAGACAACTATCTCAATTGCTCATAATCCAGTTCTTCATGATAAAATAAAGCACGTGAAAGTTGATGAACACTTTATCAAAGAAAAGATTAATAGTGGAATGATTTGTATACTATATGTTCCAACCACCGAGCAAGTTGCTAATATACTTACAAAGGAACTTCACAAAAATTTAACTAATTAATCAGCAAGCTAATAATGGAAAATATCTTCAGGCTAGCTTCAGGAGGAATGTTGTAAAATAGAAAATTCTATATTTGGTTGTTTATAAATTAAAAAATAAATTTGGTATTAATCAACTCCTTAAATTAAAGATCACTTCTAATTAGGATATATGATTTGATTTGGTTCTAATGTCTTGTATTCTCTTTTAAATAGAAACCTTGTGAATTAAATCAATAAACTGATGTCTTCAAATAGATCTCTCAGTTCATAGAATAGAGGAAGACTTTTTCGGTCACCCAAAAAGTGAGGTAGGTGTCCAAGTGGGTGGATGCAGAAGACAGCATTTCCTAGCCACAACATTTCTAACGTTACAAATTATTTGTATCAGCACATGTCGATGTGTATAGAAACTAGAGTTGTACATGCAACACAAGTTTGTCTAAGGCCAAAACACACAAATCTATGACCATAATGACCAAAAAAGGCTCCAATATGCAAGAAATATATTTGCATTATTATGTACCAGTTACCTACCTATCTCAAGTGGATAACCTAGAAAAGTATAACTTGACTAGAACCAAGGATGCGAACATCCATAGAGATGAGAAATAATAATTTATATCCTTAAGGAGTTAGATATAGAATACGAGTTCTTAGTAATGGAATAAAAAGGGCAGGTAAATCAAGGAATAATAGATCAATAAAAAGAAATCTCACAGCATATGCAATGGCGTATCCATCATAAGTGCTTGTTCCTCGACCCAGTTCATCAAGAAGGACAAGGGAATCTTGAGTGGCATTTTGAAGCACCGAAGCTGTTTCTGTGCACTCAATGAAGAATGTACCTAGAAAATGACAAGCTCGTTTCTATTATCAAACTCCGGAATTAAGAAGCACATAAGCAAACACTCATTAATGCATGTGGTTGGGTCACATCTATTTGCATAATCCTCACTTTCAACATTTAAAGGACTCTGGGGTCCAGAAGTGAGAGTGAGACATCCGGGATTATAGGCCAAGTTATTATGTGGGTGCCTTTACATTCCACAACGGTTTCCTTTCTTTTACTTTAAGCATTTTTGAAATCATATGATATATCCTATTTTAAATTGCCTTGAAGAGATTTTGAAGATTTAGATGGACAAGATCCATTAGAACACAACCATTTACATCAAATCTATAGTAGAATTACAACCAGAGTAAAACAACCACTGCACAAAACTCTATCAACCTTAGATTCACCACTGCTGTATTTATAGGCATTATGAATCCTTTCTAATAACTTAAATCGAGGAGAAATTTAGAGCAAGCCAACTATGACATAGATTTAAACAATTTTAATTTTTTAAAAAAAAAACACTAAACAAATCCATAACACTGTATTTTACCATCAAGAAGCCATTTATGACCTTCAGATGAAAAGCAGGATTTCAAATAAAACAGTCAACACTTACCAGAATTTATTCTTGCAACATGATAATCATGATTTGGACCACAAAAGTGCATAAACTAAAAAATATAAATTTACATCAAGAAAGTGAATTTAGATCACATAAAGAGAAGCAAACTTCCAAGTGAAACCAGTAAACTGTTATCTTGCTACAACTTACTCTCGCCTGTCATTATTCGATCAGTGGCACCAAGCCGTGTAAAAATTATGTCAGCAAGTGAGAGAACACACTTCTCACCGGGAACGAAACAACCAAGCTGCGAAATTGCCATAGAATTAAAAACTATATGTTAAAATATGCCAAAGAAATGAATTTTCTAGGGATGTAGGAGGCACAGAAGTAATTTTTTCAAGCTAGGTCTAAAGTCAAACCTGTGCTAGTATAACAGCTAGACATGTGGCACGCAGAAGTGTTGATTTTCCACCCATATTTGGTCCAGTCAGCAACACAGTGCGGGGATGTTGGCTATCTGAATCCTCACCAAGGAACACATCATTTGGGACAGGCAATCCATTCTCTCCAAGGGCAAATGGGTGCCATAACCCTTTAATCTTAAGTACAGGCCCCCCTTCCCCCTCACAGAAAGAAATGGATTTTGAATCAGGCAAAATAACAGGTCTACACATAGCTCCACATGACATGCTTGCTGTGACTGCGAAAGATCTAAGCACATCAATACAATTGATTGCATGAATGACTTCACCCCACTGTGCAGCTTTCTCAATAAATAACTCAATCAGCACAGAAAGCATTCCAGCCTCTGAATCTGTCACATCACGATTCTGATACCAAATACAGTATTAGTAATGTGCAAAAGTAGGCATAAAAACAGAATGCAATATCATCACCCACATAAAGAAAATAAACACTAACAAGAAAGTACAGATGTTCCAAAAAGGAATGGCCATATTGTTAAACAGTCAATATAAGCCAATGTGTGGTGTGTGTGGTGTGAGAGAGAGACAAAGAGAGAGACATTTTCTAACAGAGAAATACAGAATTCCACAGAGATGCATGCTCAGTTATCAAGGATGCCAAAAGTCCTTTATTACTGCAGAACGTAATAATCTGAGGGGGGAAGAAATCAAGACCGAATGTTGAACTGTGAAAAAGAAAGCAGCAGCAGCTACACACCACATTGCATGTACACATGCATAACTATAATTTTAATAGTAGCCTCGAATAAATAAATTAGTATATAATAATTAATATAATTTCATACAAAAGAATACATCTGCATCATCTCAATTAGAAACACAAGGATCCAAATGGGGAGAAAGGGAAAAACATTGGTTGATATATCCAAAACATAAACCAGAAAGAAGCAGACCTGGTAGTTTGGGAATTCACTATCTACAGCTGCTTCAAATTGCACAAGGAATTTTTCAAGCCCATTACTACCAAGAAGCTCTGGAAGTTTAAAATTTTTTGATAATGATGAAATTAGTTGCTCTTCCTTCAGTAATAGCAATAACAAATCCATTCCATTCCGAAGCCCTTTCACCAGAGACCCGAACACTTTCACCTACACAACACTTACTGCCACTTCAGTAGAAGGTTCAGGACTAACTAGAGACTTGCTGAATTGTGACACCCTATGAAAATCATCGTACATGTGCACTCAAAGAGATTTTTACAAGTAAAGATTTGAAATCAAATAAGACAACTTACTCTTTGTTTCAACAATTTTTTGCTAATCAAGGGCAGTGCAAGAGAACCTGATGCCTGAAAGCTAACCTTAACTCGCCCAAGCATTCTTTCTAAATCTGGAAGCTTGCGAAGATATTGAGCAATAACTAACATAATTTCTGAACGAGCCATTAGATTTTCAATTACATCAAGCCTATTATTAATGCCTTCAACATGTTTCAGTGGATGGCAGATCCAATTCCTCAAAAGCCGCTTACCAGATGATGTCACGCAGTTATCAAGATAGTTAAACAAAGTACCTGAAATCATGAAGAGAAAAGGCTTTCAATATTTCATTTAAAACTCTTAAAAATCAAAACCATAGATTTGAGGATGATGATAATTTCATGGGAGATCAAGGAATGAACACACTGGCCTGATGAACCACCATCAGCACTGTTACTAAAAACCTCCAGATTTACTAGAGTCTGCCCATCCATTCTAAGGCAACCCTTATAAACTTGGTAGGGTAGAATATCTGCATTCCTTAAAACATCATCAAACTGCACAAAAGAAAAGGCACAGAAATCTTTATAAGCAACAAATAATCAGGGATCTTAACAGTTAAAAGGCCAACCAGAGAAGGGAACGGAGGAGGTTGACAGGCAAGCATACCATCAATCTGGATAGATGACCAATAAGCCCGCCAAGAGCACATAGAGATATATCCTGGTGCATTATACTGTCAAGTGCATGGTTCCATGGATTTGTAGACCATTTAAAGTAATCCTTCGATTGAATCAAATTTTTAACTTCAGAAGCATCCACAAAATCAGTGCCTGGCAGCACTGGTGACAATTGCAGTGCTGTAGAACCTGCAAGGAATGGGTGAGGGAAATGAAAAGGTGAGGTTGTGCTCCTCATGATAGCTTGGATCATAACTTACATATCCTTTTAATGACAGATTCTTCAGCAATAAACCAAATGTAGAAAGACTTATTTAAGAGATCAATAATGAAGGTGGCAAATTATTAAACAGGAATCACTTTAGAAAGGAGACATGTAAATTTAAAATAAGTCATGAGATGTATAATTGGAGTATGGTTAGACTACGTTCACCAACCAGGAGTATGTTAGCTGGCTACCACAGTTGGACCTCACATTGATCAACTAACTTGTGCATCAAAGCAAACAAAGGAGACTGTCAAAGATTTATTCATAACCTTGCTGGAGAAGTTGCAGCAAAGGAATTCACATTGATTTGAGCAAAACACCCAAGATAATAATATGCATGCAGGAACAGCATCCCATCAAAATACATAAATGCAACTTGTTATCTAGTAAGACTGCCTAAAGGCCTTCATGCATAGAGAAAGTGCACAGAGTATAAAATAGCTAAATCTGAAATTACTAAAAAATAGGACATGAGTTACTATCTTTACACAAGGCTACAAAGACTAAACAAATCACATACTAATCATCGAGCATATTTTATACATCCAACAAATATCCAGCAAGTTTCAAGTTGGTCCAGACAACTGTCTTTCATTTTCTAGAAGATTTTTACAAACAAATTATAGTGAAAAGACAATAATGACACAGGAAATAAGGAAAGATAAGAAGGAAGATCAAGCTAATCTAGGAAAAAAATATGTGCAAAATAACAAAATACATTCTGGCAAATGGAAAGTTCAGTAGGCATGTACTCATCCAAGGCAGGTGTACAAAGTCTTCCCTTCTTATCAAGAAATACCAGTTAATATATTTGCAAGTGCAATCCTTAATCTTAAATGTATATGATATATCTTGTCATATGAAAAAGGTCGGTATAAACTTACCTATTAATGAGTACTTCCTAAGTTCTTTCTGAGCGCCTCTGGAAAGCTCTGCAACATAGAAATCCTCAAGCTTTAAGCTAGGCAAAAAAACAAAAAAACAATCCAAGAGCAAGAGAACAAAAACAAGAAAAGGCATGTACCTCTATTTTCATATATGACTTCCTTAGGTGAAATCTATAATCAAATCACAGTAAGATATTCAAAGGTTAAGTACTTGAGAGCACACAGAATCATTAAACAAACAAGAAAGATAAAGGAGCATACTTGCATCAATAACGCCCCCAAAGCAGCATGTGACGCATCATCATTGATTGATCCAACCCAAACTCGTAGAGCAGCACAATCAACAAAAGCAAACCCATAAGCAGTTGCACCATTATCCACCCCATAGTTTCCCTAAAGTTATCACCCAAAGGAATAACCAGATAGGATAGCACAATAAACTTTCAAGAAATGCATAAATAACAAGGACCATTTAAATGAATAGAATAACAAATGAAACCAAATTTCTAATTCTCCAAGCTGGGCAAGTTTATAAGAACAAGAAATGGTAGAAAATAATAAAGTCAACTGCATATCTAACATACTACGTGGACAAAAAGTAATCAAAACATTTTAAACAGACTGTTCATTTTAAGTAGTGATAAAGAAGAAAAATTGCATCATAACAATTCAGCAATTCGCTCTTCTAACTCATGATTTATCAATAATAGCCTGATATCAGGAAAATGTGAGTTTTTAACAAAAAAATTGTCCTCCAGTTAAATGATGCGATCACAGAATAAGCTCGCACAAGATTATTTTAGCAATATTTTGAAATTGAAGATGGGCAAATTGCAACAATTTGAGAGAGTTCAACACGAAAAATGTTGCTGCAGCAGAAAATTGTAAGAAGGTAATCATTACAAACCTCTTTTATGGCAAGAAGGTGAACAGCATCAGGCCCCATATTATGTCCAGTTGTGGTTGATGGGGTGACAACTTGTACCAATTTTCTTTGGATTACCTGAAATTCAACATCAATGATAAAACAAGGAACTCAGATAGTTACCCACATCATGGCATTGATTTACTATTTCAGTTTCATTGAATTAATGAAAACCACAAATGATGCATGGTGTTGAGAACATAATCTATAAGAGATGTCATATCTGTCTGAATGGTTGAATCAACAAGAATAATTGAAAAACAAAAATCTATCAGAAACATGTCTCCTTTAAAGCTGCACGGAAAACTCACAGAATTTGCACCCCTAGATTTTGCTTGATCAGATGTTTCCAATTGCTCCACTCTTCCAACTTTATATCTTGACAAAGAGCACAAAAGCAATAAGTGAACTGCAAATGTTCCGGACAAATGTGGAAAGAGAACATGGGATTGGCTAAATCTCAGCTAACTACTACGATTTGAGTGAAAAGATCTTGTTTCATATCTTCAGCCAATATATGATTAGCATAAACGATGCATAATGCAAGTTGAAAAATGCTTTTCTTTTCATTGTGCTTCTTAGATACAGGAAGAAATGAAGGAAAGAAAAACATTTCCATGACAGATGGCCAGTCTGGTCTACATGCTGGCTTCTTACAATTTTTGCATAACATTTTGCTGTATTTAAGAATAATATTAACTACATAAATAGAGATATAAAACTAGTAACAATGAAATCTTTCATTCATCTTGAAGGCATGACATAACAATGAGAAAAAAGGAAATTATGGTTCAGAGACAAGGTCTGCTGCTCCCCTACCCACGAGCTACCAGCTTTTCAACAGCATCGTCAATCCCACTTTCAGATATACCAACCTGATCACAAGGCAGATGCTATTAAATAAAACACATATGCATAGAACTGTAATTGTAGCAATTAAAATTGGCTTTTAAATTAGACAAATTTATCTTTGAAGTCACCTGCCGACATTTCCCCACACCGCTTAATGTCATTTTCCAATCAAGCTCTTTGTGACCAATTTCAGCATCCAGTTCATAGAGCTCATAGAATTTTCCCTGTGTTTCATCAGTCACATAAACATATTGGTCTGATTTAAGAACCCAAAACTTCAGAAGACACTAAAAGAAAGTTCTAATTTTCAACCATGACACACATTAATAAATTTGTAAATATAAATCTCAGTCAACAGAAATGTGTGTGTGTGAATGAGTGAGTGAGTGAGAGAGAGAGAGAGAGAGTTAAAATACAAGTTACAGTTCAAGCACCGCATGCCAACATTGGCTGCATGATTGCGGTGGCAATGCCTCTTTTTTCCTATTGGATCATACAGCCAAGATGCACATCCACTATTAATGAGAAAGCAGAAATTTCAGAAGAAAATGATGCATGATTAGCATTAAATCATTACCCAAAACTTCAGAAGTCACTAGAAGAAAGTTCTAACTTTCCACCATGACACACATTAATAAATTTGTAAATATAAATCTCAGTTAACAGAAATGTGTGTGTGTGTGTGAGAGAGAGAGAGAGAGAGAGAGTTAAAATACAAGTTACAGTTCAAGCACCGCATGCCAACATTGGCTGCATGATTGCGGTGGCAATGCCTCTTTTTTCCTAATGGATCATACAGCCAAGATGCACATCCACTATTAATGAGAAAGCAGAAATTTCAGAAGAAAATGATGCATGATTAGCATTAAATCATTACCCAAAACTTCAGAAGTCACTAGAAGAAAGTTCTAACTTTCCACCATGCCACACATTAATAAATTTGTAAATATAAATCTCAGTTAACAGAAATGTGTGTGTGTGTGTGTGTGTGTGAGAGAGAGAGAGAGAGAGAGAGTTAAAATACAAGTTACAGTTCAAGCACCGCATGCCAACATTGGCTGCATGATGTTAGTTTTGCAGTGGCAATACCTCTTTTTCCCTATTGGATCATACAGCCAAGATACACGTGGTATATGCTCCACTATTAATGAGAAAGCAGAAATTTAAGAAGAAAACGATGCATGATTAGCATTACATCATTCTTTTGAATTGAATTGGTTGCTGATGATGTTTATTGCAAGTCCAACCATTTAGCAAGGAAACAGAAATTTTTCAGAAAAATAAGAATGAACTGCTTGCTGATGATGCTTATTGCATGTCCAACCGTTTAGCAAAGAAAACAGAAACTTTTCAGAAAAAATAGAATGAATAGCTGGGTCATGCTTTAATGTAACCTTATGATGTCAAAAAGTTTCAGCAACTTCAAAAGTATCAGAAACTGCAGCAATACTACTAACCACTTTAAAGAAAAGTAGAACATCCATGTACTGAGATTTGACAGTCCAGTATTGCTTTTGAGAAGCTGACATTTTCTTCAATGCATCAGGTGGCAAGTACAGCGTCTTTTTGTCATAGAGAGGATCATTGGGCCTTCTCCTATTAGCATCCCTGATTTGGGCAGGGTCAAGCCATTCAAACTTGCTTGTTGAATTAGATATTTCCTCATGATTTTTGATCAAGGAAGCTGGGTCCTGTAGTGGTTTCACTCTTTTGCTAGAGTTTAGGAAGGAACAACCATTCTTATCCTCAAACTTAGGAACGTCCTCTAGAATTCTCTTCAGACGAGGAACTAGGGGTCGCATGCCTGGTGTATGTGGCCCAGGAACATCATTTACACTTTCAATATTCAAGACACTCGTTTGATCAACCATGCCACTGGAACTAAAACCATTGTCTTTCTCAGAGTACAGTGTATCCATTCCATGCTGAGGCAATTCTTTTGGGATAGTAAATGTAACAGATGTAGAGCAAACATTAGCAGAATGAACCTGGTTCCTGCATCAATTTGCATCAGTTACACCCACTATGAGAGAAATTTGAGCCAGCAAGGTACAAGGACACATATTTATCACTCATATACTATTAGCGATCATCAAAACAAACAGAAATTAGTCAAAAAAGGAAGCCTATCACATTAGGGTTCGAACACTAAATCCTGAAACTATTTCATAAATGTTCACAACACAAAATCAATCACAAGATAGAAACTCATTGTATTTAAGAAATGCCCTTAAAACATATTTGTCCTCATAGACTCCACAAACTCGCTTCACTTAATAACTTGCAACTCCAAAATTTACTTCAAATTTCAACAATCATTTCTAAAATCTCCTCTCGTGATCCGCACTCTTTTAGGATTTCCATTTGCTGGGAGTATTCTTGAAATATTAAAATTAACAAATGAACGGCTTCAGTTCAGCTTCAACAAGAAGACTAATTATAAAATATTGAATTATTTTTAAAAAAAAAATATTCCCTTCATAATTACATAGATAAACAACAATTCAAAGATTTTAATTAATATTCGAAAAAAAAATGTTACCTCCCATTAGGTTTTTCTCTGTCATCGACCTTAACGAACTTATGCATTATGCTCGAGAAAAGCGAAGCAACTTTGGCCTCCTCGTTCTCCTTGATGTTCACCGGTAATATCTGACGTGGCACCTTTTCTGGTGGCGTGTCAGTTCCTCTAATTTCAATAGACGAGTCCACCGGTCCATGAATCGCAGGTTGAGACACGTTTTGATTATGTTGCTTCGCCGAGAACAGAGGAGCTTGCCGACCATCGGTCCTTTCTCCGGCGTCGGAGCTCTGACTGGGCTGCGAGGGTTTTTGGAAGAACGAGAGTATCGATTTTTGGCGCGGCATTTTCGTACTCCTAGAGAGAATCAACCTTTAGAGATGTGAAATTTTTATTAAAATATATGGAGTCTATGACTCTATACAGTAGAAAACAATTGGCGCCAAAATCTGCCCCTTTCGGCTCTCAAAATTTTCAAAGGAGAAAATGACGCCCTGATTTTAGATTTCACTGGGTGGTTATTGTTGATCTGGATGTCTGATATTCATCGCTTCTTCTAATACGGCCCTATTTTTTACCTTTTAAAGGATTAATATGGTATTGTGTTAACTTTGTTTGATTAATTAAATAGTACAAGTAAACATATATCTGCATTTTAAATTTTATTTTTAAAATAATTTATTTTTTATTCAAATCTATATTTATTTTGTTTTTCGTTTAAAAATTAATTTTATAATAGTTTTAACTAAATAAATATTTTTTAAAATTATAATTAAAAATATTTTTCTTAAAATATAACCACCCAAAACACATGCTTAAAAGTTCAATCTTAGTATAAAAAAAACTATTTAAAATTAACACTCTCAAATTATTTTATTGCTAAATTATGGTTTATTTTGATTGAAATTACTCATGTCAAATTCTCTCCTCTTAGCGGTGAGTATATCACGTACGAGAGTCACATGTTTTCCTTAAAAAAAAAACATGAAGCATTGGAGAGTTGATTTATTAATAATAATTATATACAAATTTAAGACATTTTAGAATATTGGTGGATGTTTATTTTTATAACTTTCTTTAACTTATATCTTTCAACTTATTTTATTTTTTTACATTTTACAAAAAAAAGTGCAGCACGGGTCGTGTTATCTATAATTCTATATAAAATCACAAATTCTTTAACAAAATTTATTTATTTATTTATATTTAATACTAACATTATAATATAATATAATAGTAATACATAAATTTTAACTAACCACTAATTAAGAAAAATAAGTTTTGAAATATTGCAGACTTCTAAAAATTAGATCAATCTCATTTTTATTTTTATTTTCGTATGAAAGATTAATATAAAATAGCATGCGAGAAAAATAGTTTAACAAAACAAGAACGAGATGTTGATGCAAGTAGCACCAATTAAGATTAATGACGTGGAAAAACCATACATCTCAAATCAACAGACTTGAGCAATGACATTCAACCATGTCATAGAATACGAGAACATGAAAACTTACGATCAGCAAAGATAGCCAATAACGATGAGCCAAATCATCACAATCGGTGAAATAAAGAGAAATATATTAGAATATCATAAATTGAGGGGTAATATAATCTCTTCTTAAAAAATACTACACCAAGCATAACTTCATTTATTTTCTAGAGATGTAGACTGTACAACAAAAAGGCAATCAAGCACAATTAATCACATAAACAAAACAGGAACAGGTTGATGCTATGAAAAAACAACCAAACACAATTCATTACAAAATTTAAGTGAGCTAAAGATTTAAGTTGAGCAGTCAAAAGACTGGTTCGATAGCAACAAACTTTTCCACCAATTAAAAGATGATTTGTGAGAAGGTGGCTGTATATCAAAACCATGTAAAGATACATGTATAATATTTAAAAACATTATACAATTTTTTACATAAAAATTGCACAAGATATAATCCTCAATGAAGTCTAGCAAGGCTTCAGCAAACAGAAACCCAGTAAAATTCTAAGCCTAACAGGGCTGAATTTGATTTTCAAAGCCTAGCAAGACTTAATTTAATTTTTAAAGTCTAACAAGGTTTCGAGAAAGAAGAAATGCAACAAAGTTCTAAAGCCCAACAAGGCTTAAGACAATCTTAAACTCAGCAAGGTTTAGCAAGAAAGAGTTCCCGACAAAAAAGACCTAGTAAG
>Ga0307510_10004439_pt1 | contig 16505 bp, 17 predicted proteins | sample 12_EM_MG_FD_207224 | JGI IMG/M metagenome (GOLD analysis project Ga0307510, IMG submission 207224) | Populus trichocarpa ectomycorrhiza microbial communities from riparian zone in the Pacific Northwest, United States - 12_EM | ecosystem: Host-associated > Plants > Roots > Unclassified | place...
CGGACGCAGCCGGCCCCGCCGAGAAACCGCATTGTCCGAACAGCATCGGCAGATCCTGCGTCAGCGAACTGGCCTTGACTCCCTTCAGAGGTCCGAAGGCGTTCGGCAGATCCTTGACATGACTGCCCGCCATCACGCCTTTCCCCAGGAAGCTTTCGACGAGGTCGTAGGCCGTTCGCCAGGCCTGGTCGCTGCCATAAAGCGGTCCGGACTGCCGTGCGTAATGCCCAAGCTCCCACGCCTCCCGGCTGATGAGCGGCGATTTGTGTCCCGGCGGCCTGAACTTCCCGGAGCGCTCGTAGGGAAGGATCCATCCCTCGCTGATGCAGCGATCCATGGTCTCGCCCACCAGCGCCTTCGCCTGCACCGGGCTGAGCCTTCGAATCGGTCCGGCATGGCTGTATTGCGCGGGATCGCTCGGCAGTCCGCGGCTCCGATAGCTGTCGAAGGCGTTTTCGAATTCGAACCGCACCTCGTCCAGCTGCGAAGGCACCGATTCAGCGCCGTGCTGGAAGCTTTGCACGGTTTGATCGGGATCGATCTCTTCGGTCAGCACGAAATTGGCCGTTGCCGTGTCACCTCGCGGTGCCGACAGGGTGATGTCGATCTCGAACTCATGGGGAAGCGAGACCCGGCGGTAATTGTAATTGCCCTTCTTGAACGCTTCGCTCTCACGGGTGTTGATGACGCCGGAATTCCAGAGTGAGCGCAGGCCGTCGCAGAAGGTCCCGTCGGACCAGGATTGCCGCTCCCCGGGAAGCCTGCGCGCCGCGCGCCAGTGAAAACTGTAGCGGAGCCCATCGGGCTCCCACTGCGCGCGGGACAGCTCCTGCCAGCGCGTCTTCGCATAGGAGGCGTGTTGCAGCGCCTCGAGCCCGCTTTCGATCGACAGACAGGTCCGCGACCAGGAACACTGGTGCCGCTGCCATGGATACAACTGAGGCACGGACGCATGCCCTCCCCATTGCGACCAAGCTATCCGCTCACCCGGCGCGATGCCGAATCTCGCCGGAGCGCTCAGTCGTGTCCTCTGTCGAGCGGAGAGACGTTCCGTTTCTCCCGATCGGCCGGCGAATGTCCGCGATCCCCGTGCTTCTTGCCGAGGACAGCATCGACGGTGTTCTCTTTGGTGAGCCCGCCTGAGGTGTGGCCCGACGATGAGCCGTGCTTGCCGCTGCCATCGCCATCAAGCGCGCGCACCACGGCCTCGGACCGGTAGACGTGACCTCGGAGCAAGCGCTCGCCCGACTCGGCCACCGGCTTGAGCACTTCGGCGGGGTGGCCCTTCAGTCCATCGAACAAGGCCTCGCCGGAGAGCGCGGGATGAGTACGGTGCAATGTGTCGAGCTGAGTACCGACGGCGGCCGACGTCGTCTCGTACATGTATCTCTGCAGCGCGTCGTTCGCGTAAGGAGATTGTCCGCCGGCGGCGCCATGCGATTGCTTGCCGAGGTTCTTGAGACCGTCGAACAATTTCTTGGCCGCATCCTCGCCGGCCGAGGCCCCGACGATGCCGCCGATAACGCCGCCCGCGGCGGCGCCGATCGCGGTTCCTGGACCGGGGACGATCGATCCGACGATGGCCCCCGCCTCGGCCCCGAGCGCCGCGCCTTCGATGCCGCCCCACGTCCTGCCGCCAAACTCGAGCGTCTTGCGGGCGGCAGCCTCGGTATGGCCGGCGCGCAGGTCCTTGCTGACATCTCCGGCCGTATTGAAGGCGTCGAGCGCGGTTGTGGCTGTGCCGAGATGCGAGGACATTTTGGCGGCGACCGCGGGAAATTTTTCAAGCCCTGGCGGCAGCTTGAGCTTGGCGCCCCCGGCCGCGCCGTGTGGATGTGCAGGCAATTCCACATGCGGCTCTGCCGGCGCCGCGCCATGGCCGCCCTTCGCGATCTCGCTGCCTTTGGCGATCGCGCTTCCCTTCGAAATGTCGTCGCCAAAATTCTTCTGAAGATGCTCGCCGAAGGCCTTCGGGTTTTGGCGGCTGGCCGGCACGACCGACTTGAACTTCTCCTCGCCGAGCGCCTTCTGCAGCGCATGTTGGCAGTTCGGACAGCAGCCGCGGGTCGGCGCCAGCGCGACGACCTCGTAGCCATGGGCCTCGGCCCAATCCACGATCTTCATCTCGGCGTGATGCTTCAGCACCGTCAGCTCGCCGTCGGCGCCAATCTTGGTCTTGGGATCATAGGGAATGCGCGAACCGTCGGCCGCTTTCGTGTAGGCCGACGTCTGTCCCTTCGATGTCGTCTTGAACGGACCGGGCTCGACCAGCGTGCCGTGCTGCTTCGGCGTGTAGCCGTTCTTGTCTGCCCAATCCAGAATCTCGCGGTTGAGCGCCGAAGCCTTGGCGCGGCGTTCGGTGCTGAAGCCGGAGTTCATCTGCAGGAGCTGTCGCGTCTCCGGCCCGCCGCCCTTTTTCTGAAGCACCGCGCAGGCGCCGGTCTGCGCGTCGAAATATTCATCCATCGTCATGACCGGGCGATAGTCATCGGAGGCGCGCTCAACGAGCTTGATCAACTCGGCGGGAGACATCTGCCGCAATCGTCGCGCGTCGATATCCATGTTTCGCTCCGTCGCGAAAAACATATTGAGTTGCGCCGCGAGGGCGCTAATCCACAGCGATCAAAACAATTTCAAATCTCGAAGGCGGAACCGTCCCGGCTTATGGCGGGGCGCGCTGCAATCGTCCTCAAACCGAAGTCGACGCTTCGGCCAGTAGAATGCAACGCTAAATTAAACTCAAGGTCGAATTGATCAGAGTTGCGTGATTTCAGCGAGCATCTGCATCCGGCGCCCCGCCGAGGCCTGGCGCGGATGTGCCGTGATCATCATGCCTACGTCAGCGGCAAGCGGAAGATCGACCCGTGTTCATGACGGTTGCGCTACAAGCGCTCGGCTGCGCCACAGGTAGCCCGAAGGGCGAAGGATGGTGGGGGAGGCAGGACTCGAACCTGCGAAGCCATGAGGCGGCTGATTTACAGTCAGCTCCCTTTGCCACTCGGGACACTCCCCCCGCTCGACGGCAGCACAATCGGGCCGGACCTTGCCGGCGACCGAAGACGGCCATGGAACGTGAAGGCCGCGACAGCCCGGATGGGGGCGCGACCGGGCGCGTTTATGGGCGATGCGGTGGGGCAAAGTCAACCGAGGCGAACAGCTAAAATCGCCGCCGAAGCCACCCAAATTGCCATAATCCGGGACCCGTGACACAAGCGAGCCCATGAAGGATCGAAAATTCACCCCAAGGGGGCCGCGCGGCGGCGCTAAGCCCTTCAACAGGCCTGGGAAATCGGCCGGCCGGCCGGCTTGGCGCGACCGCGATTCGCACCCCGACGGGCCCGTTATCCTCTATGGCTGGCACACCGTCACCATGGCGCTCGCCAACCCGGCGCGGCAGATCCGCAAGCTGACGCTGACCGAGAACGCCGCAAGGCGGCTGGCGGACGAGAACATCGAGACCCGTGTCACCCCCGAGATCGTCCGGCCCCAGGAGATCGACCGCCTGCTGTCGCCCGACGCCGTGCATCAGGGCCTGCTCGCCGAGGCCGATCCCCTGCCCTCGCCTGATATCGAGGATTTGGAGCAGGAGGGCATGGTGCTGGTGCTCGACCAGATCACCGATCCGCACAATGTCGGCGCGATCCTGCGCTCCGCCGCTGCGTTCGCGGTGAAGGCGATCGTCACCACCGCGCGCCACAGTCCGGAAGCGACCGGCGTGCTCGCAAAGGCCGCCTCCGGCGCGCTCGAGCTGGTGCCGATGGTCACCGTGCAGAACCTCGCGCGCGCGCTCACCGAACTGAACGAGGCCGGCTTCCAGACCGTTGGGCTCGACAGCGAAGGCACCGAGGACCTCTCGGACGTCACGCTGCGCGAGCCGCTCGCGCTGGTGTTAGGTGCCGAAGGCAAGGGCCTGCGGCAATTGACCCGCGAAACCTGCAGCGTCGTGGCGCGGCTCGACATGCCGGGCGAGATCAAGAGCCTCAACGTCTCGAACGCCGCCGTGCTCTCGCTCTATGTCGGCGCCAGCCGGCTCGGGCTGATGAAACGGTAGCAAAAACAAAACGCCCGCCCGCATTGCGCGGACGGGCGTCTCGTTGGTTCAACCGATCAGAGATCAGTAATAGCGGCGCAGCACGCGATGGCCGCCGTAATACGGCGCGGGCGCGTGGCGGTGAGCGTAGCCATAGCGCGGACCGTAGCCGTAATGCGTGCGCGGCAGATAGCCGGTGCGCGGGCCGTAGCCGTAGCGATACGGACGGTAGTACGGGCGGCGATAGGGATAGGCAGCCGGCGCTTCGACGGCGGCCGCACGATAACCATAGCCGTAGCCATAATTGGCCGGCGCAACGACCGCGTCCTCACGATAGGTCGGATACGGCGCGAAGGCGCCCGGGCCGGTATAGGTCGGGCCCTGATTGACGTAATAATACTGCGAGGTGGGCTCGGCGAGACGCTCATAGGCGCCATAACCGTAGCCGCCGCAACCGGTGTTGCAGCCGGAATAGACCGGCGCAACCGGCTGGCACGGATTGAAGCCGCAGGCCGCAGCCGGCGCGGTGGCGGCGAACATCACGGCAGCCGCCGCGACCAGTCCCGAAATCATCTGACGCATTACTCTCTCCTGTTGATTTCCGTTTTTGGGTTTTGACGTTTCTTAACCCGGCGGCCTGCCGGGCACCTGTGCACGCGGCCGCGGTCGCGGAGGCCGCGGACGATCGTTGATCTCGGGCGCGAAGATCACCGGCGGCGGATTGACGGGCACGTCCATCTGCGCGGGCAACGGCGCGGACGACGCGCCCCAGCTCTGGTGATAGCTCTCGGCGGGCTTGGGCAATTTGCGGTTCGCGGGCGGCTCGACCTCGAGCCGGCCGTAGCCGGGCCGCAAGCCGAGCGTCGGATAATAATGGCCGACGTCGTCGGGCTGCCGCTCGGCGATATAGCGTCCGCCGTAAATCGTCGGCTGCACCTGGACGTTCTTGCCGAGGCCCCAGACACCTTCGACGACGCTGTAGGACGCATCGATGCCATTGATGATGATGGGAACGCCGGGACGGCCGGGCACGACGATATCGAAACCGCCGCCGGCAAACGCCGTCGCGGGCAGTCCGATCAGAAAAGCAGCGAGCGCCAGAGCGCGCATAAGGGGATCCCGTTTATCCGGCGACAACCTAACCGATTGCAACGCAGAGGGGGTTAAGGCCCGCTGACCAAATGCCGGTAAGCCTAACGTGCAAGGGTCGATAGCGGCTCAAATGCCGCAAGCTGCGCTAGCGAAGCGTTAACGGGACGCAAACCCGCCGCGCGTGCCCGAGCGCACGAGGTTGCGTGGCACAAACTGCACATCCTGCGCGGACTCACGTCGATGTGACCCCGCATGCGAAAATCCGCGGAACGACTGCCGGATGGCGCGCTTAGCACAGGTCTCAACAACATGGAGAAAATGCCATGACGAGCCTGAAGCTTCTTGGCTTGGCCGCGATCGTCGCGTCCACGCTGGCAACACCGGCCTTCGCGCAAACGACAGTCGACAATTCGGGCCGCTGCACGGGGCTCTTCCAGGATCCCAATTGCCAGAATCTTGGCCCTGGCAATCCCACCACCGATCGCGCCTATCGGCGCCGCCACGCCGCCAATCGGCAAGTGAACCCGAATGACGGAACTCGATCGGGCTTCTGGCCGGTCGACACCGCAGGCGCAGTTGCCGGCGCCGCCGTCGGCACCGCGGCAGCGGTTGCCGCCGCCCCATTCCAGGGCTGGAGCAATTCCTACGCCTATGACAATTCCGGGGGGTATAACGGCGGCCGCGGGGAAATGGGCTGGTACGGCAATTGGGATACCTACGCCGCCCGCAACGGGATCGTTTGCCGGCCCGGGACCTGGGTGAAGGGCGAGGACGGCCGCCAGCACATCTGCCAGTAAGGCGGCACAAGTCTGGATGAAGCGAAACAGGCGGCTCTCAAGCCGCCTGTTTCATATTCGCGATAGGTCGCGGGTTCTGGCACTTTCCACCCAAGTCTGATATTGCGGCGCGCGGGCGGACGGCCCCGGCGCACGCCGGCCCTGCCCGCTTCCCAGCGTCGCCGGCTTAGCTCAGCGGTAGAGCAGCGGTTTTGTAAACCGAAGGTCGGGGGTTCAATCCCCTCAGCCGGCACCAGCGCTTCGCGGCTTTCCCTCAGCTTGAACGCTTCCGCGCGCTGCCGGTCGAAGACGCGTCGCGCATATCGATCCAGCGATGTCCTACGGTTCGAGAACCGATGCGAGGCCAGCCGTTCAACCTGGGCCTGCGATGGGGCCGACAGGTATGGCTCAGGAGATGTGCACAGCACGCTCGAAATCCGGGCGTATGGAAGCATTGCTCAAGCTCGGGTTGCAATGCTATCGAGTTCCCAAACAAAAAACACTGGGTTGCGTTTGGAATGGAATTCTCGGTCAAGCCGGGCTATCGAGCCGATATCGACGGCCTTCGTGCTGTTGCAGTGCTTTCGGTCCTCGGGTTTCACTATGGCGCGCCGATACGGGGCGGCTTCACCGGCGTCGACGTATTCTTCGTCATCAGCGGGTATCTGATCACGCAGATCCTCTCGGTCGAGATCGCTGCCGGCAAGTTCTCGATCCTCACCTTCTACGATCGCCGGATGCGACGGATCCTGCCGGCCCTTCTAACGATGCTGGCGATCGTCCTTTTCGCCGGAAAATTTCTCCTCATCCCCGGAGACTATTTGACGCTCGCGAGGAGCACGGCCGCTACGGCCTTCGGCGTTTCCAATATCTTCTTCCAGAACAATACCGGTTACTTCGATCAGGCGGCCGAATTGATGCCCCTGCTGCACACGTGGTCACTTGCGGTCGAGGAGCAGTTTTATCTCGTCTGGCCATTCCTGCTTTATTTGCTGGCAGCCACGCGCAAACGTCGCGACGTTGCCGCTCTCATAACAGCGATCACCATCCTGGGATTTGGGGGCAGCCTGATCTGGTTCGCCGCCGACCCCTCATCGGCATTCTATTCTGCGGCACCGAGAGCGTGGGAACTCGCTCTGGGAGCCCTTCTGGTTTTCGTCCCGGCGCTGCCGCGACCACTGGCCGGGCCCGCCGGTTGGCTCGGCTTGATCGTCATCGCCGCCGGATTTCTAAGGATCAGCGCCGCAGACTTTCCGGGGCTTTCCGCGGCGGTGCCGTGCGCCGGTGCGGCCCTGATTATCTGGCCGAAGACAGAGCGAACCAGCCCCGCGGCAATACTCGGATACCTCGCTCCGATCGGTCTCATTTCCTACTCGCTGTACCTCTGGCACTGGCCGCTCCTGGTGCTCTACCGGATCTATATCAACAACGGGATGCCACAAGCTCACGAAGCAATCGCGCTCGCGATCGCCTCTCTGCTCATCGCGACCGCCTCGTGGCACTTCGTGGAAAAGCCACCCCGCAGGCGCGACTGGGGTACGGCACAGATCGCGTGGGGAGGACTTGCGAGCCTCATGCTGGTCTTCTCCGCGGCGATGTATGTCGATAGCGACGACGGCCTTCCCCAACGTCTCCCGCCCGAAGGGCTAGCCATGCGCAGTCTGGAGGTGATGTGGCATTGGCCCTGCGCTGAAATTCCGGTCAAGGGCGTAACGTCGCACCGGCCCTGTGTTTTCGGCGCACCCTGGCAGAGCGCGAAACGCAAGTCGGTGCTCTGGGGCGACAGCTTCGCTTCGCATCTCGCTCCGCTCATTGAGGCCAGCAATAGCGACCCGGATCGATCGTTCGTACTGATGGGCGGCTGCAATGCGGCTCTGGGCGGCGAGCTCAGAATCATTGGCAACGTTCCGGGCTACGCCGAACGTTGCCAACGACTTCGTCAGGAAGTGATTACTCTTCTCGACCAAGAGCCCTTGATAGATCAGGTCATCCTGCCTGCACACTGGATCGAGTTGATCGGCGTGATCGAAGGACATCAGCGTGACAGCGCTCAAGCTGTCGAGCAGACATTGGCTGCCCTGATCCGGTCGCGACCGAACCACCCCCAGTTCATTCTCGTCGGAATCACGCCGCGTCTCCCCGCGCAGGTCGTCGGCTGTGCCATCCGGAAAAGCGCAAACCTTTTGAGCGCCCCGTGCACGTCCGAGATTCGCGGCGCCGATGCCGTTGCCGTCCGGAATTTTTCTACTGAAACCGACACAATGCTGAAAAACGTTGCGGCATCAGTTCTCAACACCGTCGTGCTGACACCGACGCAGCAATTGTGCAGCGCTGACGCTTGCGACGTCGTTATCAATGACGAATTTCTTTCGCGTGATGGCGGACATCTTCGCCGCAACCTGTCCTTACGGACGAAGCGCGAGCTCGCCGAAAGAATTGGATTGACGGCCGCTCTCAATACGATGTCACCGCGCGAGGCGGCCTCGGAACATTTGCGGACGGAATGATGCGATCAGGGCTCCGTCACCCAAAGCCGGCGGTGAGCCGCCGGTCAAGCGCAGGTCCGATCGGCGGACCGCCCCAATTCCCATGCGGCCTGGCGTTTCCGTGGTCTCCAGCATCTGGTAAAGTCAGGACGAACGGCGAACGACAGCTATTCCGACAGACACAAAAAAGATCAGTTGTTCCAGAGATGTGCTGATGCCCAATTTCCAGCAACGATTGCAGCGCCTGCGACGGGACGTGGAAGCCGGCCGCGTCAGGACGATCATTGCGCTGTGCCTGTCACTTTATGCGCTGACTCTACCTGTCATCTTCTGGGCCGGCAGCAGCGTCGTCCTTGCGCCGATGCCGCAAGGGCGCAAGGTGGAGCAGGTCTTTCCGCGAAAGGATTCCCGCTGGATCGTGGCAACGGCTCACATCTTCACAACACCCGAAGAATGGAATCGTGTCGTGGTCTATGAAGATACGAGCCTACTCTCTTCGGGCCGATACGAGATAAAGCCGTTCAGCACCGATGGCTGGGCATCGCTGGTTCTCAGAGCAAGCGACGATACCGATCCGACGACGAATAGAAGACACTACTACGTGGTACTGCCGTAGCTCATTTCGGACCACCGGCGTAGATGCATAGGCCGATAGAGATCGCGGCGAGAACGATCAGCACCCATGGCAGACGCGGACCATCAGACGGCAATTATCCGCCCCTTGATGGCAAAGAGATCCTCGGGATCGTAACGCCCGAACTGAGGTGCGATCGTCATCTCTGGCGGCGGCTTCGCCAGGGTTGATGACTCCTCGATGATTGTGAACCCAGCCTCCCGGAACATCCGCACGTAATCGCTGTGCCGCAGCCTGTTGACGAACTGCCTACCACTGTTGAAGGGGCGCCACTCAGCGTCCGAGTAACGCAGGAAATTGAGCCGCGAGATCGACCGGTCGGAACGCGCATAGTGATCGCTGTAGTCAATCGAATGCGTGGTGACGCCTTTCGTGACCGCACGCAGGGCCTTCAGAAGGCCAGCTAGCTGCTCGGTCGGCACGTGTTCGAGAACTTCATTCGAGCAGGAACAATCGACCGGTCCGTCGCTTGCAGATACGCTATGCGGCGCACGGTAATCGACCCCGAATCGCTGAAGATCGTCCCAACTTCCAATCGGAACGTCCTCAGCGAGCTGCCGGGCAGCCGCATGTCGGACAAGATCGAGCTTCGCGAGACGCTCGACATCGCTCGCGATGACCCCCCCTACACCGAGGCGTCGAAGCGCCAGCGGGACGGCGAGATCCCGGCCAGCTCCGACCTCCAGAACGGTCGCAGGAACCGCCCCCGTATGCCGAACGGCATCGTCCACGATACGCTTGGCGACGGCTGCCAGCGCGTCCAATGTCGCGGCCGGACGCGGCCAGTTGCAGGTAACGCGCCGCTGCAGGAAATAATGCAGTTGTGCGCCACCGGGAAGTTCCAGCGCACGAAATGCCAATGCCTTGAACCGCCAGTCCATTCGTTCAACCTAGACTGGCAGCATCTTGCCCGCAACCATGGATCGGGATTTTCCACGCTGCTCGCCATCCTGCTCGGCCTGATAGGATGCGATGCCGTCAGCGGGGAAGGCCCGCAAAATCCCCCCGCATTCGCGCCGCAGCGCTTCTCAGCTTGAACGCCTCGACGCGCTACCTTGCTGAAGGTGCTCAATGCCGGCGCCATCGATCCCGACCCACCCATGTTTCGATTGCTCGAACACCGATCTGATCGGCGCGGGGAAACTCGGATCTGCGATGGCGCCGACCGCAACGCCGATCATCGCCGGCAGATTGTCGGCCTTCCAATAGACCGTCGAACCGCACGCGGAGCAAAAATAGAAGCGAACCATGCCCCCGCTCTCGGCGGCGCGAACGTACTCCTTCGGCGTTCCCGAGATCGCGACAACCTCTACCGGGTAGAAGGCCCCCACTCCGAACGGTGCCCCCGTTCGCCGCTGGCAATCAAGGCAATGACAGGCAGCAACCAGCCTGGTTGGCCCCGGAAGCGAAAGCGCAACAGCACCGCAACTACATCTGGCATCGATCATCGAATACACTCCCTGGCTCTACTCCACCGCTCGGAGGGATTTTGTTCCCTCGAATTCCGCATGGGCTCACGCGAAACGCTCCGTCTCCCTCTTCGTATCTCCAAGCGCGGGAGTCCGAGCCTACATGCCAATTTTGACTGACGAAGAAAGTCTTGCCGTTCAGGCCAAGCTCAATTTCATCCTCGGTGCACAGATCTACGACACGTACTTCCAGGGGTTTCGTTGCGCACGATTGTCGGACGGCATCATCACTGCCTACGTCAGAAGCGAATACATGGCGGGCGTCATCAGAGCCGAGTTCAGCCGTCATATCGCGGAAGCGGTCGAGAACGTTGTCGGGCAGGCCGTGACAGGTGTGCTGGTGCTGCCGTCCGGACATCGTGACGTTGATGACTGACGGCGCTCGCGCCTGGGAGCGCAGCGCGATCAATACACAGCCCGTCCGGCTTCAGTACTCGCGGTTTGACAGGTCTTGAGCCCCAAACTAGTGTCGGTTGCATATGGCAAATGAACACAAGCTCGAGGGGTTGCAGGCCGCCCGCGCGATCGCTGCGCTCAGTGTCGCCTACTTTCACTCCTATATGGCGACCCGGCCGTTCCCGTCCTTCGCCCAGCACCCGATCCCGTTTCTGACCGACTGGGGTTATCTCGGCGTCGATCTGTTCTTCGGCATCAGCGGCTATGTGATCTGCCTCGTCGTCGCGAAGCCCTCCTTCAAGTTGCGCGCGTTCTTCATCAAGCGCGCCTTCCGCCTCTATCCCTTGTATTGGACGGTCATGGGCGTCGTCGCGTTGATGATCTGGGCCGGCAAGCATCCCGATCCCGTCACACTCGGGCAATATCTGTATTCCCTGACATTGCTGCCTCTGGTCGGTCCGCCGGCCTATGCGGTAAGCTGGACGCTCCAGCGCGAGATCATCTTCTACGCACTCGCGGCGCTGACGATCCCATTGATGGGTGTTCGCGGGCTCGCGCTAGTGCTCGCTGCACTCGCCTGGGCCAGCCACGTCTTCAGCAATCCCTCCTGGGCGTTCCACGTGTTATCGACCTATCAGGCAGATTTCCTGGGGGGAGTGCTGGTGTTCATGCTGAGCCGCCGCGTGGGAATCGCACCGCTCGTCGCATGGTGCGCGCTCGGCGGCGGCACGCTGGCGCTGGTATCGCTGTGGCTCGTGCCGACGCTAATCTTTCCGTTCGCAACGACGCTGTGCCTCGCCTTCATGCTGCTGGGCATGGTTCACGTCAAACTGCCCTGGACGCATCGTTCCCTGCACTGGCTGGTCAAGGTCGGAGACGCCTCCTACTCGATCTATCTCCTGCACGGCATCATCCTGTACTATGCTTGGTGGCTCGGTGAGCAGTTCGGCCATTTGCCGAACTGGCTGTGCGAAGTCTGGCGGTTCGGAGCGCTCGCAGTCTGCTGCGTCATATCGAGCCTCACCTGGCGCCTGATCGAGACGCCGTTCATCGCGCTCGGAAACCGGTTCGCCGACAGGCGGCGCACGACCATGTCCGAACCCGCCGTCGCGGTCAGCGGATAATCGTCTAAAATTGCGGTTCAGGCAGCTCATCCAGCCGCCATAGCCCAAGACTCTTGTCCTGCCAGCCGCCACCGCCCTCCTCGCAGCGTTCGTTGATCAGCACGCGCGGCGCCGGCCAGTCGAACGGCGCCTTCTCCATGTTCAGCGCGCGCCAGTCGCCGTCCTCGCAATCGCGATTGCCGTCCCATTCGGGAAACGTCGTGACCAGCAGGAAGCGCGCGCCGCTGGCGCGAAAGTTCGCGACGGCGCGGGCGATGTTGTCGAAACTCAGATGCACCAGACAGTCCCGGCACAGGATCATATCGGCCTGCGGCAGCGCATCGCGCGTGACGTCTGCAACGCGGAAGCGTCCGGACAGCTCGCCGCGGGCGGCCCGCTCGCCGTTGGCGGCGATCAGCGACGGCACGATGTCGATGCCGGTATAGTCGATGTCGAGCGTCATGCGGCCGATCCAGCCCGCATCGCCGCAGGGCGCATCGAGCAGCGAGCGGACGCCGAGCCGTTGCAGCAGAGCAGGAAGCGCGTCCCGGATCGCCGCGGTGGCGGGGTTTTCCGAGCCGAGGCCCGACACCGAAGTCGGTGCGCCCCACAAATTCGTCCGCTCGATCCGCTCGAACCGTGCGGCGAGATCCAGGCCCGCGAAATTGTCGCGGTCGACGACGAACCGCTCATGGGCAAGCACGGGAGGACGTTTGGCGATCATAGGGTGAGCCGCGAGTTGGACTTCCGTCAGCGGCTCAGTGTACAGGCAGAGGGACTTGGCCGAAACTGTCCGCAAGCGAGCCCGCTCGCGTCAACCGTCCGTCCGATGCGTTCGACCACCACCCGGGAGAAGGCCAAAATGCTCGCCGGTGCGGCTACGGCCGTCGTCATGACGGCCGTGCTGTTCGTGATCGCAATGGGATTTCTGCTGGCGCTGTAACCGCGATCGGCGCGGCGGACGGATGCCGCCGCCCAGACTTACGCCGCGCGCACCGTGCGGAGGAATTTTCCGACCTCATCCTTCAGCCGATTGCTGTCGGTCGCCAGCATCTTGGCGGTCGAGAGCACCTGCGAGGAAGCCGAGCCGGTCTCGGCCGCGCCGCGCTGCACGTCGGTGATGTTCGTGGAAACCTGCTGGGTCCCGTGCGCGGCCTGCTGCACGTTGCGCGAGATCTCCTGGGTCGCGGCGCCCTGCTCCTCGACGGCCGCAGCAATGGTCGACGACACTTCCGACAGCCGCTCGATCGTCGCGGAGATGTCGCGGATCGCGTTGACGGATTCCTGGGTCGCGGTCTGGATGCCGGAAATCTGCTGGCTGATCTCGCCGGTCGCCTTCGCGGTCTGCTCGGCCAGCGTCTTCACCTCCGAGGCAACGACGGCGAAGCCGCGGCCGGCTTCGCCGGCGCGTGCCGCCTCGATCGTGGCGTTCAGCGCCAGAAGATTGGTCTGCCCGGCAATCGTGTTGATCAGCTCGACGACGTCGCCGATGCGCGTGGCCGCGACCGAGAGCTCGCTGACGCGCTCGGTCGTGGTGCGCGCCTGGGTGACGGCTTCGCCAGCCATCCGCGCCGATTCCTGCACCTGCCGGCTGATCTCGTTGACCGAGGAGGACAGCTCTTCCGTGGCGGTCGCAACCGACTGCACATTGCCGGTGGCTTCGCCCGACGCAGTCACGACGACCGAGGTCAGCTCCTGCGCGCGATGCGCGGTGGTTGCCAGGGTCGAGGACGATGCTTCGAGCTCGGTGGATGCAGAGCCCACTGTCTCGATGATCTCGCCGACCGCACGCTCGAAGCTGTCGGCAAGGTTGAACATATCTCGGCGGCGCTGTTCGGCGGCCTGCTTCTCGGATTCGACCTGGGCTACCTTGAGGCGCTCGACCTCGAGCCCGTTGGTCTTGAAGATTTCGACGGTCTTGGCCATGTCGCCGATCTCATCACGGCGATCCTTTTCAGGCACCTCGATCTTGAGATCGTTGCGCGCCAGACCCTCCATGGCGAGCTTGAGGCGGGCGATCGGGCGAGACATCGCATTGAGGCCGATGAACAGCGCGATCGCGATACCCACCAGGAGGCCGCCGGCGCTAACTCCCATCACGGTCCAGGTCGCGGACCTGGCGTCGCGGTTGATGGCCTCTTTGCGCTTGGCAACGGACTGGGCGGTCTCGGTCACGAACTGGGCGATCCGCGTCAGGGCCGCATCCATGATCGGGTCACACTCCTTGTGCGCACGGTCGGCCGCCTTGGCATTGTCCTCGGGGGTGCTGGCCTGCGAACCGGCCTTGAGCACCGGATCGCAACCGGCGAACACCGCCTTCAACTGGTCGCCGATGCTCTTGATCTGGCTCGCGCGCGACGGATCATCCTGCTCCGCTGCGTCCAGATATTGACGGATTTCGTCGCGGTTCTGGGTCGCGATCTTGAGACGGTTGGCGTTGCCCGCCTCGGTCGCCTCGGTGAAGACCGCGTAGAGCGCCGCGTGATAGGTCTCGGCGCGGCGCTGGGCACGGGTGAGGTTGAGTGCGGAGGATTGCGCGGCGGCGAGTTCGCTGAACCCGTCAACAGTCGCGGAGAGTTCGCGCGTGCCGAAGCCAGCCACGGCTACCATCGCGCAGCCCATCACCGCCACGATCAGCGCAACCTTCCAGACGATCTTCAAATTGTTCAACAAGCTCATTTCAGCCGCCCAATGATTTCCCGGTCTCCAGTGACCGAAGCAGTGTCCCAGCGACGCCATTGGAACCGGCGGACGTTAAAATTTGATACCAAATGTCGCTCGCAATCTTACGGGAAAATAACCGTGCGGAGCCTGGACGTAAGCTTCACGTAAGCTTCAGCCGCTTTTGGCGGCATTTGGTCCGCTTTCGTCTGCCCGGAACCAACCGCAGCCGTCGTCCGTTGTCGGCGCATGAGGATCAGAAAAGAAAACCGAAACGTATTTCTGCTCACGACAGTGGCAGTGTGCTGCGCCACCGCGGCAGGCACGCTGGCGTTGTTCGAACCAGTGTTTGGGCAGGGCCCAGATAAGGTCTCCGAGAAGCAGCTCGCCGACAGCAGGCCGGTCGATGCCACAGCTCAGGCGCCGATCCGGGTGGTCGGCGGTACGCCCTTCGTGCCCAACGTCAATCCGCGCGAGCGATAGCGCTTACGTCGGCGAAGCCTCATGGCCCTCCTCGGGCCGGCCTTGGGCACGCGCCAATTCCTCGACGAACGCCATCACCTCCGCCCGCTTCTCGGGCGGCAATGACAGAAAGGCGCGGATCAGCCTCAGGCCCTGCGCTTCGTCGGACTGGTCGGCTTTGGCGTCCATCCCTCACTGTCGGGCGTTCGGGAAAAATATGCAATCCCCTGCAGGTTACCTTCTTGATTCGGTCAGCCAGCTTTGCTGGAATAGCTCCAACAGAGGTGGACCATGAAGTGGATCAGGGAGCGCGACGCGCTGATCGCGCAGACAATGGCCTTCGTCCAATCGGTAACCGGCAAAAAGGATGACCTGCATCCGCCGGAAATACCGGCGGCCGCGCTTGGCGTGTGGGTGGAGACCGTCACCGTCGAGACCCGTACCGTCGAGGCCTTGGCAGTCGAGCCCTTGGCAGTCGAGACCTTCGCGGTCGAGGTCGAGCCGCCGCGAGCCACCCCGCCACGCCCGCCTGTCATGGTCTCACCGCCCCGGACAGGCGGCGATTTCCGCTCCGAGATGCAGGCCCGCATCGCCAATTTCAGGAAGCATCAGGAGCGGTTCGAGCGCGAGCGAGAGGAATATTGCGCGGCGACCCTGACCAGGCTCCGTGCCGCCATTCGTGACCCCTCCCTCCGTCCGTCAGCCGAAGAATAAGGCCGGCGGTCGGTCAGGTACCTACAGCCAGGACCACACCAGCCAGAGATTGGCCGCACAGGCGCCGAACAGTGCCAGCGTCAGTGGCAGCAGCATGTGCCCGCAGCATGTTTTGAGGTCGGTCGTCATGGCCGAAAACATCCGCTGATTCCGGCAAATGAGTCCCGGGGATTCTTTTTCTTGGGACTCTCTTGGGATTCAGGACTCGTTAAAGACTCAGGATCCGCGGCCCCGATCACGGCCCCGTGATCACCCCGGAACCCTCGCCGCATCAAGTCGTTAACGGGCTTTCCGGGAGCGGGAAGAATGCCCTACGCCTTGTTCTGCAATGACGCCCAGATCAGCAAGGCCTATCCTGATGACGCCGACGTCTGGAAACTCGCCCAGCGTAGCGGCCTCGTCGTGGATGTCTCAGCCGACGACGACCGCCACGGGCCGCGCCGGGTGCTGGACAACGACTACGAGATCAGGCCCTGCCGGGCAGCCCAGGGTGAGGACCCCGCCAAGAACAAGGAAGAGGCCGAACAGCAGTCCCGGATGGAGCTCGAGCTGAATTCTTGAGGTCCGGCAAAAAAAGCCCAAGGGGATTTCAGAACAGTACCCCGGCAGGAATCTCAGGGCGTCGCGGTCGCCAGCGAAGCCTGCTCGCCGGCCAGCACCACACAGGCCTTGCGGCGGTGCA
>Ga0307510_10004440_pt1 | contig 16500 bp, 16 predicted proteins | sample 12_EM_MG_FD_207224 | JGI IMG/M metagenome (GOLD analysis project Ga0307510, IMG submission 207224) | Populus trichocarpa ectomycorrhiza microbial communities from riparian zone in the Pacific Northwest, United States - 12_EM | ecosystem: Host-associated > Plants > Roots > Unclassified | place...
ATTTTCGGTCCCTTTAACCGCAAGCTGGCCTAGCTTTACGCCATCCCATCCTCTATAAGCGCGGCCTTATCGGCATCGCAGCCCGCGCGCGCAGCGCTGGGCCGTCCGGTTTCGGACAATGCCTCCGACAACACCCCTAGAGGACCGTTATGGCCGTTCCCAGAAGAAAAACATCGCCCTCGCGGCGTGGCATGCGCCGCTCGGCGGACGCGCTGAAGAAGCCGACCTATGCCGAGGACAAGGATTCCGGCGAACTGCGCCGTCCGCACCACCTCGACCTCAAGACCGGCATGTATAAGGGCCGGCAGGTGCTGAAAAAGAAGGAATCCTGATCGGGTTCGGGGAAAAGGCGCCGCTTCCGGCGGCGTCTGCCCGAATTTGGCCAACGAGTGGGCCAACGGTTCCATTGGGCGAAGCGATGCTTTGCCCGGGGACATTCCGGTTATCCTAGGAAGGCGCGATACCCATGGTCGGTTTTCCGCTGCTTCTGATTCCGCTCGCGATCTACAACATCATCGTCTTCCTGATGCCCGACGTGTCGTTCACCGATCCGTTGGTGAAGCTGACGTTGGTGTCGGGCGCGGAATGGACGGTGACGCTGAGCGACGTGCTGCTGACGCTCGCGATCCTGTTGCTGCTCGCCGAAGTCATCAAGGGCGCGCGCCCCGGCGCGAAATTTCTGACGGACCACCTGCTGTCGCTGATCGTGTTCGGCGCGGCTGCGGCCGAATTCGCGCTGTGGCCGAAATTCGCTACCTCGACCTATTTCCTGATGACGGCGCTGTCGCTGGTGGATTTCATCTCCGGCCTTGCATTGCGAACGCGGCGCCGTGCCGTTGCGGTAGCGGCGGCGCCCGCGCCTTCGCCAAAAGCCGCCGCAAAGGTCGAGGCACCGGCGGCCGAACCCCACATCGATCCCGCGCCGGCGGCACCGCCCGCGCCGGTTGCGCCCTCGGTGCCGGCGGCAACAACTGTCGCCGAATCCGTGTTGCAGGATCACCCCGAGCCGAAACCGGCGCATCCCGCCGTCACGCCCGAGGTGGCTTCGGTCGCCCCCGAGACGGCCTCGCCGAAAACGCCTTCCCCTGAAGCCTCCTCACCGGAAGTCCCGTCGCCGGGAATCCAGCCGGGTAGCGGCCCGCAGCCCTCGCCGGACAAACCGGACACGCCTCAGCGCTGATCTAGATGATTTGCCGCGTCCGGAAGCCGGTGCCGGACCGCCGGGTCTGGCTGGCGCCGTAGGCCGTCTGCGCATCCGCAAGCGAACCCCGCCGCAGGCGGCAGGTTTGCGGCGCCTGGTCGGCCGTCGCGATCAACTGCGCGACGAAGGTTGGATCGGGCCGTGGCGTGCGCCTCGGCGGTGACCAGGGCACGGACTGGGTTACCGGCACCAGCTCGGTATGGGCCGGCTCGCCGAGGCTGACGAACTCGCCGTCCAAAATTTCGTCTGATCGATCGATATCCAGCATCGCACACCGTAACCGGTTGTCACGTTTTGGGACGTTACGCCCCCACTGGGATCTGACCTCGCAAGGCCTATGCCGTTTCCTCCTATTTCGTTCCCGCCAGGCCCGGCAAGCCTTTGAAACGTGGTTTCCAGATTATTTATGAACTTGGCGTAGCCTTGCGTTCGAAAGCGCCACTGTCCTTAAGGCTATGGGAATCACCCCGGCGGTGTCCCGAATCGAGGCGTCCCGATGCTCCCTGTCCCGCAAGCCTCCAGCATCCTTGCCTCGCTAGGTCAGGCGGCCTTCCTCTGGGACCTGACAGCGGACACCATCGCCTGGAGCGACAATGCCGGCACGGTCTTCGCCGATATTCCGGCGGAGGCACTGGGCAGCGGCGCTGGGTTCGCCAGGCTGATCGAGCCCTCCCGTTCGGTCCGGACCGAGGCGCTCGCCCAATCGGGACCAGCGCGGGGCGAAGGGGTCGCCTACCGGATCGAATATGGCGTGCGGGCCGCGGCCTCGGCGCCCGTGATCTGGATCGAGGAGACCGGCTGCTGGTTTGCAGGGCCCGACGGCAAGCCGGTGCGCGTGCAAGGCATCGTCCGTGTCAACAACGAGCGCCACGCCCGCGATGAACAGCTCATGCGGCTTTCGCGGCACGATCCGCTGACCGGTGAACTCAATCGCACGCATCTCGTCGCCGCGCTGGCGGAAACGATCGAAGAAACCATGCGGCTCCGATCGTCCTCCGCCTTCATGCTGATCGGCATCGACCATCTGGCGCGCGTCAACGACGCCTTTGGCTTCGACGTAGCGGACGCCGTGATCGCCGAGATCGGAAAACGCATCCGCGCCAAGCTGCGTGGTGGCGATGTGCTCGGCCGGTTCTCCGGCAACAAGTTCGGGCTGATCTTGAGGAACTGCACCGTCGACGACACCAATACCGCGGCCGAGCGCTTCCTGGCCGGGATCCGCGACGCGGTGATCCCGACCAAATCCGGCCCGGTCTCGGTGACGGCTTCGATCGGCGCGATCACCATTCCGCGCTATGCCCGCAATGCCGATGAGGCCGTCAACCGCGCCCAGGAAACACTCGACGGCGCCAAGCGCCGTCGCGCCGGATCGTTCGCGCTGTGGCGTCCGAATGTCGAACGCGACTCCCAGCGCCGCGTCAACATCCGCGTCACCGACGAGATCGTCACCGCGCTCAACGAGCGCCGCATCGTCGCGGCGTTCGAGCCGGTGGTCGAAGCGCGTTCGCGGCAGCCGGCGTTCTACGAGTGCCTGGTGCGGATGGAGCAGGCGGACGGGCAGGCGTTGCTGGCGCCCGATATCGTTCCGGTCGCGGAGCGATTGGGACTGATCCGGCTGGTCGACCACCGCGTGCTCGAACTCGCGGTCGCCGAACTTGCGGCGTCGCCGAACGTGCGGCTCAGCCTCAACATCTCGCCCGACACCACCATGGACCCGGATTGGTGGACTTCGATCGAATCCTTGATGCTGGCCCATCCCGGCGCGGGCGAACGGCTGATCGTCGAAATCACCGAAACGGTCGCGATCCAGAATATCGACGATATCAGCGGTTTCGTCACCCGCCTGAAGAATTTCGGCAGCCAGATCGCGATCGACGATTTCGGCGCCGGCTACACCTCATTCCGAAACTTGCGCAAGCTCGGCGTCGATATCGTGAAGATCGACGGCGCCTTCGTGCAGAACATCGCGCGCTCCGCCGACGATCGCGCTTTCGTGCAGGCGCTGATCGATCTGGCGCGGCGACTGCAAATCAAGACGGTGGCGGAATGGGTGCAGGACGAGGAAGCCGCCGTGATGCTGCGCGAATGGGGCTGCGACTATATCCAGGGCCGCCTGATCGGGCTGGCCTCGCCGGAACGGCCGTGGGCGGCGCAGACTGAGACGGTGTTGCCGGCGGCGGGTTAGCCCCGCGTAGCCCGGATGAAGCGAAGCACAATCCGGGAGAACTCAAGCCGGCTGCGAGACTGTCCCGAATTTCGCTTCGCTTCATCCGGGCTACGCGTCCGCAGCATCAGAAACGTAGATGGCCGGGACAAGCCCGGCCATGACGCGAAACTCTGAGCAGTTTCAGAGGAAGGTTCTACTCTTCCTTCTTCGGCTCTTTCGACATGCGCTCGAGCCGTTCCTGCATGTCCTTCATCTGGCGGCGAAGATCGTCGATGTTGTCCTCGTCAGGTGCCGGCTCCGGTGCCTTCTCCGGCTCGGACGACGTCGATCCGGGGCGCGGCGGCACGAACGGCTTGAACATCGAGAACGTCTGCTGAAACAATTCCATGTTACGGCGGACATGTTCCTCGAGCGGCGCGAATGGCGTGCCGCTGAAGGTGTTGGTGAGCTGCTTGCGGAATTTTTCCTGCTCGCGCGTCAGCGTGTCGATCGACTGCTCCAGATATTTCGGCACCACCATCTGCATGCTGTCGCCGTAGAAGCGGATCAACTGGCGCAGGAAAGTGGTCGGCAACAAATTTTGTCCGGCCTTGTTTTCCTGTTCGAAAATGATCTGCGCCAGCACCGAGCGGGTGATGTCGTCGCCGGTCTTCGCGTCGTAGACGAGAAAATCCTCGCCGTCCTTCACCATCGCCGCGAGATCCTCGAGCGTCACATAGGTGCTGGTGCCGGTATTATAGAGCCGCCGGTTGGCGTATTTCTTGATGGTCGTAGGTTGATCTGACTTTGCCATAAGCTCACACAATACACCGAGAGCGGGGAACCCGACGGCATCGCCGAAGGGCAGACGAGCAACGCAACGCAGCAAAGTAAGCATTTTCAATGCGGTTCGGCTACCGTTTTGTGCGGCACGGTTAATTCCAAGGCATGGACGCTGCTATGGAAACCCTCACCGGGATCAATTTGAATGCGCCGCGGCAGGATTTTGGCCTCTGGCCGATTGACATGGATCAACGAGGTTAAGAGGATGACGTGAGAGACAGGCACGCCATCCGGCCGCCCGCCGTCGAAGAAACCTTTAGCCCAAGAAACCCCATAAGGAGATGTCCATGTCAGACGATGTCGTCATCGTCAGCGCCGCCCGCACCCCGGTCGGCAGCTTCAACGGCGCGTTCGCCACCACCCCGGCGCATGACCTCGGCGCCATCGCCATCAAGGCCGCGCTGGAGCGGGCAGGCATCGAGCCGGGCCGCGTCTCCGAAGTCATCATGGGTCAGATCCTGACCGCCGCCCAGGGTCAGAACCCGGCCCGCCAGGCCTCGATCGCCGCCGGCATTCCGGTGGAGAGCCCGGCTTGGGGCGTCAACCAGCTCTGCGGTTCAGGCCTGCGCACGGTCGCGCTCGGCTATCAGGCGCTGCTCAACGGCGATTCCGAAATCGTGGTCGCCGGCGGCCAGGAATCCATGAGCATGGCCCCGCACGCGCAATACCTGCGCGGCGGCGTCAAGATGGGCGGTCTCGAACTGGTCGACACCATGATCAAGGATGGCCTGTGGGACGCCTTCAACGGCTACCACATGGGTAACACCGCCGAGAACGTCGCCCGCCAGTACCAGATCACCCGCGCGCAGCAGGACGAGTTCGCCGTTGCCTCGCAGAACAAGGCCGAGGCGGCGCAGAAGGCCGGCAAGTTCAAGGACGAGATCGTCCCCGTCACCATCAAGACCCGCAAGGGCGACATCATCGTGGATACCGATGAGTATCCGCGTCACGGCGCGACCATCGACGCGATGGCGAAGCTGAAGCCCGCCTTCGAGAAGGACGGCACCGTCACCGCCGGCAGCGCATCCGGTATCAATGACGGCGCTGGCGTGGTCGTGTTGATGACCGCCAAACAGGCCGCCAAGGAAGGCAAGAAGGTGCTCGGCCGCATCGTGTCGTGGGGCCAGGCCGGCGTCGATCCCAAGATCATGGGCACCGGGCCGATCCCGGCTTCCCGCGCCGCGCTGAAGAAGGCCGGCTGGAACATCGCCGACCTCGATTTGATCGAGGCCAACGAGGCGTTCGCGGCGCAGGCCTGCGCGGTCAACAAGGATCTCGGCTGGGATACCGGCAAGGTCAACGTCAATGGCGGCGCGATCGCGATCGGCCACCCGGTCGGCGCGTCCGGCGCGCGTGTGCTGGTGACGCTGCTGCACGAGATGCAGAAGCGCGATGCCAAGAGGGGCCTCGCCACGCTGTGCATCGGCGGCGGCATGGGCATCGCGATGTGCATCGCACGCGACTGAACTAAAGGCAGAGTGACTGGTTGAATGATGAAAAGATCATCTCGCAACCCGATCTCGAATTGGTAAAGATGAAATGCCCGGTCTCGCGCCGGGCATTTTCATCTCTGCAAGCGTTTTCAACAACGCTTCGAACCTAAGGCTGAACTTCGTCAAAAGACCGGGATAATTCCGGCTTATAAAGAAGACCACCAAGGAGGATTACGACATGGCACGTGTTGCATTGGTTACGGGGGGTACGCGGGGCATTGGCGCGTCGATCAGCAAGGCGCTGAAGGCTGCGGGCTACAAGGTTGCGGCGAGCTACGCCGGCAATGACGCCGCCGCCGAAAAATTCAAATCGGAGACCGGCATCCCCGTCTACAAATGGGACGTCAGCTCGTTTGACGCCTGCGCGGCCGGCGTCAAGCAGGTCGAAGCCGATCTCGGCCCGGTCGATGTGCTGATCAACAACGCCGGCATCACCAAGGACGGCGCCTTCCACAAGATGACGCTCGAACAGTGGAACGCGGTCATCAACACCAATCTCGGCTCGCTGTTCAACATGACGCGCCAGGTGATCGAGGGCATGCGCGCCCGCAAATTCGGCCGCGTCATCAACATCTCCTCGATCAACGGCCAGAAGGGTCAGTTCGGTCAGGTCAACTATTCGGCGGCCAAGGCCGGCGACATCGGCTTCACCAAGGCCTTAGCGCTGGAGAACGCCAAGGGCGGCATCACCGTGAACGCGATCTGCCCCGGCTACATCAACACCGAGATGGTTCAGGCGGTGCCGAAGGAGGTGCTCGAGAAGAGCATCCTGCCGCTGATCCCGGTCAACCGTCTCGGCGAGCCCGAGGAAATCGCCCGCGCGGTGGTTTTCCTCGCTGCCGACGAGGCAGGAGCCATCACCGGCTCGACGCTGTCGATCAACGGCGGTCAGTACATGGTGTGATCGTCGTTCCGTCATTGCGAGGAGCGATAGCGACGAAGTAATCCAACTTCGCTATGCAAGAAAGGTGGATTGCTTCGCTTCGCTCGCAATGACGAATTCATGACTCCCCGCTCTGCAACACTCATCGGACTGACCGCGATCCTGATGTGGTCGCTGCTGTCGGTGCTGACGGTTGCGACCGGGAAAATTCCCGCGTTCCAGCTCGCCGCCATGACGTTCGCGATCGGCGCGCTGGTTGCGTTCGCGAGCTTCCTGTTCCGGCCTTCCGCCTTCACGGCGCTCAGGCAGCCGCTGGTCGCCTGGGTCGTTGGCGTCGGCGGCCTGTTCGGCTATCACGCGCTGTATTTCCTCGCGCTGCGCTTCGCGCCCCCTGCCGAAGCGGGGCTGTTGAACTATCTCTGGCCGCTGCTGATCGTGCTGTTCTCGTCGCTGTTGCCCGGCGAGCGGCTGGCGCCACATCACATCATCGGCGCGTTGCTCGGGCTTGCCGGCACCGTGTTGCTGTTCGCCGGCAATGGCGCGAGCTTTGCGCCCGGCCAGATCCCGGGACTTGCCGCAGCCTTCGTCGCCGCCTTTGTATGGGCGGCCTATTCGGTGATGTCGCGCAAGCTCAAGGCGGTGCCGACGGATGCGGTGGCGGGCTTCTGTCTCGCGACTGCGGTGCTGGCAGCGCTCGTGCATGGCATGGCTGAGACCACGGTGTGGCCGGAGACGGTCGGGCAGTGGCTGGCGATCATCGCACTCGGCGTCGGGCCGGTGGGGGCCGCGTTCTTTGTCTGGGATATCGGCATGAAACGCGGCGATATCCGCGTGCTGGGCGCCGCCTCCTACGCGACGCCGTTACTGTCGACGGCGTTTCTGATTCTGGCGGGCTTCGCGCAACCGACGGCGACGATCGCCATTGCCGCAATCCTGATTGCGGGCGGTGGATTGATTGCGGCGAGGGATATGGTCTGGAGAAAGTCTTAAGCCGAAGGCCGCCAGCCGGGTGGCTTGTACATCACTTCCGGAATTTGCCCGAGTTCGGAGCGCTGCAGTTTTTCGAGCGTCAGCCCGTAGAATTGCTGAAAGCTCATGATCAGCGGTCGCCATTTGTCGGGATCGATGCGGTTGGCCTGTCCCTCCATCATAATCCCCGGATGCGCGTGGACGCGCGTGATGCGTACTTCGATCGCCGTGATGTTGCCGCGCCAGACGTTATCTTCCTGCGCCATTTCATGGACCTGCGCGACCTTGGCTTCGATCTGCACCGGACATTCCAGCGCGCGTGGCGCCGCGACTGTTTCGCCTGGCATCGCCGTGAGGCCGCACAGGCCGAACTTGTCGCGCGCATGCCGATAGCCGCGCATGATCTTGCCCGGCGGCACCGGGTCGGCGCCCGTGGTGCGCGCCAGCCGATCGACGGCGCCGACGAGCGCGGCGGACGGCAGGTTGAGCACGCATTCGCCTGATCGAATCATGTTCTCGGTGGTCTTTGAATTGGCTGCCAGCCCCAGCATGCAGCGCCATCCAACCCACCATGCCGACGACATCGGCGCGAGGTTGAACGAGCCGTCGTCATTGGTTGAGCCGATCAGAACCACCGGCGTGCCGAAATAGAAAATCGCCGGCTCGATCTGATGTGAAACGCTTAATGTCCCGTGCATTTTCCGCTCCTCTTGCTGCGAGGCCGGAAACTATGTGCGCGGATGGATGAAACCCACCCGATTCCCGATTGGCCGTTTCAGCGCGGAGGAGTCCAATCTTTCGGCGCGAGTTCGAATTTCGCGAACTCGAATCCCGGCGCGACTGTGCAGCCGAGCAGCGTCCAGTCGCCGGTGCTCTCGGCGGCCTGCCACGCGCCCGCGGGCACGATCGCCTGCGGCCGTTCGCCGCCAGCGACATCAGGGCCGAGCCTGACCGTGTGCCGGGTGCAGCCCTCATGGGCGATCTGCAGGATCAGCGGCGCGCCGGCGTAGTAATGCCAGACCTCGACCGCATCGATACGGTGCCAGTGCGAGCGCTCGCCGCGCGCCAGCAGGAAATAGATTGCGGTCGCGCATGACCGTTCGTTGGCATTAGTTCGCTGGTCGCGAAACGTCTCGCGATAATGCCCGCCTTCAGGATGCGGCTTCAGTTCGAGCCGCGCGATAATCTCGGCCGCCTTTTGCGGAAGCGCCATCAGGACTTGTTCTTGCGTTCGCGCAATTCGCCGAACACCTCGGCCGCGCCGGCGCCCTTCATGTGCAGCTTCCCCGCCACAGACGGTTCGTCGGCGCGCAGAAAGACGTTGGCTTTCTTTTCCTCACCCAGCAGCACCGGGATCGTCGGCTTGTTCTCGGCGCGCAGCCGCGTCACTTCTTCCGCCCGCGCCTTCAGTGCGGGATTGTCGGTATCGACCGTGAGCGCGAACTTGACGTTCGACGCGGTATACTCATGGCCGCAATAGAGTTTGAAATCGTCCGGCAGCGCGCGGAGTTTCAACAGCGAATCCCACATCATCGGATAGGTGCCCTCGAACACACGGCCGCAGCCGATCGAGAACAGCGTGTCGGCGGCGAACACCGCCTTTTCGGTATCGAACACGTAGGAGATATGATCGAGTGTATGGCCGGGCGTTTCCAGCACCCGCGCCAGCAGGCTTCCCACCTTGATGACATCGCCATTGATGGCGCGCAGGTCGACATTGGCGATCTTGGTGGACTTGTCGTTGGGGGCGACGACCCGGCAATTATATTTCTGCTTCAGTTCGGCGACGCCGCCGACATGGTCTTGATGGTGGTGAGTGACGAGAATATCCGTCAGCGTCCAGCCCTCGCGCTCCAGCGCCTTGACGATCGGGCCGGCTTCCGGCGCGTCGATCGACGCGGTGGCCTTGGTCGAGGGATCGTGAATCAAATAGCCGAAATTGTCGCTGAGGCAGGTGAAGGTGCGAATTTCCGCGGCCATGATAGCTCCGTGGTTAAGGCTTTTGGCCCCCATGAGATCATGATGCGATTTGACATAATCGCATCATGATCTCATCTCTTTGTTTGAGCATGATCTTTTCGGAAAACCGGTTTCCGCTTTTCCGGATCATGCTCCATTTCCCTAGAAATATGGCGTTAACGCTTGCGCGGCAATGCCATTTTCGACGCGCCGCAATGAAACACGGTGTGGTAGATTGTGCCCATGACCATCGACGTCATCGATCTCCGCGATTTCTATTCGCAGCGCCTCGGCATCGTGGCGCGGCAGTTGATCAACCGCGGCATCCGGGCGCGCTGGCCCGACGCGGCCGGGCAGCGTGTGCTCGGGCTCGGCTATCCGACGCCCTATCTCGGCCTGTTTCGCGAGGATTCCGAACGCTGCATCGCCTTCATGCCGGCGGCGCAGGGCGTGCTGAAATGGCCAACGGCGCGGCCTGCGCTGGCGACCCTGATCGACGAATTCTCAATGCCGCTGCCGGACGCCGCGGTGGACCGGATCCTGCTGGTCCACGCGCTGGAAATGTCCGACGATCCAGAGCGCCTGCTGCGCGAGGTATGGCGCGTGCTGGCGCCGTCCGGGCGGCTGATCGCGGTGATCCCGAACCGGCGCGGCGTGTGGACGCGCACCGACAACACGCCGTTCGGTCACGGCCGGCCCTATTCGCGCGCGCAGATCACGCAATTGCTGCGGCAGACCTGGTTCACGCCGGCGTCATGGGGCGAGGCCCTGTTCCTGCCGCCGGTCGGCAACAGCTGGTTCCTGCGCTCGGCGATGGCATGGGAGCGCGTTGGCGCTGCGCTGTCGCTGCCGTTCGCAGGCGTCCATATCGTGGAGGCGACCAAGCAGGTCTATCGCGCGATCCCCGCGGGCCGCGAACGCACGCGGTTGATTCCGTCGCTGGAGCCGGTGCTGGTGCCGTCGTCGACGGCGACAAGGGATAAAGTTTAATCTCAGGAATCGTAGGGTGGGCAAAGGCGCGTTTGCGCCGTGCCCACCATTTCTTCTGTGATCGTTGCAAGAAAGTCGGTGGGCACGCTTGCGCTTTGCCCACCCTACGAAGTCGGCCGCTTACTCATTCCCCGGATTGAAGTCTTCGCTGGGCGCGGCAGGCGCGGCCATGCCGTCGGGACGCGGACCATGCGGCCGGCGGCGCCGGCGCGGGAAACGCTCGCCGCCACGGCCTTCTTCATATCCGCCGGGCGCGCCATTCACCTGCGGCTGCGGGCCGGTGATGAAGGAGGGCAGGCGATCGACACCGCCGGTATCGGCAATCACCGGCTGCGGCTGGGGTTGCGGCTGATACTGCGGCTGCGGACGATGCTCGCGTTCGCGATGATGTTCGCGCGGCTGCTGGTAGGGCTGACCGTCGCCGCGCTGTTCGCGTGGATTGTTGTCGCGGATGTAGGGCTGCGGCTGCTGCGGGACGAAGCCCGGCTCCTGGCCGAAATGCGAGAAGCTCTCGCCCTCGTCGTCGCCATCTTCCGCCACCGGCTGCGTTTCGTTGTCGACGCGCGGCTGCGGCTGGTTCTGCCGGAACTGCTCCTGCGCGGCTGCAATCAGGCGGAAATAGTGTTCGGCGTGCTGGTAGTAGTTCTCGGCCGCGACCGGGTCGCCGGAAGAGCGCGCATCACGCGCCAGCTGAACGTATTTCTCGGCGACGTGCGAGGCGGTGCCGCGGATCTTGATATCGGGCCCGTTCGATTCGAACACCCGGGTCATCGGGTTTTGACCGCGCCGGTTATTGTTGTTGCTGCTATTGTTGTTGTTATTATTCCGGTTACGCATCCGCTTGTTGTTCTGACCGTTTCTCATGTCTCGCCTTTATTCCAGCCCTGAAGTTATGCAGTTGCCGTCGTAGCCTGATCCGACGCGGCGCGCGCTCCGGCGCACCGAATCACGACGCCGTTCAGATTCATGTCGTCGATTTCGCCAACCATCGCGCTGAGCAAAGACGCGTTCCCCAACCGGCGGCGTACATTCACCTGCCGGACCAAATCATTCAGCCTGCCAAAGCCAGCTTAATCGTCTTGCGTGACGGCTTCGCGGAACCAGCTGTTGCGTAAGTCTTCAAGCGCAATATCAGGCTTTCGTTCGCTTTACGGTCGAGAGCAGCACAGCCCCAGCTATTGCGCTCAATTCGACCTGCTTTAGGAACCTTTCATCCGGCGGGCTCTCGTTTCGAGAACTCTGGCCTCACCCGCATCGCCTTACGGGGGCCAGCAACCCTGGACCGATGTTGTGGGCGGAACGTAGTCGCTCCCGGGGAATATTCCAAGGGGTTTTTTTGCGTTCCAAAGGGACTTTATCGGGCCATTTTGTGGCCCGCGACCGCCCTCGGAATGCCCGCCAGATCGGCTTTGGGGGCGGTTGCGGGCGTTAACCCTGCGTTCGTCATAAAAGCTTCAATTGGGCCGCTTTGGCCTTGCCCGGCTTCCACGACAAGGGAGCCCCCCGGTGCCAGCAGCTGAGCCGCCTGGGGAATCAGCGCGCGGTAGGCGTCCAGCCCATCGCCACCGCCATCGAGCGCGGCCAGGGGATCGTGATTCCGCACCTCCGCCGCCAGGCCATCGATGTCCGCCGAGCGGATATAGGGTGGATTCGAGACGATCAGATCGAACGGGCCGGTCAGTCCGCGCGCATAATCGCACGCGATGAACGTCGCGCGATTCGAGAGGCCCGCGCGTGCCGCATTGGCGCCGGCGACGTGCAAGGCGCCCTCCGAAATGTCGGTCCCGAATCCTTGGGCCGCCGGCAACTCGGACAGCAGCGCGAGCAAAATTGCGCCGGAGCCGGTGCCGAGATCGGCGATTCGCAACGGACGATCGAGACCTCCGCCGGCGCGCAACAGTTCCAGCGCCAGTTCGACCACCGTTTCGGTATCCGGCCGCGGCACCAGCGTCGCGGACGAGAGCTGCAGCGGCAGCCCCCAAAACTCTTTCTCGCCGAGAATGCGGGCGATCGGTTCTCCCGCGAGGCGACGGCAGGCGAATTCCTCGAGGCGCACCGATTCGTTCGGAGTGAGTTGGCGCTGCGCGGCCGATATCAAGCCGGTCAGGTCGAGGCCAAGGGCATGGCCCGTCAGAATCCGCGCGTCGAGTTCGGCGGATTCGATAGCCGTGTTTTTGAGTCTCGCGGCGAGTGCACGCCGCGCGGCCTCGATGGTTTGTTTGACGAACGACCCCGTCATGCGGCGTCCTCGCGCAAATCCCTCCACGCGTCGTCCCTGCGAACGCGGGGACCCCGAGCGTGAGCGCAATTGCGCTCATCGCGGCCCCGCGGCCTTTCGATTTGGGCGGTGGGGGTTGGCATCTTGAGCAACAAAGAACGCCAGCGGCTATGGGTCCCTGCGTTCGCAGGGACGACAGCGAGTTTGCTGCTCACGCCGCCGCGCCTTGGGCTGCAAGCTGCGCCGCCTGATGCTCTGTCGTCAGCGCGTCGGTCAATTCACCCAGCGCTTCGCCGGAAATCACCTGCGGCAATTTGTAGAGCGTCAGGTTGATGCGGTGGTCGGTGACGCGGCCTTGCGGGAAATTATAGGTGCGGATGCGCTCGCTTCGGTCGCCGGAGCCGACCTTCTCCTTGCGGTCGGCGGAGCGCGCCGCGTCGACGCGCTGCTGCTCGGCGTCATAGATGCGCGAGCGCAGGATGTTCATCGCGGATGCGCGGTTTTTATGCTGCGAGCGGCTGTCCTGCATCATCACCACGATGCCGGTCGGGATGTGGGTGATCCGGATCGCGGATTCGGTCTTGTTGACGTGCTGGCCGCCGGCACCCTGCGCACGCATGGTTTCGATCCGCAAATCGTCGGTCTTGATGTCGACGTCGACATCCTCGACCTCGGGCAGCACGGCGACGGTCGCCGCTGACGTGTGAATGCGCCCCTGCGTTTCGGTGTCAGGCACCCGCTGCACGCGGTGCACACCGGATTCGAATTTCAGTTTTGCAAATGCGCCGCGGCCCTGCACTTCGGCGACGATTTCCTTGTAGCCACCCATGGTTCCTTCGGAGGCCGAGATCACCTCGACCTTCCAGCCCTGCAACGCGGCAAATCGCTCATACATCCGGAACAGGTCGCCGGCGAACAGCGAGGCTTCGTCGCCGCCCGTGCCGGCACGGATTTCCAGCACCACGTTGCGGTCGTCCATGGCATCCTTGGGCAGCAGCGCCACGCGAATCTTCTGCTCCAGTTCGGCGACGCGCGCCTGCAGCGTTTCGAGCTCGACTTCGGCCATGCTGCGCATTTCGGGATCGTTGGCGGAATCCGCCAACAGCTGCTCGGCGCCCGCAATCTCGGCCCGTGCCGCGCGATAGTCCTTCACCGCATCGATCAGCGGATTGAGTTCGGCGAGCTCGCGCGTGATCTGGACGTATTTTTCGGAATTCAGCTGGCCCAGCAGCTCGGCCTCCAGCGAGGCGTGGTGGGCGAGCAGGATATCTAGTTTGGCTTCGGGTAGCATGGCGTGGTTCTCGAGAGGCGGATGCGGGTGGCTGAGTTGTCGGGACAGAGCCTCGCTACAACGACAGCCCCTCGGCTTCCGCGAATTCCGTCAATTTCTTCCGGATCGAGACGCTGCCCGCCGGCGCGTCGAGCAGCGGCATGATCACGGCCTCGGCCTTCTTGGCGTCGAGGTCCAGGATCATCGCCTTCACCGGGCCGTGGCCGGTGGCGGACAACGACAATGAGCGGTAGCCGAGCGCGATCAGCGCCAGCGCGCCGAGCGGCTTGGAGGCCATCTCGCCGCAGAGCGACGCTGTTTTCTTGGCCGCATCGGCCTTGCGCACGATGTCGCGCAGCGCACGCATGATCGGCGCGGACATGGTGTCGAACCGCTCGGAAACCTTGGCGTTGCCGCGGTCGACCGCATACATGAACTGGAACAGGTCGTTCGATCCGACCGAAACGAAATCGACCCTCTTGAGGAGTTCGTCGAGCTGATAGAGCAGCGCCGGCACCTCCACCATGGTGCCGACATCGATCCGTTCCGGCAACGCATGGCCGTGCTGGCGCAAGTATGTCAGCTCGCGCTCGACGATCGCCTTGGCCTGGTCGAACTCGGCGACGTCGGAAATCATCGGGAACATGATCTTCAGCGCGCGGCCGCCGCCGGCCCGCAGCAGCGCGCGGATCTGGCCGCGCAACAGTCCCGGCCGGTCCAGCCCGAGCCGAATCGCGCGCCAGCCGAGTGCGGGATTTTCCTCGATCACGGTCTCCATATAGGGCAGCGCCTTGTCGCCGCCGATATCAAGCGTGCGGAACGTCACCGGCTTGGAGCCGGCTGCATCGAGCACGGTGCGATAGAGCGCGAGTTGATCGGAAGATCGCGGCAGGCTCTGGCCGACCATGAACTGCAACTCGGTGCGGAACAGCCCGATGCCGGCGCTGCCGGTATCGTCAATATGCGGCAGGTCGATCACGAGGCCCGCATTGATCATCAGTTCGACCTTCTGGCCGTCCTTGGTGACGCAGGGCATGTCGCGCAGCGCGGCATATTGCGCCTGCCGCCGGGCACGAAACCTCACCCGCTCGGCATAGGCCGATTCGATCTCGGCGGAGGGGCGGATATAGATCGAGCCCGAAGTGCCGTCGACGATGATGGCGTCGCCGGGATCGGCGATGCCGGGCGCGTTCGGCACTTCGCCGACGGCGGGAATGCCGAGCGCGCGCGCCACGATCGAGACATGGGAGTTGGCGGTGCCTTCCTCCAGCACCAGGCCGCGCAGCCGCTTGCGGTCATAGTCGAGCAGCGCCGCCGGTCCCATCGCGCGCGCGATCAGGATGGCGTTCTCAGGCAACTGCTCACGCGACGGCGCATGATCCTGTCCCACCAACTGCCGCATCAGGCGATGGCCGAGGTCTTCCAGATCGTGCAGGCGGTCGCGCAAATAGGGATCGGTCGAACGCAGCATGCGCGCGCGGGTGTCGGACTGCACGCGCTCGACGGCGGCTTCGGCGGTGAGGCCGGTGGCGACCGCCTCGTGCAATTTGTGCGACCAGCCGTGGTCGTTGGCGAACATGCGGTAGGCTTCCAGCACGTCGCGGTGCTCGCCGCCTTCGGCGACGTCGCCGCGCTCCAGCATGCGGTCGAGATCGGCGCGCAGCTTGGTCAGCGCCGCGTCCAGCTTCTTGATTTCCTTCGGCAAGTCTTCGGCGATGTAGTTGGTGATGACGACGCGCGGCTCGTGCAGCACGACATGGCCGAGCGCGATGCCGTCGGAGAGGATCGCGCCGGTCTTGTGCAGGGAATGCCGCGCTGCCGGTTCCGCGCCGGGCTGCGCCAGCGCCGCCAGTTCGCCGGAGGCGATCATTTCCGCCAGCACCATGGCGGTGGTCTGCAGCGCCTCGACCTCTTCCTCGACATAGGTGCGCTTGGCGCGGTTCTGGACCACCAGCACGCCGAGCGTATTGCCGGCCCTCAGGATCGGCACGCCGAGGAACGAATGATAGATTTCTTCGCCGGTTTCAGGCCGGAACGAGAACGCCGGGTGGCTTTGCGCATCCGAGAGGTTGAGCGGGCTCGCCTCGCTGGACACCAGGCCGACCAGGCCCTCATGCGCGTTCAGCACCGTCCGGTGCACCGCGTCGCGGTTCAGACCTTCGGTGGCGTAAAGTTCGAGCGTGTTATCGATGCGCAGCACGTAACAGGAGCAGACCTCGGCCACCATGTTGGCCGCGATCAGCACCACGATCTTGTCCAGGCGCTCCTGGGCCGAGACCTGCTCCGCCATGGTTTCGCGGAGCCGTCTCAACAAGACGCGGGGGCCTCCCGACGCGCTCCGCATGTGCTGGTATCCTCCCCTGCGAGTCCAGGCCGCCGGGTAGCCGGCGGCTGGCGTGAAACGCACGAAAAACAACAATTTTATTCATTCGGCGCGGCCGCAGGGCACCCTGATCCCGGCCGAATCGGAATCGCCAAAACCGTGGCGCAGTTTGCGGCAACCCACCTCATAGGGCCGTATAGCCAAT
>Ga0307510_10004441_pt1 | contig 16499 bp, 11 predicted proteins | sample 12_EM_MG_FD_207224 | JGI IMG/M metagenome (GOLD analysis project Ga0307510, IMG submission 207224) | Populus trichocarpa ectomycorrhiza microbial communities from riparian zone in the Pacific Northwest, United States - 12_EM | ecosystem: Host-associated > Plants > Roots > Unclassified | place...
AAGAGCATGCAGGACCCGCAGAACTACGCGATCATTCCGGGACGCGTGAGCGATCTTGGTATTGGTCTCGTGGGCGCCTACTATCCAACAAGTGACGGCACCGCCACCGGCACACCGCTCGGAAACGACACGGTGGCTCAGAACTACACGCCGCGACGACGTCAGGACAACCAAGGCATCTCGCTGACGACCCACTGGGCGTTGTCCGATTCGTACGCGGTCACAGCGATCAGCTCGTGGGATCAGGGCTCCCTGTTCAACCCCGAGGGCACCGATGGCGCAGGCATCGATATCTTCAAGATTCCGTACATCGGCAAAACCCACCAGGTTGCGCAGGACATCCGGCTCAGCACCACCGGGGATGATGCCCTGAGCTACATCATCGGCGCCTACTATCAGCACGAGGCGATCTTCAACTCCACGGAGAACCAGTTCTACAATTTCCTGGACTACAACGGTGACGGGCAGATCAATTACCAGGACTGCGCGGATTCCAGCTTCAACACGCCCGATGCCGGCTACGCGGCCGGATTCTTTGTCAACGCCTCCTGCCGTTACTACAACTCCTTCGACCAGATCAAGAACAGCTGGGCCATCTATTCCGACGGCAGCTACAAGCTGTCGGACCTGGTCAAGCTGCGCGGCGGTGTGCGTTACAATCACGACACGGGCGAGCAGAAGAATGCCCTCGATCAGTTGCGTGGTCCGGACGAGGTGCCGATTGCGAACATTCTCGCCGCGGATGTGCCGGTGTTGGCATTGCCCGGATCGCCCGGCTATGAACAGGCTGTGAACCAGAAATTCACCCAGGGGTTCCACAATTCATCGGTTACCGGACGCGCTGGAGTGGATATCACACCCACGCGCGACAGCCTCATCTACCTGAGCTACAGCCGCGGCTATCGCTCGTCGGCCTTCAATGCCCAATTCCTGTTCACCAATTCGGACTTCACCACCGTGAAGCCTGAAACCCTCGACTCCATTGAAGCGGGATTCAAGACGAGCTGGCTTGCCAACCGTCTGCAAGTGGATGGGGCCGTGTTCCACTACCAGTACAAGAACCAACAGATTGTCAACGTCTATCCGACCGGTCAGCAGCCGTTGGTGAATCTCGGCAAGTCGAAGATCGACGGCGGCGAGATCGAAATCACCGCCCGGCCGGTGCGCACCTTCACGGCGCGACTCGGCATGGGGTTCCTCAACTCCAAGGTGCAGGAAGGGCAGCTTGCGAGCGGTGATATCTCCGGACAGAAATTGCCGAACGCCCCGAGCGTTTCCGGCAACCTGGGCGCGGATTGGGATGCCTGGACGGGATCGTTCATGGGTTTGCGGCTGCATGTCGATTCCAGTTACAGCGCGAAGCAATACCTGGCCTTGCCCCAGGAAGAGGCCATCTCACAAAAGGCGTATTCTCTGGTCAACGCGCGCCTGTCCTTGCATGGCGTGTCAGACAACTGGGAGCTCGGCCTGTGGGGCAACAACCTGGGCGACACATTCTATCTGACCAATGCGGTCGACCTGCAGGGACTGGGATATGACTACAGACATCGAGGTGTACCGCGCACCTACGGTGTGGATGCAACCTATCGATTCTGACCTGGCGGAAGTTGTATGAGCGCCGTGCCGAGCTACGTTTCCGGAATCAGCGCTGAGCCCCTGCTGTACCGAAGCGTCGGCGGGGTTCTGAGCGATGCTGCGGAAAAATGGCCGGAGACAGAGGCCCTCGTGGTATGCCACCAGTCGATCCGCTGGACGTATCGCGAGCTGGATCGGCGGGTGACTGCGCTCGCGCGCGGCCTTCTGGCATTGGGCTTGCGGCCCGGCGACCGGGTGGGGATCTGGTCGCCAAACAATGCCGAATGGGTACTTACCCAGTTCGCAACAGCGCGCGCGGGCATGATTCTCGTCAACATCAACCCTGCCTATCGCGCCTCCGAGCTGAGTCACGCATTGCGCAAGGTAGGTTGCCGAGCATTGATCCTGGCACTCGCACACAAGAGCAGCAACTACGTCGAGATTCTCCGCTCCTGCGGGGCATTCCCGGATCTGGAGTACCTCATCCAACTGGGTCCCGGAGAGATCCCCGGAATGCTCGCCTTTCAGGACCTTTCGCGTCTGGAAGAGGCACCAGTGCCGAGGATCGATCCGGACGAGCCGGTGAACATCCAGTTCACCAGCGGCACCACAGGGCTGCCCAAGGGTGCAACCCTCAGTCATTTCAACATCGTCAACAATGGTTTCTTCGTTGCCCGTGGCATGATGACGCGGCCCGCAGATCGCATCTGCGTGCCCGTGCCGCTCTACCATTGCTTTGGAATGGTCATGGGTGTTCTGGGCGCGGTGACTCACGGCGCGACCGTGGTTTTGCCGGCCGAGTCGTTCGATGCACATTCCACGCTGGCGGCGGTCGCCGCAGAGCGTTGTACCGCACTCTACGGCGTGCCGACCATGTTCATCGCCGAGTTGGAACATCCGCGCTTCCGCGAATTCGATCTCTCATCGCTACGCACGGGCATCATGGCCGGCGCGCCCTGTCCGATCGCCATCATGCGGCGGGTCATCGCCGAGATGCACATGGAGCAGATCACCATCTGCTACGGCATGACCGAGACGAGCCCGGTGAGCTTCCAGTCCGGCATCGACGATCCCCTGGAGAAGCGAGTTGGAACGGTCGGACGTATCCATCCCCATGTCCAGGTGAAACTCGTCGACTCTGACGGGAATGTCGTACCTCGCGGCGAGCGCGGTGAGTTGCTGACACGCGGATACAACGTGATGCGCGGCTATTGGGACGATCCGGAGCGGACCTCGGAATGCCTCGATGCGTCCGGTTGGATGCATACAGGTGATCTGGCATCAATCGATGAAGAGGGCTATTGCAGCATCGTCGGGCGAGTCAAGGACATGATCATTCGGGGTGGCGAGAACATCTATCCGCGGGAAATCGAGGAATATCTGCTGCGGCATCCGAAAGTCCTGGACGTGGCGGTTGTCGGTGTCCCGGATCGGCAGTATGGGGAAGTGGTCTGTGCTGTCATTCGTCTGCGGGAGCGGATGACATGCACAGAAAGCGAGATTCTCGCGTTCTGTAAGGAACAGATTGCTCACTTCAAGGTGCCCCGGTTTGTGCGCTTCGTTGAAGCCTTTCCCATGACTGTGACTGGCAAGGTGCAAAAGTACCTGCTGCGTGAGCAACAAGTCAGCGAGCTGGGCCGCTCATGAGCCCGCTTTTTGATGTTGTGGTTCTTGGGGCGGGCCCTGCGGGTGCTACCGCGGCTGTGGCACTGGCGGCCAAAGGATTCACTACGGCCGTGGTGACCAAAGGTGTGACGATGGGCGTGCAGGGCCTGTCATCGCGCGCGCTCGTCAGTCTGACCGAAGCAGGACTGGCGTCTGCCGCAAACTGTGCATCCGGGCCGGCGGCGCGAGTTGTTTTCTGGTCCGGTGAACGCTCGCAGCGCGGCCAGGAAGGCCTGGTCGAGCGCGAGGTGTTTGATGCCAGTTTGCGGGATTCACTGGTTTACTGCCTGGATGCAGCGGCGCGAAGTACCACATTCGCGGACGATGTCTGGCAAGTTGAAACGAGTGTCGGCCCGATTCGGGGCCGAACGGTGCTCGATGCTCGTGGCCGTTTCGCGCGGCGCAGCGATGCGCGCGGTCCACTCCTGGTTTCGCGGAGTCTGGTTCTGAAATCACAGCAGCCTCGGACTGCACAGAGCGCCATCGCGGCTCTGGATGACGGTTGGTGCTGGTTGGCGATGACGCAGAGCGGCGTTGTCTGCGCGCAGTTCGTAACCTCGGCAAGACAACAGTTGGATCGTGAGCAGCTCGCGCTGCGGATCCGGAGTGCAGCCGGAAAATTGCCCGACTTCGCCCTGCCGCTCGATCAGCTCATTGCCGCGGGCAGTCAGAACGCCTGCGGCGCGGTGGCACGCTATTCACAGCCCTCGCGCGGTCCGGGTCATCTGCGGATTGGTGATGCGGCCGTGGCGATGGATCCCTTGTCAGGCAATGGAATTCACGAAGCAGTCAGATCCGCACGGGTTGCCATTGCGGCGGTCAACAGCTATCTGCACGGCGTGCCCTGGTCAGTCGTGGCCCGGTTCGTGGACGAGCGGTCGCGAGAGCTGTGGCGACGAAGCGTGAGTACGGCTGCCGACTTTTACCGTTTGCAAGCCAATTGGAGCGGAGCGGAATTCTGGGCTTCAGCGGCGACCGCCTATGGACGGGCCGCGCGCGAAGCGACGGACAGGGTAGACGGAGACGGGCGATTCGAGATGCGCCCGGTACTGAACGAAGAGCGGATCGAGTTGCGCCGCGTCTGGGTGTCCAATGACTTTCCCCGCGGAGTCTGGCAGGTCGATGGACACCCAATTACACGTCATGAGGTCTGAGATGTTTGCACGCCTGTTGATAGTTTGCTTCCTGATCTGCTCGTCGACGGGAATTGCGACAGCAGACGAAACGCCGCAGGGTCTCGAGGTTCTCAGGAATACCTGTGGTGGTTGCCATCAACAGAGCACGCCCGGACATTTCGCACGCATCAGCGACATCCGCAAGTCACCGGAAGGCTGGTTGATGACCATCTTCCGGATGGAGCACGTCCATCACGTCCAGATTACAGAGGCCGATCGTGACGTACTGATCCGTTACTTGGCTGACACGGAAGGCCTTGCGCCCTCGGAGACGACTCCGGCGCGCTACGCACTGGAACGACGGCCCAACGTGACCGACATTACACTCCCGGGCGATCTGCAGGTGATCTGTGCGCGATGTCACTCGGCTGCGCGGATCGCGTTGCAGAGACGCGATTCCGGTGATTGGTTGAAACACGTCCATTGGCATCTGGCGCAATGGCCGACAATTGAATACCAGCAGAATGCTCGCGACCGGCTCTGGTGGCAGACGGCAACGACCGAAGTGCCCGAGCAACTCGGAAAGCTCTATCCGCTGAGCTCAACCGCCTGGGATCAGTGGCGGGTGCGGCCACATGCCGACCTGTCTGGTTTGTGGCTCGTAGTCAGCCACGAGCCCGGGCAAGGAGATTCCTGGGGTACAGCAACGGTTTCGAAGTCTGGCGACGCGCAATATACGGTGAGCTATTCGCTGGACACGTCCAAAGGACTACGCTTAACCGGAGACTCCAAGGCAATTGTCTACACCGGGTTCGAATGGCGGGGCACCGGCAGCTTGTCGGGGCGGGATATCCGCGAAGTGTATGCTGTGTCCGAGGACGGTCAGAAGATGTCCGGGCGCTGGTTCGAGGCCGACCATGCCGAGATCGGAGCGGACTGGGTCGCGGTGCGTGCCACCGATGCACAGATCGTCGCGGTCACTCCAACAGCGGCCAAGATCGGCGCCACGACCCGTGTCACCGTGCTGGGTGCCGGACTGACGGGCTCGGTCAGTTTTGGCCCCGGCACTCGCAGTAAAGTTGTTTCAAAAGGCGCACACTCCCTCACCATCGAGGTGCGTGTCGATTCCAAGGCTACGCCGGGATACCGGGAGCTGACGATTGGTAAGCTTCATCGCGCCGAATCGCTGGCTGTGTACGACCGCGTCGATCGAGTAGATGTCACTCCGGCGTTTGGAATTGCCCGTGTGGGTGGCGGAAAGATCGATGGTGTGGCCGCTCAGTTTGAAGCTGTTGGCTTTCGGGACATTGCGGGCGACTCGGGTAGGACGCAGCCCATCCGGGTTGGAGTGTTGCCGGTCACCTGGAGTGTGCAGCCTTTCAATGAGGATGCGAAGGCGGCCGATGATGTGAAGTTTGCCGGCCGGATCAATCCGGACGGCCGGTTTCTGCCGGCTGGGGCGGGCCCGAATCCCCAGCGTAAGTTCAGCGCCAACAACGCGGGCAATCTCTCCATCCTTGCAACCTTGGACGATGGCGAAAAGTCGGTTTCCGGCAAGGCGCATCTGATCGTCACCGTGCAGCGTTGGAACACACCTCCCATTTACTGAGGCTCACGATGCAAGCTCCGCGAATGATCTTCAATTCCGCCAATGCGCATGTGGTGCACTTTGGCGGGCGCACGATGCTGCTGCATGTGCCCACAACGGCCCTCTTCGAGCTGGACGAGTTGGGTCAGACAGTCATCGCCAGGGCAACGGCGGAGCCGGAATTCGATGCAGAGTATCTTCAAGGTGGCAGTGCATCGCGCTTCGCCCAGCGCGATGTGGCGGATTTCGTAGCGCGGCTGTCGGATCTCGAGGTCCTGCAGGTCCGTGGCCAGGAGCGTGCGATCAATCCCGGGCGTGTAAAGGTGGACTCGTATCCACTGAGCACCCTGGTGTTGAACGTAAACACGGGGTGCAACTTGAGTTGTACCTACTGTTACAAGGAGGACCTGCAGACGCCTGCGCGCGGCGAACGGATGGATTTCTCCGTCGCGGCCCGGAGCGTGGATTTGCTCCTTCAGCAAGCGGAGGCGCGTGACAGTATCAGCATCGTCTTCTTCGGTGGCGAGCCGTTGACCAACGTGCCGTTGATCCGGCAAGTCGTCGAATACGCCGAGCGGCGCACGGCCGAGGTGGGGAAGGGCGTCGAGTTTTCATTGACCACCAATGCAACGCTCCTGACTCCCGAGCTGATTGATTTCTTCGACGCACATCGATTCGGGATCTCCATCAGCATGGATGGCCCCAAGGTGATTCACGACCGCAACCGTCGCAGTGTGGGCGGGAAGGGGACCTATGATGTGGTCGTGAAGAAGGCGCGCCTGCTGCTGGAGCGCTATCGCGCCAAGCCAATCGGTGCGCGCGTCACTCTCACCGCGGGGACTACCGAGGTGGAAGACATCCACGCTCATTTGCGGGACGAGCTGGGATTCCACGAAGTGGGGTATGCCCCGGTAACATCCTCGAATAGCGCCTCATTTGCACTGTCAGCTGAGGAATTGACCGCGGTCCACGCCGGATTCGAGCGCCTCGGCAAGCAGTACCTCGATCACGCGATCCGGGGACGCAGCAATGGCTTCTCAAACATGCACCAGCTCATGACGGATCTGCATGAAGGACGGCGGAAGTCCTTGCCCTGCGGAGCGGGAGTTGGATTGTTGGCGGTCGATCGCAACGGGGGTCTCAACCTGTGCCATCGATTTACCGGTTCCGAGCTGCCGCTGTTCGGCAACGTGGAGAGCGGCATCGATGGGAAGCGCCTCGGTGAATTTCTGGGCCGTGCTGCTGACCGTACCGGAACACATTGCGCGACTTGCAGGATTCGCAACCTCTGCGCCGGGGGTTGCTACCACGAGTCCTACGCGCGTTTCGGCGACCCGTTGCATCGCACCTATCACTATTGCGATCTGTTGCGGCGTTGGGTTGATTTCGGCATCGGCATTTACAGCGAGATCATGAGCTCGAATCCCTCATTCTTTCGCCAGCACATCGAGACCCGGAGGACGCACGCATGAGCGGTATGAAACCCACGAACAGGAAGGCTGAGCTGCTGCTCGATGCGGCTGAGGCTGGCCACGTTCCGGAGGTTGTGGCCATGGAGTCGGTGGCGGGCTGTGCAACCACCTTCGATCCGGGATGGGAGGTAGATCCCTTTGGCGGCGTGGCTTCTCTGTGCCAGCCCATGGAAGCGGACCTGTACGGATGCTCCGACCCGTGCTGGTGGCCGGCCCAGGTCCCCGACACCATGAACACCTATCCCGACTGGGATGCGGGCAAACCTTCCGCTCAAGGCGACTGGCGCGAGCTCGGCTCCGTTTTCCCCAAGAAGTAGAGGCGGAAGTCATGTTGAGAATTGCACATCCGCGGTCCGTTCTCGTCGGGCTCGCCCTGGCGACGGTTGCGCTGCTGTCAGCCGCGTGCGCGCTGGGCGCCGCACCGAAGCGTGATTTCATCATCACCGCGGCGAAGCCGGATCGGCTGTTCGTAATAGACGCTGCCGCCCGTACCATCAAGTCGGAATTCAAGATCCCTGAGGCGAATGGCTTTCTGGGCGCGATCGTTCCCTCACCGGACGGTCGCATTGCCTACATTCTCGTGAACAAGATGGAAAGCATTTCCGGAATCGACCTGGATAGCGGCAAGGAAGTCTTCCGGGCCAATCTGTCCTCCCCCGGTGAGCGGGTCAAATGCCTTTTCGCGTTCGACGTGACGCCGGACGGCAAGGAACTGATCGTGTATGAAGTGCCGGTGCGGCTCGGGTTGAGCGAGTACCAGGTCGAGGACACGCGGTTCGCGGTTTTCAACACTCGCGCCGGTGTGGATGCAAAGCCCCTTCGCCAGTTCGCCGCCCCCAGGCGGGTGCATACGCTTTTGTCGCGCAAGGATGGGAAATCCTTTTTTGCCATCGGCTTCGATCTCTACGAGTTTGACCGCGCGACCGGCAAGCAGTTGAATCAGAAAGGGATCCGCAACTGGGACTACGCAAATCATGCCACACCCGATCTGCTTGCTTTCTGGCCCGTGTCAGAACCAACGGGCGTTTTCGCTACGCCCATCTACAGCAGCGTCCCAGCCCCCTCGGGGTCCGGCGACCCGGTCCCGAAGACAGCACTGATGACGCTGGATCTGACCAGTGGCGATCTGCAGTATCATGATTTCGAGGATACCTCGGCCCTGATCTTTTCCGCGGTCCTGAGTCCTGCGAAGACTGAAGCGTTCGGGGTGTACTCGCAGCTGTCCAGGATCGACACCAGGACCAACACGCTGGCCAGGCGCGTCGAGCTCGATCATACCTACTATGCCGTCCTGGTCTCGACCGACGGCAAAGAGGTGTTCGCGGCAGGGGCCATGTGCGATGTGACCTTTTTCGACTCCACAACACTCGAGAAGAAGGGGAATGTGAAGCTGACCGGTTGCACCGACCAGGCCATTACTTCGCCCCGTGTCATCCGGCGCTGACAACTCGCGGTCGCTGGCGCGGCACCGCTGGCTGACCCGGCACCGCTGGCTGTGGGGTCACATTCGACCGCGGCTTCCGGCACTGGGTGTCGTCCTGGCTCTGGCCCTGGTCAATTCAGCGCTGTCGACCGCGCTCCCGTACCTGTCCAAGCTGATCATCGATCGGGGGCTGATCGGTCACAACGTTCGGGCATTGTTGATTCTCTGCGCCAGTGTTGTTGGGCTCGCGGCGCTGTCATTCGCCGTTGGGGGGATCGCACGCTGGGTTTATGTCCGCGCCTCTGCCGGGATCCTGTTCGGACTCAGAGAGCAGGTGTACGGTGGGCTGCTGACCCTGGCACCTGAATTCTATCGCCGTCGTCCGGTTGGTGATCTCGTCACCCGGCTCGACGGTGACGTGGCCGAAATACAGCGCTTCAGTACGGATACGCTGCTTGCCTGTATCAATGGTTTCCTGCTGTTGGTGGGTACCGCAGCCATCATGCTGGCCATGAGCTGGCAACTGACCCTGGTAGCCGCGGCCGTCCTGCCGATCCAGCTCGCAGTGAGAAGGTGGGCGCGACCTCTCATCAAAGACCGAACGCGCGCGCTTCGTGAGCAGACCAGCGAAGTCTCGCAGTTTCTTTTCGAGACACTGAGCTCAGTGAAGGCCATTCAGGGCGCGGCCGCGGAAAACCACATACGAGGACGCCTGCGCGGGTTGAATCGCGACTACCTGGCCCGGCTGTTGTCACTGCAGATAGTCAGCTATGGGTTGGGCGGCCTCTCGGGTCTGCTGTCTCATGCAACGACCGCGGCTGTTTTCATCTATGGCGGGCTCCGGGTAGTCGACGGCTCATTGACTGTCGGGACGCTGGTGGCCTTTGTCGCTTATATGGCGCGTGGCACCGGGTCGGCGGTGTCCTTGCTCAATCTCTATACTGCGTATCAGCGCGCGCTCGTGAGCCTCGAGCGTGTTGAAGAGTTGCTCGTGGAGCAGCCACGGGCTGGCGCCGAGCTTTCGCCGCAGGGGCTACAGGTTGGCGCCGCCGATCCTCCGCCGCAGCGGCGCTTGAATACGGCGGAGGGCAGATCGATCGTACTGCGGAATGTCAGCCTGGGTCGTCGCGCCTGTGGTTCACCTTTGCTCACTGACTGCTCGTTCGAGTTCCCCAGCGGCTGCAAGGTCGTGATCCACGGCACCTCGGGTGTTGGAAAGTCGACGTTGATTGACGCGATGCGACGCTTCGTGCCGCTCGATTCGGGCGCCATGCTGCTCGGTGGCGTGGATGTGACTGACTACGAGACCGCCGCGTTGCGCCGTGCCATCGAGGTGTTGGTCGCCGAGCCCGTGATCTTCCGCGGCACACTCCTTGAAAATATCCGGTTCGGCAGTTTTGATGCGACCGAGTCGAGCGTCGAAGATGCCGCGAGGCGTGCCGGCCTCGACGAAATATCGGGCGCGTTGCCCTCTGGCCTCAACACCTTGGTGGGTACGGGCGGGCTCGGCCTGTCAGCAGGCCAGCGACAGAGAGTCGCGCTTGCGCGAACGTTGCTTCGAAAGCCTGAGGTCCTCGTTCTGGACGAAGCCCTGGCCAACCTTGATGCCGAGTCAGCGGTCAGTCTGCATGGGGTGATTGACGCTCAGTTCGCGGATTGCACACGCATTGTTGTGAGTCATTTGCCGCACCTGGTGCCGGGAGCTGATCTGGTAGTGGAAATGCGAGAGGGGCGTTTGATTCAAGCGCCGCGGGCTGTCCGTGCGTGACCGGTGGCGAGTTGCGGTCCTGGATAGCGGGCTGGCGGCACTTTCCGAACCCGTCGCTTCGTGTCGCTTTATCGACGACGGTCGCACGGTGCTTTGTTCGGCCGTCATACCCGATCCTGTTGGTCACGGCACTTCGGTGGCCGAGGTCATCTGCGGTGATCGAAATAACGCGCGCGGCTGCGACCTTCTCGTCGGCCAGGTGTTGGATCATCGCGGCGTCACAACCGCCGCCGCGCTTGCTGCCGCCATCCATTGGTCCGTACGCATGGGCGCCGACCTGATTCACATGAGTTTGGGATTGCGCGAAGACCGGCAAACGCTGGCAGAAGCGGTGGCGACCGCCGTAGATGCAGGGTGCATCATTGTGGCGTCCACACCGGCGCGAGGCGAGGGCACCTATCCTGCTCGCTATCCTGGTGTTATCCGAGCTACTGGCGATGCGCGGTGCCAGTGGGATGAGATCTCGGATTTGCACAGTCTTCAGGCCGACTTCGGCGGCTGTCCCCGTCACGCATCCGGGCCGGCCGCGTCAGATGACCCGCGCGCCACGCGCTTGGGGGGCGCCAGCCTCGGCGCCGCGCATGTGACACGGTTTCTGGTCGAGCATGTCGCTGCCGGGCTGAGTGCCGTCGCTGTTCGGGCGCAGCTCAGTGCAATGGCGCAATATTCAGGTGCCGAAGCTCGCGGACTCCTGAGCGACATCGCACCGGGGCGCGCGACCCGCCTTTAGCGCAGCAAATCCATGACCACTGACGTCATGGCGAGGATACCGGTACGCAGCGTAGGTTCCGGCGCAGGCAGAAACAGACTCGAATGCAGCGCCGGCAACGGCGTGTTGGTGGCTTTGCTGTTGGCGATCCGTTGTGCGTCGATTGCGCCCAACCGGAACAGCACGCTGGGGATCTGCATCCCATCGAGCCCGTAGGCGCCGAAGTCTTCGCTGCCCATCATGGACTCCAGGGGCAACACCTTGTCGCGACCCAGCGCCTTTTGCAGAGATGCTGCAACGCGCCCGGTCAACTTCGGATCGTTGTAGATGGGGGTTGTCTTCTCGGTCTCATTCACTTTCACCACGGGCATGCGATCCGGCGGCATGCCACCGGCCTGCGCGATGCCGTTTGCGATCCGCGACAGTGCGTCGAGAATGCGCTGTCGGACCTCGGGCTTATAGGTTCGAATGGTGAGCTGAAGTTTCACCTCGTCGGGGATGATGTTGTATTTGGTGCCGCCGTGAATGGATCCGACGGTCACGACAGCCGGGTCGGTAGGTACGTTTTCGCGGCTCACGATCGTCTGGATCGCCGTGACGAACTGCGCAGCCATGATAATCGGATCCCGGGCGAATTGTGGGTACGCACCATGGCCGCCGCGGCCCCGGATGGTAACGTCCACCGAAGTGGCGCCGGCCAGCATGTAGCCGCTGATGTATCCCACGGTTCCCGCCTCCAGGTCGCTGAAATCGTGGAGCGCGACCGCGAAGTCGGGCTTCGGGAAGCGTGTATACAAGCCATCGGCGAGCATTGCGCGGGCGCCGTCCCCTTTCTCTTCGGCGGGCTGTACAATCAACACGAGGGTGCCTTTCCACTGCCCCCTCGAGCTCGCCAACATTCGGGCAGTGCCGATGAGAACCGTTGTGTGGATATCATGACCACATGCGTGCATGACGGGTACTTCGGTTCCACTGTCATCGACGGCCCGTACGTGGCTCGCGTAGGAGGCGTTTGTTTGTTCCTCCACCGGCAGCGCATCCATGTCAGCTCGGACGAGGACCGTCGGGCCGGAGCCATTGCGCAGAACAGCGACAACTCCGTAACCCGTCAGTCGCGGATCGGGGTACTTGCCGACGTGATCTGTGACGTCATATCCCGCTGCCCGTAATTCCTCGGCGACGCGACCAGAGGTCTCCTTCTCGTGGTGCGATAGCTCGGGAGCTGAGTGCATGTTTTCGTAGAAGGGCAACAGCTTGGCGGCTTCTTGCGTCGCGCGGGCGTCCAACGAGCGATCTATAGCCCATGCGTTGGCCCATGAGTTGGAAACTACGAGCAAAGCTGCGAACCCGGTCATTTTGCGCATAATAGGTCTCAACACGTTTTTTTCGGACGGGGCGGATCATAGTGCCCTGGGAGTTGTACAGCTATGGCACGTCACACGCCGTTGGGCTCTGAGGACTTGCGTTTTTTCATGACAGTCGCTACATCTCCGTCTTTGGCGGCGGCATCGCGCGCGTTGGATGTATCGCGCTCCGCAGTGACCCAGCGCCTGGCGCAACTCGAGTCGCGCTTGCGTTGCCGGCTCCTGGACCGCACCACGCGACATGTGCGGCTCACGGAAGAAGGGCGGTTGCTGTTGACCCGCGCTGATGATCTGTTGCGCAGTCTCGATGAGTTGTCGAGCACTCTCGGCGTGCGGCACGATGTTGTTAGCGGTCACTTGCGGATAGCCGCTCCGTTGGGCTTCGGTCGACGTTACGTGGCGCCTGTGCTGGCCGAGTTTCGCGAGCATAATCCACAAGTTACCATCTCTCTGACGTTGACGGACCGACCTGCAATCTCGGCGGAAGACAATTGGGACCTCATCATTCACATCGGGGAGTTGCGCAACTCTTCGCTCGTCATGATTCGACTCGCGCCGAACGGGCGGATCGCTTGTGCATCACCGGCTTACCTGGCGCAACGGGGTGAGCCGAGCGAGCCTGCCGAATTGGCCGGGCATTCATGCCTGGCGTTGCGGCAGAACGAAGAGGACGTCACGCTGTGGCGATTTACCGATCGTCAACGCAAGGTTACGCCCGTGAGAATCTCTCCGGTCATGTCCAGCAATGATGGCGAGGCGGTCCGTGCCTGGGCGCTGAGTGGCCTCGGCGTGATGGTGCGGTCCGAGTGGGACGTAGCCGACGACCTGCGCAGTGGCCGGCTGCGCCGGATCCTGTCGCGGCATCGCTTGCCATCGGCGGACGTGGTCGCGCTGCTCGGTCAGCGAAATGGGCGGACCGCGCGCGCTGATGCCGTCCTGAAGCTGTTGAAAGAGCGGTTGCAGCCCATTCCGTGGCGAACCTGATGCGTTAAGGCCGTACTAAACTCTGTAGACAGTCTTTCACCTCTGCCCTCGCGGCGGCCGCCTACCCATAATCACTTTCACAAGGATGACGCAGTACCGTCGCGTTTCACCACGGAAGGTCAGACAACTTTCGGGGTAGGTATGAGACATCGTAATGAACGCTCGAAGTGGATGGTTCCGTGTCTGGTTGTTGGTGTGCTGCCGACCGGCGCGCTGGCAGTTGCGGCGGATGCCGCGCCGGACCTGCAGGAGATTGTAGTGACTGCCACCCGCCGGCAGGAATCAATCGACAAGGTTCCCGTGAGCATCACGGCTTTCTCGCAAGAGAGCATGGACAGCCGAGGCGTCAAGTCGATCGATGACGTGGCCAAGTTCACGCCGGGCCTGACTTTCGCCCCCTCCAGCGACGGTCTCACCAACTCGATTGCCATTCGTGGTGTTGCTTCGGGTGTGGGTGCCTCGACGACCGGCATCTACATCGACGACACGCCGATCCAGGTCCGATCCGGCACGGGCGTCGTTACTCAGAACACATACCCGCAGATCTTCGATCTGGATCGCGTGGAGGTTCTGCGCGGGCCGCAGGGCACCCTGTTTGGCACCGGCTCGATGGGCGGCACGATCCGGTACATCACGCCCGAGCCCGACCTGCACAATTACTCGGCCTACACGCGCGCGGAGTTCGCCTCGACGAAGCGAGGTGATCCGAGCTACGAGCTCGGCGCCGCGGCAGGTGGGCCGATCATCGACAGCGTCCTCGGATTCCGCGCCAGCGCTTACTACTCGGATGCCGGCGGTTACATCGATCGCCAGCCCTTCACGGGCAGTGTAGTCACGCAAAAGGGCGTCAACTACAGCTACAACTCTGTGTTCCGCGGGGCATTGAAGTTTGCTCCGAACGACTCCCTGACCATCACTCCCGCGATCTACTACCAGAAGCAGCGGCGCGGCGATACGTACGCGTGGCTGTCTCTTTCGAATCCGAGCGACGGTAATTACAACACCGGATACACGCAACCGGAGCCCGCTGACGACTCATTCACCCTGCCGTCACTCAGTGTGCATTACCGCACGGAGGGATTGGAGCTTATCTCCAACACGTCGTTCTTCTACAGAGATTTGAAGCGCTCATCCGACTATTCCAACTACACATGGCACGCCCTGACTGACGGAATTACTCCCGAAGATCCAGTCGCGGACTACCGCTCATTGTCCGTAGCCCAGGTTCGGCAGAACTCCTTCACGCAGGAGTTGCGTTTGCAGTCGAGCACACCCGACAGTCGGATCCAGTGGGTAGTCGGAGCGCTGTTTCAGTCGTCCCGTCTCTACACCAGCCAGTACGTCGTGGACCCATATCTTCCGCAGCTCTCCCTGAACGTTTATGGAGCACCCATCGAGGACATCTTTGGGGAGGGGCTGGTCGCTGGGACTTACAGCGCCACGATCGATCAATGGGCTGTAGACAAGCAGACAGCGGTGTTCGGCCAGGTTGATTTCAACTTCACCCAGCAGTTGAAAGGCACCCTGGGTGTGCGCGCCGCGCGCACTACATTGGATTTCAACCGCCAGTTCGGCGGGCCGCTGTTGTGCATTCAGTGTACCGGCGAGGCGGAGACGACGGGCGGATCTACACCGGCCAAAACACCGGTCACCCCGCGCATCGGGCTCGAGTACCAGGTTGACGACCGCAACATGTACTACGTTTCCGCCGCGAAAGGATCCCGCGTCGGCGGGGTGAATAACCCGTCCGTTCCAACGGATCGCCCGGGATGCCCCTCGGGCCTGCAGCCACCTGAGACGTATGGGCCTGATAACCTCTGGAGCTATGAGCTCGGCGCGAAAAACCAGTTTGCGGATGGCCATCTGCGTACCCAGGCGAGTGTGTACTACATTGACTGGCGCGATATTCAGCAGGCGGTGTCCAGCAACTCCTGCCTGACCGCGTCCTATAAGGACAACCTGGGTCGCGCCAAGATCCAGGGTTTTGACCTGGCGATCGAGTGGCGGGTCATCCAGGACCTGTCGCTGTCCCTGACCGGCGGCTACCAGCATGCGCGCTACGCATCCACGGCATTTGGCTCTCCCAACGGTGCAGGCGTGCGCCCCGTTATTTCCGCTGACGGCGACTCGCTGGGAGTCTCTCCCTGGAACGCGGTACTCTCGGGCGAATACAACTTCGATCTGTGGCAGCAAAGGTCCTACTTGCGCATGGACTATACCTACACGGCCAGGGACACCGGCAACACACCGGGGCGCGATCCCGCAACGAGCGTGTATGACTCTGGTCTGCTGGCCGATCCTGCGATCCGCCTGCTCGGCGCACGGCTGGGAATGCGCTTCGGCGGTTTTGACATCTCCGTGTTCGGTCGCAACCTACTTAATGACACGCCGGCTCTCGGCCGAAACCATGACAGTGTGGGAGATCCGCTTTACTACGCCGTCACCGTCCGGCCACGAACCATCGGCATCACGGGAACCTACAGGTACTGAAGCATGCGCAGTCATGTGATCGCTTTGGCCGTGTTGTCAATGGCAACGGCGGCCGCTGCCGAGCCGCACGGAGCCGTCACGATTCATCGTGACGCAATGGGCGTTCCGCATGTGTTCGGGAAGACCTCGTCAGAAGTCATGTTCGGACTCGGCTACGCACTTGCGGAGGATCGTTTGGCGCAGATGGAACTGGCCAGGCGGGGCGCCGTCGGCACCCGCGCTGAGATATTGGGTCCACACGCAGTCGAAGGTGACGCAACTTCGCGCGACCGCGCTCTCGGCGATGCTGAGTTGATGCGGATGTATCGAGCCATCCCGGCCGAGCATCAGGCAATGATGCAAAGCT
>Ga0307510_10004442_pt1 | contig 16492 bp, 11 predicted proteins | sample 12_EM_MG_FD_207224 | JGI IMG/M metagenome (GOLD analysis project Ga0307510, IMG submission 207224) | Populus trichocarpa ectomycorrhiza microbial communities from riparian zone in the Pacific Northwest, United States - 12_EM | ecosystem: Host-associated > Plants > Roots > Unclassified | place...
GGAGAGGTACATCGCTTTATCGTTGCTGAGCGACTTGTGATAATTGAGAGCCGGTAACAGTTCGGTAGTGGTAAGGGCTGCGGTGCCTGCTTTATCGTAGAGTATCTCCATTGCGGTAGTAAAATAGTCGCTGCCTTTTCCCACGGGCCATTTGTATTCTCCGCTGAGGGAGCCGGTTCGATAGGCATTGTTGAAACTGGTCCATTGATCGCGGAAGACGGTCTGGATGCGAAAGTCGCCGGTGAAGATGCCAGCAAGGGCTGGATTGCGGAGGAGGGGTGTCTCGAAGAACTGAGAGAAGTGAATATCCTGCGCGTTTGCGGCCGGGCCGGCAAGCAGCAGGGTAAGGATCGTGTAGTATAAATATTTTCTCAATTTCATTATTCGTTTTAAGCAGGGTTTACCGGATAAGGGTAACGTCGCCGTGGAGGGCAACGACCTGCGCATTGTTGCAGATAACTTCTGCAATATAAACATAGGCATCTACCGGTGCCGGGCGTCCGTTGATCTTACCATCCCATCCCATTGTCGCATCGTTGGCAGGGAAGTTCTTTCTTTCGAATACTACTTGTCCCCATCGGTTGAAAACCCGCAGCGACTGGATATTGTACAAATTGCTTCCCCGCGGATAGAAGTAGTCGTTGACACCATCGCCATTTGGGGAGAAGGTGTTTGGGATAAAGTAATTCTTGTCGTTACAGATTGTTATGATCAGGATCGAATCGGTGGCGGAGCAATTGTTGACATCGGTTACGGTCACTTCGTACTCGTGCTTGAAGGTCAGGGTTGCCACGGGATTGGGGCAGGTAGTACAATCCAGGTTTTCCGTCGGTGTCCAAACCCAGGTGGTGACATTGTCACTATAGGTAAAGGGGATGGTAATAGGGAAGCCGACGGGGGTGCTGATCTCGCGGGGCCCTTTTATCTCCGGCGGCGGATTGATGGCGAGGGGTTGGGAAACAGTATCGGCACAACCGTAAGGGATGGCTGTTTGCAGCTTAACGGTATAGTTGCCTGGTTTGAAATTGGCGGATGGGTTTTGATCTTTTGCCGTCTGTCCGTTGCCAAAATCCCAGGCCCAGCTGACGGGTTCCAGCGGTGGAGCGGTGGTATTGCCGTTGAACTGGATCAGGCCGGTACACAATGCGCTGCCGACAGTGATAACGGGATGTGGCGTCTGATGGACGTGTACGGTATCCGTATATTTTTCTGCGCAGTTGCTGTTGGTGACTACGTGCAGGGTAGCGAGGAAGGTTCCGGGTTTGTTGTAGAAATGATCGGTGTTGAAATCGGCTACACCTGTACTATGGGTTTGGGGTGTTGTGCCATCGCCAAAGTCGAGGGTTTCGCTGACGATGCCATCGTTGGTAATAGTATAGTCTGTAAAGGTGACGAAACTGCTGTCACAGAAGGAATGTGGATCCAGGCTAACAAAAGGGACGGAACCAAGGACGGTGACGGCCCCCAGGGCAGTACCGACATTGACAATGCAGCCGGTGGCATCCTGTAGGACCAGTGTCGGAGTATAATGGCCCGGGCTTCGATACATATGGAAAGGGGTAGCATTCTGTGAAGAATCCGCCGCTCCGTCTCCGAAGACAAGCGAAAAGTGGGTATAACCGGTCGGTGCCAGATCAAACTGAACGGGTACCGAGTCACAGGCGCGAAGAGGGCTATAATTGAATTTCGATGTAGAGACGGGGTTTAATAACATGACGCGGCGGGTGGCCGAGTCGAGACAGCCGCCGGGGCCCCGGACAAAAAGTTTGGCGTAAAAGGTATCGGCCGTATTATAGAAGTGCGAAGTGACGGGCAGGGTAGACGTGGAGCCATCGCCAAAGTCCCAATAAAGAGAATCATAATACTGGCCGTGAGCGACAAATTTTGTTTGCAGCGGGATACAGATAGCGGTGGTATCGGAGATGTCGAAAGCTGCAATGGGGGATTGGATGCGGACGGGTTTTGTTATGGTGTTGGTACAGGTAAACTGATCGGTGACGGTAAGGGTGACGTTATAGGATTGGTTATTGGCGTAAGAATGTATGCCGGTGGCATCGTCGGGGCTGCCATCGCCATAACTCCAGCTATCGGTCAGATTAAAGCCGATGGATGAGTCATGGAAGATGAGCGGTGTTTTTGGACAGTAGAAGCTATCGGGCCCGCCGAAGTTAGCAACGGGTGAGGTAATGTGGATAGGGGTTGGAAGAAGATAATTATCGGAACAGCCGAGGAGGTCCTTTGCGGTTAGCTTTGGTGTAAAATAACCGGTGTCGGTGTATTGGTGGGTGGGGGATGTCCCCTTTGTATTGTCGCCATAATCCCATACGAGACTTTGGATGGGAGAGCCTGTTGCGACGTCTGGTGTCGACTGATTGGTAAAGGTTATTATACTGTTCTTGCAGCCACCTGATGAAGCGGGTCCCGTGAAGAGGCTATTGGGATAGGTGACCAGGATATTATGTTTTACTGAGTCGAGACAGCCGTTGGCGAGCTGGACGACGAGGGTCATAGAGTGATTCCCGCGAACTATACTGGCCAGGTCGAGGGTGGGTGATGAGGAAAAGCTATATGGTTGCTGAGGACCATCATCGAAATGCCAGTAATAACCGTTGATGAGTTCGGGATTCGGGCTGGTAGCAGTGAGATGAAAGACTGCGCCCCAGCAAACTGTTAGTGCGGTGGGGGTGAAGTCAAATTTGACGGGGCCCAGTGTGATCGTTTTGGGGATGCTTTGCGTACATGTGCCGTCCGTGGTGGTCAGGGTAACAGTATAGGTGTTTTGTATTGTTGGGTCCGTTGGGGTATAGATATGTGTGATAGTGCTGTTAGGTGCAGTTGGGACGGTTTGTATTGTGCCATCGCCGAAATCCCATGTCGCTGAATATTGGGAAAACGGCGGATAGAGATAGGAGGTATCTGTGAAGGTAACCGGGAACGTGGTGGTGGCACTACAGTCGGGTTGATAGGAGAATGCCACAATAGGCGGATGGATGTCGATCGAAGTGGATTGTGATGTCGGGCAACCGTTGTGGATAAGGGTAAGGGTTACGGTTTTTGGTCCGACGTTGAAGTAGGAATGTTGGATAGAAGGCAGATCAGCCAGCGAGTCTCTACCATCGCCAAAACTCCAGAGCCATTTGTATTGGGGTTCGGTACCGGGTGTAACCGGGTCGCTGAAGGTGACTCTGTCGCGGCCGCAGTAGGGTGGACTCGATACGGTAATGTTTGCAGGGGTCGGGGTCCCGATCTGCATGGTAAAATTAGTGGTGGCGGTGCATCCTAAATTGGTTGTGATGGTGACGGAGCCGGAGTAGCTGCCCTGGGCAGGGAAACTAAAACTTGGATTTGGGGATGTGGACGAAGAAGGTGTTGCGCCGTTGACCGTCCAGGCCCAGGAGCTGACGCCATCTACGGTATTGGGTAGGGCGGCAGGCGATATGGAAGAATTGATGCAACCATTTAAGGTGCTATTGTCGAGGTTTACCGAAGGGATAACGACATTTATATACTGTGGAATTGTAGTAGTACTAGAGCAGCCGGCAGCGGTGGTAGTGGTCAATTTCACGTCAAAATGGCCAACGTTGGTATAGGTATGCGATGGATTTTGCTGGGTGCTTGTCTGGCCGTCGCCGAAGTCCCAGAGCCATTGAGTGGGTCCGGGTGGAGTCTGATCCGTGAACTGGACGGTCAGCGGAGCTTTGCAATTATACGTTTTGTCTGCGGTGAACACTGGTGGGGTGGGAACCGCTATCTGGATAGTTTTAGAGGCTGTGCTGGTGCAGGAGCCATATGTATTGGTCAGCTTGACGGTGTATGTGCCGTTGGCGGTGTAAGTTTTGGAAGGATTGAGATTGGTGGAACTGGTACCATCGCCAAAGTCCCAGGAGGAGGACAGGGGTGCGGGTGTCGAGCCATCGGTAAAGGTAATGGGGACATTGGCGCAAGCCTGGTCCGGGCTGGTGATAATGGCTGCGTTGGTACTGAGGGGGACGGTTTGTTTTATTGACCCGGTACAACCAAGGCTACTGGATACCTGCAGGGTTACGTCATAATTACCGACGGCGGGGTAAGTGATATTGACAGGGCTGGTATCGGAGGAGGAGGCCGGGGCGGCGCCATTCCCGAGGTTCCAGCTGAAGCTGAGGTTGCCGGGTCCTGCTGTCTGGTTTACGAAATTGAGCACAAAAGGAGCGGAGCAGGCGGCAGAGGTCTGATCCCAGGTAAAATTTGGCTGTATGCCGTCTACTATACGCAGATAACGGGCCTGGGTAGATGTATTTGAGCATCCCCCGGAATTAACAACCGTTAGCGAGATATTATAATAACCGGTTTGCGAATAGGAATGGGAGGGGCTTGGCTGATTGGAGGAAGAGCCATCTCCCAGATCCCATGACCAGGAAGTGATGGAACCCTGCCCGGCTGTGGACTGATCGGTGAATTGTATGTTAGCTGGGGTACAGGCGATCGTTAGATTGGATTTAAACTGGGGTATTGGATAGGGATAGACCGTGATGTAATCCGTTTTACGTATGGCATTGGAACCGCTTCTATTCCTGACAATGAGTGTTATGGTATAGGTGCCTGGTGTGGTATAACGGACAGATGGGTTTTGTATGGCAGACGTCTGTCCGTTGCCAAAATCCCATTCCCAGTAAAGGGGTGAATTGGTAGAAAGGTCTCTGAGGTTTACGCTCAGGGGGCCGCAGCCGGAGGTTACGGAAGCTGAAAAATCGGGGACGGGCGCTTGAGCACGGGTACTGAATCCAAGAATACAAAAGCAGCCAGCGAGAATAAGTAGTTTTCGTATCAACGAAAAGGGTTATTTAGGTAATCGAATAATTCAACGCTACTTCAGCCAGTTTTATGACTGATGACTTGAATTAGGAGATAGGAAAGCCTTCGGAAGGGAAACGGATCTTACTTTTTCAGCTGTAGGATATTGGTAGTATAATGGACTGTATCTATCGACCAGGCGGACACACTGTCGGTGTAGCTATCTTTTATCGTCCAGGTTTTGTTTAGTAAAACCAGGGGATCGCCTGCACCGGGAAAATTGGAGACAATGGTCCGGTTGGCGATGTTCACCGACCACTGACCCTGGACGGAGGTATTAGCCTTTGTCCCTGTCACCGTATTATTCGCGTCAAATTTAAAGAGATAACCGGAGAATGAAGCCGTTATATCAGAATCGTTTTGTTTATATCCGCTGACATACCATAACCCGGTGGTCATAATTTTCAGCACAGCATTCTCCTCCTGTTTTTGGATGAACTTTTTGCAGGAGCAAAGAGATAGAGAAAAGGCTACTATGGCCAAAGGGTAAAATCGCTTCATAGTCTGGATTTACCTCAAAAGTTGTAAATATTCCTGTATTTATCAAGCAAATAGCTTAAAAAATAGCTGATATCCAATGTTTTTCCCGTGGCTTTGAGACATAATTCCTCGCTGGTATAGCGGCGGCCGTACTGGTGGACATGCTGACGGAGCCATTCCAGGAGGGGAGTCGTGTTTCCTGTAGAGATACTATTTTGTAAATCAACGACTTGTGAGCTGGCTGCAACAAAAAGCTGGGCGGCGTAGAAACTCCCCAGGCTATAGGTCGGGAAATAGCCAAAACTGCCGTGGCTCCAGTGTACGTCCTGGAGGCAGCCTCTTTTATCGTCCGGGACTTCGACACCCAGCCAGGCGGCGTATTTCTCTTTCCACCAGGCGGGGATGTCGGCAACGGCCAGGGAGCCTTCGATCAGGCTTTTCTCCAGCTCGTAGCGGATCATCACGTGGAAGTGATAGGAGACCTCGTCGGCCTCGGTACGGATAAGGGAGGACTGGACCTTATTGATGCCTTTGTAGAACTGTTCTACGGAGGTGGCTTTTAGCTGTTGCGGGAAGATGTTCTGAAGCTCGGGATAGATTGCAGACCACCAGCTGAGGCTTCTTCCGATATTGTTCTCCCAAAGCCGGGATTGGGACTCATGGATGCTGAGGGAGGCGTATTCACCGAGGGGCAGACCATAGTATTCCGGTGGCAGGCCCTGTTCGTAGAGGGCATGCCCGGTCTCATGGATACAGCTCCAGGTCATGTGGTTGAAGTCTGATTCGTCGACCCGGGTGGTAATACGGACGTCATGACAATTGAAATTAGTGGTGAAGGGGTGTTCGGAGAGGTCCTGCCGGCCTGCTTCAAAGTCGAAGCCCAGTCGCCGGATGAGCTGCATGCCAAAATCCCATTGTTGTTGTTTGGGATAGTGACCGCGGAGGAAGCTGTCATCGACCTGTGGGCGGCTGTTGATCTGCTGTAGTAAGGCCTTCAGGGGTGAACGGACGGCTGTAAAGACCTTGTCCAGTAAGGAGACGGTAGCGCCTTTTTCAAACTGGTCGAGCAGGGCATTGTATGGGTGTTGCTGGTAACCGGCGAGGTCGGCTTCTTCTTTTTTTAGCTGGACCATCTGTCCGAGGTCAGCCTGGAAGAGGCTAAAAGAATTGGCGTTGCGGGCCTGTAACCAGCTATGAAAGCTACGGGAGCTGGCTTCGCTTAGCTTGCGGATAAAGGCGGGGGTGAACTTTTTTTGTTTTTCAAAGTCTTCAAGGCTCAGGTCCACATTACGGCGGTGGTCATCCGCCAGGTCGCCTCTTGCCTGCAGGTCCTGCAGGAGCTGCCCCAGGGATGGATCGATGAACCATTCGTGGGCTATTTCCGAGAGGGTGGCGAGCTGCCGGCCCCGGAATTCGGCGCCTTTTGGCGGGAGGTAGGTCTCCTGGTCCCATTGTAAGACGGCTGCCGCGTATTTCACGTCGGCTATCTTTTGCATGCGATCGGTATAGTCTGTGTACAGGTCGGCGGTAGATTTTGTTAAAATCATTTTAACATTTTTTTCTGGCTCAGATTTGTTGGAGATTCCGAAATTAATTGCATTTTAAGATGTTTTTTCTGAATGAGTTGAATAATTTCACCGTATGAACAAGTCTCGTTGTTTTTTGCCTATACTGCTTTCTTTATTATTCCCGATGTTCCTTAGCGCGCAGAAGCTGGACTCCATGATGAATATCTACGCCAACAACTATCCCCAGGAAAAGATCCACGTGCATTTTGACAAAAAGCTATACAGTCCAGGGGAGACGATCTGGTTCAAGGCTTATATTTTTTCAGGGGCAGACCCTTCTGTTTTTAGCAAGAACTTTTATGCAGAACTGTCTGATGCATCCGGTGCAATAGTTCAACGCAAGGTGTATCCGATCTCGGAATCGAGTACGGCGGGGAATTTCGATCTGCCCAAGAATCTAAAGGCTGCCCATCTCCATTTCAGGGCTTATACGACCTGGATGACCAATTTCGATACGGCATTCTTTTACGAAAAGGATATCCGGATCTACGATAAAAAAATAGACTCTGCCGGTGTGACGGTGACGCTGGTTCCCCGCCAGATCAAGCTTCAATTCTTCCCGGAAGGGGGGGATGTGGTAGCGGGTGTCGAAGGGATAGTGGCTTTCAAGGCAAATGACCAGTTTGGATATCCTTTTCCTGTAAAGGGATCTGTGGTGGATAAGAATGGTAAGGAGGTGCTGACCTTTAATTCCGAACATGACGGGATGGGTAAGTTCCTGCTGACGGTGGATAAGGGGGATTCCCTGACGGCGGTGTGGAAGGATGATATGCAGGTTGAACATAAGACGGGGCTGCCGTCGGTGAAAGACATCGGGGCGGTGATAAGGGTGATACCCGGCAATCAGAAAATCCTTTTTTCTGTAGCGCGTGCAGCGGATGGGGGACCGGAGTTCAAGCATCTTACGATAATCGCGCATATGCATCAGCACCTGGTCTATAAGGCGAAGATCAACCTGGAAGAGAACTTTATGAGCGGGGGCACTATTCCTACGGGGCAGCTGCCATCCGGGGTGTTGCAGCTGACCATCTTTACCGCAGATATGGTGCCGGTGGCAGAGCGTGTGGTCTTTGTCAATAATCACGAATTCCTTTTTGCGCCTGAACTGGCGGTGACGTTGAAGGGTGTGAACAGAAGAGGTAAGAATACCTTGTCCATCAGCGTGCCCGACACGCTGAAGTCAAATCTTTCGCTTGCTGTGACGGATGCGACGGCTGACGGAGAATTCCCCGGGGATGACAATATCGTTTCGCGGCTATTGCTGACGGGGGAGCTGAGGGGATACATACATAATCCTGCCTATTATTTCTCCGGAACGGCGGACAGCCTGACATCACATCTTGACCTTGTTATGATGACGCATGGCTGGCGCAGGTTTAAATGGGATGCCCTGGCCCGCGGGGTAGTGCCGGCGATAAAGAATCCTGAGCAGGAATATCTTTCGATGAAGGTGGAAGTGCTGGGGATAGATCCCCACAAGATCAGCCAGGAGGAATCGATGAATGTCATCATGAGCAGGAAAGATTCCAGTACGCAGATGATGTCTATTCCGCATCTTGCGGGGAATAAATTTGGGGTGACCGGTCTTGTCTTTTTTGATACGGTAAAAGCCTATTACCAGTTCAATGTCAACCATACCTTGTCTGACCAGGCAGCGGTGGTATTTAATACGGGGCTTGTGAGAGGGGGGCGTTTGTCTAAGTCTCTGACCACGGCTTTTGATGGCTGGACTGCCGAGGACTCTGCCTATCTGAGGCGGAACCGGTATATTGCCGCGGAGATAGCCCGGGTACAACCGATTGATGACCAGAAGGTAAAAATGCTTGCAGCGGTGACGGTGAAGGGGAGGGTGAAGACGGATGTCGAGAAGCTGGATGAAAAATATGCTTCGGGGATGTTTAGCGGAGGGGATGCGTATACCTATGACCTGATCAATGATCCGCTGGCGGCTGCCATGATGGATATCTTCACCTATTTACAGGGGAAGGTACCGGGTTTGCAGATTACACCGGGGAATGGGCCGGGTGGTACGCCTTCGCTGAGCTGGCGTGGTGGCAAGCCCTCGTTGTATCTGAATGAAATGCAGGTGGACGCCTCGCAGCTGCAAAATACTCCTGTAACGGATATCGCCATGGTAAAGGTGTTTCGTCCCGGATCGGGGGTCGGTTTTGGCGGAGGCTCGGGGGGTACGATCGCCGTGTATACCAAGAAAGGAGGGGATGAGAAGCGGACTGATCCTAATTTCAAGGGGCTGGCGCGGGCGATCCTGATAGGCTATGCGATGCCGAAGGAATTCTATGTTCCGAACTATCTTGAGAACTCTGCGGAAAATGAGGGGGAGGATCTGCGGACGACCTTATACTGGAAGCCCTTTGTGCTGACGGATAAGGACAACAAACATCTGAATGTCGACTTCTTCAACAACGATATCACTAAAAAGCTGAGGCTGGTGCTGGAAGGATTTAATGAGGATGGCAAGCTGACGCACATTGAGCGAATTATTCAATAGACGAACCCGATAACTCCATGCAGATATCCACTATCATCGGTCACCTGGAAACTCTTGCTCCATTGTCCTACCAGGAGTCGTATGACAATGCGGGTTTGCTGACGGGCAGCGGGGCCTGGGAATGTACGGGTATTCTCACGACGCTGGATGCTACGGAGGCGGTGGTAGCCGAGGCTGTGGAGCGGAAATGTAATTTGATCGTCGCGCATCACCCTATTGTCTTTAGTGGGCTGAAGAAGATAACGGGGCGGAATTATGTAGAGCGGACGGTGATCGCGGCTATAAAAAATGATATTGCCATCTATGCTATTCATACGAATCTTGACAATGTGGTTGGGGAGGGGGTGAATGGGCGGATAGCTCAAAAGCTGGGTATCCTGGGGGGAAAGCCATTGTTGCCGAGGGCGGGTACCTTACAGAAGCTGTATTGTTTTGTGCCGGTGGATCATCTGGAAGGAGTTCGGGCGGCTGTATTTGCTGCGGGGGCGGGTACGATCGGGGCGTATAGCGAGGTTAGCTTTACGGTTGAGGGGTTGGGTGGGTTTACCGGTGGGGCGGGGACGCAGCCCTTTGTGGGGCAGCCGGGTATCCGGCATACGGAGAAGGAAGTCCGGCTGGAGGTGATCCTGCCAGCCTGGCTTAGCCGGGGGGTGGTGGATGCGATGATAGCGGCGCATCCCTATGAGGAGGTGGCCTATGACCTGGTTCCGCTGGCCAACACCAATTCCGGGGTTGGGTCTGGTTTGATAGGGGAATTGGGGGTTGGGATGGAGGAGGGGGAGTTTTTGGGGATGCTAAAGAACGTTTTTGGCTTGTCGGTGATCCGGCATACCCGGCTGACGGGCAAGCCGGTGAAACGGGTGGCGGTGTGTGGCGGCGCGGGTAGTTTCCTTATTTCCAATGCTTTAGCTGCGGGAGCCAACTTTTATATCACTTCGGATGTTAAATATCATGAGTTTTTTGATGCAAATGACCGGCTGGTTATAGCCGATATCGGGCACTTCGAAAGCGAGCAATTCACGATTGACCTGCTTTTTGAGGTTTTGCGGGAAAAATTTCGTAATTTTGCGATCCTTAAATCGGGGATCAAAACCAATCCGATTTATTACTACTAATATGTCAAACGTTAAAGAATTCTCTGTTGAGGAAAAGCTCACATCACTAGTGACCCTCCAAAAAATTGAATCTAAGTTAGACGAGTATAAAATCCTGAAAGGCGAATTGCCGATGGAAGTCAGCGACCTGGAGGATGAGATCACGGGTTTGCATTCACGTCAGACGAGGGTGGAAGAGGAGATCAATGGGATCCAGGAATTCATCAATCAGAAGAAGGAAACGATCAAGGAAGCTGATGTGCTGATCAAGAAATATGACAAGCAGAGTCAGAATGTAAAGAACAGCCGTGAGTTTGAGGCCATCAATAAAGAGATCGAGATGCAGCAGCTGGAAGTGAAGCTGGCTGAAAAACATATCAAGGATGCCAATGAAGAGATAGCTGAAAAAGTGCAGCTGCTTGAAAAGGCAAAGAAGAATATCGGTACAAAGGAATCTGTGCTGAAGAATAAGAAGGATGAGCTGGACAAGATCATTGCTACTACCGAAAAAGAAGAAAAACATTTCACCAAGCTGTCTACGGATGCGAGGGAGAAGGTAGAGTCCCGGTTATTGCATTCTTATGACCGGATCCGTGGTAACTATCGCAATGGGCTGGCTGTTGTGCCGGTCTTACGTGATGCCTGTGGCGGTTGTTTCAACGCTATTCCTCCTCAGCGGCAGAGTGAGATCCGCCAGCGGAAGAAGATCATTGTATGTGAGAACTGCGGTCGTATCCTTGTAGATAATGAACTGAATGATGCTATTGAAGTTAAATAGTTTCGAATAGACAATTTTTTTAAAAGGCGTCAGCGTTGCTGGACGCCTTTTATTTTTTGTGGCCATTTTTCAAAATACCCGATCGTGAAAGCCCGAATCATCTTCTTATCAGGATTGCTTCTTCCTTTGCTGAGTTTCGGGCAAAAGCATTTTGATTTTAACACCAATTGCAGGCAGGCTTACCAGGCGATAATTCAGCTGCGGCTGGAGGAGGGGGGGAAGCTGCTCGAGGCGGAGAAGAAAAGGGATCCGGCGAATCTGATCCCGTATTTCCTGGACAATTACATTGATTTTTTTCAGCTATTCTTTAATGAGGACCCTGTCCTGTACCAGGCTGCCAAGAACCGGCTTGATCAGCGGATCGGGTTGATGAGTGAAGGTCCGGAATCATCTCCTTTCAACTTATTTACGCGTAGTATCATTCATTTTCAGTGGGCGGCTATCAAGATCAAGTTTGGTAGTAATTGGGATGCGGGTTGGGAGTTCAGGCGATCTTTTCTTCAGAGTAAGGAATGCGAGAAGAAGTTTCCGGCTTTTGGGCCTGCGCGGATGTTGAGCGGGGCGATGCAGGTAGTGGCGGGGACTATTCCGGACGGGTATAAATGGCTGAGTAACCTGTTGGGTATCCGGGGTAATGTCGAGGGTGGGATGGTGCAACTTGAATCTTTTTTAAGAGTCGATGATAGCTGGGCAGAGTTGTATCGGGACGAGGCCATCTTTTATTATCTCTATCTTCAATTTTACATCCGGAACAAACATGAAGAGGTCTTTCAGTTCATCCGGCAGCATAAGCTGGATGTAAAGAACAATCACCTGTTTACCTATTTATATGCCAATCTGAGTCTCAATGATCACCGGGCAGCCCTTGCAGAGCAGATCATTTCCCAGATGAACGAGGCGCCGGTCTATATGGACATGCCTGTCTGGGACCTGGAAATGGGATATGCCAGGCTCAATCATTTGGATCCTGCGGCTGCCGGAAACCTGGAGCGTTTCCTTCAGCGGTTCAAGGGGCGGTTCTATGTAAAGGATGCTTTGGAAAAGCTGAGCTGGTCCTATTATTTGAGTGGGGACCTACGGAAGGCCGACTCCTGCCGGATGCTGATACTCCGAAAGGGGACAGCAGAATCGGATGCGGACCGGCAGGCTCTGAAGGATGCGCGTGGGGGGAAGTGGCCGGCCAAAAAGCTGTTGCAGGCGCGGCTGTTGAGTGATGGGGGTTATTATACCGAAGCCTTGCAGTCGATACAGGGAATGGGCAGCTCGGATTTTGCGTTGCCGGAAGAGAAATGCGAACTAGCTTACAGGCTGGGCCGGATCTATGATGGGCTGGGGCGTAGTGACGAGGCTATCGGGGCATATCTTACGACGATAAAGACAGGGGAACATCTGACGGCGTATTATGCGGCCAGGGCTGCGCTGCAAACGGGTTATATCTATGAGCAGCGGGGGGACAAGGCCAGAGCGCTGGCCTTTTTTCAGAAGTGTCTGTCCCTGAAGGATCATGATTATAAAAACTCTTTGGATCAGCGGGCTAAGGCCGGGATCGCGAGATGTAAGGGAGAGTAGAACAGAGGGTGTGGGAATTTTGTGCGAAGGGGAATGATCGAATTACTTAATTTGCCGTCGCGCTTTGCGCTGAATCTTATGATACAAAGGATCCATATTCAGAACTATGCCATCATCGATGAGCTGACCATTGAATTCTCTCACCGGATGAATGTGATCACGGGGGAAACGGGGGCGGGTAAGTCTATCCTGATGGGCGCCTTGTCGCTCATCCTGGGAGACCGGGCTGATACGGCTGTGCTGCTTCAGCGGGACAAGAAGTGTGTGGTTGAAGGAACTTTTGTTATGAAAGGGAAAAAGGCGGTGCTGGCTTTTTTTGCCGCCAATGAGCTGGATGGGGATGAAGAGGTGGTGATCCGGCGGGAGATTGCGCCTTCGGGGAAGTCAAGAGCCTTTGTAAATGATACCCCGGTGAACCTGGAGCAGCTGCGGAAGCTGAGCTCGTTGCTTGTCGATCTGCATCGTCAGTTCGATACGCTGGAGCTGGGCGAGTCCGACTTTCAGCGGGAGGTGCTGGATGCGCTTGCGGGACAGACGACGGCGCTGGAGGAATATCGTGCTGCTTACCGGAGCTGGCAGTCGGCGGTGAGGGAGCTGGCTACTTTACAGGAACAGAAGGCACAGTTCAACAAGGAGCTGGACTATAATAAATTTCTTTTTGACGAGCTGAATGAGGTGACCTTGCGGGAGAACGAACTGGAAGAGCTGGATCAGGAGCTGAAGCTGCTGAACAACTCGGAGGGCATCAAGACGGCTTTGTCGAAGGTCTATTATGATCTGAAAGAGGGAGAGCTACCCATGGTGCAGCAGCTGAAGTCGCTGCAGCATTCCCTGCAAACGTATGCCGGGTATCATCCGGAGCTGAAAGGTCTTTCGGAGCGGATGTCTTCGGTACAGATAGAATTACAGGATATTGCCGGGGATGTGGAGCGTATCAATGATGGGGTAGGATATGATCCACGCCGGATCGAAGAGATAAACGAACGTCTTTCTACCGGGTATAAATTACTGAAAAAACATAGTGTTCATACGACGGCTGAGCTGTTGACCATACTCCGGCAGCTGGAGGTCAAGCTAAAGGATTCGCTGCAGGTGGATGAAAGCATTGCTGCGGGTGAGAAGGAAGTGAACAGGATCTTACAGGAGGTGAAGAAGAAGGCAACGGTCTTATCAAAGGGCCGTCAGGGTGAGGTGGAGCAGCTGGAGCAGCAGGTGAACAAATTATTGAAGCAGGTGGGGATGCCCAATGCCCGGCTGAAGGTACAGATACAGGCTGTGGAGCTGAATGCTTTTGGGATGGACGCCATTGAATTCCTTTTTGATGCCAATAAGAGCAATCGTTTCGAGCCTATCCGCAAGGTAGCGTCGGGTGGTGAGCTGAGCAGGCTGATGTTGTGTATCAAATCGCTGGTGGCCGAGTCGATCGATCTGGCTACGCTGATCTTTGATGAGATAGATACGGGGATCTCCGGTGAGGCGGCCAAACAGGTAGGGATCATCTTAAAGAACCTGGCGAGGAAGCGACAGGTAATTTGTATCACGCATCAGCCGCAGATAGCGGGTAAGGGGGATGCGCATTATTTTGTTTACAAGCAGGTGAAGGGTGAGGCTATCAAAACCAATATACGGCTGTTGAACCAGGAAGAGCGGATCACGGCTATTGCCCAGATGCTGAGTGGGGAGAAGCCTACGGCTGCGGCATTGGAGAATGCGAGGGAAATGGTTACATCATGAGACTAAGGTCGGTACTTATACTATTGGTTATTGTTATCGCGTTGGTGCCGTTCTATTATATCAACCGGTGGTTGCAGCGGGTGATAAGGCCGCGGGAGGCGGCGGATCGGTTCTTCCTTTTTATATTTGCAAATTTTTTATTGGTGGTTGTGTATACGCTGACGATCGTGGGATTGGTGGTGAGGTTGTTTGGGCGATAATTTGTTATTCCGCTATATTTGGCCCCGAAACCGGATGGAATCCGGTCAAATTGAGTCAAACTAAAAATTCAATCTATGGCATACAACCTGTTAAAAGGGAAAAAAGGGATCATTTTTGGTGCGTTGGATGAGAAGTCCATTGCATGGAGGACGGCATTACGTTGTCATGAAGAGGGTGCTCAGCTGGTGCTGTCGAATGCGCCGGTTGCACTGAGGATGGGAGAGATCAACAAGCTGGCTGAGGCAACGGGGGCGCCGGTCATCGGTGCTGATGTGACCAATATGGATGATCTGAAGAAATTGTTTGAAGAGTCTATGAAACATTTTGGTGGGGGCATTGATTTTATTCTGCACTCTATCGGGATGGGACTGAATGTGCGGAAGGGCAAACATTATACGGAGATGGATTATGAATGGAATAAGAAAACGCTGGATATATCGTCTATGTCTTTGCACCGGGTGCTGAGGACGGCCTGGGATATGGATGCGTTAACGGAAGGCGCCAGTGTGATCGCGCTGACTTATATCGCTGCACAGCGGGTATTCCCTGATTATAATGAAATGGCGGATGCGAAGGCGTTGCTGGAAAGTGTGGTACGGAGCTTTGGTTATCATTATGGCAAGCGGAAGAAGGTACGGATCAATTCTGTTTCGCAGTCGCCAACCCGGACGACGGCGGGCAGTGGAGTAAAAGGATTTGACGGGTTTATCAATTTTGCGGAGAAGATGAGTCCGTTGGGGAATGCGACGGGTGATGAGTGTGCTGATTATTGCGTGACCCTGTTCAGCGATCTGACGAAGATGGTGACGATGCAGAATTTATTCCATGATGGTGGATATTCCACTACCGGGGTGACGGAAGCGGTAATAGAGCAGATGGAGAAATAACGAAGATGGGTAAACGATATCGAAAGAGCGCTCATATGAGCGCTCTTTTATTTGTGTAAGTAGTTAATACTCATCCTCGTTAAAAAAGAAATCCTCTTGTGAAGGATAGTCCGGCCAAATGTCGTCGATGCCTTCGTAGATCTCCCCTTCGTCTTCCAGTTCCTGCAAATTCTCTACCACTTCGATGGGGGCACCGGAACGAATAGCGTAGTCGATCAGTTCATCTTTAGTAGCCGGCCAGGGGGCATCTTCGAGGTAGCTGGCTAATTCAAGTGTCCAAAACATCGTTCTTAATTTTCCGCAAAAGTAATTTTAAATCTCAAACCACCAAATACCAGTTGAAATTTAACCTTTTTCCCAGGGTTATCTTGTACTATTTTTTCCAGAATTCTCCTTTTCGATTCGGCATATTGGCTCCTAACCTGTAGGTTTGCCGGTAGTTTGTAAAGAAGTATTTAATTTACTTAGTATGTTAACAGCCAAGGGAATACAGAAATATTACGGGGATCTTCAGGTTTTGAAAGGGGTGGATGTGAGCATTGCAAAAGGGGAGATCGTCAGTATTGTTGGCCCTTCGGGTTCGGGAAAAAGTACTTTACTGCATATTCTGGGCACTTTGGATGAGCCGGCGAAAGGGGAAATATTTTTACAGAATAAAAAAATACATGAATTGAAGGGGCGGCCGTTGGCTGACTTCCGTAATCGTCATATTGGGTTTGTCTTCCAGTTTCACCATTTGTTGCCGGAGTTCAGTGCTTTGGAGAACGTCTGTATCCCGGGGTGGATCGCGGGGAGGCGGAAGAAGGATGTTGAGGAGCGGGCATTGCAGCTGTTGAACC
>Ga0307510_10004443_pt1 | contig 16491 bp, 12 predicted proteins | sample 12_EM_MG_FD_207224 | JGI IMG/M metagenome (GOLD analysis project Ga0307510, IMG submission 207224) | Populus trichocarpa ectomycorrhiza microbial communities from riparian zone in the Pacific Northwest, United States - 12_EM | ecosystem: Host-associated > Plants > Roots > Unclassified | place...
AAAAAAAAAAAAAAAAAAGGGATATCAACCCTAATTAACTCTTTAAATCCATGACACGGCTTATTAGACTGGAAGTCACCTATCTGGAAAAACCATGAAGTTCAATTCTTAACTAATCAAATATTGAAGGATCAAATTGAAAAAAAAAATCAATAATACAAAAGAACCCAAAAAAAAAAGAGCAATTAAAAGGATAGGGATCAAATTGAAATAAAAATAAATAAATTGGAAGACAAGTATAAATGTTTTATTGGACAGTGAAATTGAAAAGAAAAATCAATTTGATAAAGACCCAAAAAATAATCAAAAGAATGAGAACTAAATTGAAAAAAAAATAACATCACAAATTAGAATTAAATGATGAAATTGAATACAAATTTTGAATGTCCAGCACAAATTTCAAGGGTGGAGACGAGGGAAAAAGAAAAGCACCTCCAACAATAAACCGTTCCACCACTGCTTTCACGCACCATCCCAATAGGAATAAGACTCTACGACAATTCTAAGGACATAACAAAAGGAAGTTTTTGCTGCTGGTTAACACCGCATGCGCCACCATAAAACCATGGGGGCCTCCCACATGCTAGCATATAGGTTATACACGCCATCCACTTTTGATTGTTTAATTATATTTTATATTTATTAAAATATTAAATTACCCCTCAATCAACTTGATTATAAATTACCCCTCAAACAGGTTGAAAATACAAAAAAGCCTCTTTTTCTAGTTTTAAAAATTTTGCTTTCAATAATATTTTAGTCATTTTACTATACTTTAGAATTGTGAAAAGACCAAGTAATCTCCCAATCTAATAATGATTAATGAACCTTGTGAAAAGACAACACTATCCACAATAGCCAATTCAATGATTTTTGGTGTGAAGAGCAAAACCATCATTAAAATATTACACTGAACGTTAATCTCTCTCAATGTGAACAGTGTTTTTCCCTCCCAAATTAGTTTTTGTTAATTTAGAATTCTAGACTCTTTACTTCAACTGCAAGTATAGAGGACTCTGCTTATGCATCACAAGAGGAAAGTGAAACATTTGCATGTTTGATACGAGTATAGAGATAGGCTACATAGGTACTGCAAGATATTAATATGTAATTTTGTTAGTGTTTTTTTCCAACAAGAGAAGTATATGCTTGATATTTGTGTACTCTAGTGCATAGAGGTCACCTGGTCTGTAAAGAATTTTCTGCATTTATCAAGGCACTTAGTTTTTCTGTTATTGTACTAAACTAGCTAGCTATCTGCCATTGAGATGTAAATTGTAATGGATTTTTAACTTCTTGGGCAAACCTTGAAAATGATGATCACTTACCACATGAAAGACAAATGAATTAAAGCACATGCTTTGAGCTGGAGTTGCTGATTCTTTATAAAAATAATGCAATTTTTACAAGAACAGATTATTTTTAACGTGAAAATTATGTGAGAATCATATGTCTGATTCTTATCATGAGGATGATAACTTAGAAGAATGAAACCACTGGACATTCATTATAGGAAGATGGTGCATGCCTAAGGGCACAAGACATTGAGTTATGAACAAACTGGGAGAACCTCACTTCTAAAAAGAAAATACTTGAGATTAGAGCAGTGACCTTAATAATAGAAGTGAGATACAGAAAAGAAAAGAAAGAACCAGAATTTGAAAGATGAGATAATTAACAATATAGGAGAATCCAAATATCTCACATTCAAGTTTTCTTACCTATCTGGTCTCAGCAATGGCATCTTGACAAGAGAGCCAAAACGTTCTATTAGTTCACTCTCAAACTCTGTGCGGTTCTGAAAAAGAGAAAGGAGAAGACGATAAAAAAAAGATGATTCAAATGCTGGAACACCCGGAGGCCAGACCACGCCAACATAAAACAGTACCTTGCCATCATAAAGGTGATAAAACATAAGCAGCACAAAACCAGCATTTGGAGATGATTTGTCCAAATTCCCCTTTAAAAGTCCAAAGCAAAGAGGAACGTGTTAAAAAGATGAGAGACAATATTTTACATTTGGGTCTGGTAAATTTACCAACCAAAGGAGTATAAATGGCATGTACCGGATGATTAACACGTTGAAGTACACGGAACATGAAAACAGCTAATGCATCAAGAGAAAATGGATTTGAATCCGTCCCTGAAAAGTAAACAGTGAGGAAAAAGCATTAATCACTGACAAAAAGAAATTATTAGTTAAATACAAACAATATGAAAAATAAATCACAATGAAAAATCAAAAGCAAAGATTACAACTTTCAATCTGATTGCTTAGGTTTATATGTAAAGTGAGGAGAGATTTGAGAGGATGTGATAGCCGAGTAATCTAAGTTGGTGCCTTCCAGCTTATATAAAGTATAAGCTTATAAACATGAAAATTACATTAAAGTCCCTGACTGATATACTTTCATTCCTGATCAAGTTGAATCGACCATTTGAAAGTAATACTCGAAGAAGATTAGGAGTATTGAAGCACTTGAATGTCCAAGTTTATTGAAAACATGTATGACAGTGAAGTATTGTAGCTGATACACAGAGCAAAGATAAAGGTGCAGAGCCCATTTTACATGAACTTGATGGGATTCACTGCAATTTGTATTTCTAGGTAAATGGCTAGCACACATATTGAAAATTTTATTATCTTCAAAAGAAAAATTTATAAGTTTGAGCAAGCACTCGTTATAAAAGAACTAAAAGCTATGAAGAATGAAAAAACAAGACTAGTTTTTATTTTCTTTCATAGTAGGCTAGAGCACAAGATGCTCCACTCAATAAAACAACAAACCAAAAACACAAAAAAATGCTTCTGCAGGCCATACCAGAGCATTCAATCAGTTGCAATGATTTATCCTAGACATGAAGGCATTTAACGTTCTAAAAACTAAATCTATCTAAAAGGAAGAACATGCATATAACCATATCAGTGGAGAGCTTTCTAAATGTGGGGTTTTAACCAAGAATTCAATGCGCATTCTGATTTCACAGCTTTGTAGTCTTAAAAATGAAATTCACCAAACCATCATGAGAAACAATAGCAGCCCACTAAGAATACAATTACAAATAAGCATCCAGCTAAATCTTTACCAGTGAATAATGACAGAGAAATGCTTTGAAGTCTTACTATTCACTACAGATGGAATGCAAAAATTAAGATAATTGGTACAAGAGGGAACGGTAACCTTCTGAATCAGGTATGACCGGAACAGCAGAGGCTTGGGTGCTCCGGCACATGCCTTCGATCTGAACAATAGAAAAGCCTATCATAAGACATGCATGTCATTTGAAATTCAATTAACAAAGAATCCAGTCATTGGTTCAGCAACTCTCTCTCTCAGAGGCGCAAAAATATACTAATATAGGATAAACAAGATACTGCCCATCTATGGAGGAAAAGAACAGGCAGTAAGATCACTAACTAAAGATTATCTGAACTAAATGCAATGTAAATTATCTATGAAGTCTAAGCACTCTCCGTAACAGAGTTGAGCAAACTCTTCCTCAAATGTTCTTCTTTTGCCCATCCAACACAACTCAAGGTATTGTTTTGCTAAAAATGCACAGCTTGGTGTGTCTTTTTTCCTGTACAAAAAGCACGACCACTCCAAGCACTAACTCTCAATCAACTGACTCTGCCGTACCCAATGAGAACTCAGTAGTCCCATACACCACAACTTATACAAGCTTATGTACTTCGCAGAGTAAAAGCAAATGATTAACAAATGAACTTGGTGCATAAAATACTTATTCACATATATGTTAGTACTTTGAATATTATCTAGACTCAAGAGTTCTCCCTAAGTTGTAGATTATCTAAATGGAGCTTTAGTCCTCCATATAGAATTCCAAGGAAAGTTGGGTCCTTCATAAACACCTTCAAATATCAACAAAGCCTGTAACAAAATTTAACACTGGACTTTGCCACCTTCAGTAAAGTTGCAAATCACCTTCTTATTCTATTCCACATTACCCCTGGTGCTAATGATTAATTCAAAGAATTTCTACAAAAGATTCCATCTCTAAACATGGTGCAATCCTGCCAAAAGCTACTTTTAAAGAGGCAAAGCCACAATCTCAAAAGAAAAACTCCATATAACATCTTTGTCTCCAGCCAACTGAAATGTTCAGGAAACTACATCTTCAAAGATTCTTCCCACACCATCGTGCATGCCAAAACAAAATAGCACCCTCTTTGCCAGCTCAAAAATAACAAAGGATGAAACTGCTTCCATCCTTTTCCACTAAATTTTTGTAATCAAGTTAAATCAGATTACCTGTCTCCAAACCTCTTCATTGGGTGCATTTTTGTCTGCAAGTATTACAGAGTATGGTTTTTTCCGCCGCTCATCAGCAATCTTCTGCCAGTACTTTCCTGTTGAAAGCAATGAAATATAAATTAATAAGTATACAAGTAAAAAAGCAAACCTTTAAGAATGATGGTTAAAATATTGGAAATTAAAGAGAATGCTATAACCATGAACAAAGAGAAGCAACCATAGCAATCAACTAAAGGTTAAGATATTGTATTCTTATTAGGAAATTCAAGCTCATTTCCCTCCATAATCATCCATTTGGAAAACTAATGTTCAAAGAGCAATTTTTCCTTCAGACATCTTGACCTTTAATAATTCCATAATAACAAAGAATACTTTTAGTAAAATAAAGTATTGGTCATTTAATTTATGAAAGTATGCTTCTTTTGCAGTAGTTTTGAAGAATATAGACTGGAACTCTTGTATCTTGGAATGCCTCTCTGAAAGCAACTATTGTGGACAGGATGGACTTTTGACCTATTTGCATGGTTCTGCTTTCAGGGCATTTAGATTAAGCTCTTTAATGTATCTTCTGTCAGATGGGTTTACCCTGTTGTATTGATTGTCTTGTTTTTTCCTTATCTGATTTCTTTTTCCCTGTTCTAGATAATATATTATCTTACACATAATTGATGCTTCCTTCCATAATATTAACTTACTGTTATCCAAACTAAAACTCACCACCTCTCAAATTTTTGAAACTTTGAAAAAAAAAAGGAATCACAAATAATATCAGATTTTTGGGGTATAAATTTACATTAACGCATTCATGCTAGAAGGATTTCCAAGCAGCTGTGACAGAAGTTTTGAAATCAAGAAGATCTTACCACATGATCTCTCCCCATGATTGGGGATCCACCTAAGGGAGGATTCAATTGATGCTAAATTCTGGTTAGTTTACAAAAATTATAATGTAGAACAATTAATTGCAATGTTTTAAGATAAAAGAAAATTGTATTAATAGAGAAAGGAATTGCAAAATCTTGATGGAGAATAAGCCATCCTTCCAAATAAAAAAGCAAAGCAAATATCATAAACAAACAGCTCAATCCCACTGAATATCAACTGAAGGAAAATTTGCTCAAAATCAAATACCTTTAATAAGGTCACCCATCAAACTATGAACCGGGCGATCATCTCCAAGACCTCCAGGGGCATTTAGTAATTCCTTGCAAAGTACAGACTTAGCGCATCCTGGAATTCCTGGAGACAGAAATTCAAAAGCATACAACAAAGTGAACCCTCACTATGAGAGAATAAAGAAGCAATCTCAATAGAAGTTACAGAGTACAAATGAAAGGGATTGCATGCAATGAAGGTAAACATCAAGTTTCATTCAAAAGATTGTCAATGAAAGACATTGGTTTTGAATTGCAGACACAATGTCGCGAATGAGTCATTAACAAATTTTAGCAATAGTCTCTAAAATAAGGATTTAAAAGAAATTTCACTAAAGAATGTATGATAATTTAGACAAGCTTGCAGTATAATTTGCAAGAAAAACATGCACTCCTTAACTTATTACATGAACAATAATTTAACAATTAATACATTAAAAGCTGGGTATCTTAGGCAACAGTGATGGAGGTGCCCAGCTGTCAACAAAGGACTGGGTGAAAGAAGAGCACAACAGCTGGATAACACCTATTTCATGAAAAATTACAATTTGATCCCTATACCTTCATATTTATTACATTCAGGTTACTATGTTTGTAATTTCTTCAATAAGAATCTTAAAATTAAAAAAAATAAATATGACCCTAGCGATTGAATAGTTATAAATTAATGGAATTCCTATTTTTAATTCAAATACAAAAAAATGTATTCATAATTTTTTATTCAAGTGCAGCTAAAGTCAAGTTAATGAAATTTTTAAAACCTAAAAATTAAACATTAGCCCATGCACTTCATAAACTTGCTCTTGGAATCCTTGCATTCAAAAACAGAAAATTGTATTCATAATTTTTTATTCAAGTGCAGCTAAAGTTGAGTTCATGAAATTTTTAAGACTTAAAAATTAAACAATAGCCCATGCACTTCATAAACTTGCTCCAGAATCCTTGAACTCAAAACTAAGGTCCTTCTTCAAGAACACAAGTTTCAAATTCTCAAAAAATGTCTGAGGTTCTTATGTGGGATTCAAATAGGACTACAGTTCTGGAAAAATTAAACTGTTTGGCGCCGAGTTTAGGTTCTAGAAGCATCAGATTTAAAATTTAACCATATGCCAAAACATCAGGTACTAAGAAAATAATTTACTGATAATAACAATAATTGTACATAAATCCCAACAACCTAAGACAGTAAGATTTTACAACTATGATGCACAGAACATAAACTGTAACTGTAAGAAAATGATAAAATGATTGAGACATTTAAGTGTAACAGCAATGAAGCATGTCAACAGCTAGAAATGTATACCAGGTTCTAATGTAACAGGATTGCAAAATCCTCACACATAACAATGTTAATTACTATCAAATTCCACATATACAATACAATTACTTCTATATTTGAAAGTTGAATTTTCTAAAGTATACAGTTTTCTAACATGAAATGGAAATTAAAACACCAAGAACTTCAGTGAAATTGCTTAGCTCCTGACATGTAACTTAAAGAGCTACACAAGGATAGCTCCATATTGAAAAAATATAGAGAGACGTAAAACTAGAAAACTAACAATATCATGATAAATTTCTTTTAATTGCCTCCAAGATATTCAAAACTATAAAGTTGTGAAAAATCAGTGGAGATCCCATTGACCTCCTATTAGCTAAATAAGTGGTCCCCATAAGTTACCACAAAAAATTGTACTGCATGCTAAACATCTAATAGGGAGGTATGTTTACCTGGAAAGAAGACAATCAAACCCTTATCCTTTTGAACAGTTTCCTTGAATGAGGAAATAGGACTTGGGGACACCACCTCCTTATCCATCTCAAGATCACCCTCTTCGTCCCTACCTCCTTCTATGATGGCCATGAAATCTTCCGCCCTAACAAAGCTTCCAGCAGATCCTATCAAAACTTGGTTCTCTGGACTTCGACTTGCGTATTGTTCAAGGAAAGATTCAGCCTCAGTCAGGTATATTGAAGATGACAACTGCTTCTTTCCACATTTTCTTCGTATGTATACAGCCCTGAACATTGAGGGAGAGATTCTATTCACCAATCATGTATACCAGGTATGAAAAGAATAAGCTGCATCAGGGATTACAGGGTACTTCTCACAGTACCATTCATCTAGCATCTTGCTGAGTTCTTGCTGTTTTCCTGCTGAAGTTCCCCAGATTTTCATCTGCCTGTAAAATAAATAGAATAGATTTTTGGTGAACAATCTGGGGATGAAACTTTAAAATTTAAATTTATGGCAGTACAAACAGAAGCAGCAACAAAAACAACCAAGCCCAAATTACATATGGGAGCATATGCACTTGCAAAGTTTCCAGCACAAATTACAGCAAATTAGAACAAAACTAACCTTAGATAGTATGCCTTGTAGGCAGATGGGCCATCCTTGAAAAGAGTTGACAAGCCATTGCGGATCAAAAAGGTTCTCAACTGCATTAAAGGAAAGAAAGAAAACAAGATTCAGATGCACATCACAATTGAGATCACATTAAGCCAATAGAACTCTAAATCATTATTGAGTTCTCCTCCAGTCAGTACCATATTGCTTAAATAAGCTTACAAATTCTACATGAATCCACATGTCCACAAATATAGCAGATTTACATTTACTTGTGGAAAATTTAATTATCAAGAACATAATTTTTTTTCAGTATAGCTTAGAAAAGTTTGATTCTTCAAGTTTTACTGAAAAAATATTAAAAGAGATTTTCCATATATCCCTTTTTTTAAGGACACGCTGAGCCTGTTTGGTTCATCTTTCCTAATCTCTCTTCATCTTTTCTTATTTTCAATGCAGATTTAAATGGGGGCACTGTTTCCTAAATTGGAAAAAATTCATTAATAATGTTTTCTTATATATTTTATGCTTGAATAAATTTAAAGTAGAGATGAAAGGTACAAAATTGTTCTTGAAAAGTAAAGGCACCATATTAGTATTAAGCCAATTTAAAAAAGAAAAGCAACTTCATAAAATACAAAGAAAATAACCAGAAAGGAAAAGTGCATTGAGGAGAAAGGGGGGAAATTACTAAAATTGAATTGATAAATTCTACGATTTTTGTAGGGGAATAATTGAGCTATTCTATAAGTTTTATAAATTAAAAAAAAAATGTTTGTAGAAATCCTTGTGATAATCTATCTGTTTTAAAAAATTAAACAAACAAATGCAGCACTTAACAAAAATATATAATTAAAAGCATCATTGCTTTGCAAGTTTCTAACCTCCAAACATGAACAAAACTTTTATACTTTCTGATACAATTTAAATCAAATAAAAATATGTTGAAGAGCACATACCTTGTATGTAAGAAATTTCAGTTTGATCATCAAATTTGCATCATCATCAGCTAAACCATCTTTTGCTCTATCATTAACATTTCCATCTATGTTGTTGTTTTTTGCAATTTCAGCAGCTCTCTCCTTATTAGCCTTGAATAAGTTAATGTCAACAAAAAACCCTACACCCATAAAAAGGTGTTAGAAGTAATGTGCATAACTCATAAGCTCCCGCTTCCCATTTTCCCCCAATCCTCTAAAAACCCAACAAATCCACATGAGAAATAGAGTGTGTGTGTGTGTGATAACATTTCATATAATATAGAGATTTTTATAAGTATCAACCAAACATTTGTCCCCTTTCATTGATTCATTTCAGTTATTGAGCATAACAAATTGGCAATGGGGCTTATAAATATAAAATTGCATCTTGATTAACTCCTGTATTTCTCGGCCTTTATACTGTTCGGAACATCCAAGTTTGCACCGTCAATTATGTTATATTCTCTAATATGTCTTGGGAAACATTTAAGTACTTTGCTTCACATCCAAACAATGCTTAAATCACTATCAGATAGCATTTTTACAAAAAAGCAACTCATCAAACATTTCCAAATACAAGACTTCATATAAGCATAATAATAAAAGATATGTATTACAACTGAAATTTTGGAATGCAACCTAAAGTTAAATCGTCCTTGTTCACAAGATTCAAGAGTTTTACCTCGGTATAATGGCCATAATCCCGGCTTGTACCTACAGCATGGAAATCGTTTAATTAGGCAGCATGGATAATAAGATAAAAGCAAACATTATTTGTGAAAAACTAATGATCTTAAAACAAGAATTTAGATTGTATGTTCAAACAAAAACCTCATCTCTTTTTGATATCGCCGAAAAGCAGAGTCACTGTGGACATGAATGACCAATTTATAGAAAAGATTGTCAACAGATACAGAACCGATTTTGTGGAAGTTATGATAGCATTTAAAAGCAGCTGGTAAACGCCTTTCTCTCATCAAACGAATCATTTCCTAGATCAATCAAGAATTAAAATTACAACTTCAGAAACCAGTACCATATGCAGCTTTTTAACACTATATTGGCTCCACAAAAAAGTTCAATTAATTCACAAACCATGATAGCAGTCAACAATGTCCCGAAGGATTGCATTATTTTGAGAGCATGAAAATTAATTATGAAGCAACATTTTATAATAATATTGAATGGCCTCACCTGCAACTTTGTGGTAGAAAAATCAGAAGGGTGAGCTTGTAAAAATTTTGAGACAACAGATCTGTCGGCATTTTTTGAATGACTATCACCAGATTCAACCCCAAACCAGTCTGAAAAGTTAGGGCAAAATGAAGAGCCAACACTCTGAAGGAGGGCTTTTATTTGCTGCAGCAGTGTTTCACAAATCAAATAGCAATGCATTCAATTAAGTTACTTTTACAATCTAATTTTCTAAAGCAAATATAATGCTTTTTTTTGTCAGGTTGAATATAACTCTGACTCACCTGTTTTTCATCTGACCTATTTGCAGCACAGATTTCCCTTAGACTTGGCCCCAGGTCAAGGCCAGCTGGAGTATAAAACCAAATTAGATGTAATTCCGAAATATCAAAAAGTGAGTTTCATTTATTGTGTCTGTGCAGTGATCACAAGGGTAGAGAAGGGGAAGGGAGGGCATTGCATTGACCTTTCAACAAAGACACAAAAAATGGTGAACCAATAAATGAGGATAGGCATGGGTCCATTACAAGCATTTTATGTCTATACACGTCTCCAAATGCACATCAAAAACTGTAGGGACCATAGTAGGATACACAAGTATCATCTAAATGAAAAATATTATGGGCTCGTCAACTTCAAAAAGTAGAACAGTAAGTAAATCAAAAGATGACTTAGAGTCTCCAAATGACCATAAAAAATAAAAAGAGATGTGAACACAGTACACAAGGCAAAGCATCATACCTCCCTCAACTGGTGGAGGAGGATATTCTCTCAATACCTCCTCCATGTGCTTTGAGCTCTCATGACCAACAATACGAGCCACAAGACCCTCCAAAATTTCACCCTGCACTTTTATATGGTCTATTGAACCTGGATAACCATAAAAGCTGATTACTGCTATCAATATCTTAAGTTAGTTAAATTACATTTTCAACTCTCATTGATTATGACGTAACTTAAAAGCATGAAAATAAATGTTTGTTCTGAATTATCAATAATTGATTCTGAGCACGAGCACAAGCACACCTCACCCTTCCATCCCAACAGTGCATAGATTTTATGTATACCATTCACCTTTTCATCTGTTGTTAAAAAATTATGTTGTTTCCCACAACCATCCCTCATGCACAATTTCATGACAGTCGAAAACAGAGAAATTTCAAAAATCCCTGACTTTATTAGTTCACATATAATTCAATAATCTAAAATCACAACATAATTGAAGCACATTCTACTTTAAAACTCCACCTGGCACAGATATATCAGCAACTTCATCAAGAGCCCTACATACAGTTGTTGCCAATCCTTCCTCACACAATGCATCATAGGCCGCAAAAAAGGATGTCACTGATTTCCTTGATTAACAAAGTAAATATATAAATTAAAAAATGTATCTCAATTAGTTTTCATGACATATAAGATCACACACTGAGTAGTTCAAAAGTCACTTGTAATAAAAATTTCTTCAAGTGAATTACCTTTTATCAAACATTAATTGGGGCTTAAAAAATAAAGTACTCAACAATTTCTTTCAATGACTGTTCCAACAGTAGCCATTTATAACATTAGTGGATTTAATGATACCAAGACTAGTGGTGCATAAAAATTTCCATTATCCTTCCAGTGTACCATAATAGTTATATTGCTAAATTACGATGATTTGAACTTTCTTCCAGAAAGAAAATAATATTACAAAAAGATTATAAATAGATTTTCCTTTGGTTTCTTGTGTCAGATGCACCCTAAATAGGAAAGAAGAAAAGTATTTTTTTGGTCTTCAAAACAAATGTCAATGGCATTTCTATACTGGCGAGAACTTAATTCTTCTTTGAGAAGATGAAAAATAAGAAGTCTGCCAAGAAAATAAAATTGAAACGTACATTGCTAGATTACAAGATCTGATTTTAAACTTCATTTCTGGAGAAAAATAAGAACCAAACAAGTATAAAGAGATTATTTTTTGCTTTCTTTTTACCATGTGCAATAAAAGAAAAGAAGTGTAATTCTGGTACTCAAGACAAGATATTATATGGCATTTCTACACTGAAGAAACCTAATTCCCTCTTTGAGAAGAAAGAAAGAAAAAAAAGTTAGCCTAGAAGATAAGATTAAAAGTAAATTGGAAAACTTGGAAATCCTTCCAGCCTACAATTCCCTTTTCCAGGAAATCTCTTTATTGTAATTTCCTTAATCTTAAACTTCTCTTTATTGTAATTTCCTTAATCTTAAACATAACTTGAAAGAAAAGGAAAGGAACAAAGAAAATAGAAACAGAAGATAATGAAAATATTGTGGCATAACCAGAAAATAAAATGAATGCCTGATTTAGCAATCATAAAAGGGCAGACAAAAAGTTTCCTCTTTGTACCAAGTCTTCCATTGCAGAAACCAGCCAGGCAGCTACACAGAAGAAAAAGGTCTGATGCAGCCATCTGGTTGTATGTTTCAGCATTTTACACAATGTCTAGCCATATTTCTAAAATTTTCAGCCATCAACTGTCAAAATTTCTTCCAGCAAGGAAAATTTAAGTTTACCACTTAGAATGCAGTGCTTTAGGATTTCTTTCAGTTCTCAATTAAGAGCTCAATTTTGAGGCTTTTGTGAAAATTTCCTATACACAAGATGAAAAGCTTCCCAATGAAGGAAATTCTCAGTTAAGAAAACCCGTGCTGGCTTACAGCTCATCCTTAGCAACATTGCAGGGACCTCAAAAGTGGAGGGACAGGTGAAGTTTCTTGACCAAAATCAACCAGTCATACAAAAGAAAGTTTTGTAATTTTCTTTTTTTATGGACATTATATTGGTCAAATTAATCGTATTTTGTATTGCTGGAGTCCTAGTGCCCCATCCTTGCTCAGTGTTAGTTTCTTTCTAATCTTTCTACTCTTTTGATCGATAAGAGTTTCATCTATAATTCTCCCTTGGTGATATCTCATGTAAATCCTCTTTGAACTCTATTCCAAAATCTGATTCCCTTCCTTCCACCCAGATTAATCAGATGACATTTCTTAATTCTGACCCTTCCTCAATTGTTCCAACCGCTTTGAAATTGTAAGACAGACACATCTCAGAATTCCAGAGACTATCTTCTATCAAAGCTATAACAACCATTATTTGAGAGATAAATCACTAAATTAAACCAATTCTTACAACAGACTAAAACAATACAGATTCCAGACCATTACCTTGTTGAGAACAACCAAACATGATTTGTTGGAAGGCGCCATTTCCGACAAAAGGCAATCACTTCAGGAGTTGAGTAGAACTTTGGCTTTCCATTGCCCAGTTCTGTGACTGCCGTCACCACCACTGCGGCAAGAACACAGGACATAAGCATTAGTAAAGAAATTCCACAAGCCCAAAGGAGTTAGTTAAATGTAGCCAACATACTGGAGAAGGGAAAACATGTGTCCTCACAATAATCTGACTTGTCAATTCAATTTTAAAGTACACATCATACTGCCAATTCCATAATAATGACAAAGTCACAATTATTTGCACCCACTATTCATCTTCTTTTGAAGTTCCTTGCCAAAATCTGAGGCATAATAAAACCATGAATACCAAATTTTGACCATCCAATCAACACCATAAAACTTATGCTCTCACTCCAAACCAGATCAATCAAATAATAACTTCCTAATAAAAGTTCAAACTTGCAATGAATTCTATAAAAGAATAATGATGGGAAGTAGGTGTCTTAAAGATCATGTGAAGTATTCTTGGAAATTCTAAGTCAAAAAAATCGGAAGAAGCACACTACCATAATCTTCTCGAGGGCGTTGCCCATGGTCTCCTAGAACAGCAGTAACTAGTTCCATTGATATGCACATGCGGTTTATCTGAATGGAGGAAATGATACTGTTAGTTCTGACAGGTGCACCTTAATGTTACTGTTTTGATGGTGAGCCACAATATAATGATAAGATAATAGGAATTATGCTCAAATAGTAGAAAGATGATGCACTAGGAAAAACGTTGAACCAGATGAGGAATCAGAAATCAGCAAGCAAACCAGCATTGTAATTAGATAAGGAAAGCTGGAAAGAAATGGAGCCTTAAAATTGTTGATATAAGCATTGTTCATAAACATAAATGCCACAGACAAAAGGGAACATAAATGATGAGAAGAAGAGAGAGAAACAGAAACTGTGTAATTATCATCAAACAACGTAGGATTGACTAAAAAAATGTTTTTTTTAACAGGTCAAAAAGGGGCGTGAAGAATCTATTCTCTTTTCCATTTTTAGCTCATTCTAAATCTTTTTCCAATATTACCTCAAGAAAATCATTGAACTCCACTTGCTTCTTTCCAGCTGCAGTTCCCCATGCCTCTTGAAACATCCGTCCAAGAACAAAGACACCAACAGCAGTGTATCTACATTAGAAAACTATGTTCAGCAAGCTACATCTTATGCAATTAGTAAAAGTAACCATTGACGATGGAGTATGAAAAATGTGGTAAAGTCAGTGCATGAAACACACCTGCCCACCAATTAAGCAAAAGCAGATAATAAGATGAGCAATCGAGTAATAAACAGCACCAGTATAAAATTGATAAAACAGTACACTAGAACCGCTAGACATGGGGAGAGAGGAGAGGAGGGTGAAGGATATTTTGCACATACACATTCCCAAAGCTATTTTTGGCATACGCTCCACCTTCATGACCCGCATACATAAAAAGTGACCCAGAATGTTTAAGAGTTACCTGTGGAAAAGGCCATTACTAACAAAGCCAAGCAGTCAAGCATATCACTAAACTAGAAGAAAACATCCAAAGAACAATAAGCCAAAATTCTGGATTAAGATAACATCTACGAAAGACTGGAAAAATCTAACTGTAGTTTGAAGGATTTTCACTTCATGACCAATCCAAAGTGCCGAATGTTGTCAATTCCATAATGTGTGGGTTTTGTGGGTTTTGCTAAAACAGACAAAAGAGGCAGAAAACAGCGTGTAAAGTCAACAGCTTTTTAATACAAAGGTTTTACAGACCCTTTACCTCCAAGGTTCCCAACCCTTTAGACACCACCTCTATCATCCTGGCCCTAATCTGCGCATATCAAAGTGGAAGAAATAAATTGGTTAAAGCTGCGACGAACAAGCAACAAATTATCTAAATCATAAAAAAAATGAAAACAAAGAATCAAAAGAGAGAAATCAGCAAGAGTACCTCTTGATCAGACTTTTCATTTTCAAATTTAGGATAGAAAGTGGCTCTTATTTGAGCAAGTGAATAGGTCGAATCGTCCAATGTAAAATTCTCCAACAAATTACCCTTGAATATTTTGCTCAAACTTGCACTGCTTTTTGGAGTTGTTTCGGACACATTTTCAACATCAGCATTGGCAATTGTTTGATAAGACTTAGGCTTCGAAATAGTTTTATGTACTTCGTTTTCAGCTATTATACTCAACCCACCCATTCTGTTAGTGACTGCTTCAGCCACCGCACTTGGCATCGATGAAGAAGAAGCCGCCTTATCGGTATCTGCCTCGGCTTTACACTTTTGTTGTCCTCTCTGCAAAAACCCCAATTCATCCAACAAGTATAAACAAAACACTATCAATTATTATAGAATTGGGATTTGTGTGTACCTGAGGCATGATTATATTGGGGTGAGAAAGAGAAAGGGAAGGGAGAGTGAAAAGGCGAGCTATGGATATGGAGGCTCGAACAGGAATGAAGTTTGTAGAATAAAAAGGGAGAGTGAAAATGCGAGAGCAGAGGATCCTCTGCTTCATCAGCCGCTTAAACGAACTCAAAGCAGACCGAGTGGATGTGATTGATTGGCGCGGTGAAAGAGTTGAATGTGCCGGCAGAGCGTGGTGGAGGGTTTTAATAGTAAGAGCGGCTGAAGCGGCGCTGTATTTTTGTTTACAAGACCTTCTCCTCGTGAGCTAAGGTAATCGGTTTTGCGATCGGTAGCAACTTCATAACTTTGACAATTGGCGTTCCATTTTTCTTATTATTCTGGTTTCTGGTTTCAGGGCATCCGTTGCAGGGTTATATATATATATAATTTTAAAATTTAAAATATTATACATTTTATTAACAATATTCTCGTTGGAAAATACGGTAGCTTTCTCCACGTCTTTTAAACTTACCCCATTAATTATTAATTAAAGAATTTTAAAACGTGTGAGATATTCACTGTAGCGGGTTTTTTTTTTCTTTTGTTTTTGTCATTTTTTTTACAAGTTTTTTTTTTGCTTTTTTTTTACCCAAAATTGATTTCTTCTTCTTTTTTTTTCTTTTTTTTTAAATTTTTTTGTTTCAAAATTATCTTTGCTAATTTTTCTAAATATTGAGCTGGTTAAAAATTTAACTATAAAATTTTTTTCTTTAAAATATTATGGATTGCTATAATATTCTCATACATTATTTTTTTTTTATGATTTCTTTATTTTTTTTTTTCAAAATGATCTTTGTAGATTTTATTTTTTTTATATTAAGTTGGTTGAGAATTTAGCTTTGTAGTTTTTAAAAAAAAAACAATATGGATTGCTACAGTGTTTCCCCATATATTTTT
>Ga0307510_10004444_pt1 | contig 16489 bp, 20 predicted proteins | sample 12_EM_MG_FD_207224 | JGI IMG/M metagenome (GOLD analysis project Ga0307510, IMG submission 207224) | Populus trichocarpa ectomycorrhiza microbial communities from riparian zone in the Pacific Northwest, United States - 12_EM | ecosystem: Host-associated > Plants > Roots > Unclassified | place...
TATCATAGCTCTGTTGCAGGGTTCAATTTCAAGTTGTATCAACCATTCGAGTAAGCAAGTCGAAGCAGGGCTTCTGGCGAGTCCTCTGTATGTCAGGTTAGGTTATCATCAGTTACGTGGAATGAATAGGTAGGATCAACTACAGTGTCGTCTCAACTGCTTGGAGAGCATGGAGGCGACGCGGAAGCCTGTAATACTACAGTCTCACAACAGATTCGCCCTTTCGTATGGGTCACTTCACACAATATATCGGGACAACCTTAAAACGATCCAATTTCGTTCACACTGGCACGGTTGGATGATATGGATCCAAACGGACCCATAGTAAGACTTTTTTGGTAAGGCTACCTACTGTTCCCCGTGTGCTCTTTCACCCTCATTCTCGTGTACGCGCGATCCTCGCACTCGCACAAAGTCATACCCGCGTCTGTAGCAACCGCACATGCAAGTTTTGAGTGATTTCTTTCTGAGGCGCTTATTGAGCGAACGACTTGGTCGGGTCAAAATCAGATTTGGACATCGAATTGCGATCAGAACGACGATTATTGATTCCATGTGAATGACATTTTATAGTTGCAACGTGTATGTATGTACAGTATGTAGCGATAAGATATCGCTGGGGGTCACGCGTGCAAGATGGTGAGAGCGCCTTAGCGGACGAGGTCGGGGATGGGGAAAATCATATATATCCTGCGTCCTGCGTACACTACTAATATATAATCGCGGATATAATCTATATGGAAAGGGATTACTCAGAGTGGCCCGTGCTTCGGGCTTGCAGGGCATTTGCCCGCTCAACACAGTACAGTACCAGTAATACAGAATAGAACGGGAGTGGTAGGGGCTTGCTTCCTTCAGGGTCCAGTGGTGCCATAACCTCGCTGGTAATCAGCCTGCGTAGCGATGGGCTGGCCGTAAGGCCCAGGTTCGAAGGTTCCATTTCCCACATCTAAGAAAAAGAGAACCATTGGGGAAAGGGGCGCAGAGTTAGGGAAGAAAGGTGTGACGTACAGATGTACCTGTATCTGCCGTAGAGCTCGTCGGCTTTCATGCGGCGATAGATTAACCAGAAGGCATGCTGGAGGTGTGGGAAAAAAAACAAGTTCAAGGACCAGAAGTCCATGGGAGGACAACAAGAAAAAAGTCAAAAAGCCAAGAAAAACGAATACAAAGGACGAGTTTACGCACGATATGGCCAGGGATGTACCCGAGACTGTGTATATGCGTATGGTGGTGGAAGAGTGGTCAGCGCGAATGACAAGGGAAAAGAAAAGGAATTCCATGTCTTACATGGTGAGACAAATGTTGATCAGGAGGTCACAACTGCAACCGGTGATGAACGCCACCGCTGCCGGCGGAAAGAAGATGGCGACCTAGCAAGTAAAGTGTCCACAATTCAATTAAGCAGATTGGGGAAACAAATTCGATTGAAACGCACAAGGATGAGGCAGACGTCCGAACCGCGGAGGGACATGTTCGATGTTGGTGTGGTGAGAGATGTGGTACGTTCACTGTAGTGGTGGATTGGAGCAAGAGCTTGCAAGCAATGACGATGACGCTTGCATGCAAGCCGTCGGCTTGTTGGAGCGCTCTACTGCGGCGAAGTCAAATGTTCTCACGCTGTACCAAAACCATAGGAGCAGAAGCCGTTCCTTATGTCAATGGATGTCCCACTTCGCTTTGCAGGTACCCAAGTTAACACGGCCGGGGGAAGGGTGCAGTTTGAAGAAAATTTAGTTTCTTTTTATTCTTTATTTTTTTTTCAATCGGAGGAAGGGGTAGCATGACAAATTAAAGTACGTAAATATAATCAATCACTATCACTAATTCACTATACAGATTGTACACAGCAGACCCAATTCTTACAACAAGACCGCCCTCCTGAAATTGTTCGTATAAATCGCCTCTCGTACTGCGATCGACATCCCCTTCTGGTCAGTAAAAGTCATCTCAAAGCAATCCAAGTTCGTTCACGTACATTTAGCAAGTACATCTGATGTTGACTTGGGGTCAGTAGCACAGGTGACATGTACATGCAGGTAACGCGTGTTGTCTGGGTCCTGCTTGTAGATCCCAGAAAATTTCCCTTGTAGATCTGCACGCAAGACAACTCAATCTGTAACACTTGATCGTCAGGTAAAAGTCAGACTTACACTCCAAGACGTTCTTCGTGTTGTTCGGTCTATCTTTATAAGACGTGACAAATTCTCGAAACTTGATCCCAGCCCGGAGTTTTGCATCCAGGATGTCGTATTTGTTGAGCAGCAACACAAAAGTCGCTTTTTTCAACAGCTTGTGCATGCATAGCGATTTCCACAAAAGGAACGAATCCCACTGTGGATCCCATAACCAAAGTCGTGAGTGGCGCTCGCTCAGAGGTCACAGACAAGTAAAACTCACCAGTCGATTGACCTTCCGGTCTTCCGACAACGTCTGGTTGAACGCCGAAACAGGTGCAATGAACAAGAGCATATCCACTTTTCCAAAGAAGCGCCATGCGTCAGCCTATTGAGTCATCTGGTACTGGATCGGAAACACGTTCGTGCTCACCATCCTCAAAGTAGGGCACCCAGGCCGCTGTCATGAATCACACCGTGAATAAAACCGCATATCTTACCCATGTATAGACCACGCACCACGCAAGGCCCGACTGCCCCCGACATCGATGATGCTCCATAGCTGTCCATGTTCCATCGCTGAAGGGCCCTCTGTCCTCAAAGTAATAGGGAAAAAAGTCAACGGGGTTCACATGTAACACAAACACACGCAAAGAATCGTGCGCACCGGTCAGGGCCGTCTCCATCCTTAATGGATGTTCCTCGACACCGAATGTTTGTATCCGTGCCTTGAGAATATCAGCTAGGGGCATAGAGTTAGCGCTGTATGTGGGTTCAACACACGGCATGGCCCACCTGGGGATGGTTGGTATCCTGGCGCCGCAACCCGATCAACCGCATCAAGGAAACTACCAAAGGAAAAAAAGATGTCAACAAACTAGCGCACAAGACACGTAAATTTGAAAACCAAAAGAAGTGAAATGGGGTGTTTGAAAAAGGAAGAACCGTGTGTTGATGAACGGTCTAAATGGAGAAAAGCAAGTGTGGGTCGAGGAGAGGAGAGGAGGGGGTTGGTTGGTTGGACGAGGCGGGGGAAATAAACGATGTGCCCGGACACGCACAAACCAGATTGAAACTCGAGGGCGACGTTCTGTTCCTCAAGGCCCTTGCGCACCACAGGATGATTCCAAAGCGCGATGATATCCTCCCGACACGCTTCGATGACCCGCCTCGCGTTCGCCAGCTCTTGATGGCCCTTCCCAGTCGCCCTGGACACAGGGGCACTTCCGGCGCTCCTACTGAAAAGCGACTTCCAGCGTGAGCCCGAACGCACGCTGACCTCGAACGCACGCTCCGTGGGCAACGCGGCAGAGGAGGTACGGCCGTCGGCGAGAGTCCGTGGTGAATCGGGCGAGATAACGCGCACGAGGGACTCCTCGATGCTTCGGAGTGGCGAGAGACTCATGTGCAGACGGCGCAAGTCGTCCGTGAGCCGATGCAGCGGCACAAGCTTGGTGAAGCCCCCGGGAGATAGGGGCTGCGTGTCGTCGTCTTCACCGCCCGGGCCCGCAAAACCCACGCTGCTGATGCCGCTGGCGCTGCTGCCCTTGCCCCTGCTGTTGGCGCTGACGCTGCTGCTTCGGGTGACTGGCGCGTTAGTATCGACGGCAGCAGAGGTCGAGCCGTTGCTGCTGCCGGCAACGGGAGCAGAGCTATCTTCGTCGAGGAGGCGGAGCAGGAAGGTGACAGACCGCACGAGGTTCAAGTCGATAATGGCGCGCCAAGCTTCCGCCTCGGCGTGGAAAGTGCTTGGGGCATATTTGAGTTGAAAGTTGCGCAAGACTGTCGACTTGCCCGACTCAGCCTGGCCTGTGAAGGAAGAAATTTAGGAAAAAATATGTATTTCAAAGACGAGGGACGACGGAGGGAGGGAAAACATTCATAAAGTGTAAAAAAAAATGAGGAAATGTGAGAGTGGAGCAGCGAGGACAAAAACTTACCAAGGAGGATGATCCTAATATCTGGTCGACGCTTGCGACGTTCAGTCTTCTCGGCCTCCAACTGGGCGTCGATCTCATCGCTGATCCGTTTGGCCTCGCGTTCGTGAGCCAGCCTCTCTTCGCGCTGCGCGGGAGTTTCGTTCGAAAAGTCCTCTATGGGGGGCCAGTGCGAGTCAAGGTCCTCGAGATTGATAGGAGGGGTCTCTTGTGGGTGGGCAGATGGCCTTTGCCTTCGCTGCTGTTGCCTTGGTGAGTTCTGGGTGTGACGGTTGTAAAGTGCCATGAAAGAAGGAGGTGAGGGAGTAAAGTGGCGGAGGGTCGGTTTAATTTGAGTGAGACAGAAGAGGACATGAGATGAGTGGGTGGCGCAAGCAGTTTCAAAAATCAATCAATCCTCCTAATCCTTGACCCAGTTCACATCTTCAATGAGGAAAAGGGGAAGAAAAAAAAATTGTATTCAATACAAACTCACGTTCACTTCTTGCGCCGCAAACCTGGGACCATTACACGTAACAATGACTCGCGAAGCAGAAGAGGGGGAAACAGCGTACTTAGCGGTAGGTATATCGAAATTGGAATTCGAACATTGCCAGAAAAAACTGAAGCAAAAAAAAAAAAATACTGTATGATAATGATGCTTGTACAGACAACGACAACTGGAGTAAAGAACATCTGCGCTGAGGATTGTTCTGTATCACCTTTTAATCCCTTTTTCACGGGTGGAATTTTCGCGTGTGTGTATTTAACAAAGTCCACTTCGCCAGCCAGGCACTTGTGTTGAAAAGCTACATGAAAAAAAAAAAAAAAAAAAAAAAAGAAGACAAGAAGCTGGTAGGTTGAGCGAACGCGACGCAAGAAGAGAAGAAGAGGACGGACGAAGATGGTGAAGGGGGGTAAGTCAGGGTCAAGATGACGATGGTGCCATCCACGGGTGCCCGATCACTTCGCGATCCATGACAATCTCAATCTCTTCCTCTTCCTCATCTTCCTCGACGTCCCCGTCTTCTTCTCCATGTTCACGATCTTGATCTTGCCCTGCTTCACCTACTCGCCCGTTTTCACCGGCGCCCACCCCCGCACTTCCACCTCCGACGGTGCTCACGGGCGCATCGGGAAGCACGAACTGTGCCCATTCTCCCACAGCCATACGCACATGATCATCCCGCATTTCCACAATCTGTGACAGCGCCAACACATCGCGCACTAGTTGTGGGTCCAACGTCAACTGACGAACTCGATTGAACGAGGCAAGCAATGTAATCGGGATCCAGCCGCGCGAATCCATCTGCCATCGGGGATAAGCGGTCGTCAGCGAAATACGGCCATCCAAGAGGCGACGAGCGCTATTACCCTTTTTCTTAGGAAAATGTCGGAAACCAAGTTTTGCGCGCTCAAATAATATTCCAATTGGCCGAGGAGATAATATCGCGTAGGGTCGAGTGGAAACGTAAGGTGGGACAGCGGTCTTGGTAATGGGTGCCCCGAGGCGGAGCCCGACACGGCCGTAGTCGGAGGATACGAAAGTGGAGTAAGCGTCTGGTAGGTCTCGAACCCATGTGACCCAGACCCATATGACCCATAATTTGGTTGCTGAATCGTTGCCCCGAGGTACTGACCCACATCGGTCGGGGCCCGTGGCGGGGGGGTGGACGGCTGCAAGGGTTGGAACGCTTGAGCCGGTGGTGTCACAGTAAAAGGTGGAGGCGGTTGTTGCACCTGCTGCGGCTGCTGCTGCTGCTGCTGGTGTTGTTGTTGTTGGGGTGGTGGTGGTGGTGGCTGTTGCTGCTGCTGGTGTTGATGTTGATGTTGCTTTGGATGCTGCTGATGCTGGTGTTGCTGATGTTGCTGATGTTGGTGTTGTTGGAAATGTTGGTTCCTAAACGCCCCCCGGCCATATCCACGGCCAGGGACTCCGCGCCCATATCCATTCATGCCGCGTCCCCTGCGCCCCGCATACCCACCGCGTTCGTTATGCCCGCTGTAGGAACCACGGCGTGGCCGCCAGGCGTAGGGCTCCCGCTCCACCTCGCGACTCCGTTCCCATTCACGTTCTCGCGGAAGGCGCTCCTCGCGCGAAGACGACATTCCGTGTCCTGCTGTTCCACTTCCACGCCCGAAGCCATATCCGTAATCTTTGACCTCGAAACCATCGGCGCTAGAACTCGACAGCGGTTGTGGTGGATGTTGATGGACCGGGTATGGGCCTGGACCTGTTTGTACATGCAATTCGTCTTGAGGAGGGGGAAGTGGAGGGGCATGAATCTGCTGGTGTGGAAGAACATACGGAATAGGGTGGTGTGGATGCGGATATGGGTGTGGCAGCTCTGCCAATGGCGGCTCTGCTGCGGCAACGGGTAGAGAGGAGCCCTGCATAGGGCCACTAAATAGTAGGCTGACATCGAGTGTCGACTTCAGGGGTACTGCCGGAGCAAGTGGTCGTGACGAAGGCTCTGAAGGCTCTGGTCTATTTTCGTCGCCCTGTGTGGGCTCATCCTGTTCTCGATTCGCTGTCCCGAACTCCCACTTTAATCCAGTGTCAGTGGGATCAACGACCTTAACCTCCGTAGTTGTGTGCGGCTCCTCCTTCTCGTCTGTTGTGCTCTCCACGCGTGACAACCGAGGTTGAGACCGCATTCTTGAACGTGGATGCGATGGGCCTGCTTCCCCAGGAGTGACACCAATAGAAAATGTCATGGCCACGCGTTCTAGCCCCTCACACCCTGATTGATCCTCCGTCGGCAGTGGCGGTACCCCCAACGGTGGAGGTGGTGGACTTGGGCTCTTGTTCGCCCCTGGTGCGCCTATACTTCCGAATATTACATCACGTTTGCCTCGCGCTGCCTCCTCCCAACGAGACGTGGAGTCTGAGACGGGTCCCACGGCGCGATATCCGGCAACAGCATCCGACTCCTGTGGTGGCGGCGGCCGAGCGATCATCGTGGGTGGGGGTAGAGTGGGATGAGTGGCAAACTCTTCTCCCCTTGGTGGGTCACCATCATCCTGTGATACGTGAGCTGGTGGTGCGACCTGCTGTGGATGCACCGGTGGATACGAGGGATACATCGCACGCCCGTCTTGTCTCAGATCTAAAGGCAGATTGCCATGCCAATACATGATCGGGTGAGTCTGCGCATATGGCGGATACCCGTACTGATGATAAACAAAATGTTCTGGAGCCGGCCAGCCTGGAGGAAGAGGTTGTGTTGGCGCAGGACCGTATCTATCTGATGGATTGTGGTGTGCATATGGTTGGGGGTAAGGAGAGACAGATGATGAGGCGTATGATTGTTGCGTGTGGGTCGGATTCACTTGTAGGGCAGGTGGGAAATGAGGTGGGGGGGGAGGTGGCGGTGGCGAAACAAATGATTGAGCGTTTGTCGGTTGAGAAGGCAGATTGCCATAACCATAGACATCTCTGCTGATCTGGACGTAAGGAACAGGAGCAGCCAGAGATATGTCGGCAGGCGGTCGGGGTGAATTTCCTTGAGAGGATCGTTGCTCTTGTTCGGCAGGAGATTGGTCACTCCTGAACTCGACGGGAAGCTGCCGGCCACGACCTGGATGTTGCGGACTAGCAGCCGCACTCTTGGGGCTATGGACCCGGGAGTGGGCGGCAGACGTCCGACCCGACGCAACCTTGCTGGGTGCTTGAGAGCCTTGTGCAGACCCTGAGGCAGAGGCGGCAGTGCTACGCGTTTGGCTATTCCGTGCGCTACTTCGAGACTGAGAGTACGGCCTTGGGGGATTAATGACATCAACAGCTCCTTGAGGCTCCTCTGGTGGTATCACGATCCGCTTGGCCTTCTCACCTATGGACACGACCGACAGAACAAGAATAGAGGTTGGATATTGTAAGCACCAATTATCGGAAACGAGCATAAAACTGACAAAACCCGGGGAGGAAGAGAGAAGGAATAGACCAGGAGAGGTGAACGCGAAGAAAAGGACGCACTCTTTCTTGGCGTACCCGGATGGCTTGACGAGGGAGTACCAACATCCTTCTCCTCCACATCGTGAACTTCGGCCACCGCTGGGTGCCCATTGCCAACGCGCTGGGATTTACTGGCAGGGACATGACCCTTACCTACCTCTGGCCAACTCTCGGCATCGGCGACTAAAGGGAGTGGATGTGGAGATAGGGGAAGGTCCTTCCGTGATGAAGGGGTTGTCCCCGCGCTGGATCCAGATGCCGATGTCGATGAAGCACCGTTGAGGCTTGATGAGTAAGTAGACTGGGTGGATTGCGCGCTAACAGGAATCACGACATCTGGTTGCCGTGAATGCGAAGGGGCGCTAGACGGATCTCGAGGAGGAGATGGGACAAGGGGTACATGGGATGGCGCCGTTTGTGGAAGGGATTGAGGCGGACGAGGTTGCGATCGCGCTTGGACCCGTTGCTGGATCCTCTGATTCCATACATTCGGCACGGGCGCTGCCTTTGCAGTGGGAGGCTGAGAACTCGAGGGCGTCGGTACGACGCCAGCGGGGGGTGAATCATTGGTAGCTACATCTCTAATGTCTGAGATGTGCGCCGTTGAATCACTGTTTGAGGTTGAGGAATCCGAGGGGGGGTTAGCGCCAGGGGCGCCAGGGGTGGGTGCATCGTGTAGGGAGAGAGACACCTGGGCGACCTCGACTGGTGGAGATGGCTTTCCAGGCTTTTTGGGCTCGGGTGGGGGTGCGGGAGGCTGAGGCTGACGAGGTGGATTGGAGAGATGCGTCTGCGTGTGGAGGGATGCAGGTTTAACGCCTTGCGCTTTCTTCGCGCTTTCGGCGTAAGAGAGGACAGGAGGCTGGGCGGGAGTCGCGGGAGTCGGAGAGACCATAGAGATCTCTTGGTGAACGATTGACAGACGTGAGCTGTAGAGCCCGCACCGATGACGGAGGGAGATGGATTGAAAGTGTGGGAGCCGATCAAATCTGGGTTAGTGTGGGTGACTTGGCAAGAAAAGAATTGATAGCAAAAGATCGGATTTTTTTTTTGAAGAATAGGAGTCGGTAGGGGAAAGGGAGGAGCGTGGGCGGGGGTGCGCAGAGAGGAAAGGAGGATACGGTGAGTAGTAGGCTCGCTAGCTAGCCCAGTCACTGACTCACTTTACGCACTCACCGCCGCGCCGCGCGACGACTCTAGCACAGCACAGCGAGGCCTGTCAGTCCAAAATCAGGCTTTCGGCTCTTCCCAGACATCGAGCGCGAGTGAACAACTTCTCTTGTATTGTACTGTATGTATCCTATCAACCCTCGTCGACGTCGACCAATTAATGTTCCGTCTGCTTGTTTCGTATGACTCTAACAGCAGCGTGTATGCTCGCATTGGACATGACATGGACAGGTCCGACTCGATCGTTTTCACGACGTTATATTAGTGATACAACACCCTTCCGAGCACAAAATACATTCGACCTTCACCGTCTTAGCCCCAGTACAATTGGCCATACAGTGGTCGTACTGTGGTTGTACTCACCCTCGTTTCGGACCTTCGGACGTGGACGTTACACATTGTCACCCTAGGTCACAGTGTGTGACGATCGGTCATACCAGCGTCACACCTTACCAGCGTCACACTTCATGCGTCAGCGTCCGTCTGACAGTCTGACAAATTCTCAGTATCGCGTCATGTGCACGCATAAGCTGAGTCGTTAGTTCGTTCGTTCACAACTTAATGAAAAATCAATCTTCTCAAGTTTATATTTCCATTTTCCATCCAAATCAGTGCGTGGTCGATGGCCAAGCGAGAACAAAAAAAAGGGAGCGCGCACACACACACCAAACGTTTCACGCATATTCAACTAGATGGGTTGATTTTCTGATGTACAATTGTCTGAATTCTTCCCTAATCGCCACACTGATGCATCCCTCACGTATTACTTTTAGTCGTCTCGTGCGCCACAGTACTAGTGTTGTAGGGCCGGGTTGTGTCCCGCGTCCGCAATAGGCGACGAGCAGAGCTGAGCCGGGGGCCTAAGCGAGACAAAGGCGCTGATACGCTTAACCCGTACTTCGTCGCGAAAATGCTTTCCCATATGTCTGGTTGGACTCACTTAACCAGAAACAGAACCAGAACGCGGCCTTCTCGGCCCCCATCCCCGAAAGATCTGCAGCCAATGTACACTGGATCCTTTCTTATTGTTTCTCAGGTGCCGCCGATGTCCTCCGAGTCCAAGTTCTCTCTCGGTTCGATCTTTGTGGGCTAACTAACGAATGGGGAAGGAAAAATCAACAAAAAAGAAGCAGGCCTTGGTGTAGCAAAAATGATGTCCGTGGTGTCCGCACATAACTCTCGATCTGCGAAGCAAGGACGCGTCGTTGATACGTTCTATATGCACCCAGATTCGAATGGCGATTTGCGGGCCTACCAATTACCTGTCCTCGCATGAGCAGCCGGTCCCTGACCAGCCGCGATCAGCCCTGACAAATAGTACTGTACATTACAGTAGCACAACGCTGCGACATGACTACGCCGCATAGGAAGGGGCGGAGAGGAGCGGGAGGTCGTTGCGAGTCGAGTCCTCGCTTATTCCGACTCTCCGGCAACGGGCGTTGGCCAATCTGTCGTAGACTCGGGCTGCGACGTCGCCTCCCCCCAACCCGGATTTCGTGATACAAGAAGCCTCACCTTGCCTCAAACACACAATAACGTCCGTCCGCCACAGGTCACTAGAAACACTCCTTTTTTTTCTGGGCGCGTTCTCGCGAACATTCCGTGTGATATTCCTCGTACCACGAATCGGCATCAGTGTACGCCCCCCGTTTACACCCGCATCTACAAGGTTCATAACTCTCGCAAATGACCCGACCATCAGGCGGTGCCTCGGTGGAACGACCCACTTGTACCGATAGAACTTGATCCAGAGAATCAGAATACCTCGAACTGCCATGTGGTGCGCTGCCTGAGGAATGACACCGCAAAAGACACCGTAGCTCCCAAGCGATATTTCCCCCCCCCCCCGGTTTTTGCAATGACCAACAAGGTTCATTTGACACTTGATAGATGGCTGCCCGACTGACAGGCCAATCCCACGCAAAGAGGCCGTGCCCTCATTTTGTTTCGATGGACACGAGATTAGCCGGGAAGATTGATGCTCATTTTTCATTCCTTCCCCGCTGCGCGCTCGTCGTTCTAAGGAGAAGTCGCGGAGCTTTGAAGCCAGTCACCAGTCACGAGTGTAAAGTAGCCACAACGGGGGGGGGGAGTGGGACCGTGTTATTGGCACGGGGTTGAGAAGAAGGGCGGGCGGGGACGTGTATGTAACCTTCATAGATTCGTTGAACGAAAGGGACCTCGCGGTATTGTTCGAATCCAACAAATGGACATTCTGGCACGAAACGTTTGAAGGGGTGAAAGGAGAGAAGCGCATCACCTTGACCGATATTGTGGTTTTCTCCCCGTTTACCAGACCGATCGTACTACGATGATTCCCCGATGGGTATAGTGCATGTCGCGTGTCACTCCTGTGACAAAAAAAAGATCGTGGACAAATACACCTCGGGCGTCAGAGACCGCTATATGATTGGCCTGCGGCCCAGCTCGAAAAAATACCACAAGCCGAGAACGGTACCGTAACTGACCCTTCTTGACGGTCAGATATTTATTTTTTCTTTCCCCCCCACCCCTTCGTCGAAAGGAAGGGGAGCTATCCCTAAAGTTTCATGCCGTGCATCGGCCTTCCCTCGATCAGTTCGGAAACAAACCAAAAAGCGCCACCTAATCGTGCGAGTGGGAATTCGGCGTCTGTGTGCGATGTGGGATTGTACGTCAGTGGTCGATAAGAAAACCAAAACCTGTCACGGTCTTTGCACGAACGTGCAGTGTCTCAAGAACCTCGGAATAAAAGGGGGGTACTGACGGTATGAGGCGATTTGATATTGGGAGGGGGGGGGGTTGTCTACGACGCTCATCCCGTACGAGTTTCGAGAGATCGAAGCATGGTCCATATTTTAACCCAATCCATTCAGCAGAGCAGAATGGAAACCCACATCCATCTCCGACAACGGGAAATCCACTGCGTCGGCGACTGACTGACCTGGCCCGATGATAGGTTGGGTCACGGCTATAGCCAACGCCCGTTCAGCAACGTGTACCACGCGCACCAGCAGGGCCAATCGATGACTCATATCATCGCACAGCGACCGACCACTTGGGGGCACGCGCACGGTGTACGATCGAGCGACCGGATGCCAAGGAAGTGAGAATGATGATGATGAATCCAATGTACTCGTAGTCATGTCTGCTGATGCACCACTATAACAAAGGGGCACAAAAAAGTAAACATGCGCCAGATCATGCCACCAGGCGATCCATGACGATTCATATAGTGTATCACGCATCCACAGTCGCTGGCTTGATGATATCGGTCGGTCAATGTCAACAAGAGAAGCTGACAGTGCGGGTGTGGGGGCTTACAATACCGTTCGGATTTCCACGAGGACAAGGACACGGGTCATGGGGAGAAAGCGCATTTCGGTTGTCCTTTGTCGGTCATCGGTCGTCGGTCGTCGGCCGTATGATCATAGGTCATGAGTAAAAAGCATCTACGCACTCCGATAAGGTTCCGCTGGGTCCGGAGGTGTACTGTGTGCTTCTCATCCTCGGATACGACGGCGTATTCAGGGTTAATGGGATCAACATGGGAAAGTGTTCGCATGCTAACATTCATAACGAAGAGAAGACCAAAGCAAAAGGTTTCCGATCAGGAGAGAATCATCAAAGGCTCCCTCTAGTAGATTCTGTATTTGTTTGTTTCCATGGGAAGCGTGTTATCGTGATATGGGTCAGTCCATCAGCCAGCTTTCAGGCACGTGTACCAGTCCGACCGACCAGCGTCAAGAAACGGTCCGAACCGCGATCGACGAGTGGAGGATCGAGGCGCAACCACATAACCGACAAGAAGGCGCACATTTTGTATCCAAGATGGTTTATGGCTTTATTGAGAAGTACGCTACATGGCGCAATATGCAATGGTAAAGGGCTCGTTGAGGCCCCGTACAGGTCAACAATACAAGCAATAGCTCACCCAACAACCGACTACCTGTCCCCCCCACCGTTCACGGCTTTTGGCTTCACTCACAACGCCAAGGACGAGAGCGTTGAGACTCGCCCATGATCTACCACGCTGACAGAACGAAATACGGTTCTATCGAGTACTGCGGCGTTGAGGCCGTCCACAGAAACGCGCCTACTGCGGTCCTGAGCCCGACAACTAGTAGCGATAATGATTTGCCTTGTATGGACCATTCACTGGGATGCCGAGATATGACGACTGGGTCGTGGTCAACGTCGTGAGCTTGACATTCAGGCTGGCGAGGTGTGCGCGGGCGACTTCCTCGTCAAGCTCTTTGGGAAGCATGTGTACACCAAGAGGGAATTTCTCAGGGGTCGTCCAGAGGGCAATCTGGGCCAAAACCTGGTTGGCGAAGGAGCACGACATGACAAACGAAGGATGGCCGGTAGCACAGCTACATTCCCATTAAGTAGCGTAAAGGGTCATTTTCGCAGAAATACGCACCCCAGATTGACAAGACGGCCTTCTGCAAGAAGAATGATGTGACGACCAGAGGCCATTGTGTAACGGTCAACCTGGGGCTTGACATTGACCGCTTGCTTGGCATTAGCTTTCAGCCAGGCTACATCGATCTCAATATCAAAATGACCAATGCTGCGAGGTGCGAGTCAACGTCGGTTTGCCTCATTCATAGGTAGGACGTACTTGCTGACAATGGCATCTTCCGGCATTACCTCGAAGTGTCTTGCGGTAATAATGTCACGGTTTCCCGTTGTAGTTACGAAAACGTTTGCGCGAGATGCCGCGTCCTCCATAGTGGTAACTTCATAGCCGGCCATCGCTGCCTGAAGCGCATTGATGGGATCAATTTCCGTAATTAAGACGCGTGCCCCATAAGAGCGCAAAGACTCCGCACACTACACACACCACAATGGGAATGGGTCAGAATACACGGTGATCGGATTGGTAAGAAGGAATAGACAAATGAACATACGCCTTTACCAACGTCACCAAAACCGGCGACAACAGCAACCTTACCAGCGAGCATGACATCGGTCGCACGCTTGATGCCATCGACAAGGGATTCACGGCAACCGTAATAGTTATCAAACTTGGACTTGGTGACGGAATCATTGACATTTATAGCCGGAACTTTCAATCGTCCCTCGCGGAATGCCTTGTATAGGTGGTGGACACCCGTCGTAGTTTCCTCGGACAAGCCACGAATACCTGATTCATCAGATGGGAACCAGATGAATTGACGATTACGAAGTGTCAGCTCACCTGCCAGGTATTGGGGGTACTTCTCGTGAACAAGTGATGTAAGGTCTCCGCCGTCATCCAAGATCATGTTCAAAGGCTGATTTCCTGGGAATGCAGTGATCGTCTGTTCGATGCACCACGAGTATTCTTCGTCTGTCTCCCCTTTCCATGCGTAGACGGGAACACCAGTGGCAGCGATCCTGTTTTCGGAGAATAAACGTGAGAAGATCCTTCAGAGAATGATCCACGTACGCAGCCGCTGCATGATCTTGTGTTGAGAAGATGTTCTGAATAAGTATGAGTGAAGTTGCCTTTCTGTCAGAGAGTGAAAACATACACAGGATGACCAGGACACCTCCGCCCCGAGAGCAACAAGAGTCTCGATAAGGACGGCAGTCTGAATAGTCCTGAATGAAGGTCGCTTGTTTACCGAAATGCTTTATTTACGTCATACACCACCAGCTTACATATGAAGACAACCAGCAATCCGCGCCCCCTTGAGAGGTTTCGATGGCCCATGCTATCGTGGTGGACTGGTCAATAGATAGTCACAATGTGCTGCGAGAGACCAACTTTTGCCCGCATGTACATAAGACCAGGCATCTCATGCTGTCAAAAGGATCTTAGAGAATGATTCAGAGCTAATTATGACCGAACAAACCTCAGCGATCTCAATTTCCTTGCGACCAAACGCCGCCAGTGATATATCTACAGGCGACCCATCAATTATCGCTGTTGTCAGGGAGGAGTAAAAATACATGCCAGCAACTTTGAAACTCATCGGAAGATGGAGTATGGTAGGACTGTAGTGCACGCACGACCTGTCGTATACCGAACAAGGTTAAGGGAAAGGCGAAAGTAAAAAAAAATTGAGAAATTTTTTTTTTAAGGGGAACGTTATCACGTGACGGGAATAATCTTCTTCGGCAGCGGCAGAGACTGAGCGCTGAGCACTTGCAAAGTTGATTTCGTTCGGGCAAGTATGGACAAGGCGAAACTGACAGCAAACTCACAGTTGGATGTATCTGCGTCTGCTGAATCGCTGCGGGAATGTCAGATTGCAGAGATTCTGCAATTCTCTTGTGCGATCCAACCAAGGGGACATGGGTCTCAACAATTTCATTGCTTCCCCATCCCTCGGCTCTTCATGCTGTAAGTGAAGAATGTATCGACCATTCCTAGGCTTATTGTGATGCGGAAAGATGTCATGGGAAGCCTGCCATCGAGATCACCGGAGTAGTCCATATAGATCCTGCAACCGCCGAAGTTAATGTCCCCGAACACGTTGTGTAAGTGTGCTTGCACCCGTACGCTATCTAACCACTGACCAAATAACTCACTTCTCAGCCAGCGACTTCCAAAAGCGAAACAATGGAAAGATATCACCCGCTCTCCTTTGTAATACGAATCTGAGCTAGTAGAACCGTACCCGATCCGACCCGAAAACACAGGATCTCACGACACTGTGTTGGGCCCTCCCAGATAGTTGGATCCGGTTCGTCAAGGTGTCGGTGACTCTTACGAGATCCACCGGCACATTTTGATTGATTTAGTTTCAATCATAAACTGCCTATCGGTTGGGGTTTGGGGTATAGTGAGCCCTTCTCGTACGAAAAAATGAGCTGGTCATGCGATCTAGTCATTTGGTTTCACGCTGGTACAGTTTTGAAACTGGGAAAATCTACACGCACATCGGCTGAGGGGGCGCGCCCACGATCATGATGTCGGTAAATGGACCTCGACTTCTCCAAGGGAACGGGCGCCACCCTGAACAATAAGTCCTCAGCTACTCATCATGACACATGGTTCTTCATATTACAGGGAGCCAATATCTCAGCTCATGGTACAAGAATATGCGATAGTATGAGGGTGCTGCCGACTGCATCTATGTGTACACAGCTTCTTTTCCCACTCGTGACCCCGCTTCTGCGTGATTGCCGATGCACGGTCGACGGCGCCACTCATGCCGTGTGGGAGGCGGGGATCCTCCGACGGAACAGGATATGGGATATGCAGATACCGTGGGTGCTTGGCTTGGTTAGCATCCCAGAATGTTGGGTGGGTACATGATCATTGTTTCATTGTTGCAAAAATGGATGGTATGCTCAAAAGGGTATGCTCGGAAGCGATCGAGAGGACCGATGTTCGCGTTCGCGCGCGAGCCACC
>Ga0307510_10004445_pt1 | contig 16486 bp, 10 predicted proteins | sample 12_EM_MG_FD_207224 | JGI IMG/M metagenome (GOLD analysis project Ga0307510, IMG submission 207224) | Populus trichocarpa ectomycorrhiza microbial communities from riparian zone in the Pacific Northwest, United States - 12_EM | ecosystem: Host-associated > Plants > Roots > Unclassified | place...
TTATTTGTTTTCCAGTTTTCTTGGTTTAATCAATTTTTTTATTTTTTTCTCACCCCTGTTGATTAGGAATCCCAGTAATAATGCCTAGCACTATTGCTTTAACTACCTAGGAGTCTGATAGAGAACAGGTGCCAAACACAAAAGTCAAGCGACAAACCTTGTGCATCATCTTATATGATGATGTTGTAAAATATCTAAGCATGTCCTCCATTTTAAGCTAAAAGTCCACTCTAGGTGCTTGGACACCATAAGAGGGAAGTTTTTCCATCGAAGTGTCTATGAGTAGGCTTTGAATCGCCAAAACTTGGAATTTCATATCGGGCACATCATAATAACAAGGAAGTTTTATTCTTTGTCACCCTCGTATTCCTTGCTTGCATCATGGTAATCTTGGTGCTTTTGCGATGAACTTGTGATTGCAGCAATTACTTTCCCATTTCATTTTACCTGTGCATGAAACTGAACCAAATATACTAAAAGTCTCTATCTGCGATTTCATTTCAGGTGTCAAAAGCAAGTCCAATATAAGCATCATTATCATATTCTGTGCTAAAGAATGCGGAAAGTATAGAAAGCTGTATTTGTTACGGGTGGAAGTCCAATTGTGCAATATGACGAGCCAGCAGCTTCCTTACTCTTCACGTTGAAATTACTTACACTCTTGGTTGGGTATCAAATTTTGACATCAATGATTGTACATAACTTTTAATATAGCAAGCGAGACTAACGTTTTGGTTAACGAGAATTTCCACTTTCTTACCATCTCCTTTGAAAACTCGCCATGGAAGGTCTATATGAAAAGATTTTTGCTAATAGCTCAAGTAGATTTTTCCTCGTACACCTCGTACAATTGTATTGCTAGAATGGTTTGCAGGCTTTGTGATGCCTGGGTCGGCTCTGGTATCTTCCCAGGAACAGCTTTCTACATGGTGTTACGCCATTTTCTGTGAACACAAAAAAGTTAATAATCTCTATTGATAAATTAACCAATCTTCTACATGTATGGCTCTCTCTCCCTTGCCAGAATCATATAATAGTAGGATATATAAATTTAACAATGAGACGGTGACTCAATGGTTCAGTCCACGCATTCTCAAAATTTCATCAATAACTTTTGTACTTTTTCACTTGATCTTATAACTTCTTGGCCCATTGAATATTCAGCTTAATTGACCCCACTAGATGTCAGTCTCGCTGGGCAGAAAGGTTACATGTGCCTCCTGCAATTTCTCACTTTCTTGGTTTTGCTTCATTTTTTTATGAATTTCACAAGCACAAGATTAAGATTTAAAGCGGGAAAAAGAAGACATTGGGAAGGGGCAAGATGCTTAATGGAGCTAAATCAAGGATCAATGAATGATTTAAAGATAGCAAGAGGAGGAGGCTAAATCCAAGAAAATAAAGGAAAAGAAGGGCGGCTTCTTTCACTAATACACTCGTGTAAAGACTTCACCAAACAAAATTATATCGCGTTTTCGAGCCCAGAGAAAAATTATCCTCAGCATGCTTGTATAATGTTCGATTTTCCATATTTATATGAGGCAACAAATATCATAGATCGATCTTACATGATGAGAGGGAGATGAGCCAGAGTTTTGGAGTAAAAATTTAAAGTGTAAGGACTAAAAGTAACCATTCCAAAACGCCAAGGACCGGAACGCCAATAATTCTCTGCATTCTAAAATTCCTAACGTTCATTTTTTTTATTTGAAAGCATATCGAATATATTTTTAAAATTTATTTTCCATATTAACGCCTCACAAAACGATGAAACCCTCTCTCCCCGCGTTATACAATTCCCGCCAGCATCCACTTTACTTACGAAAAGCAGATGGAACTGCTGTCTGTTCCTCATGTAACTCAAAAGAAAAAGAAGCACCGTCCTATAAAAATAACCTTTAAGTTCAATTCTTTTCTTGCCACCAGAGCAATCACCCACTCACTTTGCCCCACTCCAGACTCAAAGCATCAATCTTTCTGCTTCTGTCTCTCTCTACAAAAACAGAATGGCCTCTCTCGTTTTCACTACCTTCAAACAACCCTAACAACTCAAACAAGATACCGAAACTCAAAGAAACTCCCAAACCTGAAAGTATAACGCATTGTACGTCCTCGTTGATTGGCGATGGCGAGTTCGAGCGGGACCAAGAATGACACAGGTCCGGCGCCGCGGTCGCTGTCTCGGAGAATGACGCGAGCACCGACGATGATGTTGGATCTTCCTGACGAGGATAACGCCTCCGTTGACAGTGAGCTTGTGCCGTCTTCTTTGGCCGGTATCGCTCCTATTCTTCGCGTTGCTAATGAGATTGAGAAGGACAATCCACGCGTCGCTTATCTCTGTACGTAACCTCCTCCACCTCTCCTTTGCATACCTCTTTCTTTCTTTCTTTTTTCCTCCTGGATAAACAATTCATTGCATAATGGCTTTTATATTTATCTATGTTTTTGTGCAAGCAGGCCGATTCCATGCATTTGAGAAAGCTCATAAGATGGATCAGACGTCGAGTGGACGTGGAGTTCGACAGTTCAAGACCTATCTGCTTCACAGGCTTGAGAGGGTATAATAACTGATTTTTTTTTTAGAAAAATATTTTGTTCAGGTTTCATTGCTGGGGATTTTAGGAATGATTGTGGTGTTCTTCTCGAATGAAATTTGTTTCTTATAGCTGTTTTCTTCTCTTTTCTTTGTTTCAAGTACCAATGAAGTGAATTTGTATAGCTGCATTGGTTGTGAATTTTCTTAGTATTCTCGATGAATTCCCTTTTGTTAATTTTAGCATTTTTGAACTTTTAACCGGCAGGCATATTCACTCCTCGGCAGCTGGTAAATTTATAAAAAACTTACAGCAGTATTCAAGATTATCTGATATACACTGTACATAATTTGTGTTCTGAAGTTCAAGATTCCAGTTGAATTTTGTTCATGTGCCAATCGGGATCATACTATCAATCTAGGAAAAGTTAGGCAGTTGTTTGATCACATATCCATAAAAAATAACTGAACTGCTTACCTGATGTTTTTATCCTACTTGTTTTAGGGTGCCTGAAGTTTTTAGTTCAACTGCTTTCCTGATTCTTAGTAAAAAAATAATTACCGTACTGCTGGCCTGTATCTCGAAGAAAGTCATTATGGCACTGCTTGCCTGACTTCTTGGAGCATTCTTGGCATACTAGCTGAAATTTGGTACGACTTATATAGCTAATCGGAACATTTTGGTTCAGATGCTCTTACAAAGTATTAGAAAATGCATGTATAGAGTCCTGTCTAATATTGTGTGGCGTTTGCATGATTCTGTTGGGCCTGAACATGAGTGGGACATTGCGCAATCTTACAATGAACTGGATATATGAAGGTCCAGTGTAGCATTATACAGCGTGTTGCTTTCTCACTAACCAACAGAAGCCTTATCGTTAGATGCGCTAACCATGAGAACAATTTGTATAATCCTGTTCATGATGCTCTGCAGCATAGATGGATTGCTATTTATGTGATTGTTTTCTACTCTGGCATTTCTTTGATTTTAAATTCTTGTTTGGTATCCCATTCTTGTCCAAATTCTTTCAATTGTAAAAAAATATATGTTCCGTAATTTATTTATTTTGTTCTCTTACTCTCCTGGGGATTGCTCTTGACTGGATATATTGCCAAAGTAAACTGTAGTTTCGTTAAGAAGGAAAAAGTTGGCCTTTTGAAAATCAAATAATTGAGGAACTGCATAACCGATTGATGGTTTAGCCTAATCACAGTTTCCTAAAATATTGTAATTGGTCATTAGGTAACCTGTTCAACATACATACATATACATATATATATATATACACATACATATATACATACATACATATATATTTCAATAACACTTTCAGATTGCAATAGTCCTTTTATGAAAAAAGAAGATATTATCAGATTGCTGTATTAAAAATATACTCGAATTATATTCCAGAGTTCTCAGGAAATGATTTTAGACCTTTTAAATTTCCCTTTTTTTTAGGAAGAATTGGAAACAAAGTTTCAGCTGGCAAGAAATGATCCAAGAGAAATCCAGTTGTATTACCAAAGATTCTACGAGCAGAACATTAAAGATGCACAACATACAAAAAAACCGTGAGTCTTGATTAATTTTAAGGAGCTTACTTTCTTCTTTATTTTTTAGTCTAGTTGTTGTCTTGCCAAAGTTACTAAGCATTTATCATATCTTATTCTTTGTATCTTGTCAACTCTTGCAGGGAAGAGATGGCTAAAATTCTTCGCATTGCTACAGTATTATATGATGTGCTGCAAACGGTGGTACCAACAGGAAAAGTTGACAATGAGGTTTGTTTTGATTGCTTTCAGCGTCCTGACATGAGTTCTTAAGGTATATGTTTTAGGTGCTTAATCATGGATGTTAAATTGGTTTTATTGTCACAGACAAGGAAATATGCTGACGATGTTGAGAGGAAAAGGGGACAGTATGAACACTATAACATTCTTCCACTGTATGCTGCCGGGGTAAAACCAGCGATCATGGAACTTCCAGAGGTTGGATATATGTACTATATGTAATCTTGTTTTGCTTGTGCTAACCACATTAATTATGAATGCCTGAAATTCATCATGGTCATCCTTGAAAATATAGATCAAAGCTGCACTTCATGCTCTACGTGATTTGGATAATCTTCCGATGCCCAGAATTACGCTGCCACATGTTTCCTCTGATGACTTGCCGAAGGAAAGTGTTAAATCTGTCAATGACATACTCGATTGGCTTTCATCCATTTTCGGGTTTCAGGTAACTTGCACCTTCAGTTCTATCTTTGCAATATGTTTTCGTATTTACATCTAAAATGTCATCAGTTTTGGGTCTTTAGTTTGTTAGCTCTACTAATCTGCATTTATAGCTTCTTCACGTTTAAGTTGCTTTAAGGACTCACAGACATGAATGCTTGGACCTTCGGGTTGCAGTTCACTATTATTCATATACTTTATTCCTTTTGAGAATTGGCAGCAGTATTGTTCTTCATGAAGCTAGGTGAATCTTATGTGGCAATGAGGAGATTGCAACGAAAGTAATAAAGAAATTAGTGCATCTCTTTTTAATGCTCGTGAAGAAAAAATCAGAATGTTTCTAAAAAGAACATTTGGAAAAGAAAAGAACTCTCCCTCCCTCCTCCCCTCTCCTCCAAATCATCAAAATGAGGCTAACATTTGGAAAAACAAGATTAGTGTTGCGTGGATTTGACAATTTGTTTATCTTGTCAGATATCTAGTGTGGGTTCAGTAATACCTTTGAGCTGCCACAAAAACATCAGAGTTTTGATGGTTATAACGAAACTTGTGTGCCATGTTCATATAACCAAGTCAGCTTTATGCATAAAAGAATTCTGATTCAGTTATATTTCCTAATTATATTCTTATCTCATCTATAAAGTTTAACGAAACGAACATTAGTTTATCTAACTATATAATGCTTCTTCTTTTTTTATCTTGTGGGGGATCAAAGCGAGGAAATGTGGCAAATCAGAGGGAGCACCTGATATTGCTACTAGCAAATATGGATGTAAGGAATAGGAGTCTTGATGATTATACTGCGGTAAAAGCTTGATCGCTTTCTTCTATTCTCTCTATAGAAGCTTTTTTGTTGACATCTTTATATCATTTTCTTTCAAAGATTGAATTAAAGCTTATTGCAGCTCAATAGTAGGACCATACAGAAATTGTTGGATAAGATTTTCAAGAATTATCGTTCATGGTGTAACTATTTGCGATGTAAATCAAATCTTAAGTAAGTTATTGTGCCACTGTGTCTTAAGTTAGATTTCAGTAGGTATGGTGTATTATTTCAGGTGGCTGAAGTTTTTTGATCTTGCAGGTTTCCTGAAAAGTCTGACACCCAACAGCTAAAGCTTATTTACATTGCACTCTATCTTCTTATATGGGGTGAAGCTTCAAATATACGATTCATGCCAGAATGCATTTGCTATATCTTCCACAAAGTACGTTTTTTATAAGACCTTTTCATGGACTACTGTCAAGTTTGAATTAAATAATATTAGCATGGCACACGCACACCCGCACGCACACACATGTTATTCGTTTCATTCAACATACCATCTTGTATAGGAATTATGATTCACATGGGCCAGCAGCATTGTAGGCCTTTGTTTTTCCTGAAAGAGATAATAAAATTTTAAATTAATTAAAGAAAGGCGCTGGGTATTTTTTTTTTAATGGAAAAGGTATGATCTTCAACAGAAAAGGAATCCTGAATAAGTAGAGCAAGGAAACTTTCTGTGGAGAACATAAAAGATTATAAGAAGAATTAAAAAAACAATGGCTTTCTAGTCTCATTTCATATCCACTAAAGAAACTCCTAAATGCCCCCAGATACATTGTTCAACGAAGAAGCTAGGAAAATGATTGGTCCCACATTTATTATGTGAAAAAGGATTGAGTTTTTTCATACCACTGCAAATATTGCACATTTATACATAATTTTATAATCCTTTCTCCCCAAACCCACCAACTGCATAAAAAAAAACTCTTCCATCTTGCTATTGTTGCTGATGCTCACCAGTGGTATCAGAAATTGTATTCTACATATCCCAAACCAGACAAAAAAGGTCATGTGTCTACCCTTTATTAAGGCATATAAGAAAAGCATCATTTGAAAGTGCCTTATGAGGTCTTTTTACTTGTTATTAGTTGTTAGGATTATCTTAATCATCTACTATTGACCGAAATAAAGGTCTTAACCTTGGTTTCCAAATAGCAGAATCAATCTGTCTCTTTTGCTTGTTACGAGTTTTACAAAATCAGTTTACCAGAAGCATTTGTGCCAATTATGATAGCAGAATCATTGGAAATTAATCTTTGGCATATAATTCTCCTATCTTGGAAAAGCAAATGAAACATTCTTAGGCTGGTATCTGTTTAGCTTCCTACATAATGATTTTTTGATGTTCCATATCTGTTTTGTATGCGAGTGTAATGCTCTCCTTATTTCCCTATGTATAAGATGGCACATGAAGTCTATGGAATATTGTTTAGCAACGTGCATCCTGTTAGTGGGGAGACATATGAGACAGCAGCACCTGATGATGAAGCTTTTCTGAGGACTGTTATAACCCCAATCTATCAGGTTTTGCGCAAGGTATTTTTTAACTCAATTTTTTGCTTTTTTTTTAACCTTCAATTACATGTTACATCTGGAAAATAATTTCATTTCCTTAAAAAGGAAGCAAGGAGAAACAAAGGAGGCAAGGCTAGCCATTCAAAATGGAGAAATTATGATGATTTGAATGAGTACTTCTGGTGAGATCCTTTGAAGAGTAAGTTTTGTTCCCACATTTAGTCAAGATTACTGACAGTCAACTTTTTTCATCTTTTAGGTCTGATAGGTGTCTTAAATTAAATTGGCCAATGGACCTTAAAGCAGATTTTTTTGTTCATTCTGACGAGATTCAACGTGCAAATGAGGTATCTCTCTCTTCTATTCCCCTCCCCACAAAACCAAAAGAAGAGGTTAAGGCATCAGAAAATATTCCGGACTCCAGTGTGTTGTAGCCTTTTACTTAAGCATGTGAACAACTGTGCTTCACAAAAATGAGAAATTACGGAGCACAGTGTTTGTCATCAACTTTTTCTCGCGGATCTTTAAATTCATCACCATTTTTGAAACATCTTTCAACTGGTTGGTTTTTTATTCCTCTAAAACGTGATGTAATGATGTTTTTTAAGCCATCGATAATTATGTTAGTCTCTAATGTTGAACTCTTGAACTTCTTCCGTGTTCCTGAATTTTTATATTTTATGTGTTCCCTTGGGGAGTGGTTTATCATGCATTTCTTCCAAGTATTTTTTGTTGAAGTTTTTGTGCTTCTTGCAGAGACCTAACCAAAGCACTGGAAAGAGGAAGCCTAAAACTAATTTTGTTGAAGTCCGCACGTTTTGGCACCTCTTTAGAAGTTTTGATCGAATGTGGATATTTCTTATATTGGCTTTGCAGGTGGCCTAAAATGTTTTGAGTTAATGCGTTCAATCAATTTTTCTGCTAGGAATCAACTGAATATGAACTTGTTTTCCAGGCTATGATAATTGTTGCTTGGAGTCCTTCTGGATCTATTATAGCCTTTTTCGATGAGGATGTCTTCAAAAGTGTTTTGAGCATCTTTATTACTTCTGCATTCCTTAATCTTCTGCAAGGTATTGGTGAAATTCTCAAAAAAAAAAATTTCCTTTCCAGAAAAGATTGTTTTTTGTTATTTTAATTTTTATTGCTTTTATTCCATTGGAAAGGAAAAACTTTGCTTGCCTTATTTTCAAGCGAATTAGCAGTTCTTGTGGAATGTGGACATCAACCAAATGAAAGAAATCCTTAAGGCAATTTCTAAAGTTATATGAAACCTTAACATGGATTTTAAAATTTTTCCAGATGTCTATATCCTGCAATGGTTGTGTGTTGTAGATTGAGCAACATTTCTGGTTTTCCCTTGACATTTTCACCTTTTCTTTTGCAGCTTTTCTGGATATAATTCTGAGTCTTAATGCATGGAGGAGCTTAAAAGCCACACAAATACTGCGGTATCTTCTGAAGTTTGTTGTGGCTGCTGCATGGGCTGTGGTTCTGCCAATTGGTTATTCAAGCTCTGTGTTGAATCCAACAGGACTTGTAAAGCTCTTTAGCACCTGGTCTATGGATTGGCAGAACCAGTCATTTTATACCTATGCCATTGCAATTTATTTGATACCCAATATACTGGCTGCCATATTTTTTCTTCTTCCGCCTTTACGGAGAACCATGGAACGTTCAAACTGGCGGATTGTCACTCTTATTATGTGGTGGGCTCAGGCAAGCATGTTTAGCACTGTTACTTCTGACTCAAGTGTTTGTGTGCATATGTGTGTGTGTGTGTTTCTGGTTTGGTTGATATTCTAGATTTTGTTTTTTTCCCTCTTCAACCTAGGGGCTGCTTTAAATTTTTTTTTGCCTACCTGCAGCCAAAACTATTTGTAGGAAGAGGCATGCATGAGGATATGTTCTCACTTCTGAAGTAAGAAAACAAACGTTATTGATTGTTATTTTATTTTCATTTTTATTTTTTAGGAGGGGATTAGTGAGGTTACTAGAAAGTTGCATTATTTGGTGCAAATATTTAATATATGTTAGAATTCTTGTTGGGACATTCAACATGAATCTGATTCTGCTATAAATTAGAGATTCTTTCTCCTAAAATCTTGATTTTCTCCTATGCACAGGTATACACTGTTTTGGATCCTGCTGATAATCTGCAAGCTAGCATTTAGCTACTACGTGGAGGTTTTCTCTCCTTAAACACCTTAGTTGTTGAATTTCAGTACTCCTTTGGATAAGATTTTGTTAATAGTATTCTGAGTTTAAATGCATTAAGTACTCACAAAACACACATCCATGTGCATACATAGAGATGTTATAAGTTTGCTTATATGCATGTTTTTAAAATTTGGATATATACACATGAAACGAAGATATTCAGATAAAGAGCATGGAATTGTCATGATTAAGTTTAGGAGGAACTCTGAAGTCTTTCCGCCACCACCTAAAAGGGTGTTCCTCTTGTTGCATAGCATGCCACATATATTTGTACTTCTCAAATTAAAGAACAGTTGCATGCAGTGCAGGGTTGGGAGTTGAGGGATAAAAACTTGACTTCCTGAAATTTACATTATTTGGAACACCCTTTGGATGCAGTTGCCATGTGAGATATTTTAAATTGCTCCAAGGATCAAACTCTTAGTTACATGGCCAATACGAGAGAAAGAAATACAATTCCTGAGAGAGAGGGTATTGAAGCCTGTGTATAATACTAGGAGAGACACAGTTTCCTGAATTTTCTTCATTTGTTCCAGAAACAGATAACCCTACTATGGGAAAGTAGGGTGAAAGTGCTAAACTTTTCTGGCCTTATCTCGTATGATTGAAATCTTTTGCCACTAGCAGATAAGGAATTCTTAGATGCTGACTACCATTCTAATAGTAAGAAGGAATACAACTTCTTTTTACATTTCTCAGGAACCTTTACCTTAATAATAAAAACTACGATATTTTTTAACAAAAAAAGTGCCAAAAACAAGCTGGTAAACTCCTATACTTATCAATGATTGCACTTCTCGTGAATTTTCGCAGCAACTATACTATGGATGTGGCAAAATAGAAAAAGAGATTCTATATTTGTCCATTCTATAGGTTCTTTACTTTTTATGTGGACGTGTTTTCTTTGTTGATCTGTCAAATTCATTCTGCTTATAACCTGTATCCTGCATATTTGTGAATAGATACTGCCTCTAGTTGAACCAACAAAGTTGATTATGGAGATTACCGTTGATAACTATCAATGGCATGAATTCTTTCCTCGACGTAATACTTCACCCTTTTCAATGACTATTTGTACTTTTTTCATCATGAAACTGTAACTAAGTCATATTTTGAAATTGTTGTAGTTACGCATAACATCGGTGTTGTTATCTCAATATGGGCCCCTGTTCTTCTGGTAAGCAGACTGAATAAGAGGTTTAATTAGGAAAGAGAAACTTCATAGCATTATGTTACATTACAAACTTTTTCAATAAGGTAAATTCCGTTATTGTGTTAGGTTTATTTTTTGGATGCACAAATATGGTATGCCATATTTTCTACACTTGTTGGTGGGATTCAAGGAGCATTCAACCATTTGGGTGAGGTTGGTGGTCATTTTTTTCTCCTATAATGATATATTCGCAATCATATGATGTGCAATGATCCTATTAACCCAACATTGTTTTGATTGTTATAAGAGATCTGAAATCCTAGTTCATGTTTGATTGTATGGAAATTATCACTTTACAAATGGCGGTTTTGATCGTGCATTACACTTGTAACTTTTGATTTTCCAGATAAGGACACTAGGGATGTTAAGGTCCAGATTTGAATCAGTGCCTTCAGCTTTCAGTCGCCATCTTGTGCCATCGTCAGATGAGGATGTTTCAGGGGACCATGTGATGGTAGCAATTCTAACAAATCTATGTAGTAGTTTGCTTATCTGCGCTGGCTGTCTGATATATATATCTTCTTCTTTTTCATGATGTTCCTTTTGGATGCATTTTGTTCCAAATACAAAAGCAGCAATATTATTTGGTCTTCCAACTTATTTTGTACAGCAATCAATTGGAACTTTCTCCTTTGTCTTTGGCTAAATTGACAGTTCTCTTCATGTCAGGAAGAGCAACACGAAAGAAAAAATATTGCAAATTTTTCACATGTGTGGAATGAGTTCATATATTCCTTGAGAGCAGAAGATCTGATCAGCAATCAGTTGAGACTCTTCTTGCTAAATAATTATTCAATATGTCAAGTGCATCATATTCTATAGTTGTAAGATTTTAATTTACTTCACTGTTCAGTGAAAGAGACTTGCTGCTTGTGCCGTATTCTTCAAGTGATGTCTCTGTCGTGCAGTGGCCTCCTTTTTTGCTTGCTAGCAAGGTAATACCTTCTGTCATTGTTATTCTTAATGTTTGTACTCAATGCAAATCCAATTCCAATTTATTTCAATGTGTTGATTGACACACGACAGATTCCTATAGCATTGGATATGGCAAAAGATTTCAAGGGGAAGGAGGACGCTGAGTTGTATAAGAAGATGGATGATTATATGCAATCAGCAGTAACTGAGTGTTATGAGACATTGAGGGACATAATATATGGCCTTCTGGAAGATAGTGCAGATAAGACGTAAGAAGCATCTGTCTTGTGAGCTTGAGTCTCGCGAGTAATATTAGATGAATATGGCCATATATGATTGATTATTTATCCCTTTTTTTTATTTTCTAAATAGGATTGTAAGGCAGATATGTTATGAAGTAGACATGAGCATACAACAACGTCAGTTTTTGAATGAATTCCGGATGAGTGGATTGCCTATGCTTAGTGAATATCTGGAGAGATTTCTAAAATTCTTGGTAATGTGCTTTCTTTATGCTTTCATTTTTTTTCCTTTTTCTTTAATTTCTGAGCATTTAAGCTTGTAACTTGTCATTGTGGTCTGCACTTGCTCATTTTTGAGTGCTCACACTAGAATCTTTTTGACAGCTAAGTGATCATGAAGAAGCTGATGACATGTACAAATCTCAGATAATTAATGCTCTCCAGTCTATTATAGAAGTTATCACTCAAGATATCATGACGCATGGCCATGAGTAAGCTCTGAATGATAACTAATTTACTGGGGATGTCAAAATGGTTGTGACAGACTGAACTGTGATTACTAAACGTTTAGATACATATCCCTGCAGAATCCTGGAAAAAGCTCACACTGCTACCACAGGGGATGCAAGTAGTGTAAGAGAACAGAGGTTTGGAAAGATAAATATAGGCCCTACATATAAAAAGTACTGGGCGGATAAGGTTTTCCTCATACTTGCGTATTTTTTTTACAAATGTCATGTTATGATTTCACATATACATCTTTAATTTCTTACTGTTTTATATTTCTCCCGTAGGTCATTAGGCTCCATTTACTTTTGACCACCAAGGAATCTGCCATAAATGTGCCCTCGAACTTGGATGCTCGTCGCCGAATAACTTTCTTTGCAAATTCCTTATTCATGAACATGCCGAAGGCTCCAAAAGTCCGAGACATGTTCTCTTTTAGGTGAGTGATTGAACAATGTGAAACTTGTTAGCAAAAATGTTATAGATGGGATTAGCTTTTGTCTATACTTTCATCATGGCAACAACAAGTTCTAAAATAAATCATTTTCAACAATGTTCATGGCTTTTTGCCACAATCGGGTCAGAAATGAAGAAATGGTACCATTCTCATGCAAACATGATAATGATTGTGTTAATAAGGATTACACAGTTCCTTCTCTCATTCACTATCTTTATAAATGGTCACATGCTTCTATACTTCTCATTTTCTTCCGTATAGATGATCATTCATTGGTCATAAATAGAAGGTTACTTGTTTTCATTTTTTTCTGCTCTGACTTTTGATGTATTTTTTGATATTATTAGTGTTTTGACTCCATATTACAAAGAAGATGTTCTTTATTCTGATGACGAACTTCACAAGGAAAATGAAGATGGGATAACAATTTTGTTCTACCTAAAGACCATATATCGTGGTGAGTGAGTTTTGCACCAGTTCCTGCATCACACTTTTGGTCTTTTATAATGGGGTTAACTTATCAAGCACAAATGACTACAAAACAGATGAATGGAAAAATTTTGAGGAACGCACAAATACAAGTTCTTCCAAAGAGAAGATGGAGCTTACTCGTCAGTGGGTATCCTACAGGGGGCAGACCCTTGCTAGAACAGGTTTGAATAGTGAAGATTTTTGCAGCTGTACTTACCATCTTCATTTCTGGATGTTGACTAGGCTATCATGTAACCACTCATATATATTTCTCAAATTGTTTTCCAGTGAGAGGGATGATGTACTATAGACAAGCCCTAGAACTTCAGTGCTTATTGGAATTTGCAGGAGACCATGGTTTGTGATTTCTTAACATATATACACATTATGATTTCTGAAATTTAGCATTTGATTCCATTGCCTCTAATGATTCATTCTCTTTTTGATAAACTAATCACCGTTTTTCTTTGCAGCTGTTTTGGGTGCCTTCCGTACCTTGGAATATGAGCAGGATCAGAAAGCTTACTTTGATCATGCACAAGCACTGGCTGATTTGAAGTTCACCTATGTTGTTTCCTGTCAGGTGTATGGAGCTCAGAAAAAATCCACTGAAGCCCGGGACCGAAGTTGTTACAGTAATATTCTAAATCTAATGCTAACGTAAGTTAAAATTATGTCTCTATGCGTTACATGAAGTTCTCCATTTAAATGCAAAAGGTTGATGGAATCCTTAATTTAATAACATATTGCAGGAATCCTTCGCTGCGTATTGCTTACATCGACGAGAGAGAGGTGACAGTGAATGGAAAATCTCAAAAATTGTATTACTCTGTTCTCGTCAAAGGAGGTGATAAGTTTGATGAGGTATGGGACTGATTCCTTGTTTGGTGCAGAATTTAAGTGTTGCTGGATTTCTATGATAAAATTTAGAAGATTTATTGGTCACTTCCAGTTAAATTTATCACATTTCAAATTGCAATTAAGGTTTGGAAATTGCAGAGTTGTGTTCTGGAAAAAATCTAGTTAGTGTCTGCAAGATAATCCTATGGAGTACTTTGTTATCTGCAGATGTAAATAAATTGTGCTGTAAAGGACTATTTTTAAGGAACAATTACATTTATGCGATGTTCCCCAACTGCTTAGTTTAGCACCTTCATTCATTTACTGAGAATGAGGAACATGTCCTGCCTTTGCGTTCTCAAGAAAGTTTTTGAGAGTAGTTGATTGTTAATGCTGCTCCAGTATTACAAGCTTATTTTGCCATTTTTGTTCAATCTGAAACATGTTCTCTTATATGTCGTTCTTGCCACATTGCTAGGAAATCTACCGAATCAAGCTTCCAGGTCCTCCAACAGATATCGGTGAAGGAAAACCTGAGAATCAAAATCATGCCATTATCTTTACTCGTGGAGAAGCCTTACAGACTATAGACATGAATCAGGTGGTTAACTTTTTCTTTATCCTTTCATTTGTAAATTACATCACATAGTAATTCACTAAACTTTCCCTTTGTTTTCAGGACAATTACTTCGAAGAAGCTTTTAAAATGAGGAATGTGTTGGAGGAGCTTAAAAAATCTCATCGTAGGAAACAAAACCCTACGATTTTGGGTGTCAGGGAGCATATATTTACTGGAAGGTCAGCCTTACCAATTAATGGTTGTGCTAACTCATGTTAGCATGCAAGAGAATTATGTTGTAGAACAATGCTGATTTTGAAAGTATAAACCCTTATATTTCTTCCCTTTCATTTGACAGTGTTTCATCACTTGCTTGGTTCATGTCCAATCAGGAGACCAGCTTTGTGACTATTGGCCAACGTGTTTTAGCTAGTCCTCTAAGGTAAGCCTAATTTTAGCCAGCAATCAATGTATAGTATTATATACAATTTACAATTTGAATGCTCTTTCCATCTGTTAAAATTTGTATCTGCGTACCTTTCTATTTTTTCCTTTTAATTCTCAAACATGGGATGAAAAAATTTCAAACCTCAGACAGATGATATTTCACTGCTTGAGGAAAATAAAATTCAAAATCACAAATCGCTCCTGGGAATCTCCCAAAAAACGGCCATCTTATGTGTAAATCACCACTTGACAGGTTCTCCCCTTTTCCTCAAAACAGACTTGTTTTGCTCATTGATCAGTACAAGTTATCTGAATCAACTTAACAATGAGCCTTGATCCAGGTTGAAAGTATTAAGAGACCACATGATTTTAAAAATTACTTACATAAAAGAGGACTCTAAAACTCCTTCAACTTTCAAATATAGGAAAAATTGCAAGCTTCAAATTATTTAGACACCCTGTGATGATTATTTGCTTGTCTTTAATGTCTTGAAATCAAAATGTCAAATAATTCGTCTGTCTTGAATTCTTCAATTTGCCTAGACATGAATTCAATTAGTCCAACAGTTCTTTAATGAAGAGAGGTTCGATCCTTTTAGAGCAGAACAACTCAAATTTTACAGGAGCATGTTATTTTTTGTACTTTTGGATGAAAATGGTGTCTTCTCTCTTGCTCGTGTCATAACAAACTATTTGGAGTGCCTCGTTTCCATTAACATGCAACGTTGTATTTTGCAGTTCTATAGCATTTTTGTTGTTTTTGACGTACAATGTTGTATGTTGCTCTAATTAAAATATTCTGTCTCATGCTCAAAAATCTAATTTAATTTTGTTCTATTACCACCAATTTAAGATTCTAACAAATGTTGTCTAACTTCATAGGGTACGATTCCATTACGGCCATCCTGATATATTTGACAGAATATTCCACATAACAAGGGGTGGCATAAGCAAAGCTTCAAAAATAATAAACTTAAGCGAGGATATATTTGCAGGTAATTTTATATGGGTTTGAACACTATTGCCATTAGATATAATTATCGTGTGATGGTTAAGCATTCGGATGTCTTCAGGATACAACACAACCCTACGTGGGGGATATGTAACGCATCATGAATATATCCAAGTAGGGAAAGGGCGTGATGTGGGGATGAATCAGATATCATCTTTTGAGGCAAAGGTTGCAAATGGAAATGGAGAGCAGACACTTAGCCGTGATGTTTATCGACTGGGGCGCCGTTTTGACTTCTATAGGATGCTCTCATTCTACTATACAACAGTTGGTTTCTATTTCAGTAGCATGGTATGTTGATCTTTATTTCACTGTCTTTGTGCCGAACAAAAGTCTAAGTTTCTTGCTTCCTTTTATAGTCTTTCTTGACTACTACTGGTGGCATCTCTTTTTCTTTAAGTTTTCTGAGTTATGGTGGTTTGTTGGTCTCCTTGAGGAGTTCCACATCTGGAGCTTCAAGGTGATTTCATTCCCTTCATTACTTCTGT
>Ga0307510_10004446_pt1 | contig 16486 bp, 4 predicted proteins | sample 12_EM_MG_FD_207224 | JGI IMG/M metagenome (GOLD analysis project Ga0307510, IMG submission 207224) | Populus trichocarpa ectomycorrhiza microbial communities from riparian zone in the Pacific Northwest, United States - 12_EM | ecosystem: Host-associated > Plants > Roots > Unclassified | place...
AGTCATGGTATACAATTACGGGTTTTGAATTATTTTTTTATGCTGGGTTGGGCCGATTATTCATGTACTCTTACAAAATAAATTTTTTATACGAGATAGGGGATTCTCTGAAATCTAAGTTAGTAATTAAATACATAAAAGAAAAATAATATATATAGTAAAAAGAACTAGAATTTAAAAAGAATGTATTTTATTATTGCTATGTGTGTGGTTATGTGTTATTGTGTGGATTTATCTTTTGTTTTTACCTAGTAACCTTAATTAGGTATTTTATACACTTCAAGTTACATAAATTTGTCTTTTGTAGAGCATGGAATCGTAGACATATCATACAGAAATAATAATACAGAATAATTATTTTTACCTCTAACGTAACATGTACAACAAGTTGTTCATGATGTAGACACTGCATTATCAATTTATGAGACACCACCCGGGAATTGTCGCCGTGAATAGCTTGTAAAATGAATAATCAGGTGGGCATAGTGTAGAACAAAGAATACTGGTAGCTAGGTGATTACGGTTGCATGAACATGCTTAAATATTATTTGGCATGCCAATATTTCTTCTCCTTTTCTCTTTCTTTTTATTTGCTTGGTTCGGTTAGGCTCTAGCTACTTGTTGAGCCTAGTTAATTGGGTCCTTTTTTCATTTTTCTCCTTCTCTCTTCCTGCTTGGGCTAAACTAGGAACTCAATTGAGAATTTTTAAAGAATGGAGAATCTCAATGGGAAAAGAAAGGGAAATTGTTTGGCGTGTGTAGGAGGCCACCGTATTATGGTGGTATTATTTGGCTTCATTGAATTAATCTCAGCAAGGCTTGCCTCTTGGTGTGGTGATCTAGCAGTCTGCCTTTCTGACGTACTTGAGCTAGCAAAAAATAAAGGTTATGAGCAATTAGATGGAGTTCAATTAGATGGAGTTTTGCTACAGTTTTACGAGGATCTTCCATTAAAATATCATGCGGATAACATATTCATAGATAGTGAGAGGTCTGGTTGTGCTAGACTAATATATTAATAACATTTAATTCAATTATTGGATTGAGTTCAAAATTTTTTAAATGATTTTTAATGTCTAGTTCCGTAATAAATTTGGCTTGCTGGAACAAGCCAAGTCTTGAAAGACCTCAAAATTTAGGCCGTGAAGATGTTATTTGAGTTAGTTTTGTTGTTTTTTTATTGATTTTATATTATTTTTATAGTTTTAGTTATCTTTCCTTTTTGTTTTAGAATTCTGATTTTTTTCTGCCTTGGAATGGTAGTTTTCTGACATATTTAAAAGTAATGTAAACATCTTATAAAACGAGTACTTATCTTACTTTATATTAGAAATAAAATTATGATTTAGGGTTTTATTGTGATAACTCTATTTTAACCATTATGTTGTCTTTTTGTGCTTTGTGGTATTTTTTTTTTTTTTTTGCTTCCGCAAGCCAGTTCTTTTTCTCTCTCTCTCTCTCTCTCTCTCTCTCTCTCTCTCTCTCTCTTCTTTCTTTCCTTTCTTTATATATAACCGGACATCACCAAGCAATGAGAAAGAAGCAAATTTCAGAAACACCTGTGTATGATAAAGCACTCAAGGCTTAAGCAACTTTGAATAAGTTTGTGATTTTCCTAAATTGCCAATTCAGATCTGAAATTAAATTTCCCTGATCCGTTTGGTGATACAAACTAGCTAGAATTTATTTGGAAATAAGTTTTCAAAACCATCATAACCTGTATCAGAAGTCCAACCAATATCATCATATTAAGGCCTTCAAAAACATGGTTATAAAACACCTATAACCCAGTTTTTTTACTCTCAATACCTGGTTTTTACCATTCTTTTTTCCTGTAGAACTAGTCTAAGAAGATAAGTTACAGATACCCTGAAACCATCGGGTTCCTTAGATTGCGAGTAAACAATGACACGAATGATTATGAAAAAGACATGATCTTGAAGATCTAGTACCATGTATTCTGTTTCTTCCTCTATCGTACGTGTCGATCCCATGATGAACAAGATAACATACGAAGCTGGCTAATATTTGCAGCACCGAAACTTAGTCACATGCATCATGAAATTTCTACAGTGATCATAAACCCTTGTGCTAGAGGTTATCTGATTTTAAAGGCTATGGGATTTCCAACTCACCCTTGGAAGGATAAGGTACTGTCACATTTTGTCTTTTGCCTCCGTATTCAGGCTGCAACTAGAGGATGTACTTTTGCTGCCAAAAGTGATCAATGCCCGATTGCCAACTAGTTATCAATTCAAACCCTTATTCTTAGAGACTAGTGTCCTGCCCTGCGCTCCTTTACAGTTCGGATAAGTTTTTTAAAAGGTTAAAAAAAAATACTCGGGATTTACTAATGTTTTTATCTTGCACAAAAAAAATAAAATTCAAAGTATCTTTGATTTCATTCAATTTGATTGGTTGAAAGAAAATATAAATAATCAGTAAAAATATAGTTTAATTTAAATTAAAAAATCTAAGATAATATTTTTTTAAACACTGAGACACCAACATGTTGAATTGACCCGAGTTGATCTGTCAAATCCACAACTCTAGTAATGAGATCATGATAACCCTGTAGAAAATAAATCGAAACAAATTGTATAATTCCTAATTAACTCAATGTTGAAGGATGAAGTAGAAAAATAATTCAATTAAAAAACAAGACATGAGTCAATCCGAATTAATCTGTCAAACCCGTGATCAGTGTCATGAGACCGGGATAACTTCATAAAAAATCAAAAAAAATTATGAAACTCGATTCTCAAACAACTCAATGTCGAAGTATGAATTTTTTTTTTAAAATCAATTAAAAAATAACACAAAAAAATAACTCGAGTCAACTCAAGTGAACTCCCTAAACCCATGACTCGGGTCATAAGACTTGTATAACCTTATAGAAAGTAAATAAAAATAATAATTAGAGTTTACTCATGTTAATCTACTAAACTCATGATTAATCAGGTCATAAGGCTGAGATAACATAATAGAAGACAAATCAAGCAAATTATGAAACACAATTCTTAATTAATCCAATGTTAAATGATCAAATTAAAAAAATTAATTTTTAAAAATGAATAAAAACAATACCCAAGTCAACCTAAGTTATCTTGCTAAACTAATGGGTCAGGTAATAAGATCGGGATAATCTTATAAAAAATATATTAAAATAAATTATAAAACTTAATTTTTAATTATCAAAATATTAAAAGATAAAATTAAAAAAAATCCAATTAAAAAAAAACATAAGCTAACTAGGTGAACCCGTTAAATCCATGACTTGAGTTACGAGGCTATGATAATCCTAAAAAAATAAATTGAAACAAATTATGAAACTCAATTCATAATAAATAAAAAATTAAAAGATAAAATAAAAATAAAAATAAAAAAATAAAAAAAATTATTGAAATCAATAATATTTTATGAGATAATACACAATAAAAATATCATCATTTTAGTATTTTTGTTAATAGTAATGGACCGCCGGCCATTGAGCTACTTTTTATCACGTTATTATTCATTCAGTATTTGAGTTTAAGAGTATATAAAGAAAAAGAAAATCCAATTTAAGTGTAGTTAAGAAAAAACATTCTCTCTGTTTTTGTTTTTTTTTTAAATGAGGTATATCTTTAAATCAATTTCTATATTAATCGACATGAAAACGAGAATACATGAGAAATTTTCCTTCATGCTCTTATATCTCAACAATAAATTTATTTTTAATATCAACATATTAAAATAATATAAAAAATATAAATTAATTTTAAAAAAATAATAATAATTTAAAAAAAACCAACACCACACGGCAACAATAAATAATCTATATTGGGAGTTACTGGCGAGGGAGAGGGGGGGAAGAAGACAAGATCCAGGTTATTCCGGTGAATGTGACATGTGTTTAAAGACAGACCAGATATTTACGGTGGCATAAGTGTCTATGTTGCGGATGATTGGGATATCTGGAGAAAATATCACGAAAAGGAAACGCCTCGGCCTAAAACCTGAAAAGAGCAGAATACAATGACTTTGTTTTTATAAAAATAAAACATTAGCGTTCTATTTTGTACTAAATAAAACAATAAATACTATATTCTATACTATATTAAGATTTATGAAATCCATAGTTTATCGATTGTTATATATTCAAGTTACATCAATCTCTTATGTTATAAAGTTTTAGCCCATTTACGTGCATAAATTATTTTCCTTGTTTTAGATATTTAAGGAAATTAAGATTTCTATTGCCTTTTTCCAAACAATCTCAACGGACAACGATCATTCTTTTTTTAAAAAAAAATTATTATTATTATAGAAAAAGAAAAGGAACAAGAAATTAACGATGCTAGCAAGCCCAACGTGTGCTCCCCATCCGCCACACAGAGGAATGCAAAAGAAACCAAAAAGGTTCAAATCATTGCTCTCTGCGGCTCTGCCTCTACCTCTCGCTCCCGTGTGCGTGAGATCCAAAAGAAACCCGATCTCTGCCTTGATACACGTGACGATCCTCTAACCATTAAACTTCTTGCCATCTAAGCACTGAAAAATCTAAGATATCCAATGAGATCCTGCCATCTCAGCAGATAAGAAATCTGCCCCGTAAAATCCCACGTAAATTAATCTATTCTCATGGCGAGGTGCAAATTGGAGTTGAGAATAGTTATTTTTTAAAGTAATTTTGAATAGAAATATATTAAAATAATATAAAAGTAAATAAAAAAAAAATTCAAATCTAAAATAAAAACTTTTTAAAATACAAAAATAAACGCATTTATTATCATATCCCTTGTGATCTTCTTTTTAACTTCTTCGTATACCCTTTGAATTTAGTACATAGTAAAATGGGATTCTTGTATGCTAAAATCACTTTTAGGAGGGGGGAAATTGGTTTCTTACCATCAAATTCTTTTTAATTTTTTCTTAAAAAAAAAACAATTAGGTATACCATACAAATATACTTGTACTTTCTTACTTTAAAACCTTCAAAAAAACAATTAAAAAAAAGAAAAAGAAAGTAAGTCATATGAGTTAGTGCGTTGGAAGATCACAACTACCATGATTATTTTTCTCTGATTGTAAGATTAATAAGTAGTAGTTTAGATCTTGGTTGTGAAATAGGGAATAATTAATTTTAAGCCAACAAATAAGGAGAGGGCCAATGATGTAAATAAGCATGACAAAATAATTGGAAAGAGAGAGAGCAGACCAAAAGGAATGGTCCCGCAGCGGGAACTAGCATTGTCTCTACCCCTGTTCTCTTGTAATCTCATCCCTTAACTTCTCAGTCCAGCCCAGAGGGTGGCATTCTGTCTCTCTGTGCTCTTGCCATGTATCAGCAGATCTTTTTCTTTCTATCTGCCTCTACTCGTGACCTTCTTGCTAGCAACTTGGCTCCGGCTGTGCCCACAAATTAAAATCTCTTCCCTTTTCTTGTTTTATTCATTTTTATTCTCTTTATATCCTAAATTTATCAGTTTCTGGACTACAGTTTTTTCTTCACTTATTGGTTAGCTTTCCTTTCTTATGCGATCTTTTCCTTAACCAACTCTCATGTTAGCTACCGATTCTGGGTTTTTCATGGGGTTTTAGGAACCCCTTGTTTTTTAGTCAGAGAATAAGAAAAGCTGAGCTCTTTTACTATTTTCTTCTTTTCTTTTTCTTTTTCCTTCATATGGGTTTTTAAAAATGGGGTTTGATTTTAAAAAGGGATTTCCTTTTGTTTTAGTATGGTTCTAGGTTTCAACCAAAAAAAAAATATGGTTCTAGGTTCTTCCTCTTTTGTATAACATTCTTGGCCTTTTCTTAAGCTACAGAAATAATTGATACTTTTTCTAGTTCGTTGTACTTTTTAGGGTTTTTGTTACTTCACAAGTACATCATCAAAAAGGTGGAATCTTTTAGCTTTTTCTAGCAGTTCACCTAATTCTACACGGGTTCCTCCAAAATTCCAGGTTTTCCCTTGAATTCCCTAGTTACTAGTACTAATCTTTTTTTTAGTCTTTGGAATTCTCAGTTTTACTTTATTTAATGATCTTATATTTGTTGGATTGAAATCCCACTTGGATTCAAGGCTACAGACCTGAAATTCTCAATAAAGTTTCAATCTTTTTTGGTATTTTTCTTGTTATTGTCGCCTTTAAAATGTCTTCTCCATGTATAAGTGGAGGTGGTAGAACCTATGGATTTGATTTAGAAATAGTCAAATCCTCATCTACTTCCTCAACAAGAACATCACACACATCTTCGCCATCTTCAACTATCTCTGAATCTAGCAATTCCCCGTTAGCAATCTCAACAAGAAAATCAAGAACTCCTCGTAAAAGGCCTAATCAAACTTACAATGAAGCAGCTGCTCTTCTTTCCACTGCCTATCCAAACATTTTCTCCACCAAACACCTCACAAAATCTAGCAAATTCACCAAACCCCAGGACAACAGCCTCCTCCTTGACCAATCCTCCGACTTGTTATTGCCTTTTCGCGTCTTCGACAACTCTGGATTCCTAATTCACCAACCAATCCAAGGAAAGCCCAGTTATGGAAACGAGTCGAGATTTGCGAATTTTACAGATAAGTCCTCTTGCCAGAGCAGCGGGGAAGTTGATTTCCACGGGAATTCAGTGGAATTGTGTGATGGACTCGATGAGGATTTCGACGCGGAATCCATTCTTGATGAGGAATTTGAGGAGGGTATTGATAGTATTATGGGGCATTCAAGTATAGGCAATGAAATGGTTGACGAGGTGCCTAATGGCATTAGTTCTAGTTTTGGTGGTCAAATGAATTCTTGGTATGGGAGTTCAATGGGATATAATTTTGGCGGGAAATCACAATATGGTCATGGGATTGCAATGAGAAGAGGTGTTAGAGCTTTGAGGCATGTTGATGAAGGAAATTGGTGGGATTTTCCAATTGTTGATATGTTACAAATCTCTCCAAGACTCACCACCACCGTGGCCGCCACCGCAAATGCCAATAGCAACAATGGTCCAGAATGCAATTCAATTCCAAAGCCAAAGCCAAAACCAAAGTTGAAATTGAAACCCAATTCGAGCAGCGAAAAGAAGAAAAAGAAAGTAGAGAAACCAGCTGTGATGGAAGAGAAGAATGTGGAGTTGAAAGATGAAAATCCAGTCAAGGAGAATTCTATTCCACAATCCAGTCAAGGGTTGATATTGAAATTGAATTACGACCATGTCTTGAGCGAGTGGTCCGACCGTGGCTCGCCCTTTTCCGACGAAAGTATGGGGTGTGCTGAAGGAAATGATGTCTCTGTATGTTTCTCATCTCCTGCCGGGAAATGAATTTCACATGAAAAAAAAAGTTTCAGACTTTAATAGATTAATTGGTTAGGTTATAAATGTGTTTAGTAAAATAGTTGTAGTTTTCGCTACATGCCATTAAGGTGGCGCCAATTTTTAATATATAGTTTTAATTTTAATCTTTTAAGTTGATATTTTACATCCGTTTTGATTTTTTTGAGTATTTTATTTTTTTTGAGATTTTAAGAAAATAAAAAGGCATAAATAATTTTTTTCGGAAAGAGCTACCTACCATTACCAATAATAATCCAGCCAACGGTGCTAATGCTACGACCTTTTGTTAATTAGTGGGACCTTAATTATTCTTCTTCTTTTTTTTCTTTTTTGAGAAGCTTTAAATATGATTATTTTTTTATTTATTATTTTTGAATATTATTGCTCTAATCAACTCCTTTTTTTTTTAATGGTGCTGGCCTTGATTCCGTGTGATAAAGTAGTAGCCTTTTTTTAACGTTTGCTTTGTTTTTATTTTTTGAAACAATCAAACTCAAGTTTGCCGATCAGGCAATTCAATTTGTTGACCAAAGATTTGTTTTTGCTTGCGTGGCATTTAGGTCGAGGCATATTGCGGTGGCATTATTGTATAACTATATATATTAACTATTTTAATTTGTTCAAAATTAATTTTCTCGCAATAATTGCTGTGGGATTATTCAATTTATTCCCATGGGTTTTGAAGGTTCTAATTTGTTTTTATTTATTTATTTTTGCGGCAGGCCAGGCTGGCACAGATTGATTTATTCTCAGAGAATGGAATGAGAGAAGCTAGCGTCCTGCGCTACAAAGAAAAGCGGCGTACACGCCTTTTCTCTAAGAAGATCAGATACCAGGTCAGAAAAGTCAACGCTGATCAACGGCCCAGAATGAAGGTACACTTTTTTTCTTTTCCTTACTCCATGTTATGTACTTTCTTTTTGCTGAGATCACTCTTGGTGATTTCAGTTAATTATACCCTGAAGAGTGGAAAGTGGGAGGTTGATGGTATATCTTCTATATTACTTCTAGCTTGTTTTTTTTTTGTTTTTTTATTTTAAAAATATAAAAAATTATTATTTTAATATATTTTCATATATAAAAATTATTTTAAAAAACAATAAAGAGAACTTCTAAGAATATATGATGATAAATAAGTCTATGATAAATTATTCAAATAGTTTATCATATTTTAGTGTAACTTTTGGGATGCAAAACATATATTTCATATAAAATAAACTTTAAAATGAAGGAAATGATTAAAGAAATTCAAGATCTTAGAATTAAACTATAAGATTTTTCAAAGTTTGGGGGTGCACTTGCCCCTAACCCCTAAAAAATATTTGCTAGTTCTTTTGTTATTCTGCAAGAAATTAGCCCTTTTATTGAATTTACAAAAAATAAAAGGGTAGCTTGAACCTTCTTCTCTACTCTAATTTATGATTCTTGTAACGTTACAGGGAAGATTTGTGAGAAGGCCGAATCCAAGAAGTGATGAACAAGAGAAGAAGAAGAAGCTGTGAACATCATCATCATCATCATCACTACTTTGATGATGGTATCTTTTGTTTTGCATTATTTACTTGCTTTCTTTTCATCTAATTCTACGCTAAAACCCGAGGAGATGGAGGCTGGTTAGGGAGAGGAGGATATAGAAGTATTCGCCGACGAGTTTTTTTCGCCTAGGCTCTATATTTTCTAGTTTTTGGAAAGATGCTGCTTGAGTTTTTTTTTTTTTTTGGTTCAAGAAAGTTATCGATAGCATCATTTACCAGCTAAGAGGCTCTTGATGGTTCAATATTAATACAAAGTACAAATTAACTCTCTTTTCTTTTTCAATTCTTTTAGTTATGATTAAGAACTTAGAAATGTTTAGGAACGCGGTGTAAACTGTGTTCTTAAAAAATTTAAAAATTTTATTTTTTGTTAAAATTTAATATGGTTTGTACGTTTTGGATCGTTTTGATGTGCTGATGTCAAAAATGATTTTTAAAAAATAAAAAAACATCATTAGCATGTATTTCGGCACAAAAGTTATTTGAAAAGCAACCGCTACTACACTGCCAAACATCCTCTTAATACAAACTAAGCAAGAGAGAGAGAGAGAGGAACCAATTTTCTGTTCTTGAACGTGAGTTTGTGCTAAGATAAATGTGGTTAAAGTTTTATGTGTAGTAAAATATATGTATAAAATGTTTGGTAGTTATTTGTGTTTGGGAGTGTGGTTGTTTTTTAAAATATTTTTTATTTGGAAATGTATTAAAATAATATATATTTTTATTTTTTAAAAAATTATTTTTGATATCAGCGCATCAAAATGATCTAAAAACACTAAAAATATTAATTTGAAGCAAAGAAAAAAATAAAAAAATTTAAAATTTTTTCAAAAGTATTTTTGAAACGCAAAAACAAACAGGATTCTAAGAATTTTTACAAAACTCAGTTAAAAAAACATATAAAAACTTCTGCATAAAAACTACGTTTCAAACTCAATTTTTTAGTGGATCTCGCAGCATAAAATACGATTTGATTTGTTACCAAACACCTTGCTACGTTTGTTTCACCGCAAACACAAAAACTTGCGGAAAACAAATGTAGTCTAAGTTTGTTTGTTTTGTGTTTTAAAAGTATTTTTAAAAAATTTATTATTTTTTTATTTTTTATATTCTTCAAAACAATTTTTATAGTTTTTTTAAATTATTTTGATATATTAATATCAAAAATATTTTTTTAAAAATAAAAAAAATATTATTTTAATATATTTTTAAATAAAAAACATTTTAAAATTATTGTAATTCCACTTTCATAAAAGTTCTTGTTATAAAAAAAAATAAGATCAAAATATATAGAGCACAAGGCATTGCCGTTCGAAATAACCAAAATCATGTGCAAAATCACATGAATATCATGAGAAAAAACGCAATCTACTCCCATTAATGCTCTTATCGGCACCTAATTTCGTCTCAGTTGGCTCATCAATTTGAGTTCGTAATCGAAGTTCATGTGTATGCACCAAGATTATTCAATATGCTGGCTTTACTCTTCCATTATGAGAACAAGGAAGTCATGATTTTTTTGTGTCATGTTTGAGTGTGTGGTTGTAATTGTTTTTTAAAGTATTTTTATATTAAAATATATTAAAATAATATTATTTTTATTTTTTAAAAATTATTTTGGAAATCAACTCATCAAAACAATTCAAAACATAAAAAAATTTAAACTTTTTAAAAACACAAATATAACTACGTTTCCAAACACTTATCTAATTTTTTTTTTTAAAAAGTTGGAGCCAAGGAGCTGATGACTTGTCAAATTATCTACCATCATTAGTTATTTCAAGATGATTATTTTCATTATAAACTCGTAGAGTGACATCTTCGTCACCCGTTTTAAGAATTTATTGATTTAATGATAAATAAATCCATAGATTTTTTCATGGAAAATAACAGTTGTCAAAATTCCTTATAAATACTAACGTGAATAGTTTAATAAGGCATTATTTATCCTCCGTGAGAAATAATTTAATAAAATATAAATACTTTTTAAAGGGAATATATTTGTCCTTTCTTAATTTCTTAGGTTTTCAATAAAGAGCAGACCTAAAAAAAACACCTCACAATTATATCATGGGTAGTCTTATTCAGTGTTTTAAAACTTGCACCTACCAGTGGGTCAACCCAAGAACTAGTAGACCCGGGTTCTAGACCGTTTCGGGTTCATTAGAATAGCTCCTAGGAAATTCGCATGGTCAAACCTAGGTGACCAGCGGTTGACCCAAGGATGAACCTTTTTTTTATTAACGACGTCGTTTTGAACAGGGGTAAAAATCATCGGTTCCCAAGACAGGCAACCACGAGGTTGTATTGAAATGTTCAGACTACAAACTACGCTCGGAAAGTCGGGGATAAGTAAGAAGAGAAGAATTTGAAAGAAAAAAAGAGAAATCCCGTAGAAATCGAATCCCTAATTCCACCAATGCCTTCTTCATTTCACCCAATTTGCTTCTTCTTCTTGAACGAACCTTCAATTCAAGCTTGAAATATATAGTTTTTACGCTTGGACCTCGTTTGTGGTGGCTAAGGGTGGTGGCGGAGGCCGAAATCAACAAGAACATGCACTGAGAGGAGAGAGAAACTGTCGTGAGCATTGGTGTCAAAATCGGGAGTTAACTCGTAAAATCACGGCACCACCCTCCTCCCTCTATCTCGCGCAGCGCAGCCAGCAACCACCCCTCTCGCTTAGGTCAGTCCCAAAATTTACTTTCAAAATTGAATTGCAAACATTAGTTAGCACATTGTCCTTTCTATCACATGATTATTTGCCAAATGGGCCAATTGCCTGATTAGTCATGCTTTGCTTTTCAAAAAGAAGTGCTGCACATGGAAGTTTTTTTTTCTGCTTGTAGAATATAATTGACTTGGGCAGGTTTAAAATATCCATTTTTTTTGCGGAGCAAGTGAGAGAGAGGTAAAAGGAGGTGGTCCTTCTTGGATGAAAGGTTTACCTTTTGAATGCTACGTATGTGTTTAAAACTGGGTTTTGGTTGGTTTATTTATTGATCTTTTATACCAAATTAGGAGACCTTGTAATTATGATGGTAATGGTTTGTCTTTATTTTTGTTTGAGTTGATTTCTTTTCACTGTTTAGCTTATTGAAATTCAATTTTGAAACGTGTTTGCAGGAGTATGTTATTGAAACTTGCTCTGGTTGTCTCTCTGTTTCTGTATACGCAGACCTAGACAAACCAGCTCTTGACCTATAGCTCTGAGAGGGTGTTTGAGAGTGGGGTGGAGTATAAATGTTTTTTACTTGAAAATATATTAAAATAGTGTTTTTATTTTTTAATTTTTAAAATTCATTTTTATATTAGTATATCAAAGCAATTTTTTTAAAAACATTTGACGAAAACCAGGTTTAACCTCAATGTCAAATACCGCATAAATCATAAGTAAACTGCAATTTTATATTTCATTTCATTTGTTTTCTTCTTCTTAGGCATATACAAGAAAGAAAAGAATGATTTTTTATGCAAGAACGCTTCACACAGCCTGATTGTTGTTCTTGTCACGGACATAAACTGTTGTGTGTGAATTTGTGATCAGACTATTGGAAATAGATTAATGGAATTTTCATTGCTTGAAAATCTTCTTTTTATCGCAGTGAGCCTAATTTTTATTGCTTGTTTCTAGAACCACTCCAATTCCAAGTCTTATTTGCCTCTGTAACCAATACATGTTTATGGATAAGTACAATGCATGTCATAACATGTTGTGGAGCCCATTTCTTAATTTTGCCGAGTCCAGTGTGAAGCATCAATTTGACAGTGCTATCTTTCCAAGTGTTTATCCTTTAGAAGCTTTTACAGGAACCAGAAGAGTTTGCTTTGGACTTTTTTTCCCCCATAAACTGTTGATGTTCATTGTGGTAGATCTGTTGTGTGTGAACTTGTAATCAGACTATTGGAATGCCCATGCATAAACATATTGTCCTTGCATAACCATTCATGATAATCTGTTTTCGTTTGCATTATACATAGATGGTTATTTCCATTTTCTTTTAGGCACCTTTTCTTCCTTCATAATTGTTTAGGTTACAAGGGTTATATGTTGCTCTCAATCCATCAGGATTATCTTTATTCTCTTTAAGATTAGTAAAATGGGGTTTGATTTTATTAAGGGATTTTTTTTATATGGTTCTAGGTTCCTCCTCTTTTGTAAAATATTCTTTTTACTCTTGGCCTTTTCTCCTTTTCCTCTACAGAAATAAGTGATACTTTTCTCGCTTGTTGTACTTTTTAGGGTTTTAGGGTTTTTGTTACTTCACAATTACATCACCAAAAAGGTGGAATCTTTTAGCTTTTCTAGCAGTTCACCTAATTCTACACGGTTTCCTCCAAATTCCAGGATTTTCTTTGAATTCCCTAGTTACTAGTGCTGATTTTTTTTAATTTTTGTCTTTGGAATTCTCAATTTTTACTTTGTTTAATTATCTTATATTTTTTGGATTGAAATTCCCACTTGAATTCAAGGTTATAGACCAGAAATTCTCACTAAAGTTTCAATCTTTTTTGGTATTTTTCTTGTTATTCTCAATTTTGCTTTATTTAATTATCATATATTTTTCTTGTTATTAAATTCAAGGTTATAGACCATTCTAAATCCTCATAAAGAAACACCTCACTGAGATGCTAACAACAACCACTTGCACTAGCCAAACTGGAAGCTTCAAAGCTTGTAATTTTGTTTAGGCATTTTAACAAACAAGTTAAACACATCACTGAAAAACCAACAGACTTGAGTTCTTATTGATTCTTTTGGTGATTTCTCTATCTGAGTATTTCATAGATGGATTCTCATGTGGAAGAAGGGTGTTCTTCTGAGACTTTGGCATTCATGGAGCTTGCTATAGAACAGGTAATCCATGCAAACCTTTGTGTTAACTGAGATGATTATATTAGGCAAAAGGGTAACCAGGGAATGCTTCTTTATTGCTTTCAATTTAGATTTTTGTTTACATTTCTGGGTTTAATTTATTTCTTCTTTTTGGTGCAACAGGCGGAAGATGCTCTGAACAGCCTTGAAGTGCCAGTCGGGTAAGCTTTATCCTATGATTATTTTTCTAGTAATAATGTTAATCTTTCAAAATACTTTCTTGAGTAATCTCTATCATTGGATTTGTGGAGCCAGATCACTCGTTCAAGGAGTTAAAATTTTATTTTATGAGCTTTTGCATCTTTGCTAGTGAATGCAGTGATACCTTGTATAATAAGTTCTTATGACATAGTATAAAATGTGGCTACCATACTTGCCTTTTGCTTTTGTATATTTATTTTCAATGACCTAGACATGAACTCAACCTTATAAGTGACTAAAATGTAGGATAAGAAAAAGTTCAGGTTATTGTATTCGTGTTTTTTATATTTTATCTGAACGTTGACAGAGTTTTAAGCTTTAACAATCGTAATGCGATTCACCAACTGAAGATTTGCCACTGAGCAACTCTGAAACCTTAGCCTTTTAGGTTGGCCATTTTAATTATTGAGCTATCCCGAATGCTATTTTCGGTCAGTAACCTTATACAGCATTGTTTTCACTGCTTGATGTTCCTTTCAATGTGGTGTCCAATTTAACTGTTGGGATTCTATGGCTAAAAGCGTTTTCTTCTAATCAGTTGGGAATGTTTCATAGTCAGGTCTTGTTCTATGAAAAACATTATGATGTCCTTTGTGACATTGGATGGAGTTGAGTAATGATTAAGTTTGACAAAATTATGAAGTGAGGCCGTGTTGGGCTGGGCCCATGCCTGACTTTGTATACAGAGTTAGCACCCTGAGTTCATCTCTACCCATCTTCAAATTTGAGCTCAATTATGTGAGCACAAAGCATGCCAGGAATCTGCTGGATTGTTTGTCTTCTCTCGTAAATCTCTTGGTGACATAATTGTTAGGCCAAGGTTCCCTCGATTAATGTCAAGTTTGGCACTTGGTAGTCTGTCACCTTATTCCCCAGCTTGACCTTGTTTCAGATCCCACAATCCCAATCTCAGCACATTGATCATATGGATAACTGGATCATAAAAATCGGAAACCCAAAACCTAAGATGGTAAGTGGGAAAAACTCAAAAATAAGGAAGTGCAAGCATCATGTAAGGAAAATTTACAAAATATCTAGGCAGAATTTGCTTGAAAATATTCAATAAATCCATGACTATTAACTAAATTGAGTAATAGGCTTATATTATTTTTCTTGCATTTATATCAAATGACCTATGTGAATGCCTCCAAGCAATTAAGCATGCTGCAATCCCAAATGTTGATCCAACTAAGCTGACCTTGTTGTACCATCTACTGGTTAAAGTATCACGCTTTATATTTCTACCAACTGGTCTGTAATGATGCAACCAAGTTACAATTTTGTTTTTCCATTTAGAGTCAGTGGGGTTATTGAATGAAACCTTATGTAAAATTGTTATGTTCGACCAGTTGTGTTATTGTTGAAGATGGGAAGGTCATTGCATCTGGGAGAAATCGAACAACGGAGACAAGAAATGTAAGTTTACCAATTGATCAACTTTTTGCTTGGTTTAACTCATACATTGTCCTTTAGTTGTATTATTTAATAGTTTAGTTGCTTGAACATTTTTAACTGTCCTTTCTTTCTATTCAAGTGCAAATGTGCAACTCAGTCTATTTGGTCTTAGGAATGCTTCTGATCCCAAATTTAATTGAAATTTGAGCTAAACTTTGAGATATCCATGTTGCATAGTTAAGCCAAAGCTCAAGCCCCTGAAGCGCCAGGCGCACGCCTGAATAAAACAAGGCACTATGCTATAAATTCAAAAAAAATATATGTATAATATTATACTATATAAATCACAAATATATATATATATGTTAAAAATTAAGATAAGAAAATCGAAGTGAAACTCAAAATGTTTTAACATAGTCATAAAAAGTTATACTATTCACCCTTAAAAACAAAATTAAAAAAATTAAAAGAGCAAGTACATTAAAATAGTTAAACTTAAAATGCTAAAGTTTGGAATAAACTAAGTTGAATAAATAAAAAAAAAGAGAATAAACTGAAGTTTCAGACACAATAAACATGGCAAGAAAAAAAATCAATTGTGAAGTTTGATGAGTGATGAACTTGAGATTTGAAAAAAATGTTCTTTTATTAAAAAAAAAAGAAGTAAAAATTTCGGCAGCATAACACGTGGATATTTAAAGAAAGAGAAGAAGACAGGTAAAGAAGAAATAAGATGGAGAGAGAGACTACATAAGTGAAAAAAGAAAAAGAAGAGATAAAATAAATGAAGAAACAAACAAAAAATGTAACTGATTCTTTGGAAAAGTGTGGCTGCCAAATGTGCCTCAACTCTATTTTGATGATCTTTTTTTGTCTTTTTAAATCCTATTCTTTACTTTTACAATGGCATCCTTAAATTATTTTTGGTGGTGAATAGAAAGAATATGGACAAATAGGTCAAAACACATATCAATTAAAAAAAGGGGAAATAGAACATATATTTTGACCAGGCACTCGCTTCAGCGCCTGGTGCTTGCACTCCAGGTGAGCGCCTAGTTAAATTGCCTCGCCTGGAAAAATAAAAGGCACGGGGTCTCGCCTCTCCTAGAGTACCTAGGTGAGCGCCTCAGCGCCTCTTGACAACACTGGCTCAAGCAAACCAAATATCAGG
>Ga0307510_10004447_pt1 | contig 16483 bp, 16 predicted proteins | sample 12_EM_MG_FD_207224 | JGI IMG/M metagenome (GOLD analysis project Ga0307510, IMG submission 207224) | Populus trichocarpa ectomycorrhiza microbial communities from riparian zone in the Pacific Northwest, United States - 12_EM | ecosystem: Host-associated > Plants > Roots > Unclassified | place...
CCGGGGTCCCAGCACGTCGAGGTTGTCGCGCACGAAGTCCTTGGCCTCGTCCAGCCAGGTCTGTCCGTGCACCGCGCTGCCCAGGACGAACGCCCGGTACGCGTCGGCATCGTCGACCGTCTCCATGGCCCGCGCCTCGGCGTGCAGCCCGGCCTTGCTCAACCCGGCGGCCAGCCGCTCGGCGATTTCACGTGTCGAGCCGTGAGAGGTCGCGTACCCCACCAGAACATCCATGACATCGCCTCGACCTTCCTCGATCTCTTCGCGCGGGCCTCGGCGACGCCCGCCCGGCGATCACCGTCTGCTCACACTCGGGGGACGGAGTTCCCTGGCGCCTGCCGGCTGTTGCGCGGCTCCTCTTCTGGCCGTGAAGGGCGCCCCGACGGTGATGGGCTGAGACGAGGGCCGCCGCGGGGCGGGAACGGTGACCACGGGGAGCGTCGCCTGTCGCAGGCAAGCGCGGGCGACTGGACCCGTCGCGGGTTGGTCGTAGTGGTCGTGGGGCGTGCGCCCGAGCGCCAGAAGCAGGGCGCCGCGCGCCCGCTGCAGCAGGACCCTCGCGGGCGGCCCCTCCATGACGACCGCGTGCACGGCACTCTCCACCTGCGCCCCGAAGACGTCGCGGAGCGTCGAGGCGAGCAGATGTGCGGCCTTCTCCTGCTGCTCGGCGGCGGTGGGACGCGCCGAGGCGGGCGCGTAGGGGGCGAACCGCGGGCGGGCCGGCTCCCAGGCGTGCACGGCGACCACATCCGTGTGCAGGGCGTGAGCCTGCCGGGTCGCCCAGCGCAGTGCCTCCCTCGACGCCTCCGACCCGTCGATACCCACCACGATGCCCTTGCCGACGGCGAGTTCGGTCATGGCAGCCTCCATGGATGGCCTCCTGCTCCCACAGTTGCCCGGACCGGGCGTGCGCGGTGTGGGCCGAGCGGCTCCGAGCGGGTGCCGAACGGGCCGCTTCTGCGGCGGTCGAGAGGGGACCTACGGTCCTTTGCCCCGGGGCGACGTGCGACTTGGCCAGTCGCTCCCTCGGCAGGGGCTGGTCGAGAACGGGGGTCAGCCCGGTCGGACGGTGCGCGGCAGCCTCCGGCGTTCGTGACTGCCGGCGCTGTTGCTCACAGCCTGCGCAGCCAGTCGTAGTCCGGGCCGTGCAGGGCCTGGGCGGTGGGCTGCAGACGGGTGTCGTCGATCCGGTACGACAGGTGGTCGACGACGTCGACGACGCCATCCATCCGGCGGGTCATGTCCAGGGCGACGGGAACGTCGCTGCGCCGCTCCATCTGGCCGGTGAGGGTAACCACACCGTCCCTGACGGTGGCCCCGATGATCTGCGGAGCCAGCCACAGGGTGTTGACGAAGACCTCCCGTTCCACATTCCGACGGATCTCCTCGTCCGTCCGCAGGAAGACCTGGAGCAGGTCCCGGCGCGTGACGATGCCTACCAGCCGGTCCTCCTCGTCCACCACGGGCAGCCGCTCGATGCGGTGCTCGGCCATGAGACGGGCTGCCGTACTGGCCGGGGCGTCGGCGTGCACGGTGACGGCGGGTGCCGACATCACCCCGCCGGCCGTCGGTGCCAGGCTCTTGGCTGCGGTCCGCCGGACGCGGCGGCTGAGCCGGTGCAGCCGGAGCGTCCAGGTGCCCAGGGCGCTGTCCGGCTCGGGTCGCCGGGCCTGATGCAGCATGAGGTCGGTCTCGGAGATCACGCCGAGGACGTTGTCGTCCCGGTCGACGACCGGGAGCCCGCTGACGCGGTGTTCGTCCAGTGTGCGCAACACTTCTTTGAAGGGTGTGCCGTACTCGGCGGTGACCACGTCGTCCACCATGAGAGCGCCGACCTTCGTGGCCTGCATGACTGATCCTCCTGAACGGTCGGGACCCGGTCAGCGCGGTCGGCGCTGATACGGGTCGTGGGGTTGGCGCGGTTCCAGCCGGACGCGGACGTCGAGTGCGGAGACGCCGTGGGATCCGGACAGCACCGGGTTGAGGTCGGCCTCGGCCGGTTGCGGCAGGTCCGAGGCCGTGCGGGACAGCCGGTGCAGCAGCTGTTCCGGCGACATCCCCTCGTACGTCCCCAGCACTTCGGCACGGTCACGGGGACCCGCCCGCCGTATCCGGACGGTCGTGCCGTCCGCCAACTGGGCGTGTACGGGGGCTTGTTGGATGTCGCTCATCGCACGTCTCCCCTCGGGGCTTCGAGTCCAGCGTCCCGCGCGGGTACCCAGAACCCCAGGGGTCGAGCGGCCCGACCACCTGCCCGTCCGGCCCGCGACGGCGCTGTGCGCGGCCTGCTCACGCGGTCCCGTGCGGTCGGCGTCAGCGGTTCACGGTCAGTGGCACGGTGTCCACGGTGACCGGCTTGCCGTCCTTGGGCGACAGGTAGTACGCGGTCAGCAGGCCCGGTCCGCCGCGGACGGCCTTGTAGGGGAAGGTGACGTCGAAGGTGCCGCGGGTGCCGGTGCCGGAGGTCGCCTTGACACGCACATCGGCGGCCGTGTGTCCGGTGGTGTCGGTGACCTTCAGACGGAACACGGCCTCGAACGTGTCGGCGCTGCCCCAGACCCGCAGGGGTGTGCGTGTCGTGTCGCCGAGCAGGGGGGATTCCACCAGGACGGCCGGGGCCACGTCCTCGAAGTCGGCTCGCCCCACAGGGCCGTTGAGGACGATGCCTTCTCCGCCGAAGTACTTCACCGGCTTGCCGTCCAGTTCGAACCGGACCGAGTGGACGGAGGGGAAGCGGGTCACGGTGAACACGACCTGGGCGAGGCGGGCCCGCATGGACAGACTGCCGCCGCCGTCGTCGTACCGGCCGGAGAGATCCACGGTCGCCACGTGGTCGCGGACCACGACGGAGTGCAGCGTGGTGCCGGACGGGATGGCAGTGGTGCGGCTGTGCGCGCTTTCGTAGCGGCTGGGGCCGGCCAGCAGGGCGCGGACGGCCCCGGTTGCGGTGGCCGGAGCGGTCACGGTGCGCGGGGCGGGCGAGACCTGCTCGCCGTGCAGGAAGTAGACCGCTGTACGGATCTGCTTGGCCGCGGTGCCGGTGCCGCCACTCGTCGAAGGCGCGGGGGTCGTGCCCGGGGCCGTGGATGCCGACGGCGCGGAGGGGGCGGGCGTTCCGGTGGTACCGCCCGAGGTGGCCGTGCCGGCCGGGGGCTGCGAGGGTTGGTCGATCCCGCCCGGAGTGCCCGAGCCGCCGCTCGTGCCGCAGGCGGTGACCGCGAGCAAGGGGAGCGTCAACACCGCGGTGAGTGCTGTGCGGTGGCGTCGGCAGGCGCGGGCGCTTACGGCATCACTGTTCATGGCAGCCTCCTGGGACACTTCCATCCAAGTCCCGTCGAATGCCGCTTTCCAGGGCCGATCGGCACCGGGCACGAGGCCGATCAGCTTGATTCCACGGGCCGTTCGGCCCTGCGGCAGCTGCGGCGTGGGTGACGGGGCGCCACGACCCCGAGCCGGTGGTCAGCCGACGGCGTGGGCCGGCGCCGCTGACTGATGAGCGCCGTCGCGAAGTGGGCGAGGATGGCGAAGTCGCGCGGGATCGCGGGCGGGTCGCCGTTCCGCCTTGCCGATGTGGCCCGGCCCGTCGTCCGGCCCCGGCCTGTACGACGGTTCACGGAGCGAGTGAGAAGCAGGTCTCCTCTTCCCCGGGGAAGCGCAGGCGCAGCACGGTGTGCAGCCTGCGCGGGCAGGCACGGAGGCCGTCGAACTGTTCCGGCGCCAGGTCCTTGTCGGAGGCGGTGTGCGTGAGGAGGGTGGCGATGCGCCGGGCGTATCAGTCGTGCGGGACGACGGCGACCGGACACGGCGCGTGGTGCAGCGCCGCGTGCGCGACCGGCCCGAGGCTCCAGGTCAGATGCGACAGATGCCGCCGACGGCCCACGACCACGAGTCCACTGTGCGCCGCGGCGGACAACAGCACCGCCGCGGCCGGACCGGTCGAGACCTGTTCGACGACGGGGACGTCGGGGAACTTCTCCCGCCAGGGCGCCAGCGTGGCCACGAGCCGTATGCGCTCCTCCGCCTGGTAGCGGCTGTCGGCGCGCCCGGCGGCCATCGTGTGCGGATAGGGCACCAGGCTGGACAGCGGGAGGGCCCGTACGGCACGCACGCGCATCCCGCGCGCCGCGGCGGAGGTGAACGCGAATTCCAGTTGGGAGTCGGAGGCCGGTCCCGGCTCCTTCACGCCGACCACGATCTCGCCGTGGTCCGCCGCCGCGGGATGCTCCCAGCCGCTCTCTACGGCGGGGTCACCGGCCCGGACGGCGACGGCCGGACACCGCGCGCGCCCCAGGACGTGCATGCTGACGGAACCGAGCAGGAAACCCGCCGTCGATCCGTGCCCGCGGGAGCCGAGCACCAGCAGGGCCGCGGTCCCGCTGAGGTCCAGCAACGCCTCCGCGGCCGGGGACGAGGCCAGCTCCGTGGTCAGGGTCAGACCGGGGTAGCGGTGGCGGAGTTCGGTCTCTGCCCGTTGGAGTACCCGTCCCCCGTACTGCTGCTTGCCCAGGACCTCTTGGGCGACGGGCACATCGAGCGGCTGGGTGGTCCAGGAGTGGAAGAGAAGGAGGGGCAGTCGCCTGTCCACAGCTTCGCGGGCGGCCCACCATGCGGCCGTCATGCCTGCTGGGGAGCCGTCGAGTCCGACGACAACAGGACCGGTCATGGCGCATCTCCGGTGCCGGCGCGGCACGCAGGGACGCCGCGCCGCGCGCATTCCCCCACTTCGGTCACTTCCAGGGTCGTCGCCGGACGGCCGCCCGGGCGAGGGCCGGAAGGTTCGCTCCCAGGGGCCGTCCGGCCCTGTAGCGGGTCGCCGGCCGGGAGGGCCGGCCCCTTGAAAAGCGCGGCGAGGGCTGTCCTGCCGATGCCGCGGCACTCGGGTCCGGCGGCACTGGGCGGGCTCAGTCCTTCGAGGTCGCCTCGGTCACCGGCGCGCGTTTCCCGAGCCGGACGGTCGCGTGATCGGAGTCCGTGTCCTGAGGGCTTGGTACGTCTGCCGGGATGGTCTGTTCGGCGATGCCTGCCTCCGTCCGGACCGGACCCGTTTACTCGGAAAGCCGCTGGCCGGTTCCGGCGGAGAAGCAGTGCACCGCATCGCCGCGCACCGTGACACGGCGGGCGGCGTGCTGCTGGAGGACCGGGCTGGACCAGGTGACATGGACGTCCTCGGCGCTCTGGCGCAAACCTCGGACACTGCACGAACCGGGTGAGATCCTGTCGGCCATGGCGGTCGCGCTGGGTGGTGACTGCCCGGCGGACGAGGGCTGCTGTGGGCTGAGCCGTGCGTGGTCCGATCGGTGGCCTTCACTCCGACGGCTTTCTGTTTCGTCGATTGCCTCGCCACTCGTTGGCGCCTCACCGATGCGGGATCACCGCGACGGTGCCACGGCTTGGCGGAGCACGGCCTGTGCGACGGGACCGATACGGGCGCCGAGCGGGATACGGCGGATACGCCGGCCGACGACGATCAGTGACGCGTCGCGTCGAGGTCGCGTACGTCCAGGGCCGCGACCGGAGCGGCGCCACTCTCGTTCCCCGTGGGCAGGGCTCGCCCCGGTTCCCGCAAGGACCTGGCGCTGCCTCGAGTACGGCCGGGTCGGCATCGGCCCTGGGTTTCCCGCCTGCCGTGTCATCGGCGGCGAGGCTGACGCGGGCCCGCAGGCCGCACGTCCTGACGCCTCGCCCGGTGTCCCGACAGGCACCTGCGCGCGCCATGCCGTTCGGCCCGATACGTAGGGACCGTCCGGCCCCAGCGCACGCCCTCGACGTAACGGGATATTGATTGCGTAACTCAACGACCAGCTCGGCGGATCTCGTGCGTCGCCCCTGAAGGGACAAACATCGTGGCTATCCGAAGGCACCTGTCTCACCGCGGGGAATTCCACCTCCCGTGGCATGGCAACGGGGGTACGGCTACCTCATCCGGCGAGAGCACGACCGGGAAGACCCACTCCGACGGCCCGGCCGGCGGGACCGGCAGCACATCGGCGGGCCGCACTCCAGGCGCGTCCGCAGTCGTAGGCGAAGGCGACCCGATCCATGCTCGGCGCTGGTGGATCCTCGTGGTGCTCGGCGTCGCCCAGTTGATGGTGATCCTCGACTCCACGATCGTGAACATCGCCCTGCCCTCAGCCCAGCACGACCTCGGCTTCTCCGACGACCAGCGACAGTGGGTCGTCACCGCCTACGCCCTCGCGTTCGGCAGTCTGCTGCTGCTCGGCGGCCGGATCGCCGACCTGTTCGGTCGCAAGCTGACGCTGGTCGTCGGGCTGGCCGGTTTCGCCGTCGCCTCCGCGCTCGGTGGTGCCGCCACCGGCTTCGGGATGCTGGTCACGGCCCGTGCCTCCCAGGGGCTGTGCGCCGCGCTGCTCGCCCCCGCCGTCCTCTCCCTGCTCACCACCACCTTCACCGTGGCCGCGGAACGCGACCGGGCGTTCGGCATCTACGGCGCCATCGCCGGCGCCGGCGGCGCGTTCGGCCTGCTGCTCGGCGGAGTGCTCACCGAGTACCTCGACTGGCGCTGGTGTCTGTACGTCAACCTCGCCTTCGCCGCCGTCGCCCTCGCCGGCACCGCGGCCCTGCTGCCCCACACCCCCGTCGAAGAGCGACCCCACCTCGACCTGTGGAGCACCGTCACCGCCAGTGCCGGTCTCTTCGCCCTCGTCTACGGCTTCGCCAACGCGCAGACCCACTCCTGGAGCGCCACGAGCACCTGGGCCTTCCTGCTGGCGGGCGTCGCACTCCTGACCGTGTTCGCGATCCGGCAGACCAGCACCGCCCACCCCCTGCTGCCCCTGCGGATCCTCCTCGACCGCAACCGCGGTGGCGCCTATCTGGCCATGTTCGTCATGGGCGTCGGGATGTTCGGGATCTTCCTGTTCCTCACCTACTACCTGCAGCAGAACCTCGGTTTCTCCCCCGTCCGAACCGGCCTGGCCTTCCTGCCCCTGGTCGGCGCGACAGCCGTCGCCGCCACCTTCGCCACCAGCGTCCTGCTCTCCCGCACCGGCCCCCGCGTCCTCATCGGCGCCGGCATGCTCACGGCCGCCGGCGGCATGCTCTGGCTGACAGGGATCACCCTCCACAGCTCCTATGCGGCCGACATCCTGGCCGCCCTCGTCGTCACCGGCATCGGCCTCGGCACGGCCATGGCACCGTCGGTGAACACCGCCACCCGAGGTGTCGCCTCCCACGACGCGGGCGTCGCCTCAGCCACCGTCAACGTCGCCCAGCAGATCGGGGGATCCCTCGGCATCGCCCTGCTCAGCACCGTCGCCGCCGATGCCGCCGGCAGCTACACCAAGGGCAGGACCCCCAACCCCGACACCCTCGCCAACGCCGCGATCCACAGCTACACCACCGCCTTCGCCTGGGCCGGGGCCATCTTCGCCCTCGGCGCCGTCCTCTGCGGCCTGCTCGTCCGCCCCGGAGCACCGGATACCCGCGACGACTCCACCAACTGATCGTTTCAGAATGAGCTCAGTCCGCCTCGGCTCGTCGTGCGCTTCCCGAGCTGGGCGTAGCGCCTCCATGGAGGGTCGTGTGGCACCGTTCCGTCATGAATGAGGACGCCCGGAAATATGCTCCTTGCTGCCTGGCCGTCCGGGAAGGTGACCTTCCGACCGGCGACCTTGCTGCTGGGCGGACCTTTGAGGAGATAGCCCTTGCGGTGCCCCTCGTCGCCACACTCGACGGCGAACTGGCCGGCATCGAAGTGGCCGCGCCGGGGCAGATGTAGTGGATCCGGTCGCCGTAGGCGAACAGCGGGCGGCCGAGGTCGTCGCGCGCCGGCAGTTCCTTGAACATCAGGTGGTGCGCCACGGAGCCGGTGAGGGTGTCGATGTTCATCCGGCAACCCGGCCGGTTGAGCACGGGAACACCCTCGATCACGTCCTCCACCCCGACGGCGCCGGTCGGATTGGGGGCGGCTGCGGGCAGGCCACCGTAGGCCGAGCAGGTGCCCACGTTGGCCGCGGCGTTCTGTGCCGACGCCTTCAGGATCTGCTCGGCCGTCCGCCCGCCGATGGTGCAGTAGACGCCGCCCGCGCCGCGCGGCCCCGACCCCTCGACGACCAGGATGTGGCCGCCCTGTTCGACGGCGGCCTCCCGGGCCTCCTCGGCCTGGCTGCCGGCGGCGGCCATGAGCGTCTCGTGGTAGTCGACCGACAGGACATCGAAGGTGATCTCGGCGAGCGACGGATCCCGGGCGCGGAGGAACGACTCGGTGTCCCCGGCACAGTCCTGGAACTCCAGCCACACCAGCGCGGGCCGGTCGTCCGCAGTCAGGGCCTCGGCGACCCTGGGCGCGAACGAGGGCGGCAGGGCGAGGATGCCGGTCAGTACCGAGCAGCACTGCAAGAAGGCCCGGTGCTCGATCCCGGCCGCTTGAAGCCGGTCGGCCAGTGCGCGCCTTGGCCGTGACGTCCCGTCAGCGGCGGGTTCGGTATCGGTGGTTCTGACGGGTGACATGTGTCCCTCCCTCGCACACGTGCCGTTCCGGAACGACGCGGGCAGACCGTAAGGGAACGCCGGAGCCGCCGGGACCGCGGGCGTAGGGGCAAAGCAAAGGTCTCGCTGCGGGGGCCGGTCGGCCCCTGTCACGGCCGTGCTCCGGCGGGCACCGTCGTGCCGTGCCTGATCTGGACCGGCTGGCGAAGGACACCCTCACCGCTTTCTGGCAGGTGTACCGAAGCGCCTTCATGAGCGACTCCGCGGCCAATCCGCGGCTGGTGGTTGAGGTGCTCGGCGCCCAGTTCGCCGCCGTCACGCCACGCTCGTGGTGGTGACGCCGTGGACGCTGAACGGGCTGATCTTCCCGCCTGACGACACCTTCCCCGACGAACTCACGATTGCCGGGCGACGCCGTCCCGTATACGCACCGAGTTGGCACCACTCGGCCGGTACCGCTCGGTCAACCTCGTCTGCGATGTCTCGGGACCGTCAGGACCGGAACCCGCCCGCACGCTCGCCCGGTCCTGGGTGGAACCACTGCGCGCGGCCGTGGAACGGCGCGGACCCCACACCCCGAACCGCCCGGTGAGTAGCCGTGCCGCATGCATCCACAAGATCCGCGGCACCGCCCAGGGGACATTTGCGACCGTTCGTCCACCAACTCGCCGGGTATCCGGGCGAGGACGGCTCGACCGCCCGTGCACCCGGCAGCGGATGCAGTCGCTCGCTCGGCGTTCCGTCAACTGTCCGCGCCGGGTGCGGTGAGTGAGGCGAGGGCGGCGTCGAGACGGCGAGTGGCCTCCTCGGCGACGGGGCGCAGGGCGTCGAGTCCGGTGAGGGCGACCATCGTGTTCGGGTCGAGGGCCTGTACGGCGGTGCGGTCGCCGTCGCGGCGGACGACGACGTTGCAGGGCAGCAGCAGGCCGATGCTGCGGTCCGCCTCCAGGGCGCGGTGGGCCAGGGGCGGGTTGCAGGCGCCGAGGATCACGTAGTCCTCCATGTCGAGGTCGAGCTTCGCCTTGAGCGTGGCGGTGACGTCTATCTCGGTGAGAATGCCGAAACCCTGCTCGGCGAGGGCCTCGCGGACGCGGCTGACGGTGGAGGCGAAGTCGGTGTCGAGGCGGACTGTGCGGTCGTAGCGCATGGCAGTGGTCCTTCTGGTCGGCTCGCAGAGGCGGGGACGGGTGTCCGGCCGGATGCGGAGGTGCTCGTGAAGCGTTTCCCGGACTTTCCCTGTCCTTGAAAATACCCCCCGGGGTACTAGTGTTACGGTCGAAAGCATACCCCCCGGGGTAATTCTTCGTTGGAAGGGAGTACCGCATGTTCTTCGTCGACACGATCGAGGTGTCAGGGCTCGGCAACCGCAGCTATCTCGCGGGCGGTGAGCGGACGGCGGTGGCCGTCGACCCGCCCCGCGACGTCGACCAGGTGATCGCGGCGGCGGCGCGGCGGGGCGTGCGGATCTCGCACGTCGTCGAGACCCACGTCCACAACGACTACGTCACCGGCGGCCTGGCACTGGCCCGGATCACGGGCGCCGCCTACCTCGTCCCTGCCGGGGCCAGGGTCTCCTTCGCGCGGATACCGGTACAGGACGGCGACCGCACGGAGATCGACGCCGATTCCGGGCTGACCCTGCGCGCCGTGGCGACGCCCGGTCACACCCCGCACCACACCTCCTATGCGCTGGAGGAGAACGCCACGGCGGTCGCGGTGTTCACCGGCGGTTCGCTGCTGATCGGCACGGTGGGCCGCCCGGATCTCGTGGAGCCTCGGCTGACCGAGCAACTCGCCCGCGCCCAGCACGCCTCCGCGCACCGTCTCGCCGCCGAACTGCCGGACGAGACCAAGGTGTTGCCCACGCACGGATTCGGCAGCTTCTGCTCGTCCTCGCAGGCGGAGGGAAGTGCCACGACCATCGGCAAGGAGAAGGCGTCCAACGAGGCCCTCACTCAGGATGTGGACGACTTCGTCGCCGGTCTGCTGGCCGGGCTGGACGACATCCCCGCCTACTACACGCACATGGGCCCGGCCAACGCCGCCGGACCCGCGCCCGTCGACCTGACCCCACCCGCCGTCGCCCACGCCGAGGACATCGCCGCTCGGCTGGCGGCGGGGGAGTGGGTGGTGGACCTGCGCAACCGCGTCGCCTTCGCCGAAGGGCATGTGTCCGGCTCGTTCAACTTCGAGGCCGAGGGGCAACTCGCCACGTATCTGGCCTGGTTGATCCCGTGGGGCAGGCCCGTGACGCTGCTGGCCGAGTCGCGCGAGCAGCTCGCCGCCGCACAGCGCGAGCTGGTCCGGGTCGGCATCGACCGCCCCGCCGCCGCGGCCACCGGGGCACCGGCCGAGTGGGTGCCCGAGGGCAAGGCGCCGGCCTCCTTCCGGCGTGCGACGTTCGCCGACCTCGCGGGTCGGCGTCCCGTGGAGGGTGCCGTCGTCCTCGATGTGCGACGCGGCTCGGAGCGGGTGGCCGGGTACATCGAGGGATCGGTACACATCCCGGTCCACACCCTGCGCCGTCGCCTCGGCGAGGTTCCCGCCGGTGAGGTGTGGGTGCACTGCGCGGGCGGCATGCGTGCCGCGATCGCCGCCTCCCTGCTGGACGCGGCCGGTCGCGAGGTCGTTGCCGTGGACGACTCCTTCGACGCGGCGGAGCAGGCGGGACTCACCGTACGGACCGCCTGACGGCATCGGATGCCGTAGGCGTTCCACCGATCTTCACTGCCGACATGGAAACAGGAGCGAGAAACCGACATGAGCATCTTCCGACGAGAACGGGGCGGCGCGGGCCGCGTGAGCGTGCAGGAGGCAGCCATACGCACCGGGCACGGCGGCGCCGCCGAAGTCCCCACTGATGCCGTGCTGCTGGATGTGCGCGAGCCGTACGAGTGGCAGGCGGGGCACGCGCCCCGAGCCGTACACGTCTCCCTCTCGGCACTGGCCGCCGGGGCCGGACTGCCCGCCGAGGCGCAGGCACGGCCCCTGGTCGTGATCTGCCGCTCCGGCAACCGCTCCCGGCAGGCCGCGGAACTGTTGGCCACTCGCGGTGCGGAGGCCGTGGACGTGATCGGCGGGATGCGCGACTGGGCGGGGGCGGGGTTGCCGGTGGTGGATCCGCGGGGCGGGAACGGCACCGTCGCGTGAGCACTCTCATACTTGCCCTGGCCGCGGGTGCGGTCATCGGTCTCGCGCTCGGAGCGCTCGGGGGCGGAGGCAGTGTGCTCGCCGTTCCTGCCCTGATCTATCTGCTCGGCTTTACCCCGGTCGCGGCCACCACCGCGAGTCTGGTCATCGTCACGCTCACCTCGGTCACCGCGATGGTCGCGCACGCCCGCGACGGGAACGTCCGCTGGCGTACGGGGCTGCTGTTCGCGGCGACTGGGATCGGTCCGGCGATGCTGGGCGGCGCGCTCGCCGGACGTATTCCGGCGGCCGTGCTGACGGCGGCCTTCGCTGTGGTCGCGGGAGCGGCGGCCCTGCGTATGCTGCGGTCCCGGCCGGTCGCGGAGGGCACTGTGACGGTGCGGCCGGGGCGGGTGGCGGCAGCCGGTGGCGGGCTCGGTGCGGTCACCGGAGTCCTCGGCGTCGGCGGCGGCTTCCTCGCCGTACCGGCGCTGGTAAATGTGCTGGGCCTGCGGATGCGGAACGCGGTGGGCACCAGCCTGCTGGTCATCACCGTCAACTCGCTGGCCGCGCTGGCGATGCGCGCCGGTACGGTCGAGGGGCTGGACTGGACGGTCGTCGGGCCGTTCGTCGCGGCTGCGATCCTCGGGGCATGTGACGGCAAGCGGCTGTCCGTGAAGATCTCGGGACATACGCTTCAGCGGATCTTCGCGCTGGTGCTGCTGGCCGTGGCGGCCTTCATGCTGATCGACGCGGTGTTGTGAGGGCCGCCGCGTCGCGAGCCCTCACGCCAGGGACAGAAACAGTTTCTCCAGGCGGGCGCGCATCTGCTGGGCGTCCTCGCCGTTCTTGCGGCCGGACTCGATGTCGGTCATGCACTGCTGCATGCCGGTCGCGATGATCGCGAAACCGGCACGGTCCAGTGCGCGGGAGGCGGCGGCGAGCTGCGTGACGACGTCCTCGCAGTCGCGCCCCTCCTCGATCATCCGGATCACGCCGGAGATCTGACCCTGCGCACGGCGCAGGCGGTTCAGCACGGCCTTCAGGTCCGCACCCTCAAGCTCCAGCTCCACGACCACTCCTCAAAGAAAATACCCCTAGGGGTACTGTACGTCCCGGTTCGGGACGGCGTCGACCATTAAGGATCACACCTGCCATGACCAGCTCTCCCACGCCCTTCACCCTCGCCGCCGAGCAGGCCCGCACCCGGCTGCACGAGCTCACCGTCATCGATGTGCGCACGCCCGCCGAGTACGCCTCCGGTCATCTGCCCGGCGCCCTGAACATCCCCCTGGACCACGTCCGCCGCGCCCTGCCGGAGATACGCCACGCTTCCGAGCAGGGTGACGTCCTCGTCGTCTGCGCCTCCGGCGCCCGCTCGGAGAACGCCTGCAAGCTGCTGGCCGATCAGGGCATACCGACCGCCACCCTCGCCGGCGGCACCGGCGCCTGGGCTGCCGAGGGACATGACCTGCACACACCGGCCGCCTGCGACACGCGGGCCGGCTGGAGCATGGAGCGCCAAGTGCGCTTCACCGCCGGCACGGTGGTGCTCCTGGGGCTCTTCCTCGGCCTGCTCGTGCACCCGGCCCTCCTGCTGATCTCGGCCGGTATAGCGGGCGGCCTGGTCTTCTCCGCCCTCACGAACGCCTGCGGCATGGCGGCCGTGCTCGGCAAGCTGCCGCACAACCGCCCGCGCGCGGCTGATCTCGACGCCGCGCTCACCGCCCTGCGCAACCGCTGAACCCGCGTCCGCGTTCCAGGGCGCCCTGGACATCGGTTCGCTCCCGGCGGGCCCGCGGCGGCCTTCCGGCGCACGTCGTCCATGTCGACGGCCCTGATCTTCCCGATGAGCTCCTCCAGGGTCTGCGGCGGCAGGGCGCCCGGCTCGGCGTGCAGGACGGTCCGGTCGCGGGCGGCCATCAGGGTGGGGATGGAGGAGATGCGGAAGCCCGCGGCGAGTTCGGGCTGTGCTTCGGTGCCGACCTTGCCGAAGACGATGTCCGGATGCCGCTCGGCCGCCTTGTCGTAGACGGGGGCGAAACGGCGGCACGGTCCGCACCAGGCGGCCCAGAAGTCGATCAGCACGATCTCCGAACCGGTGACGGTCTCCTCGAAGTTGTCCTTGGTCAGTTCCACGGTGGGAGTGGTTTCCGGCCTCCTCCCATATACCCGATGGGGTATATGAATCCCTTCGGTTCAACCGGTGTCGGTCCGGGTTTGTTCCAGGCAGACGGGCGGCAGCGGGAACCAGCGCATCCGCTCGAAGTCGGCCGGCAGCCCGGTGGGGCCGTCGTCGAGGGAATCCGCACGGCAGGTCAACACCTCGCGCGCACGGTCGAGTTGGCCCGACAGCGCTTCCTCGCCCAGCCGGTGGTGGCGGACCGTCGACGCGGTGATCCGTCCGTCGGCGGTGAAGCGCACGGCGGTCAGCCGCAGTGGGGGAGAGGCCGGGCCGGTGTGGTGGCGCCACAGGCCGGTGTGCGGGTCGAAGCGGTAGTCGGGCAGGAGCCGGTGGCCGTACGCGGCGACCAGTTCGACCGCGTCGATGAGGTAGTCGCGGACGGTGTCGCTGATGAAGTAGTTGAAGTTGAGTCGGATCCAGCCGGGTTTGATGCCGTCGCAGCCGTGGACGACCTCGTCGAGCAGGGCGTGGGAGGTGGCGGCGTCGATGGCGAGCAGGCGGTGCCCATAGGGCCCGGCGCAGGAGCAGCCGCCGCGGGCCTGGATGCCGAAGAGGTCGTTGAGCAGGGCGACGACGTAGTTGTGATGAAGGTAGGCGTGGCCTCCGTGTCGGATGCGGAAGGAGATGATGGACAGGCGGCGGGCGTGGTGGTCGCCGAGGATCTCGATGCCGGGGTCGCGGTCCCACCTGGCGAGCACACATTTCCAGTGCCGCTCCTCGGCGGCCTGGATGGTGCCGGTTCCGACGGCCTGCTTGAGGGCGAAGACCAGCCCGGCGCGGATGGACTCCACGATCGCCGGGGTGCCGCCCTCCTCGCGGGCGACCGGGTCGCCCAGATAGCGGTGGCCGATCGGGTCGACGAAGGCGACCGTGCCGCCGCCCGGCGCGGTGGGCACTCGGTTGCGGACCAGGTCGCGGCGGACGACGAGGACGCCGGGGGTCTGCGGACCGCCGACGAACTTGTGCGGGGACAGGAAGACCGCGTCCTTGTGGTCGCCTGCGCCGGGGGCGCTCTCGGAGACCCGGACGGGGACGTACGGGGCGGCGGCCGCGTAGTCCCAGAAGGACAGTGCGCCGTGTGCGTGCAGCAGGCGGGCGATGCGGTCGGTGTCGGTGAGGATGCCGGTGACGTTGGAGGCGGCGGAGAAGCTGCCGATGCGCAGCGGCCGGCCGGCGTGGCGGACCAACTGCGCCTCCAGCTCGCCGAGATCGATGTGACCGTCCGCGTCCTCGCCGATGACCACGACGTCGGCGGCCGACTCCCGCCAGGGCAGTTCGTTCGAGTGGTGCTCGTACGGGCCGACGAACGCGACCGGGCGTACGGCCCGCGGCAGCGGGTCGGGCCGGCGCAGTTCCAGGATGCCCACCAGCTTGTTGACCGCCGCGGTCGCTCCCGAGCCGCAGAAGATGACGAGGTCGTCCTCGCTGCCGCCGACCGCGTCGCGGATGATCCGCCGGGCGTCCTCCCGCAGCCGGGTCGTCTGCAGCCCGGTGCTGGAACTCTCCGTGTGCGTGTTGCCGTACAGGGGCAGCACCTGCTCGCGCACGAAGTCCTCGACGAAATCCAGGGAGCGGCCGGAGGCGGTGTAGTCGGCGTAGACGAGGCGCCGTGGGCCGTAGGGGCCCTCCAGCACCTCGCCGTCGCCGATGAGGCCGCGGCGGATGCGGTCCAGGAGGAGGGAGGCGGGCGGTGCCAGGCGCGTGCTCATGGTGCCAGCCCGATGGCGATCTCGGGTGGCTGCTGCAACGTGTTGTGGACCGTGCAGCGCGAGGCGACGGCGAGCAGGGCCGCGCGGCGCTGCTCGGACAGTCCGGGAGGCGGGACGATCGTGACGTGCACGGAGGCCACGCGGGCGGGCCGGTCGGTGGCCATGGTGAATTCCGTACGGACGCGCAGTCCGGCCTGCTCCAGGCCGTGGCGGTGCAGGAAACGGCCCGCGTAGAAGGCGACGCAGGTGGCCAGCGAGGCGGCGAACAGCTCGGTGGGGGTGGGTGCGATGTCGGTGCCGCCCGCCTCGACGGGCTGGTCGACATGCAAACGGTGGCCGCGGATGTCCACGGTGTAGATGTCGCCTTCGGCGTGGGTCACCTCGAAGCGGTGTACGTCCGCGTCCTGCGGCTGGTTCGTGGGGAGGGTCTGCGGTGCGGTGCCGGTCATGGCCGGGCCTCTCTCGTGGGGGTCGACTGCTGCCAGTTCCAGTCGACCGCGAACCGTGCTGCTGATCGAGAGGCCGACGGGGTGTGCCAGAGGCCGTTCGGCCCTCGCGTCGACAACCGTGATGGCATACCCTGGTAGGTATTTTTTCAGGGGGTTCATGGAGGGTGGGCGGCGCGTCGGGCCCGCAGGGGCGAGGCGGAGACATACCCGGGTGGGTACCGGATGGGGACCTGTGGCCCATGCCCGGGCCTCATCTCCCGCACGACAGTGGGGGCATGGGCACACACATCGTGATACTCGGAGGCGGCACCGGAGGCACGCTGACGGCCAACCGGCTGCGCCGCATGTACGACGAGAACGAATGCCGGATCACCGTGGTCGACCAGGACGACGACCACGTCTACCAGCCCGGCCTGCTGTTCGTCCCCTTCGGGGTGGCCCAGCCGCACCACCTCGTCCGCTCCCGCCCGCAGCAGCTGCATGCCGCCGTCGACTACAAACAGGCACGCATCGAGCGGGTCGACCTGGACGCGCGGACGGTGCACCTCAGCGGCGGCATACGG
>Ga0307510_10004448_pt1 | contig 16482 bp, 10 predicted proteins | sample 12_EM_MG_FD_207224 | JGI IMG/M metagenome (GOLD analysis project Ga0307510, IMG submission 207224) | Populus trichocarpa ectomycorrhiza microbial communities from riparian zone in the Pacific Northwest, United States - 12_EM | ecosystem: Host-associated > Plants > Roots > Unclassified | place...
GGAAAAAGTGGGACCCAGCACAACGAGAGCAGAAGCAAACTCTTCCTCGCACAGACCCGGAAACGTGAGCAGACCCACTGCAGGCAGTGATTGCGCGTGTGGGGCAAGTTGAAGGTCTTTCCACGGCAGACACCGCGGCTTTTCGGGCTGCGATTGCGCAACAGCGGCCGGTGGTAACTGCGAGGCGATCCGACTGACTACACACTGAAATGTACGTGCGTCGACCCCCGTTGTCGAAACATCCGGGACGATGTAAAGCGCACGAAAGCGACTGCGGCCTGTTGTTCCGTCAGTGTTGGGCGTCGTGCATTCGGGGGTCCTGGCGCCAGCTTGTTGCAGTGTGTCGTCGGAGCGCCAGGCGTCACATCGGAACAGCATGAGACCGTATGGGGGTGGCCCGTGCTTTTCCGAGTTGATGACTTCGGGAGTCTCATCCGCGGGTGTATCGCCATACCAGGGCAGGTAGAACCGGTCGAGCACGTACCCGTTCTTCAGCATCCCCAGCTCGATGGCGACGAGTCCGAGATCGTAGGGTCGTTTGTATCGGGCGACGCGAGGGTCCGGAACGATCGCAACACCCACATCGATTTCTGCTGCTTCCGGCAGAAGGGTGGCCAGTGTGACTGCGGGATACAGTCGTTGACGTTGCGCCTGGCTCGGTGCACGGTTGGCGCCTGCATACGCTTTGGGTGCCGCCGTTTTCTCCGCGGCGTGCACCACCGACAATTGTGTCGTACTGATCAGCAATGCGCACAGAATTGTGCGGATCAGTTGCACTGCACACGTCTTCAAGGTGTTTGTCCGCGGTGACTCCCTTGTAATTGACTGTGTGCAAGTGGGGGGGTATCGCGCTGCTGCAGCGCGAATATTTATTGTATTGTTCTGGCGATGAATCAACCGCTCACTCAAATCGCCGACGTCCGCTTCCTGGGCAAGATCCTCGGAGACGTCATTCGTGCCCACGGGGGCGATGCACTGTTTCAGCGCATCGAAGCCATTCGTGCGGGCTCCGTGGACCGCTATCGTGGCATCTCAAACCCCCGGGGTCTGGATGCCGGACTGGAAACCCTGACGCTCGATGAGACTGTCGCGTTCGCTCGCAGCTTCATGCTGTTTTCGATGCTGGCGAACCTGGCGGAAGACCGCCAAGGTGTGACAGCCGAGAAGGAAAGTACGCTCGCCGCCACGCTGGATTACCTCAAATCGCAGGGCGTGGATGCGGGGCAGGCGAGTGAGCTTTTGGACCGGGCACTGATTGTTCCCGTGCTGACGGCGCATCCCACAGAGGTCATGCGCAAGAGCATGATCGACCACCGCAATCGCATCTTCGATCTCATGCGGTTGCGGGATGCCGGCCGAACCGAGACCCCCGACGGCGAGCTGATAGAGCAGGGCATTGCGAGGCAGGTCGCGCTGCTTTGGCAAACGCGAGCGTTGCGGCGCGAGCGGCTTTATGTTTCGGATGAGGTGGATATTGCCCTCGCATATCTACGCGAGGTTTTCCTGCCCCTGATCCCGGCGCTCTACGCGCGATGGGAGCGTTCGCTGGGTCGTCGGCCCACGAGTTTCCTTCGGCCGGGAAGCTGGATCGGTGGGGATCGCGACGGCAACCCGCACGTCACTGCTGACTCCCTGAAGCTCACCTTGGGTCGGTCGTCGCAGGCGTTGCTGGCTGACTACCTCGCGCAGCTTCACGCCTTGGGTGCCGAGCTCTCCATCTCCAATGAACAGGCAGAAGTCTCGCCTGAATTGAACGAGCTGGCTGAGCGCAGCGGCGACAATCACGCGGTCCGCGCCGACGAGCCCTACAGGAGGGCGATCACGGGAATCTATGCGCGGCTTGCCGCGACATACAAAAAGATCACGGGGCATGTGCCGGCAAGACCGGCGTTAGTGCATGGCGAGCCCTATCCGGACGCAAAGAGTCTGATGGTCGATCTCCAGGTCATTGGGGAATCTCTGCAAGCGCAGAACAGTGACTCTGGTGCCTTGACGAGACTCATCAGGGCAGTTGAGACCTTTGGGTTCCATCTGGCGACGTTGGATCTGAGACAGAACTCGGACGTACACGCGCGCGTAGTGGCTGAGCTGCTGAAGGTGGCCGGTGTTACGGCAACCTACGACAAGATGGATGAGGCCACCCGAGTTGAGCTGCTCCGGACAGAACTGTTGAGTGAGCGGCTGTTGGCCAGCCCCTTCGCGACCTACAGTCCCGAAACAAACTCGGAACTGGCGATCGTCAGGGCTGCGGCCGAGGCCCACCGGATGTACGGGCCGGAATGCATCACGACCTACATCATTTCCAAATGCGACAGCGTGTCCGATCTGCTGGAGGTCAATATCCTGCTGAAGGAAGCAGGGTTATACCGCGCAGGACACGCGGCCATCATGGCCGTCCCGCTGTTTGAAACCATCGGTGACCTGCAGAATTCCTCGAGGGTCATGACGGCATGGCTCGGGCTGCCCGAGGTCGCTGCCATCACGAAGGCCAGAGGCTTCCAGGAAGTGATGGTCGGATACTCCGATTCCAACAAGGACGGCGGCTATCTGACGTCCGTCTGGAGCCTGCAGCAGGCAACCGCGGCGCTGGCTGAAGTCTTCGCAAAGGCACAGACCGTCATGCAGGTCTTCCACGGGCGTGGCGGCGCCGTGGGGCGCGGGGGCGGCTCGTCTTTCGATGCCATTCGGGCCCAACCGCACGGCACTGTGAAAGGCCGGATCCGCATTACCGAGCAGGGCGAAATCATCGCGGCCAAGTACGGAACCCGGGAGAGCGCCGCCGTCAATCTCGAGTCGATCGCGGCCGCGACACTGTTGACTTCACTGGAGAATGCGCAGCTTTCAACGGCGGATCGATCCCGCTTCGCGGGCGCCATGGACACTCTCTCCAAAGACGCGTTCAGGTCCTACCGCAAGCTCGTGTACGAAACGGAGGGCTTCCCGCGATTCTTCCGCCAGATGACCCCTCTGGTGGAGATCGCCGAGTTGAAAATCGGCTCACGACCGGCCTCCCGCACCAACTCTGAGCGCATTGAGGACCTCCGCGCCATACCCTGGGTATTCAGTTGGGCACAGGCGCGGGTCATGTTGCCGGGATGGTATGGAGTAGGGCAGGCGCTCAAATCATTCCCGGATCCGGCGCTGCTGCAGGAGATGCTGCAGGCGTGGCCGTTCTTTCGGGCGACCGTGGACAATCTGGAAATGGTGCTCTCCAAGTCGGATATGGGTATTGCGGCTCTGTATGCGATGTTGGTTGAGGACCGGACGCTCGCCGGAGCGATTTTCGGACACATCCGCGACACCTGGACCGTGACCCAGGAGTCGCTGCTGACGGTGACCGGGCAAACGCGATTGCTGGAGCGGCATCCGGCACTGGATGCCTCGATCCGATTGCGGCTGCCGTACATTGAACCACTCAACCTGCTGCAGGTGGAGATGCTCAAGCGGCATCGCGCGGGAGAGAAGGATCCGCGGGTACGCGAGGGAATCCAGTTGTCCATCAACGCGATTGCGACCGCCCTGAGAAATAGTGGATAACAGCTCGCAGCAGGTCGAGAGCGCTTATGCGCATCTCAGATCTTGCGAGCGCGACGATGCGCGCATTGCGGCGACGGCACGGCTGATTCTCACGATCTTCGATGACTTCTATGCACAGCTGTGCGCGTACCCATTCAAGGCCAAGCGGGCCTTTGAAACAAGGGACCCGCATGCGTCCATCCAGATCAGCCACGAACGCTTGGGGCTCTACAGCCAGTATATTTCCGAGCACGGACCCCGGATTCTCGGCGCCTTCCCGGCGCTGGCCAACAACGCGGATCTGTGGGATACGCTCGATCGATTGTTCATGGCGATGATCGTCGATCGCTACGAGGCGGATACTGCGTTCAGCTTCGCTCACTCCCTGCGCCGGAACATCGATCATGGGCTGTGGAAGCCGGTGGCCTACTCGTTTGCGCCGCCCAGCAAGCGGCGTGCAAACTCAATGGCGGCGGTATACCGGCGGCTGTGCATCGACGATCACATCGATGTCGATCTGATCCTGGCAGCCCTGCAGATGCCGCAGATCGCCACTGCCTTCGCAGACCTGCAAGGTGATGCGTGTCGGATTCTCGATAAATTGCATCATGACACGACGCCAACCGCGTTGGATGTATGCCGCGCCGGCCGCTGGGCCATCACTACTCGACAATCGGCTACAACCATGTCGGTAAAGTGGCCATTCTCAATGAGATCATCGAAAGCGTGCGCTCCAGCGGGCAACGCCTCAGCCGCTCGCCGGGCGCGGCGGGCACCGTTGCGTTGGGATTTACATTCGCGGCATGCTCGTATCACCTGAAAGTCATTCGCGACGCGCCGACCGCTTCATACAAGTGGGGCGCGTTTCCCGGCGTCCACGCGGTCATCGAGAAGTATCGCGCGGTCCACGAAAGCTGACGGAGGTCAAGATCCGGACCAATTCCGACCGGGAGCCCGGTGAAGAGAGCGTACCGGACTGGTACTTCGAGGACGGCGTGATCTTCCTGCCCGAGGAAATCGAGTACGGGCTGCAGATCAAAAGCGACTTCGCACGCCGCTGTTTCCGGACGCCAGAACGCCGACCTGTTGGGCATGGAGTATTGGCAAGCCGTGCAACAGAAGCTCAAACGCGGGGAGGTACCGGAGCTGCGGATGTATCCGCGAGCCGCTAAGCTGTCGGCATGAGCTTTGGCCCATGGAACCCCGGTATCCAGTCGCAGGTGCCCCCCGAGCTTCGGCATCTGTGCACGCTGTTCCGTTCCGAGCACTCCTTCACGAGCGTCGACTCCGCCACTGAGCTGCGCCAACTGACGGGCTTGCCGCTGTGCGACCTGGTGACGTTCCGGCCGCAACGCCTGGTGTTGCATGAGTTGATGATCCGGGTCATGGCGGATTTCGCCGTGCCCACGGGCGAGAAGATCGGCGACCTCGGTATCAACTTTCGTGAGATGTCGAATCGGCTGCTGCATGGCTATCTCGAGCCCGAGATGGCAACGATTGTGGCCGAGTACGATGGCGTGCGGCGGCAGCTGGGGGCGGAAATTGCCGCGGCTCTGGTCCAAATGACGGCGCCGCAGATCAAACCCAAGGTGCGGTGGTTCAAACGCCAGTCAGCGCCAACCGGCGCAACAGGTTGGGGCCCACAGCAAATCGCCGAGTGTGAACGCAAGGCTACCGCCACCGATGACCCGCTCAAACGCGCCGGCTGTCGCGCCTTGGCGCGCGTCCTGTCTGCGCTGTTCTCAACCAATGGCTGCGCCTGGGGCACGCCGGAGCTGATTTGCTCTCTGGCCACGGACATGGCGTGCAATGACTATGGCAGCAACGCAATAGGCCGCAAGATCGAGTCGATGTTGAGGCAAGGAGCCGCGGCGGAAGGGTACGCGCTCCTGCCACGGCAGGACAAACCGGTCGTCATCAATACGAAGGGGCCGTCTGCTTCGGGAAAGAGCAGCCTGCGGCCTCTGCAGAGGAAGCTGGCAGGCGACCTGGGGGTGCGTTGGGCGGATTTCGCGCTCATCAGCCCCGACATCTTCCGCAAGCAGCTTCTCGACTACAACTCACTGGGCGCTGCCTACAAGTATGCGGGGGCACTCACTTCAGAAGAGCTGCAGATCGTCGACCAGAAGCTCGACCGGTATATGGCCCAGAAGCATGCCCGCGGGGAGATGGCGCACCTGCTGATCGACCGGTTTCGTTTCGACAGCTTTGCACCCGACTCCGATGAGGCGGGCAGCAACCTGCTGACCCGCTTCGGCGACTCGGTGTATCTGTTTTTTGTGATTACACCACCCGAGCAACTGGTTGAACGCGCGTGGATCCGCGGGTTGGAGTTTGGGCGCTACAAGGCAGTTGATGACACGTTGGCGCACAGTGTCGAGGCGTACACCGGGATGCCCAATGTGTTCTTCACCTGGGTTCACCGGGCTGACAAGCGCATCCGCATGGAGTTTCTGGATAACAGCGTGCCATTCGGTCAATTACCGAAGACCGTTGCCTTCGGCGACAACCACACACTCAATGTGTTGGATGTCGAGAAGCTGCTGGATATCGAGCGATTCGGGCGGGTGGATGTGGACGCGACGGCACCGGAAAAGCTCTATCCGGATCCAACCTCACTCGCCGCCGAGCGCAATCTGGGATTCCTGAGGCGCTGCCTGGGGGCCTTTCGCGAGGTGAATTTCGCGGATCGCAACACAGGGAGAATCTACCTGCGAATCCGAGGTGGGGTGCGGGTACAAATCGACCCTGATGTTCCACAGGACCCGGTGCTGCAGTGGGCCGTGGCCCAAGGGCAACCCGTGGCCATCGACCACCCGTTATATCTCGAAGATACCGCTACTCTGGGCGAGTGGGGCCACCCTCAGCCCAGAAAGTCGCCGTAGCGGTCGACGTGAGTCGCCAGATCCAACGTATGCTGACGGGTCAAACGCTCTGCCAGCTCCGTATCCCGCCTCTCCAATGCCTCGATGATCTTCAGATGATCGATGATGGAACGGGCTGCCCGGTCGCTCTGTGAGATCGTTGCACGCCGGATGGCGCGCACGTGGAGCAACAGGTTCCGGGTCGCATCAATGATGGTCTGCGAGCCGCCGAGCCGGATGACCTCTGTATGGAACGCGATGTTGGCATCCGAATATTCGTCGAGATGCTCATTCGGCGGCGAGCTCTGAAATTCATCGAACAGATGCCGCAACTTGGCAATCTCCGCATCCGGGGCGTGCAAGGTTGCGAGCCGTGCGGCCATGGACTCGAGCGCGGCCCACATCTGGATCATTTCGATGATCTGACGCTTCGACTTGCGGATGATGTAGATCCCACGACGCGGGATCGTGCGCACGAAGCCTTCCTGCTCCAGTAGTGACAGCGCCTCGCGAATCGGTGTGCGACTCACGCCGAGGGCCGTAATCAACTGCCTCTCGTCGAGGCGCAACTCCTGGTTGGGGTTGTAGATGTCCGTGTCCGCAATGGCGGTCTTGATCAGCGAATAGGCCTGATCCCGCAGGCTGGTTGCATTCAGCGGGGCGAGCGCCAACGGCGTAGACGTCGTGGCGCGCTGTATCAGGTTCTCGGTCGTGCTCATTCTGCCAAGGCCATAGTTCGTCCTACTGGAGGGAGACCTGCGCGGGTGCCATTCGTTAGTGTCTCCTGAACGCTTAGGCCTTGGAAACGCCCATGACGCTCCGCGTATGCCAGCAATGCGTCAGGCAGAGAGGCGTACAAGGAAACCGACAATCCCGTCAACGCGGCCACACCGGCGGAAAAAAAAGCAATCGAACCAATAGCTTGCATCGAAACTGCTGACCCTCACCCGGTTTGTACTAGATATATTAGATTATACGACAAACAGGGGACAGGTGGTGAGCTAGTGGCCGAAAATTCGCATTACGGCACGCTTTTCCCTGCCAGTGCTGCGTCGCCCACCTATACAAAGCCAAAAAATATGATATACCAGCCAGGCAAGGCAGGACCGCTGGTGAAAAACGAGGGGGACCGGACCATGAATGCGAATTCGGATGGGAGTCGGGGAGCATTCGGAAATCCATGGCTGCAGTTGACCATTGGCGTCATCTGCATGGCCTGCGTCGCGAATCTCCAGTATGGCTGGACGTTATTCGTCAATCCGATCGATGAGAAATATCACTGGGGGCGCACCGCCATCCAGGTGGCCTTCACATTGTTTGTGCTCGTTGAGACCTGGCTGATTCCCATCGAGGGCTATCTCGTCGACCGGTTCGGACCTCGCTGGGTTGTCATGGGTGGCGCCTTCCTGGTTGCCATCGCCTGGTCGATCAACTCCGTCGCCAGCTCGCTTCCCGTGTTGTATGTCGCAGCCGCCATCGGCGGTATCGGCACAGGCTGTGTGTACGGCACGTGCGTTGGAAATGCGCTGAAGTGGTTCCCCGGTCGTCGCGGTCTTGCCGCCGGTATCACCGCCGCGGGCTTCGGCGCGGGCGCTGCGATCACCATCGGACCCATCGCATCCATGATCAAGGGGGCGGGTTACGAGCAGGCATTCCTGGTATTCGGCCTCATCCAGGGCGGCATCGTGTTTATCATGTCCTGGGGGCTGGAGGTGGCACCGGCATCGCTGCAGGCCGCCAAGGTCAAAGCCAATCAAACAGCGCACGGCTACACGCCCGCCGAAGTTCTACGCAGCCCCTGTTTCTGGGTGTTGTACCTGATGTTCGTGCTCGTGGCCTCGGGCGGCCTCACCATGGCGGCGTCGATGGCGCCGATTGCCAAGGATTTCAAAATCGAGAAGGAGCCGGTCGAGTTGTTCGGCATCATGATGCCGGCGCTGGTGTTTGCACTGTCTCTCAACCGGATCCTCGATGGTATCGGCCGTCCATTCTTCGGCTGGGTGTCGGATCAGATCGGCCGTGAGTACACCATGGCCATCGCCTTCATCATCGGTGCCGGGACGCTCTATGTTCTCAGCCAGTCGGGCACCAACCCGGCCGTGTTTGTTGTCGTGACCGCGTTGTACTTCGGTGTGTATGGCGAGATCTTCAGTCTGTTCCCTGCCACCCAGGGTGACACCTTCGGAGCCAAGTACGCCGCGTCCAACGCCGGCATGCTCTACACCGCTAAAGGCTCCGGGGCATTACTCGTCCCCGTGGCCGCGGCCATCGCCAAGGCCAACGGCTGGAATACCGTCTTCATGATCGCCATGGGATTCAACCTGCTGGCGGCCGCGTTGGCGCTGTTGGTTCTGAAGCCCCTGCGGGCACGTCACTTTGCGGCGAGCAGGGCCAGCTACGCGCCCGGTGCGGTTGGCGATCGTCGGACTACGTAAGGAGTAAGGAATTATGGCAAGCGTCAACCCAGTGCCAACCCCAATCAAGTCGACGACCGCCGAAGACACTCTGCAGAGAAAGAGTCGGGATGCGGGAGTCGCTTCGGGCGGCCACCTCGTGGCAAAGGCGCTGAAGCATGAAGGCGTGGACACGATCTTCACACTGTGTGGCGGTCATATCATCGACATCTACGATGGTTGTGTCGACGAGGGCATCCGCATCATCGATGTGCGCCATGAGCAGGTTGCGGCCCACGCCGCTGATGGTTATGCACGGCAGACCGGCAAGCTCGGTTGTGTAGTGACTACGGCCGGACCGGGTTGCACCAACGCCGTGACCGGCATAGCGACAGCCTTTCGCTCGGAAAGCCCGATTCTTCATATCGGCGGGCAGGGTGCGCTGACACAGCACAAGATGGGTTCGCTGCAGGACCTGCCTCACGTCGACATGATGACCCCGATCACCAAGTTTGCCGCGAGCGTGCCGAGCACTGAGCGCGTTGCCGACATGGTGAGCATGGCGGCACGGGAAGCCTTCAACGGCGCGCCGGGCCCTGTCTACCTGGAAATCCCACGGGACGTGCTCGATCGGGAAGTCGATCTGACCAAGGCCGTCGTTCCGAAGCCCGGCCACTATCGTGCCTCGACGAAATCCATCGGCGACCCCGATGACATCCAGAAGCTGGCGGACATTCTCGTCAACTCCGAGCGGCCGGCAATTCTGTACGGACAACAGGTGTGGACTGCGCGCGGCCAGGAAGAAGCCATCGCGTTGCTGCGCGGCCTGGACATTCCTGGTTATTTCAACGGCGGCAGCCGTGGGCTGTTGCCGCCCGGCGATCCACATCACTTCGATCGTACTCGTGGCAATGCGTTCGCCGAGGCGGATGTCATTCTGATTGTCGGTACGCCGTTTGATTTCCGGATGGGATACGGCAAGCGCATCAGCAACAAACTGACATTGGTCCAGATCGACATGGACTACCGCACCGTGGGCAAGAACCGGGATATCAGCCTCGGTCTCGTCGGCCACCCGGGTGCAATCCTCGGGGCGGTGCTTCAGGCTGCCTCCGGCCGCATCAAGCAGGACAAGCGTCAACTGCGCCAACAGTGGATGAGGAAGCTGGCGGACGCTGAAGCGGTTGCAACCGAGAAGCTGATGCCGCTGTTCAAATCGAACAACACGCCGATCCATCCGTACCGCGTTGCCTACGAGCTGAACGAGTTCCTCGCTGACAACACTATCTATATAGGCGACGGTGGCGATGTGGTGACGATCTCGGCCCAGGCTGTGAGGCCACGGGGCCCGGGGCAATGGATGGACCCGGGCGCACTGGGCTCGCTGGGCGTGGGTACGGGATTCGCAATTGCCGCAGGTCTGGCCAATCCCAACAAGGAGGTCCTCTGTTATTACGGCGACGGCTCATTCGGCATGACGGCGTTCGACATGGAGACCGCCAATCGGTTCGGGGTCCCCTACCTTGCGGTGATTGGCAACAACTCGGCCATGAACCAGATCCGCTACGGCCAGCTCGCCAAATACGGTGATCAGCGGGGCAATGTGGGTAATTTGCTGGGCGATGTGCCGTTTGGAAAGTTTGCGGAAATGTTGGGCGGGTATGGTGAGGAAGTCCGTGATCCCGCGCAGATCGCGCCCGCACTGCAACGCGCCCGCGAGTCTGTACACCGTTTGGGAAAGTCGGCAGTGGTCAATATCTGGGTGGACCCACGCGAGTATGCGCCGGGCACCAAGAATCAGACCATGTACAAGTGATTGGAGTCGCGCGACTTCGCGCGTTTTTTTGGAGATCGCATGGGTAAGGCACTCGACGGCGTCCGCATTCTCGATTTCACCCACGTGCAGTCAGGACCGACCTGCACTCAGCTTCTGGCCTGGTTTGGCGCCGACGTCATCAAGGTTGAACGTGCGGGCGCGGGTGATGTCACGCGCGAGCAGCTCCGCGATGTCCCCGATGCCGACAGCCTGTATTTCACCATGCTCAATCACAACAAGCGCTCGATCACACTCGACACCAAGAGCGCGGCCGGCAAGGAAGTGCTGGAAAAGCTCATCAGGCGATGTGACGTGCTCGTGGAGAATTTTGCGCCCGGGGCACTCGATCGGATGGGATTCACGTGGGAGCGGATCCAGTCTCTCAATCCGAAAATGATCGTGGCTTCAGTGAAGGGATTCGGGCCGGGGCCGTACGAGGAATGCAAAGTCTACGAGAACGTTGCCCAATGTGCCGGCGGTGCCGCGTCGACGACCGGCTTTGACGACGGTCCCCCTCTCGTCACCGGTGCACAAATCGGCGACAGCGGCACCGGCCTGCACCTTGCGCTCGGAATCGTGGCGGCGCTCTACCAACGCAACTCGACGGGCCGGGGACAGAAGGTGCTCGCCGCGATGCAGGATGGGGTGCTCAACCTGTGCCGAGTCAAATTGCGCGATCAACAGCGACTCGAGCGCACCGGTGTGATGAAGGAGTATCCGCAGTATCCCGATGGCAAATTCGGGGAGTCGGTGCCCCGGGCGGCCAATGCGTCCGGTGGCGGACAGCCCGGCTCCATTCTCAAATGCAAAGGCTGGGAAACCGACCCCAACGCCTACCTGTACTTCATCTGCCAGGCGCCGGTGTGGAAGGAAATCTGCAATGTCATCGGCAGGGAACAGTGGGTCACCGATCCCGAATTCTCCACACCCAACGCGCGCCTGCCGCGCCTGAAACAGGTGTTTGAAACCATCGAACAATGGACCATGACCAAAACCAAGTTCGAGGCCATGGAAATCCTGAACGAACACGACATTCCGTGCGGTCCGATTCTGTCCATGAAGGAGCTTGCCCATGAGCCGTCGTTGCGGGCTACGGGCACGATCGTGGAAGTGGATCATCCCAAGCGCGGCAAATATCTGACGGTGGGTAATCCGATCAAGCTGAGCGACAGCGTCACCGAGGTGAAGCGCTCGCCGCTGCTGGGTGAGCACACTGAAGAGGTGTTGGCGGAGCTCGGCTATGGAACTCAGGACATCGCGGCTTTGAGGGGCAGCAAAGTGATTTAGACCTCGGAGCATCCAACAACCGGTGAGCGTTAGTTGCGGATCGTAAGGTCCGCACGAGGGAGAACCTATGTCCACTGAAAAGAGTGTTGTTCGCCGCATTCTCGACCAGGCCCGGGCGGCCGGTCGCGAGGCTCTGACGGCCCCTGAAGCCCGCGGCCTTTGCGAGGCCTACGGAATCAACATTCCCCAGGAAGGCGTCGCCACGACCGGGGCGGAAGCGGTGAAGCTCGCGAGCAACATCGGCTTTCCCGTGGTCATGAAAATCGTCTCACCCCAGATCTTACACAAAACCGAGGCCGGCGGGGTACTCGTGGGCGTGAAGTCAGCCGACGAAGTCCTCAACGGCTTCGCGGCCATTGTCGAGAGCGCCCGCAAGTACGACCCGAAGGCTGAGATCCAGGGCGTACAGATCCAACAGATGTTGACAGGTGGCCATGAGGTCATCATTGGTGCCGTGACTGACCCTGCTTTCGGCAAGCTGGTTGCCTTCGGCATGGGCGGCGTGCTCGTGGAAGTATTGAAGGACATCACCTTCCGTCTGGCACCGGCTACATCCGAAGACGCGCTCTCCATGTTGGACGGTATCCAGGCTGCTGAGATTCTACGGGGTGTGCGCGGAGCGAAGCCGGTTGACCGTGAGGCGCTTGCTTCCATGATTCAGCGCGTGTCAACGCTCGTTGCCGACTTTCCCGAGATCGCCGAGCTCGATCTCAACCCGGTATTCGCGACTGACAAGGGCGCTACTGCCGCGGATGTGCGCGTCGTTCTCAACTTCAATCCACCTCCGGCGCGTCATCGTCCCGAACCGAAGCTGATTGTCGAACAGATGAATCGCATCATGCGGCCGAAAGCGGTGGCCGTCATCGGAGCCTCGGCTGAAACCGGCAAGATCGGTAATTCCGTGATGAAGAACCTCATCAACGGCGGCTATCCAGGCGCGATCTATCCGATCCACCCCAGTGCCGACAGCATCATGGGCAAGAAGGCCTACAAGAGCGTCAAGGAGGTTCCGGGCGAGATCGATGTGGCTGTGTTTGCCATTCCGGCGAAATTCGTGGCCCAGGCGCTCACGGAAGTGGGCGAAAAGAAGATTCCCGGCGCCGTGCTGATTCCGTCCGGGTTCGCAGAGACGGGCAACGTAACCGGTCAGCAGGAGCTGATTGAGATCGGGCGCAAATATGGTGTCCGGTTGATGGGGCCCAACATCTACGGTTTCTACTACACGCCGGCGAACCTGTGCGCCACGTTCTGCACAGCCTATGACGTCAAAGGAAAGGCAGCGCTTTCATCCCAGTCGGGTGGCATCGGCATGGCCATCATCGGTTTCTCGCGCTCCGCGAAGATGGGTGTGTCGGCTATCGTGGGGCTCGGCAACAAATCTGACATCGATGAAGATGATCTGCTGACGTTCTTCGAACAGGACGACAACACACAGATCATTGCGCAGCACTGCGAAGACCTGAAGGACGGTCGCGGCTTCGCTGAAGTCGCGAAGCGTGTCTCCAAAAAGAAGCCCGTTGTGGTGCTGAAGGCGGGTCGCACCAGCATGGGGGCGCGCGCTGCCAGCTCTCATACCGGCGCACTGGCGGGAAATGACAAGATCTATGAAGATGTTTTCAAACAGTCCGGTGTCATTCGTGCGCGCTCACTGAGGGACTTGCTGGAGTTTGCTCGGGGTATTCCGGTTCTCCCCACGCCCAAAGGCAACAACGTCGTCATCATTACGGGCGCCGGTGGCTCGGGCGTGCTGCTGTCCGATGCTTGCGTGGACAACGGTCTGTCCCTCATGGCGATGCCGCAGGATCTGGACGCCGCGTTCCGGAAATTCATTCCCCCGTTTGGTGCTGCCGGCAATCCAGTGGACATCACGGGAGGCGAACCGCCGACCACGTATCAGAACACCGTACGCCTCGGTCTCGAGGATCCGCGCATTCACGCTCTCATCCTGGGCTATTGGCACACAATCATTACGCCACCGATGGTGTTTGCGCGTCTGATGGCCGAGGTTGTGGATCAGATGCGTGCCAAGGGTATTGAGAAGCCAGTGGTGGCGTCTCTGGCGGGTGATGTCGAGGTCGAGGAAGCCGCCGAGTACCTGTATCAACATGGCATTCCGGCGTATGCCTACTCGACGGAGATACCGGTCGCTGTGTTGGGAGCTAAATACCAGTGGGCTCGCGGTGCTGGTCTGATACCACCCGCATGAAAATCAACTATAGTGGCCGAAAACCGGCCGCAGGCCGGTTTTCCAATGAACTAGGGCTACTTGGTTGATGGGCGCGCTCTCATGAAAATTGCAGTGGTGGGTGTCGGTGCGATTGGCGGCTACGTCGGCATCCGACTGGCTCTGGCCGGCGAGGAGGTCACATTCATTGCGCGAGGCGCCAATTTACAGGCTTTACGCAGCAACGGCCTGCGCCTCATCGGCGTAGACGGCAGCGAAGAGTCGGTGTCGCGCGTCAATGTAACATCTGACTATGCCGAGGCCGGCCCTCAGGACGTCGTGATTCTCGCGATGAAGGCGCATCAGGTAGCTGCAGTGGCCGCGGATGTGCCGAAACTGTTCGGGCCTGACACAGTGGTTGTTCCAATGCAGAACGGCATTCCGTACTGGTATTTTCACCGGCATGCCGGCGCGCTGGCCGGAACGCGGGTGAAGAGTGTCGATCCAACAGGCGTTATTGGCACAAATATTCCGGGTGAGCGGGTCATTGGCTGTGTGGTGTATCCGGCGACGGAGCTTCTATCTCACGGCGTCATCAAGCACGTCGAGGGCAATCGGTTTCCGGTTGGTGAGCTCGACGGAACGACCACCGAGCGGGTAACCCGGGTCGCTGACAGTTTGACCCGGGCGGGCCTGAAGTCGCCCGTGCTGGAGGACATCCGCGCTGAGATCTGGTTGAAGCTCTGGGGCAACATGACTTTCAACCCCATGAGCGCATTGTCGCGCGCCACACTCGCGGGAATCTGCCAATACCCGCCCACCCGGGAGCTCGCCGCCGCGATGATGACGGAGGCGCAAACCATTGCGCACAAACTCGGGATCACGTTTCGTGTGCCGCTCGAGAAGCGCATCGCGGGCGCGGAGAAGGTAGGGCACCACAAGACCTCCATGCTGCAGGACGTCGAGGCGGGCCGCGATCTCGAAATCGATGCCTTGCTGGGTGCAGTCGTGGAATTGGCCCGGTTGACCGACACAGCCACACCGCACCTGGATACCGTTTACTCCCTCACCAAACTACTGGCCAGGAGTCTGCAAGAAAGCCGTCAATGAACATCCACGAATATCAGGGAAAGGAGATCCTGCGAAACTACGGTGTTGCGAGCCCTCGTGTGGGATTCCTTGCTTCTCAGTGTCCGAAGCCAATGACGCCGCGCGCGAGCTGGGCGGCAATGTGTGGGTCGTCAAAGCACAGATCCACGCGGGTGGCCGCGGCAAAGGCGGCGGTGTAAAAGTGGCGAAGTCGGTGGACGAAGTGCGCGAATTTGCGCAGCAGATCCTCGGATGAAATCATGATCGGCATCATGCCCGGCCATATTCACAAGAAGGGCCGCGTGGGTGTGGTTTCCCGTTCCGGGACGTTGACGTACGAGGCAGTGGGTCAGTTGTCAGACATTGGGCAGTCCACCTGCGTCGGCATCGGGGGCGACCCGGTCAATGGCCTGAAGCACATCGACGTCATGCGGATGTTCAATGACGACCCCGACACCGATGCGGTGATCATGGTCGGCGAGATTGGCGGTGACGACGAGGAAAACTGCGCGCGGTGGATCAAGGGCAACATGCGAAAGCCGGTTGTTGGCTTCATTGCCGGTGTGACCGCGCCACCGGGAAAGCGGATGGGCCATGCCGGCGCCATCATTTCCGGAGGCAAAGGGACGGCGCAGGAGAAGTTGGTCGTCATGGAAGAGTGTGGAATCAGCATGACGCGCAATCCCGCGGATATGGGGCGGCTGCTGCGGTCTGTGCTGCAATCGCACTGCGGACAGCGCGTGAAGTTAAAGACGATTCAGCTTTAATTTTCCGTGGGCCCGAGCGCAGAAAAAGTACGCCCGTTCCGGATCTACGGATAGACGAAACAATTCTGAAAAATATTCCGGCGCTCCAGTATGCGTTTAACTACCGAGCGGACGGACAATTTTCTCACTTCAGGTGTTGGATTCGAAGTAGTCGGGCGAGGTCGGCGACTTGCATCCGAGCATCGTCAGTCTTAACCTTGCTTGATGGTGAAGAGGCTCGATGTGAGTTGATCAGGGGCACTAAGTAAAACAAACGCACCGATGGCGGTGCGCCGTTGAGCCTCAGATACCCAACGCTGAAGGATTTTCATCCGGCGGTGCGCGCTAGGCCGGACGCTTTACGCGCACCACCGGTTGGATCGCTGCGGGACATAAGACAATCAATCCGCAGGAGCGGGGAGCCGGGAGTTTGCAAGCAGCGCAATCTCATGGCGCCAGCCATAGGCAGATTCACTGCCTCCGGCCTTGGATGAGCTCGTTAAAGGCGTTGGCCACGCTGAGACGAGCTCTTCATTTCAACCAATCGCCCTTTTGTAAAACCAGCCTGCCGGTACTAGTGGACACTGTTGATACTTATAAGTGTACG
>Ga0307510_10004449_pt1 | contig 16478 bp, 8 predicted proteins | sample 12_EM_MG_FD_207224 | JGI IMG/M metagenome (GOLD analysis project Ga0307510, IMG submission 207224) | Populus trichocarpa ectomycorrhiza microbial communities from riparian zone in the Pacific Northwest, United States - 12_EM | ecosystem: Host-associated > Plants > Roots > Unclassified | place...
ACTTTATTTTGTAATTATTAGTTTTTCTTAAATATTTGTGTTGTGTGTTTAATTGATGTTAAAAGAATGAAACAAATGAATAAGTTGAGTGATTATTACAAATGAGAATTATTGGTAATTTAAAAGAAATTACCAAAATTATTTGGCTAGCAAAAGAGGTTAGCCGGATGCTAGGTAATTCGTATGGAATTACCGGATTGACTTTGACAATCGAGATGGGTTAGCCAGATTTCTTGGATAATTAAGAGAATTATCGGGTTTATTAGTTAACGAGATAGTTAACTGGATATGGGGCAATTCGTATGGAATTACCTGATTGATTGTGGCAACCAAGATGGGTAAGCCAGATTTCTTGGGTAATTAAGAGAATTACCGAGTTTATTGGTTAACGAGGAAGTTAACTGGATATGGGGTAATTCGTATGGAATTACCGGATTGATTGTGGCAACCAAGATGGGTTAGCCAGATTTCTTGGGTAATTAAGAGAATTACCGGGTTTATTGGTTAACAAGGAAGTTAACTGGATATAGGGTAATTCATATGGAATTACCGGATTGATTGGCTAACAAAAGAGGTTAGCTGGATGTTGGGTAATTCGTATGGAATTACCGGATTAATTGGCTAACAAAAGAGGTTAGCCGAATGCTAGGTAATTCGTATGGAATTACCAGATTGACTTTGGCAACCAAGATGGGTTAGCCAGATTTCTTTGGTAATTAAGAGAATTACCGGGTTTATTGGTTAACGAGGAAGTTAACTGGATATGGGGTAATTCGTATAGAATTACAGGATTGATTGACTAACAAAAGAAGTTAGCTGGAGGCTGGGTAATTCGTATGGAATTACCAGATGTACTGGTAACCGAGGAAGGTTAACCAATTGTATGGGTAGTTATATGAAACTACCAGAATTATTGGCAATCGAGATGAGTTAGCCGGATAGTTAAGTTTTGAAAAGATTATGTGAATTAATTGATTGAAGTTAGAAGTAATAAATTCTAAATGTTATGAGTAAAATAATTAATATATGACTAAGATATTGAGTCAATTAATTAATGTGGTTATTGGGTAGACATAATGATTTGGAGATTGGAGGGGAATTGATAGATAATTGGTTACCATAGTATTGGTGGCTAAGGATACATTACAATGATACTTAACACCCTAATGATGGTGGCTAAGGGCATAAATTGATACTTGGCACTGTGATGAGGGTGACCAAGGTTATGTGAAGGATGCTTAGTGACCGTAGTGTTGATAACTAAGATTATGTGCAAATGATACTTGGCAACCATGGTTACAATGCATATGATGTTAATAAGAAAAATGAAAAGGGTTCGGTACGAATGGAAGAATCAAATGGCATTGATTAGCTATCCAGGTTTGGATTGCTAATGGTATCGATGAGGTTTCATCAGTGCCAGTATTTCTTAAATTGATTAGTGTAGCCCAATATTAAAAGACTAATGATACTAATGAGATTTATTAGTTTCGGCGGTTATCTTCTAGCAACAGATTCAGAAAAGGGAAAATATTGATTAATTATTCTAAAAGAATGAGATAAGCTAATGATACCAAGAGAGGAATATCTTGGTATCAAGTGAGAATTGATTTATAAGGAGATGGTGTTCGCAAACCGTTGAGTTGTGTTGAGATTTCCAAGATGGAATTATTCTTGGCAAATGAGATATGATATTAGATGGATATTGGTAATAGATGGAGAATATATGTTGTAGAAGAGGTTTATGCCTAACTTTATATATCAAAAGAAATTCCGTAGAGATTATTGTCTGCCATTGTTATTGCTTGTTACTATCTTTTATATTTATGTGTACATGTTAATTTCTATTTCCAGGTCCATCAGAGTCGCGCCAGGGGTAATACTAGTTTAGTTATCTTTTGCTTTTGACCATGTAAATTATTTGTAAATTAAAAGACTTATCTCCTAAAACTTGAGATGTAATATTAATCCATAAATTTGAATGTATGTCTTTAATCTAATGGTTGAAACTCTTAGTACCTATTTGACCATGCATGTTTATAGTTGAAATTGAATCTTTCATTTGAACTACATTATATGATGTTATTGAATAAGATGTGTTGTGTTGATGATAATGAGTTGGGTTGAGACCCAGGATGATTGGGTCGTGATTTTGAGTTATGAGATGTGAGATATTAGAAGTGTAAACATGGTATATGTCGATAACTTGGGACCTACCAGTATAGGGGAGACTCTGCCAAAATTTTGGTAGAAATTTTGGTGGAACTTGTATATCAAAAAAAAAATTTACCTGAAAATTTCCAATATATTGCGAAAAAGAATGTAGAAAAATCGGGGTTGTTACATAACATATTTAGCTTGATGACGCGTGTTTCATTATGCCGAAATGAGAAAAAATACATGCTGAAATAGCAAGGATTGTGTTTAGAAGAATATTGTTCAGAAAGTTAGTAAAATCGATAAAAATATTCTATTTTTATGTTAAGGGGGAAGATTGAAATAAATAGAGTAAATTGGCTCTTAAAAGATATTTTTTACACTCTTATATAGTATGTGATATGGCTAGGGGTTGAGATAAAAGAGGGAAAGTTGAATAGTGGATGTGGTGTGTAAATGGAAAGGTTGACGAATCTAGACATATTCATCTCTTAACTTTCAGAGAGAATTCGAGTAGGCGGATGTTGACTAACTAAGAAAATTGGTCTTACTCAATTTGGAGATATAAAACTCCAGTTATGGGTTACCAACCGAGACTGGGTCATGACAGATCCTATAGGGCAGTAGGTCTGATTTGTTAACGAGTAATTTCAAGTGTTTTGGGGGGCCGTACTAGGTTCTCCTCCCTTCAGAGGACTTGTAGCCCCATGTCTAAGCTTTCTAGCGATACCAACCTCGCTTGAAATGGATTCCTATAACTCCAGATATAGTCATAAATCAAAGGAGAGGTTGGAATGAGATCTCTGCTGGCAGATTCAGAAAGTCGCTAAAGCGACTATCTAGACGCGTTAAGGGTGAAAATTAGGTCCTTTCCCTTCGGGGAACATGTGATATTACATCTTAACTTCCAAAAGAAATAAGCCATGTTTGAAATGGAAATTTGTAATGATAACTACGGTCGGATAAAGAATGACGATATTAATGGTGAAATGAGAAAAACATAAAATATCAAGAAAGGAATAATTGAAAGAAAGACCTATATTGGCTGTTAATATAGTTATTATGAAATTTGTTCTTGAATAAGGATAATTTATGAGAAATGTATGTGATTACAGGAGGGACCACAGGCATGGTGTCGCAGCAGTAGCAGGGGAGCACGAGTAGAGCTTCTACTGCAGGTAGGTGGTCTGCACCTATGCTTTTTAGTTAAATTCCATAATTTAATATGTTATTGATGTGATATGTGAATTATTGAATGTTGGATATTATATGAAAGAATAAAAGTTTGTGTAATGATGTTGTTATTTCGGGTAGTATCCCGAATGTATATGGGTTCAAGGTGAATGATCTTTCGTATGAATCACCAAGTGATGGAAGTATTGCTGACATATAAAATATGAGAAGTGTGATATATGGCATGGACTAGCATACATTTAGTGTATGTTAGGATCTCAGGTAAGGGGTTCACCATGCATCGACTAGCATACATTTAATGTATGTTAAGATCCCGGGTAAGGGGGTCACCATACATTGACTAGCATACATTTAGTGTATGTTAGGGTCCTAGGTAAGGGGATCGCCATGCATCGACTCCTATGAGGTGATGATGATACCAATAAAATTGGTATCAACAATGTGTTAGGCGGAAATATTTGTGGTTGATTTTATGGAATATTGAATGGAAATTGAAAATGGAAGATGAAACAGTTTTTAGTAGTTAAATGAGAAAGAGTTCCAATGGAAATAAAAAGGGAGAAGTGAATAAAATATGAATACATGTATTATGTAATATTAAAACATTTATATAACTTAATTTGTATAATTAATGTTTAAACTTGAATAGATGAACTTAACTATGAAATTCATATAATCATGTTCCATATATGCGTGTTTATCTCATTTATTCCTCTATAATGATATTTGTTATTCAATGTATGTTATAAAGATTGTGGTTGTGATGATGATGATGATTGTGGGATTGAGACCTAGAACGATTGGGTCGTGATTGAGTTATGAGAACTAGGATATTAGAAGTGTAAACATGTTATATGTATAACTTGGAACCTCCTAGTATAGGGGAGACTCTACCAAAATTTCAGTAGAATTTGATATGAAAACCGTATAAAAACAAATTACCCTATTTTCCATTATATATGTGATTGGTGTTTTATCCCGGATAAGGGGATATTACAACAATTTTCATCAATAATTTTTGAGTCAACAGTGATGGTGTGCGCTATGAATTCATGCGCTAGCAGTAGAAATGGACCACGTTGAAGATTTCTAGGTCAGCAACGATGTAATTTCATCAATGATTTTTGAGTTAATAGTAATTTATATGCGCTGATGATTTCATGCGCAGCGGTGGAACTGGACGACGTTGATGATTTTTGAGTCGGCAAGGACTTAGTTTTCGAGTTCTAAAAGTCCAAATGAGCTCATTCTTGTTTTGTTGGAAATATGAGACAAATTACCAGAACTTTCATGCAGAATATCATTTCAAATTCTGATGTTAGCAATGACGTTTTTGGCCTGCCAACAAAGTTAAGAGTTAGCCACCAAGTAAAGGGTTGGCCACCAACTCTTTTGTTATTCATCAAATCAATAATTCCAAATTTTGGCCTATAAAAGGAGGCATTTGCCATGCATTTGGGCATCTTAGTTTTCAGATCAAGATATTGCTCTTGTTCTCTTTCTTTGTAATTTTGTAATGTTTAAGTTCTGCTTTCATTAATCTCTTGTTTATATTTTTCATCTTAACTATGTTCTTATCTAGTCTATTTATGTTTCTCTTGTTCATAATGTTCTTGTTCACTCATGGTGTAAGAATATGTATAGTATCAACTCAACATGGACTTTAATGTTTGATACTAACATGCTTTGTATTTGTTATCTTACTCACTCATAATACCTTGCTTGTTAAATGGTTAATCTAGATTTGTGTTGAACAACCCTTGGTACAACAAATAATTGATCCTTTCATAGCCAACTGTATGGTATTACCGACAACTGTGCTATGAAAGAAACTTGAAAGACAACGCAAAACAAACCGTTACAGCAAGACAAAACCTGATTCTGGAAACTAAAGAAAACACAATCCAAATGACCTTGAATTTAATATATAAGATTAGGATACCAAGAAAACAACAAATCTCAGTTTATAGGGCGTTCTATTATGTTTAGGTACCCAAACCCCTTGTATGATCAGTTTGCGGCAGAATTGAACCTCCAATTAAAACCTCCAGAAGCCGATATTGAAACAAGCCCAAATTTAATATATGGTGCTATCTCATCCCCAATACACAGAATATGAAGTTTCAATTTATTCTAAGGTGGTTTGCTTATGGTTCACTAAGAGTAGTGTTTTTGCGGCAGAATTGAACCTCAAGCAAACAATATCAGAATAAGTCCAAATTTGACATATGATGCGATCTCACCCCCAATAGACTGAATATGAAGTTTCAATTGATTCCGAGATGGTTTGCTTATGGTTCACCAAGAGTTGTGTTTATGTGGCAAAAATTGAATGATCCTTCAAATTTCAACTAATCCCTCTCTCTCTCTGTTTTTTTTTAATATAATGATATGATTAGAGACAGTAACAAGATAAAATATAACCCTTTTTTTTTTTTTGCTTAGATGACGCAGACACGAAGAACAAAAAGATTGACGCCAACACTGAAAAACTTAAAGGACCACTAAAAAAACAAAAATAACAGAAGGATATGACCTTGTTTCAGAGCCTAGCTCTGATACCAACTGATGCGAACCTCGTGATCACGTGGTCACGCAACCCATAATCAAGATTGAGATCTGATCTCGGAAAACTGAAATAGGTCTGATAGGAGTGTGACACAATGGAAACCTGCCCCAAAACACCAACACTATTGGATTGAGTAGAATGATGCAACGAAGTCAGTTAATATTTGATAAGTCAGATTTAGTTCGTTCAAGAACTGAAGAATGCAAGAATCACTCTCACACGTTAAAACTGAAAAATTCAGAAGTAATTATCATCAAAGCTCCAAAAATTTAGGTTACATGTGTTTAAATAGTTCTTAAAAGTAACCCTAATGGATCTATCCTTGTGGGCTGAACTGACCCCCATACAAAATTGACCCAAAAACCCTAAACTGAAAAACCCATAACCTGATCCAAACAAGCCTTGGATCCTAGCTCAAAACAAAGTTTTAATTAAACCCAAACATGAAAGAAAATAATAAAAATAACTAATGTGTCATTAAATACTACTAGCCCTTCTTTCTAGCTAGGATGAATAAGAAATCCTTATAAGAAAAGGATTCTGAAACATTAATGAATCCTTGCCACACTTGGAGATTATATTGCAGCTCATTAAAGATCCTTGTGGAACTAGGAAATTCCCAAAACCAGCTGCCACATCCTTATAGGAAAAGAATCTTAACCAAATAGGAAGTCCACAAGTCAAATGGAAGTAAATAACAAAATTCATACAGTCTTTGTTGACCAGTATTGTGGTGCCTTCCTGAACTCTGATTAACTTGAATTTCAACCCATAGTAGGAAAACATGTCTAGAGAGTCCAGATAAAAGTTTAGCCCGATCCAACGGTCGGATTGAGAATTATGACTATTGTCTTAAACCTGGACTGTTGCGCTTTTTACGCCAAAATCTGAATCTGACCTTACTTGAGTCGTATTACAAGGCTGAATCGTATCAATGTGTATGTTAATGCCTTAATTTTACATATATGAATAAAGAAATTATATGAAAATGAGATGAAATGATTGTATGTGTAGAATTATGATGTTGTTAAACCCTTAGAGACGTGATAGAGCTTAAACGGAAATCATACCATGTTAATGTCTTGATTTTGTTTATATGATGGATGGACTTGTATAATTATGAATCAAAGTGATTGAATGTATGAGTATGACTTGTGGTTGAGAACATAATTGTGTTAGAAGTGATAGAATACATGTGAAAACTTGAAAAGAATGGGCAACCATGTTCGGCTAAGAAGGTGAAACTTGGAAATGGAACTCCTATGTGATGTGAATTGAATGTTAAATTGTATTGATGATTGACATGATGAAATTGAAAACATAGAATACAAGATTATGGCAACATTAGGTTCAGCCTTGAAATGATGATTTTGTTAGGCATGGAGGCCATATATGACTCTCGTTAACATATCTGAACTTGTTGATTCGATATGAGAAGCTTGAGTCCACTTAAATCATTATGTCTGAAATTTACTTAAATCATCTGGGGTCTTAGACTAATTATTTGAAGATTCCTACTCATAATTATAATAAATTTTTTTTCTGAGTTTCTTACCACTTTTAGTCCCAACAACACAATTGTGCGCGAGGATTATACTGAAATTTGGTGTTTTTCGCGCAAAGGGTCATGGATTGATTTATTTGATATTTCCTTCTATTTTACACATGATATCACCCAATTTACAAAACTTCCTCCTTCAAATTATTATTTTTACCTGGTCAAGGAGTTTTTATGATTTATCGTTAACTAATATTTCACATACTATTTTATTAATTTAGCTTCTTTAAATTCTAAATTAATCTCCCGAAAATGTTCATCCCAATTCATAAGATTTTCTCCCTAATTTATTATTTTTCAATTAATAGTTACCCTATTTAACCCATATTTATCTATTTTTGACAAGGGGTTTACATATTACACTATAACCACTTTGAAAAATCTTTTCATTTTTCACCTGGGCAGGTCACCCATTACAATGAGATCATTTTGAGAAATCTTTGTACTTTTCATCAATGCAAGTCACCCATTACAATAAGACCATTTTGACAAATCTTTGAATTCTTCACCTAGGTACGTCATCCGTTATAATGAAATTATTTGGAAAAGTCTTTGTATTCTTCACCTTGGCAGGTCACCCATGATAATTTGACCATTTCAAAAATCGTTAGACAGGTTGTCTAGTACAACTATACCACTTCAAAAAAATGTTCATTTTTTCATGAAGATCATCTTTTTCTTTACAAATCCTATATTTTTCCTTTTAAGAGTGCTTTCTAGCCCTCGTCTTCCAGATAGTGCACTTTTTAGCCCTATCTTTTTTCCTTTTAAGTGCATCTTTAAGCCCTCAACCATCAGATAATGCACTTTTTAGCCCTATCCCTTCTCTTCTTTAGTGCGCCTTTGAGCCTTTAACCATCAGATGGAATGTTTTCTAACCCTATCTATTTTTTAGTGTGTCTTTGAGCCCTTATCCCTTAGATAATGTGTTTTCTAACCCTATCTTTTTTTTATTGTGTTTTCTAGCCCTTACATACCGGATAATGCACTTTCTAGCCCTATTTCTCTCTTTTCGTCTTTATGTGCCCATCCCTGATAGTGCACTTTCTAACCCTATTGTTTTTTCCTCTGCATGCACTTTTTAGCCCTCATTTCAAATACTTTCAAAAAGATTGACCATTTCTTGATCTAGTGAGTATGTTTTCTCTCATTTCTTTTTCTTCTTCACAAAGCTTACTATCTAAAGTCTCTTACGAGATTTTTTATCGTAAGCATTGTAAAGAGGGGAGCAACTGTCATAACCTATTTTTGGGTTATTCCCTAAATTTTACCCTTTTTTATTTTAAAATAAAAAAATAATAATAGCAAGAAGACCGATGATTTGACAAAAGTAAGCTGTAGAGGATTTCAAATATAGAAAAAAAAAATCAAGTTGTAATTTTGGACAAAATTTAAAGCCTAATTGTACCCCCATTGTACCCAAAACTAGAGAAACGATGCAGATTGAAGGTCAAATTAAATTATTATTGGACAAATCTACAATAAAATTAAGCTTAGGGATATAATTAGATTTTAAATAGGCCAATTTGATTTAATCATGGGCCAAATTAAAAGTTTAATTATATTTAAGAATTGATTTGGGTCAAATTAAAGGATTTAATTAAGTGCAAGGACTTAATTATACTTTAAATGGGTCAAATTATTTTTATTATGGACTAAATTGATTGAAATCAGGGGTGAATTGAAGAGATTAGAAAGTTTAATGGGCAATTGAGGGTCAATTTTCATAAATCCAAGACCAAGGACCAAAAAAAAAAAGACACTGAAATTCAGGGCTGATGTTGAAGTTTAGCAGGGGCAAAATTGCATAAAATTAAAAGTTACAAACCAATTAAGAACGTAATTGAAATAATCATAAGATGAAGGACTAAATTGAACTTTGATCAAATCCCTAAATTAAAACCCTAAAATCCAAAATCAGGTTATTTCATTTAAATGAAACAACACGTGTTGACCAAAACGACGTTGTTTTTACAAAACAGTACAAAAACAAAAAACAGACAACTTGTCGTCGGGTTATTATTCATCATCCTTTTCTTTTAACACAAAAAAGGTTGCTTGGGTGGCTACTGTTCAGGTCCATTTAATGCTTCGTCTCTTCACCAAATTTGACAAAACAAACACAACCAAGATTACCTGACATTTGACTACACCCCGATATGGCTCTTTCTAGCTAATTAACACCACGGCCGCCGCCGCAACGCCCCAAAAAGGCCAACTCAAGTAGCTTTTAACTGTCAAAATTTGATTGTTCATGATGGCAACTTTGAAGCAACGGTTGGAATCCTTCCGGTTTGAATCAAGGCCAAGATTGGTCCCCAAAAGAGACAAAGTGTCCCTTTCCCCCCTTAAAAATAGAAGTGAATTCCAAGCATTGAGCAAGAAGAAAATTAAGGTCAAAATTGGGAAAAAAATCGGCTATTTTCCCAAGTTTTTTTTCTCCCCTCACGACCACCTCTTTCCCCTCTTCCTTCGTCGTGCATTCATTGTCGTTGCAGCCACTAGCCACACTTCGGACTTCCTTGCACCACCAGGAATGCCACCAACACCTTTTCTCCTCTAGCCAGTTAAGCCTCCCTCTATTTTTTCTCTTGTCCCCCCTCCCCGGATGACAATAGACATGGGCGTTGGGTCGGGCTAGCGACCATGTAGGCTAGACCCATTTTAGCCCAGCTTAGATGGTTAGGCTAGATCCAACCCAACTTAAAAAAAAAAAAAGATTGTTGGGTTGTCATACGGCCCAACCTAACTAGGTTGCACCTGTTGTAGCCCAACTTTGATGGCTAAGCCAGTTCTAGCCTAGACCCCCCAACAAAAAGAGTTATATTGGGCTGTTAGTTGACCTAACCAGACTGAGTCGGGCTGGACCTGTTTAAGCCTAGCTCGGATGGCTGGGCCGAGTCTAGCCCCATATATTTTTAATAATAATAATTATTAAATATTTTTAAAAAAATCTTCAATTTTCCAAAATGTGTTTTAAAAATATTTGTGAATCTCTCACATGTTTTTCCAATAATTTTGCATAATATTAGGTTGTATATTTATACTGTAAGATACAGATCTGATATTAACCCGATAAGGTAGAGACTTCCTCACAAAAAGACATCTGCCTTGGACCTTAGAAAAGACCAATGGACATAAATGCGACTTATAATAACAATCAAATAACAATGCAACTGACCTTAGGTAAGGTGCACTGGGGGTCATCATTTTCCCCTTACACAACCAATCCCTTACCCAGACTCTCGTAGACCATTAAGTTTCCTAATGACCATAACACTAAGTGGTGACTCCTGAACCTCATAATCATAATTTTATGATTAAACTCAAAACCCTCTTTTCACCATCACTTAGGAGGTAAACCTGTCATTCAATGCCACACATGCCACGATAGTATTCAACCTACCTTCTGATATTTTAATTACAAGATATAAGCCTGATACATTCTTTATTTTTTGGACTTTAACGGGTTGGATATATCGGGTTGGACTAATTTTTTTATAGCTATTACAAATTTGTGCAAGTTGGGCATATTAATTTCATTATTCTTTGACGATCCTAAAAAAAACATTGGGTTGCAAAAGAGCATCAATTATACAAGTAAGAGATAAAAAAAAACTGATAATTAATTAAGTACATGGAGTTTGAAGGAGAGAATGAAAGGGAAAAATATTAAGAGAATAAGAAGCGGTTATGAGTGTGAAGGAGAACGAAAAAAAATTAACAGTGAAAATAAAAAATATTATTTATACCACGGATTATGGTTATTTACATTGGGTTATATAAGTTGAATTGGGTTGAGCGGGTTTCAAAAATCTCAACTTGTATTCGATCTATGATATCCATTTATTAGATTTTTTAATCCACTATCATCCATAATATCTAAATTATCCAACTTTAACGAGTTGTGTTAAGTCAAATAATGTAAATATTTCAGATTGAACACCCTTGTTATTAGCCTTGTCATGCTTTCTTTTATTTTCTTTAATAGTAATGAATTGGACACATCGTGTAACAAAACCATGATTTTGTTAGGCATGGAGGCCATATATGACTCTCATTAACGTATCCAAACTTGTTGATTCGATATGAGAAGCCTGAGCCTATCCCATCAGTTATAATTTTGTTAGAGATCATACCATTAATTTGATGGTGTATTGAGTTTCTAGGTTATCTAATGTAATATTTTACATGTTCATATGCGCTTGGGCATGCATTAAAGACCATTTTCTTAATTGAATGAATAATGAAGCCATAGTACAATAATGATAGATCTCAAAGACTCAGGAAACCTAATCCAAGATATCTTGATGTGTTGATAGCAAAACAAGGAAGATCTAGTCAGAAGGATGTTAATGTCGGAGCTGGAGCTATTCAAAAGGAAGGAAGTCATGAACCAGATGCTTGTCTTTAGGCATAGGGTTAGGAAATATTGTTAAGTTTGTTAAGAGGTTAGTTGAAATTATTTGGAAGATAGTCATTGGTTGATTTCTTTAAATAATCTTTAGGACAAGTAGGTTGGAGGAGAAATTGATTATAATCATGGTGTTATCTTCAGCCTAAATTAGAGTTATTTTACCAATTTACTATTTTAGTTTGAGTCATTTTTTGGGTTCCATCATATCTAGTATCAGAGTCTGGTTATGGCCACTAACAAAGAGAGACTTGACAGGCTGGAGTTTGCAAAAGGTACGTGATAGCTTGATAAGATTAGCTGCCAAGATGGGGAAGACACGAGTTCAGATGCGAGGGATGAAGGGACAATTAAAAGAGGTCATTGACTCTTATCTAGGTTATGTCTTTCTTGGGAAAAATCATCCCAAAATTATAGTGAGAAAGACACTACTTCTCGAGGAGGGCATAATAGAGAGGAAGGGTTCCACTAACATAACCACTCACGATTCACCAAGATGGATTTTCCAAAAAAAAATTGGTGATGACTCAACCGAGTGGCTTAGTAGAGCTTGTCAATACTTTGAATTTCAAGAGAATATGGAGGAACAAAAGGTTGCTCAATGCTCAAGCATTTTTTCACCTAAAGGGTGAAGCCAACCAATGGTGGAAATTGATCAAGCAGGTTCAAAGAAATGAAGGACTAGAGATTACCTAGAGCTTATTTAAATTTGAGATCATGACTCATTTCGGTCCTACTAAGTATGAGTGCTTTGATGAAGCCTTGTCCCGAGTTAAGAAAACTGGTACTCTCATGGACTATCAACGTGAATTTAAGAGGTTGGCCAATAGGGTTGTTGAGTGGCCTTAATCAGCCTTTATTGGCACTTTCCTTGGAGGCCTACGAGATGAAATTGCAGATGAGGTGTGCATGGCTAAACCACAGACCTTGTGAGAAGCTATTGGGGTAGCCAAGATAAAAGATGACCAACTCATGAGAAGAAGAAGACAAGGGTGAACAAAAACGGTACGAACTGCACCTCCACAGCTCCGTCTCGCAACACCACCATTTTCAGCAACACCTGCAGCTCCAAAACAGGTGGTTGGCTCTCTGGTTAAGCGCTTATCATGGGAAGAAATGTAGCGAAAAAGGGAGAGAGGCCTTTACTTCAACTGCAATGAGCGTTTCACCCCTGGCCATAGGTGTTAGACCCCATATAGTTTTTTGATTGAAGGAGGAGAGGACGGAGAGGGTGAACAAATGGCCATGGCCTCAAATTTGGCAAATAAATAAAAAGTTAGAGCAGGAAGCAGGAAGTAGGAGGAGAGCAAGCAGAAATCACTCTCCATGTTTTTTCGGGCTGGAAGGGGCCTCATACCTTTGTAAGTTACAGAGTTGTTGCCACCTTTATTTACCAGTCACTTCTACCGAGAAATTTAATGTGAAGATCGCTGATGGAGACAACTTTCTTGTCAAGAGAAATATGAAGCATTACAGCTGGAGATCCAAGGTTTATCTTTTGCGGTCACATTATTTTCTCTCCTACTACAAGGACTGGATGTAGTCTTGGGTATACAATGGCTAGTGAAGTTGGGACTAGTCTTGTGTGATTGGCGCAACTTGACTATAAGATTTAACTAGTGAGAAGTGCCAAAGAAACTGCATGGCTAGAAGGATTCTTCTTCTATAGAGATTACTGTACAGTCTCTTAAAAAATAAATTGAAGGTGGAGGGGCCTTTTTTGTAGTGGTCAAGGAAATTAAAGATAGTGAAGGAAGAAGTTCTCAGGTGCCATTTGGCATAGGTAAGCTCTTAGAAGACTTTGCTGTAATTTTTGAAGAACCACAATCCTTACCTCCTTATAGAGAAGTGGACCACTGAATCACATTTAAAGGAGTCTCGATTATCAATGTGCACCCTTATAGGTACGCACACTTTCAGAATAACGAGATCGAATGCCAAGTACCTGAGATGCTAGAAAGTGGGACCATCCATCCTAGTCGTAGTTATTTTTCCTCACCAGTTTTACTAGTTAAGAAAAAAATATGGTTCATGGTGTTTTTGTACAGATTATAAAGCACTAAATGAAGCTACGATTAAGGATCGCTTTCCCGTACCGATAGTGAATGATATAATTGATGAGCTACATGGTGCCAAGTATTTTAAAAAGTTGAATCTTCAAGCCAGATATTATCAAATTCAACTTCAACCAGAAGATATGCACAAGATGGCTTTATAAGTATTTGGTCATGTCTTTTGGATTGTGTAATGCGCTATTGTCGTTCCAAGCAACAATGAATGCTTTTTTTACATTGCTATTGTGTAAGTTCATTCTTGTGTTTTTTTATAGTATTTTGATATACAGTCATGAAAAGTGTATTTAGAACACTTTAGAGTTGTTTTTAAAATTTTACAAAGCCAATAATTTTTTAAAATATACTCTAAATGTGCATTCCAGCAAGTTAAGGTGGAATATTTGGGGTATTTTATTTCTAATGAAAGAGTACAAGTACATGAAAGCAAAATTGCAGCTACAAAGAATCGGCCAAGGCCTGATAATGTCACCAAGTTGCGGGGATTCTTGGGACTCACCAGGTACCACTATAAGTTTGTGCACAATTATGGTACTAATGCAGTCCCACTAACACAATTACTGAAGAAATGAAAATTTCAGTGGGATAAGAAGGCATAAAAGGCATTCAAAGAGCTCAAAGTTTCCATGACCACAACCTCGGTATTGGCTATTCCTAATTTCAATAAAATCTTTGTAATTGAAACCAATGCTTTAGATGCAAAAATAGGGGTTGTTTTATCTCAACAAGGTCGGCCAGTAGCTTATTTAAGTCGAGCCTTAGGTCCAAGAAAAAAAGCCTGGCCTATTTATTCAAAAGAGATGTTGGCAATTGTTGAAGCAATTCGTTGTTGGAGGCCCTACCTCCTGGGAAGAAAATTTCAAATTCTGATTAACCAATGTAGCTTATAGTTCTTCCTTGAACAATGAGTTTCTACTCCAGAACAATAGAAGTGGGGTGACCAAGTTCCTTGGTTATAATATACAGACTTGACAAGGAGAAAAGTGCAGCAGATTCATTTTCTAGAGAAAGTGGGTCACCAACCCTTTGGGCTATCTCTAAGCCTCAATTCACGGTGGGGGCTAAAATGAGAAGGGAAACATTTGAAAGTCCATGGTACAAGAGGTGAAGAATCACATGAAAGAGGAGCCTTACAAGATGGCTGCCTATATGTGTGGAAAGATAATTTGTTATGGTATAAATTGCATGTAGTGGTTCTATCATAATCTACCATGAAGTCACGCATGAAGTCACGTTTATTCGAGTTATATGAAATTAAAATTTTGTTTGTTTTTGTATTTTAAAAATATTTTTAAAAAGAGTTAAATTTTTTTATTTTTTTTACTTTAAATTAATATTTTTTGGTGTTTTTAAATCATTTTAATATGCTGATGTTAAAAATAATTTTTTAAAAATAAAAAAATATTATTTTAATATATTTTAAAATAAAAAATATTTTAAAAAATAACCATAACCACAATTACAAACACATAACAGGTGCTCATTCAGGAGCACTAAGGACATGGAAGAGGATTGCTCAAGATTTTCACTGGAATAGCATTAAGAAAGATGTGCAGAATTATGTGGCAACGTGCGGCGTGTGGCAAGGAAATAAGGCTGATTCTCGATCACCTGTAGGCCTCTTGCAACCTCCACCGGTACCATCACAAGTGCAGGAGGATATCTCTATGAATTTGTAAGAATGCCATATTTGTTGTGGTGATTGACAAAATATGCCCACTTTATTGGTGTTAACCATACCTTTACAACCAAGAAAATAGCAGAAGTATATGTGGAAAATGTAGCTCTTCTCCATGGTATTCCTCACACTATTATTAGTGATCGTGGTGCTTTATTTACTAGTAATTTCTGGTAAGAATTCTATAAGTTGCAAGGGACACGACTCAAGATGTCATTGGCATACCATCCGGAAACCGACGCACAGACGAAAGTTGTAAACCGAAGCTTCAGCAATACCTTCATCGCCTGTCCTGTCAAGCACCCAAGCAGTGGAGTCATCATAGGAGAATGGTAGGTTTCGCAGAGCACAACACCACCAGTTTCTGAAGATGGGTTGTTGGTGTTGTGAAGCCAGCCACCTAAGTCAACAATGGTGGGAGAAGGTGAAACCATCCTTTACACTTTAGTCAAAAATTGTAGGCACCAAATTGATGCCACTTGCCTTGCCCTTTGTCTTTTGCATGGATACTTGCTTATAAATAGGCAATGCATCCAAGCATTATTGACACAATACAAGAGAGAAACAAGAGAGCAATGATATGAATCACACGTGGAGTACATGTTGAATCACACCTGGAGCTACATGTGAAGTGGACCAAGTCAGGTCAGGAGGATTATTTCAGTAATTGAGAGTAAGGTGTCTGTTGCACTAGAATCGGTCAAATAAATAAAAGGCTGTTAGTGGGTGCTCCATGTCTTCAGAGCTATTCTGTTAGGAGCCAATCTGTTAGGATTTCCTGTTTTATTGCTATTTTCGTGCTTTGTCAGTTGTAATGTTGCTGGCCTATTTAGGCA
>Ga0307510_10004450_pt1 | contig 16478 bp, 3 predicted proteins | sample 12_EM_MG_FD_207224 | JGI IMG/M metagenome (GOLD analysis project Ga0307510, IMG submission 207224) | Populus trichocarpa ectomycorrhiza microbial communities from riparian zone in the Pacific Northwest, United States - 12_EM | ecosystem: Host-associated > Plants > Roots > Unclassified | place...
TATTCCTAACTTTGGACCGTTTCCTTTCTCGTAATGATGCAAGAAAAAAAAAACAACTAATGTGAACGCAAAAGCACTGGCACAAAAACATCAATCAAGTAACAACCTTAAACAGGGGAGAAGAATTTCCCTCCACGTTTTTTAGCAGCACACAAAAGATGAAAAGATACAGGCTGGCAAGATAATTCAGCATTTTAAAGAGGCCACCATGGCCCAGGCCAGCAACAACATGTGGAAGAGAAAAAAGAAGCGGGAGAATCAAGAGACCAGAACTTGTCCAGAAAACCACCAATAAAACCCTGAAAATGATATCCTAAACGGGAAAAAAAAATGTTTTGATAATTTTTTCAACCATATACCTAATCCTGCTTCCTCTCACCCCAAAATCTACATGTGGTTTTGCTTTTAGAACTGAAAACATAGATTAAAAAAAAGAAATTGGTCTACAAAGATCAAATTAAAAGCAACAGTTCAATATATGCTTTTTGTAAGTTTAAATCCATCAATAATACACAATACCTTCCAGGAACTCTAGCAAAGAGCTGATTCTTGTTGATCTCGGAGCTTGATTACTACAATAATCAAAAAATTAAGCAAACCATCGATCAGTAGAGCAAACAATAGAGGAAGAATAGAAGCTCCAAAGTTGAGCAGATAAGAATAATTAATCTAAACTGTTACCTTGCTTACTTGCCCTTCTCAATAGGCTGATTAGCATATGAACAGATTAGAAGCCGACTCGGAGATTAAACCGGTGTAGGAATAACATTAAAGACTTAGGATTTCAACCGAAATACCTTCTTTCCTTGCAATCTGACATCCTCTTATCAAGCGTAGAAGAATCACCACCAGCCTAACCATCCTTGTCATCGGTGATGCGCAAGCAAATCCCTGCCTCTGCACTTGTTTCTTCTCCATCATGAGTACCCTTTCCTTTTCTCTTCTGGCTTTTCGTCGTCCCCTTTTCTTCTCCGGTGAAATGAAAAGACCCAACTACCCTCGCTAGAGAGTTAGAAAAAATTGATCAAAAGGGAAAAGAAGTCATTTTACCGTCCCAACAAAACTAAAAGGTCACTGGTGCTCCTTCACAAACCATTAATGACTATAGGTTATATAAAAACACTAAAATACCCTTGAACCATAGTCATCTCAAGTTTTCTTGCGAGGGCACAATTGATAATACACCGAAGCTATGAAGAGTAAGAACAGGGTATATACACAGTGTTTTAGCTGCATGTTTTACAGTTGTTGTTAATTGTTAATCGTTGATGTTAATAAGTGACGTGACAGGGATAAATATCTTTGGTGTTGAGACGGAGGGCCTGTATCGAGGTCACACTAGAGCATTTGAGACCACGCTTGATAGCTTGGCGGGCTTGCAAGAGCATCTTGATTCTGCCATTGTTAATAAATTAACAATAATAAATAATTTTTATTTTTAAGAATAAATTATATATATATATATAATATAAATAAATTAGAATAACCTCTCCCAAGTATTAAATACATACAACATAATTTAAAAAACAACCGTGATATTTAAAAAATGCAAACAAACAATCTAAAAAATTAGAGAAAAATATTATTAATATAAATATAAATTAAAAAAATACATATTAAAAAAAGTATCAATGCAAAAAAAAAAAAAAAAAAGGAAGGTCACACACTCTTGAACCTAGCATGCTAGGTCCGCGAGATTGACATATTTTGAAAAAGTACAGGTTATATGTTATTTGTCCCATTATCAAAAGACCAACGCGTCCTTACTAGCAAGTGTAGTGGTAATTATTTCAGGTGTACAAATAAAAAATAATAATTTTTTCTCAAAAAAATAAGTTTAAGGAAAAAAAGATTTTTTTTTAAATTACAAAATGTTGAATATAAGAAAAAAATGATATTACATAAGTCAAGTGTAAAGTGTAAAGTGATAAATATATTAGATGCAAAGAAAAAGAATAAAAAAACAAAAACAAAATTACAAAATACAAGTTTATCACCATTTGAGAAAAAAAATAAAAAAATACAATTTTTCTACCACTACAGTGAATTTTTAAAAAAAATAATAAAATTATAATTTTGTCACCATTACAATAAAAAAAATTAAAAATAGTTATAAAATTTTAATTTCTAAAGTGATTTGCCATTTTCTTGCAGTATATTGTATACTTTTATTTATGAATAATGAATAAATATGATTTAAAATATATACTTACATATATAATATTTATATTATATATATATAATATAAATAAACAATAAACAATAAATAATACCTAGATAATTAATATTAAATAAACATATGATATTCAATAAATAAAAATTACAATTTAAAATCTTTTATTCAATAACTAATAAACAAGATACAAATAGAGTAAATTTTTTCATGAATGATTGCCGTTGTCATCCCTGATTTTAATAAATGCCGAGCCATGTCAAGAGGTGTCGTTCAAAACTTCAAATGAGAGAAAGTAACCTGCAGGTCCTCGTAGCTTGCTAGCTTCCCTATAAAAGGGGCATTGGGTCATACATCCTCGCAGCACCGAGAGAGAGAAAAGGAGTGAGATATTCAAGAGAAATACGTTTAGAAATCAAGAGAGAGAGAGAGTTAAGACAATGGCCTCGAAGAAATCTGCAATCGTATTACCTGGTTCAAAGGTGTTGAAGCACATAGTTTTTGTACGGTTTAATGATGGGATCACTGATGAACAAATTGAGAAATTCATAAAAGACTATGCTCTTGTCGCCGATGCGATCGAACCCGTGAAGGGATTTGGCTGGTAACATAAAAGCATATCCTTCTCTCAACTGATTTAATTTAATTTTCCAGCTCCTTTCTTCAAACTAATTAAGCACTGCTAGCTCTGATTTCTCTCTGTCATGATTGTGATTAATTTCCTAACACTGATCTTTACCATTTTAATCTGTATTGTGTTGTGACAGGGGTAAAAACTATCCTGTTCAGCAACTGAACCATGATTACCTTTACGGGTTTGAGCTTTCATTTGACAGTCAGGATGCCTTCAATGAGTATCTTCAATCTCCTGCTCTCACTGAATTTCATGCCAAGTTTTTGCCTGCCTGTGCAAGCCGTATGATCATGGACTACTATCTCTTCTAAGTCTCTCCAAGGATAATGAACCTCTGCTGCCCTGCAATTTTCATTTGTAAATGGAAATATGCTGAAGTAATAAAGATCAACTCGTGTTGAATGTTTCTTTGGTTAAGTTAAATTGAAGTGCTGTATATGTTGGAAACCTTTGTGTGGTTCAGGGTTTAACGATCCTATCAATAAACAAATATTTTATGATACTCTTTTTTTTGTAGTTCTTTCTTTCTATTTCCATTTTTTTAGTATTTAGTAATTAGCATCGCTACCTCGCCAGGAGTCATTACCTACTTCTCGAATTTTCTTTTTTTCCTTTTTTTTTAATCAAAGGAAAATGCAATTTCATCGATGAAAGTCGGATTGCCATGGGCTTAGCTTCTTACATTTTATATTTAAAGGTCAGTATTTTCCAGAAAAAAGAGCTGTCTCAGATATCACATGACAAACTTTTTATCCCATATTACAGACAGTGTATAAATACACATTCACCTTCACCATTCCAATCAAATGGTTTCAACTCCAAGTCAAGGAATGTCGTGAGCAATGATAATAAATCATGCTCAAACCATCAACTCTCAGTGCCTGACCTCACATGGGGATGGCGATTGTATCTGTTTTTACAGGGATATGTTTTTATTTATGTGAATACAGATATGGGCATAGAAAGATTTTTGTTTTTATGGAGAGGAAGGTGGAGGAGACATGTAAAAATACCTGATTTATTCGGATATGGAGATGGGGGGATATCCTCCAGCCCACTAAATACAAACAAGTATGGAAGTTAGGGAGGTCTCCATATAGACGGAGGTTGACGGCGCATCCTCCACCTCCATGGATCTCTGCTGTTATCCCTGGCCCTGTGAAAGGAACAAAACCTAGCCTGTGAAACCAAGGAAGTATCCTGATCTTTGATGAGCCTAAATGCATGATATCATTCTGTAGAGCTGGACACATACTGATACAGTGTCGTGATACAGATTTTCAGTACTCAGAAAAACCTTAAAAAAATAACATTAACAAGACACGAAAACATATTTTTCTATATTAAAAAGAAATTAACCGGCCGGTCCCCAATACAGAGCAGAACGGTAAAATGTGAAAGCTCGCCAATTTGAATAAGTTCAGGTTAAATGATAATGATGGCTAAATACCTACAAATAAAATAAACTAAAAATACAAATTAATAAAAATATAAAAACATTACCTGAATAAATATATCAAATTTAATTTTTAAATGTGAGCAATTTTGGCTAGTTTTGTTGGTTTGGATAGGAAAAAAAAATCGTGATAGGTGAGTTAAAAATTATTGTTTATTATCTTATTGTGCGTGTTTACTCTTCAGTATCGTCTTCTTGGATTCATGCTAGTTGAAATAATATATAAACTTATATGTACAAGCTTAGTCCAGTGGTACTATACCTTTAACCTCTTTTGCTGGTATACGTCATCTTTATCTAGCGCTATAAATGAAGTTAAAATTATTTTTAATATATAAAAAATATATCCAAGCATCGCTAATAATTTTTTAATTAAAACAAATAAATCATGTAGATATTAATTTAATTTGACCAGATTAACTTGAGTTCAAAAATAAATTGAATAACCAGTAGAAACATAGATTGACTCATAAAAATTCAATCTGAATAACTAGTAAAAATATAATTTGACTCATAAAAATTAAAGATAATAACTTTATTTGAAAAATATTTTTGATATTAACACTTTAAAATAATTTAAAAATTCAAAAAAAAATATTAATTTTAAAAAAAATATTTAATTTTTTAAAAATATTTTTAAAATATAAAAACAAACATAATAACAAACAACAAAATCAATAAACAACAAAATCTCAGCAGATTGTAGATGAGCAAAATGCATTCAGCGTGGTACTTGAGATTTGACGTGCGAGATATTTTTGAAGGGTTGTTTAAGTAAATTCATCATAAAACTACGCGATTCATAATAAATCAAATCTGTGATGAGTGATGTGTTTTTTCATTTTTTTAAATAATTTGATTTTTTAAGTATTTTTAAACACATGTTGAAATCATTAAAAAATACTCAAAAAATATTAAACCAACCCACCCAAATCTGTTCCTTTACAAAGAAATGAAAAGGGCATCGCACACATGTTTAAAAATAACAGTAAAAAAAAAACTGAAATTAAATTCTTAAATGATTTAAACATGGTCGAGTTAAAAAAATAAATAAAAAAAACATGATGTATGAAATCAAAAATCTAAATTGTTCGGTAAACCTGGATTAAAGTTGAACCAGGTAAAAACCAGAGCATCGACATGTTTATTATTATTATTATTTATTTTTTTGGTTAAAATAAGGTGTTTTGATTTATTTAGATCATTACCATCCTCTATTTTTTTTGTTTTTTTTCTTCAAAAAATGCATGAGAGTACAGTTACCATTTATTATCTTATTGTGAATTTTCATTAAAAAAAATACACGTGAAGGAGGCGCTTAAAAAAAACAAAAAAAACCTGTCATCAAATTCCCCCCCTACTTTCATCAACCCCACACATTTAATACAGGCCACATCCTTTCACCACTTGTTGTTTTTTCTTCCATAAATGCGCGGGAGGACACTGACTATTTATTATTTTGTCCATGCCTTTTTTTAATGAGCCTGGACCCCTCCCCTTCGAAAATGTCTCTCGTCTTCTTTACAACCAAGGACCGCTTTCTTGCATGTATTACAAAAGGAGATATTACTTGTTTTCTAAAACTTTTTTTTTATTTAAAAATAAATTATTAAAATAATAAATTTTTATTTTTTAAAATTTATTTTTGATATTAACGTATTAAAATGATATAAAATATTAATTTTAAAAAATAAAATAAAATTATTTAAAAATAACACTTATAAAATTAAAAAACAATAATCAGCTTATATGTGACTTGTTTCTAGTAGATGATCTCATAGTTAATTATAAGGATATACATAAATATTTTATAGAAAAATAATTCAATATAAAATAATATATAATAATATATAAAATTAGCTTACTAGTTAAGAAAATATTTATACATGATAATAGATTATTTCAACAACTATCACACCATCACAACACCACCCCACCCTCACCGTGTTGTCATGTATAGATTATTTCAAATTTGACCAAATTAATTTGGGTTTAAAAACAAGCTGAATAACCAGTAAAAACATAGTTTGAATCATAAAAATTCAATTTGAATAACTAGTAAAAACATGATTTGACTCGTAAAAATTCAAGATAACAACTTTCTTCGAAAATCAACACATGAATATTGAAGAAAGAAATTAAAAAAAATTAATTACAAAGATAACCCCGTATAAAGCAATTCAAAACAAATTGTAAGCTTAATTCTCAATCAACACATGAATATTGAAGAAAGAAATTAAAAAAAAAATTGATTAAATTTAAGTTGTTAAACTCGTAACCCATGTTATAAGATCAAGATAACCTCATAAAAAGTAAACAAAAAAAATAACTGGGATCAACCCGGGATAACGTGCCAAACTTAAGAATAAGGTCATAGGACTGTGATTACCTCATAGAAAAAAATCAAAACAAATTATGAAGTCTAGTTTTCAAAAAACCTCATTGTTCAATGTTGAAATCAAAACATAAATAAATCTAAAAACAGGATACGATGAAATGAATTGAGTTTGCCCGAGTTAACATGCAAAACACGTAACCTAAGTTATAAGATCGAGATCACCTCGTAGATAGCAAATCAAAATAAATAATGAAGCCTAGTTCCTAATTAAGTCAATATTGAATGAAAAAATTGAAAAAAAACCAATTGTTTTTAAAAAAACTCAAGTCAACCGGGTTAATCAACTAAACATGCGATCCAAGTTACAAGACCGAAATAACCTCGTAAAAAGCAAAACAAAATAAATTATGAAACTTAATTCCTAGTCAACCCAATATTTAATTATAAAATTAAAAAAAATATCAATTAAAAAAACATAAAAAAAAATAAAGTCAATCGAGTTAATCCGTCAAAATTATGACACGAGTTAACTACATATCAAACAAATCATAATATCTTAGAAAGCTTAATTTTTAATAAATGAAATACTAAATTATAGAGTTAGAGAAATTAATATAGATTTTAAAATAAATATATTATTAAAATAGATATTATATTGTGAAGTGATCGCGGGTGAAAAAACAATCCCTTCTAGTTCATTGTTGATATTAAATTTTTTGTTGTCGTTTACGTGGGAAGCCTATCTTAGCTGCACGGGACAAAATCACTTGTATCTATAGATGAAAAAAAAAATGGACTTATTAGTCAACATATTAAAAATAAAAAACAATTTAAAAAACAAACACACCAGTCTATATAATCACCCCCACTAAATGGCATCCAACTAGAAAGTGCTAAGCAATTGACACGAGCTAATTTGGAGAGATTGGGGGTAACGGTGATGAAGGATTACTTGTTCTGCTAAAAGGTTTTAAATCCCGTAGAACATATCGTGAGAAATGAATTCCCTCGTTCTGCATTCTTGCATTTATCGCCTCTCACGTGAGTGATGTTTTTTTGTTTCCCAGTCGAGTGGATGAAGCTCAAATGTCGTCGTCAAATGGGTGGCTGTGGACATTCATTGAGAGGCTAATGGGTGGCTGGGGACCACAGTCCCTAGTTCACATGGACGCGGTCCTCTCTACTCACATCGACGCTACAGACACCCAGTGCAGTCCGTAGAAATGGGGTCTCATCCGCGGCTACATGGTTGCCCTCAAACATTCATTGAATGACGACTATCTTTTTCTGATAAACGACAAGACGTCACGTCACGTCACGTCTAATATTCAATAGCCGTGTCCGATCATTTTTGATAACCTTTCGTTTTGGTAAGAGTTATCACTGAAGTTTTGATGCGACTCTAATATCTCATTATTCTTTTTTCTCTTACCTCTCCCATGGAATTCGCGTGAGCCCAGTCAGGTTTAATCATAGTTTTATATTATTTTTTTAATTTAAATTACCACATCATAAATGAATTTTAAGATACAAAATAATTCACCTGGATGATAATTTCAGGTGCGATTGTTCAGAATAGATCAGTCTTTAATAAACATGCCATGCACTGATGGAAAAGCTTAAAAAAAAATATGAATTTTATATGTATCTTTATTGTATTAAAAATTATTTTACTATTAAATATATATTTTAAATTGTCACACGTTACACGATAAAATTTAAATGCGTAGCCAATAACAATCTCCTTTGCTCTATTATATTATTTTATTAAAAGTGACAGAAAACGTGGAGAGTGGAGTTTGTATAGGCTCCACCCTCAAATTATTGCTTTATTATATTATTTGTATTAAAAGTAACGAAGAAAACTTTGGACGGTGCAGAGTTTGAATGGCCTCTACGCTTCCGATCATAACAATTTTAAAATATTAAAAAAATTAATTTTTTAAAAAATAAGAATTTTTAAAACTTAAAAACAAATGAATTCTTAAAACATTTGTTAAAAGGATTGTAGCTTCAAAAAAAAAAAAAAAAAAAACAGTGGAATTCTAGCCCTATCCTATGAACTGAATCCAGATGACTACATGACACAAAATTAATGATCTTACCGATTCAATAACTCGCCCGTGTGCATTTTTCGTAGTAATTATTTATTTTCAAGGATTGGTCCATAAACTCAATATTTTATTTTTATTTTTTTCAAATTCTTACGTTTTTAGCTTGGATTGAGTTACAGAGGCGCTGACCAGGAAAAAAAAAATATAATAAATACCTTAATCTGACCTCCCAAATTTCCAACTGTGAAAGGAAAACTAACCCGAAAATAGCTAAGGATTTTAATATCATGTTCAAATCCAATCATTTGAATTCAATTCACTTCAAAGATTTTAATAAAAATTTATGTTTATAATAGTTTTAGGAGTCAATAATTAAATTCCAAAAATTAATTTAATATCTAAAAATTGTAAAAAATAAACTAAATATCAGTCTCTCTAATTTAAAATTTAAAATAATTAAAATTTAAAGTTAAAACTAATTTTTTTAAAATGTTCATTTACCTATATTTTTTAGAGATCTTTAAAAAAATAAGATGAAGATGATAGGATAATATAAAAAAAAACAAATTAAATTTTATCTCTTTTAAAAATATAAATTTAATTTATTTCTCAATTAAATTTAAATTAATACTATAATTAAATTCAATTATAAAAAAAATAAAAAATCTATAGGCTGAGGCTGGGGGGGCCTACCTTACAAAAAGACGACGGATGGTTATTTTTCTGAGTAAAATTTTAAAAAGTGACGCCATTTGATTTTGTTGTCGGGGTGGGGTTATCTCTTATTTTGAAAGAATGCTGGCCTTCGCTGTAGACGTTGAAATCCGGTTAGCAATCCTCACCTTGTGGTAGCATGATCCGGTAAGAGTACATTTCAAATAATATTTTTATAAAATTTTAAGTTTTTTTAGAGTTATTATTGTTTGTATTTTTTTATTATTTTGATATGCTGGTATTAAAAATAATTTTTTTAAAAAATAAAAAATATTATTTTAATACATTTATAAAAAAATACATTTTAAAAAACAATTATACTATCACTCCCGAACACCTTTAATATCTATATGCTGCGAATCATGTCATGATATAGTGTAGTCATCATGCTTGCTGTAATAATACATGCCTGAGATCATATTATACTTGATGCTAAAAAGTAATATGTTAATTATAGGTTTATTTGTAAAATATTTTTTCTTTTAAATTGAGTTCCAGATCTTAGTTTCTCTATTGATTTTTTATTATATGTTTTTCGACATCTCTATAATGACATGTAAGATTGTTTTCATTCTCAGCGTATAGTTGATTTCGAAGCTAGATCGATGTACATGCATTTCTTCTTCTTTTTTCAATAAAAATCTGTACTTGACGAAGTAAAAAAACCGAGATTGTCTAAATTATGCAAGCCCAGTCAACATCATGAAATAAATTCAGAAAATTTATCCAACGCCAAACACGTGCACGTATATGTGGATATATAGAGGTAGGTCCAAGTATGACTTGATTTATATTCTTTATTTAAGAATCTGAATTATTGATCCGTGATTGATACAGTACCGAACGGGATATTTTATTGAATATCCACGTTATGCTTTCGAGATGCTGTTTGGACGGCAAGTTCTTCTTTTCTTTTCTTTTCTTTTTTTATTGAACGAGAAATAACAAACAACAGTATTGCCGACACGAGACCCCTCAGCAAGTTAAGGTAGTGGATCTATTTATGTCGTTGCAGTAAAATGCTGGGTATTGAATACAGCCCATCATGATACATGCAATTCATCACGTTGTGGTATTTTTTACGGTAGAATAAATAAATAAATAAATTGCATGAGAATTAAATCGATGCAACTGGGTTGCATTGATTGATTTAAAGCTAACGGAATAACTAACAAAAATATAATTTAGATCAAAATACATATTTAAAATGTGATTTTTTAAATAAATATTAAGATAATAATATATTAAATTAATTCGGATCAAGTCAGATTAACCTAACAATTTATGTATCAAGTCATGAGATCATGACAGCTCTATAAAAATCAAAACAAAACAAATTACAAAACTTAATTTAAAATAAGATATTTTTATTATTATTCACGTGAGGTGTTCAGGCTAGTTTGCGCACACCTCAACTAATCCCCACGGGTCCTGAAATTAACGATCAGGTAAGTCTCTAGTGACAATCATTAATTTCAAATAAAACAAGTTAAACATTAAAGGATGAAACTTAAAAAAAAAACTAACTAAGAAAATACAAAAAAAAAACTAAAGTTAACTTGTCAAACCCGCAACTCGGGTTATGAAAACAAGATAACCTAGTATAAAATAAATTATAAAACTCAATTATCAATCACTCTTATGCTGAAAGATAACATTAAAAAAATCAATTGAGAAAACATTATAAAAACAATTTGGGTCAATCATGTTTAAAACGCTAAACTCGTAACTTAAATCATGAGATGAAGATAAATTTATAAAAAATAAATTATGAAGTATAATTATTTATAAACCTTACTCATGAAAACAAGAAAAAAATAAATAAAAAAAGCAAAATAAATAAATTATGACCATCAAATTAACCCATCAAACTCAAAAAAATATCATTTAAGCCAATAATATTATAGTATTATACAAGAAAGGACAATGTGAAACCCTCTCCTTCCTTTATTTATTTATTTATTTATCCTATGTTTCAATTTCTCTCTCATCGACTGTTTTTCGACTTCCAAGTGATTCATTCTCTCCAGTGATTCAATATCATCAAACATTATTTTTTACGATCTATGATTGTTTTGATATGATAATGCTAAAATAAAAAAATAATATTTTAATATAAAAAACAAAGAGAGACATAGCATCTTCAAATATCTCAGCTAATTGACACTTTTGTCTATTTTGGGTCTAGTGGATGAGTGCTGGTAATATCATTGATTGCAGTACATGGCATTCAGAAAAATGGCCTCATCCATTTTCCGGGGACCACATTCATGACTCCCAGGTCCCATGGATGCGGTCCTCTCGATTCGGCAGAAATCCAGTGAAAGCCCGTGGGGATGGGAGTACTGCTACAGTCCACGACTGAAATATTTTTATTTTTTGCCCCCTTCCTCTTTACACTCGAATAAAAAAAGACAAAAACGAAAATTACGATCTTTCACGTGTCAAGTCACGTGTGGCAAATTAAAACAAAAGATATTGTTTTATTCTTTCGAGATAATGTGGCTATAGTTTATGACTATTGCGCGGTGGATTTCACGTTTGCGGTGAATCATAGTTAATAGTTGTTTGATTCCGCACAAAATTGAGTTTGGTGAAGCGAATCTCACATAAATTTAAATTGAAAACGCAATTAATTGCACAGTAGTATATACATACCTTTTTGGGGTTCTTAGTAATGCCGCAGGACTTGCTGTATATCTTCTTTTTTTGTGCACGTGACAGTACTCTTCCCCTCCTCAATCTTGGAGCCACTGCTTACTTGTTTTCTCACCCTAAACGAGCAAAGCTCTCATGTCTGTCAACTAGAGCAACCATTTACATAGTATTCTCCGAACTCTTCCTATAATCACAACACAAACCTGCATAAAAGGCAATAAAAAAAAGTGTTGTAATTCGTGTGGTTGTTTGTAAAATTTAATGTTAATGAAATGCAAATTAATAGAATTAAAAAATAAAAAATAATACATGTCTTTTTTTGTAATATTATTACTTAAATCATTTTAACCATAATTTTATCCAAACAATCAATCATAATTTTTATTAAACAAGTATTTAAATTCAACTAATCATAACTAATCATATTTTTTAAAACTTATTTTTTTTGAATTATAATAGTAAAAATTACAGCAATATTAAATATACACGGTTAATATTCCATGGTTATCTGGGGGGGGGGGGGGACAAAATCAGGACAACATGTCCCTTATCACATTCAAGGTGGCTCGACTGTGACTGTGAAAATGATGAATCGTGACAGAATTTTCTTCTCTCAAATTATTACAATGCCCTACCTCCCGTGAGCCAGTTTGATAGATATATACTTTAGTTTTTTATTTATTTATTGTTGAAAACCCCTTTTATTTTAATAGATTATTATTTGTTTCGTTTTCGATATATTTAGTCTCTTCACCATTAAAAAAATATCTCATCGGCTCCCTCTGCCTTTATAATTAAATCAGACATTATCTCCTTACACGGTAATATCAACCATTCGTTTGATTTGATTTTACATGTTGATAGTGTTAACACTTCACTGTCTTGCAAAAAATTAACGTATGATTTTGGGAGTATACACGGGCTGGGTTTTTATAGATAACACACATCATATTTTGTTTTCTTTTATTTTGGAAAAAATATTTGAGATATTACAAGAAAGAGTAAAAAAATAATATTTTCTACAAAATATCTTGTACTAAGAGAGAGATTTACAGCTACATGGAAAGCCAATAATTCACCATTATATTTATCGATCCAAGATGATTCAGCCCTGTCAATTCACTCAATAATCCATTCAGCTTTTACCGCACCGGCAACAGTAATGGTTGGTTCTTGTACGACCTTTAAGTGCCGTTGGAATGTATTTTTTTTTAAAATTGATTTTCTTTTACAAGCGTTGAATTAATGTTTTTTTTATAGTTTTGAATTAAAAAAACATATATATATATATATATATATTATTATTTTAGTATATTTTTAAACAAAAATTACTTTAAAAAATACTTTACGCGAGACTCTCGTACAAGATTGTATCCGCGAAAACTAGTTATTGGTTTTCAACTTGTCCACGGTGCCTTTACGAGTCAGAAAAGCACTTGTTGGCCGCCGATTTCCGTGTGCCCAACCCACTTGTCCAGAGTGCCGATTTCTAGTTATTTCCTTTTCAATCTCTATCAAACTCCCAAGAAATAATTGAAACCATTGTTTTTTTTTTTGTCATTTCAATCTCCAACAAGCCTAAAAGAAGGAAAGAAAGCGTAGATATCGATCACAAATTCACTACTTCTAGCCAAACCTCGCTACAGATCAAAGCCAACAATAGAAACCCATGTGAAAATAAAATAAACCCCATTAATAGAAATGAACATAAACCTTCCTCTTGGTGCTACTGTTTCGAAGAATTCAAGATAGTAATCTTTTCTCATCTCTCTCCCACACAGAGATTATGTCCAGAGCCAAGTTTCTTGATCCAGGTGTGCATAAATTTTGTAACTTAACAAGACTTGACACGAGGGAACAAAAAATGCTAGAAACTCGTCATCACTACAGCAATCAATGAAAATTCAGTAGTAAATTACAGGAAATAAACAAGGAAAATATAAAATAGTCATAGCATCGCGGAAACACCCGATTGTTTTACCCTCTTCTAGACGAACAAAACAAAACAAAACAAAATTATTCAATAGTTTCAAATTACATAAGCAAGCACATCTGCTGGGTTAGGGTTGAGAAAAGAAAGGGCATAACCTCGTTGAGCTTGAACGATCGACTACTGAAGTCATGATTTATTTACGTTCCGGGCCAATTATTTTTTAACACTGTGTGTGCTCGTGCGTGGTTTTTTTCTTTTCCAAAATTTGTCTTGGCTTTAGGAATGAAGGGGGTCCTCTCCTCGCTTAAAAGAAGGCAAAAGGGAAGAAAATTGAAGAAATGAATAATCCCAAAACCTCGTAATGATTTCAGTGTGATGCACGAGTGGAGATTTATCAATTATTGTTTTGGGAGAAAGAACAGGAATTGCAAGATCACTACCACATCAAATCTTCAAACATGGTTGTTTTTCTCCTCTGTTTCCTAGATAAACGAAAAAAGATTCTCACTCATCAAATCCTCGGCTGTGAGGGAGCAAATGTCAGGGGAGACATGTTGGAGCTTAACATGGTGTTCTCCGACGAAGGGGAAGGAGGAGGGGCGGATGGTCCCGTTATTGATACGATTTCGAACCTGTAATCCTAGCAAGTTTTCGGAATTGGTATTGGCTTCAACTCTGGACCCATTCCATGATTTGGTTGGGGTTATTGAGGATTTTGCCAAGGGTTTGTATAGGATTTGTTCTTGTGCAATGTTGGAGAAGGGAAAAAAAGGAATCGGCAATTCAGTAGAAATCTCCTTGCGTAGGCAAATAAAATCAGAAAAGAGCTTGTTTTGATCCTGTTAAATCATTGAGAAATTAGTAAAAAAAATTAAAAATAGTAAAGTGATTACTAGGAGCCAAGACTGGTTTCGCTTGATCTTGATTCCATTTGGCTTGTTTTGAAGCTGTTGCGATCATTAAATGCGTGCTGGCAAGAATGCTAAGTTGTGGTCACTGTACATGAACGTGTGTGGTGGCGATTAGGCTTGATAATTGGGACGGAGGGCAGCGTGCCAGGGGATATTATAACATGTGTATCATGTGGTGACCCCTTCAGTGACTTCACCGTCATCGTTCCCAGTAGGGAAAATACATGTGTATCATGTGGTAACCGCTTATTGAATTATTTTTTTAGAAAAAAAGATAATAATTTCATCAACATTAAGCAAATTATAAAAAAATAAATCACAAATTTTATATATATTTAAAAAAATCATTTACTGTTTAAAAATATAATTGATAATATTAAGGTAGCATTAAATTAATTTTCAAGGAAATAAAATACAACACGATTAAGATATAAAAAACAAAACAGAATAGGAGATAAATACATAATTAAATATTATAATAATATACATGACAAAATAATTATCTTTATATCGTATTTAATACACTGAAAAATATAAAAAAGATTCTTGACAACTGCTGTCAATTCTAATTTGTGGAGCCTAAAACTCTTGTGCTTTTCGTGGAGCTTCGTAACCACGGCAACTGCTGTCAATTCTAATTTTTGACAACTGTTGTCAGTCATGATGAGTACTGTAACCGTACAACATTAGCCTTTTTTTTTTTTTTAGGTGGTGCTCGGTATTATTCTAAGAATTATTTTAAATATATAAAGTAGATTTTTAAGGAAGCTTGATGGGTTAATAGATTAAAGGATGAGATGTTAATAAGATATGAGATAAAGTATTTGAGGTATCACGGGTACTAACTTTACGATAAAAAGGAAGCGAGAGGGAAAAATATTTGAGGGTAAAATTGAACTTTCAAAATACCAACTCCTAAACAAGTAACTTCTCCCAAAAATTAACCGGTTGTTGCTCAACTGGTTATATTATGGATTTGCTTATCGGAGATCATCAATTGGAGTGTCATAAATCTCAGATAAATCTGATCGTTAATTTTAAGGTCTCGAGAAATTAATTGAAAGGAGCGTAAATTACCTTAAATATCTATAATTAAAAAAAAAAAAAACTTCTCCTAAAAGTCGCTAAAGACACTCTACGACAAAAAAATTTAAATATCATTAATCTCCTACCAAGCATAACTTTCCTTGGTGCACCTATATTGCCTATCAACACGCCAGTGTCCGCGTTCACGTTGTCTGTAGGTAGAGATGTTAAAAAAAACTTGTTCGTGTATCTATTTGAATTATTCGATTCTAACTAACACATTAAATTCAAATAATATAAATATTATAGTCGATAATATATTAAATTTTTAATAAATATTTAAGGTAAAGAGAGAAGAGATGAGGTGGAAGGGAAAGGAAGGGCCCCAGCAAAGGTACCGTCTACCCCTATATAAGGAGGAGGGCATGGCAAAGCTCATCATGCAAATTAATCTGGCTATAGCGAAGCACACAAATTAAGGCTTAAAGATATAGAGAGAAAGAAACAACATGTCGTCGACGACAAAACCAAAGGCAGTGAAGCACACTCTATTCGTGAAGTTCAAAGATGACGTTACCAGA
>Ga0307510_10004451_pt1 | contig 16474 bp, 8 predicted proteins | sample 12_EM_MG_FD_207224 | JGI IMG/M metagenome (GOLD analysis project Ga0307510, IMG submission 207224) | Populus trichocarpa ectomycorrhiza microbial communities from riparian zone in the Pacific Northwest, United States - 12_EM | ecosystem: Host-associated > Plants > Roots > Unclassified | place...
TTGTCACAACAAAAAAATAGAATAAACACAAAGTTTATGCAGAAGAATTTCAAAATATAGATTGTGAAAAAATTTTGAGTTTATGTTACGGTTTATTAGGTGAAAAAACCGAGGTATGTTGACAGTGTCTGGATCAAACCATCAAACCATGGTCACGTGTCGTGTGGTGGTTCACATCCCACCGGACCTTTGATACTGTACAGTGATTTATCATATTTGGTGTCCTTGGGCCTTGCTGCCTCCTGTTATGGTCCTCTAAGATCATCATTTATTTTGTATGCTTTTTGAAATACGAGTTTCTCTCCTCCCCAAGCTCCGTTACTGGCTCCCATCCATATTCTCTTTCCCGCCGCGTCTCACTACCTAACCAGTACTGGTATTTTGTCATTTTCTTGCCCTTGAGTCGACTAGCGTCACCATCCTTCAAGTTCTGGACTGTCTACGACGTTCAACAATCTCCCACTCGTGCCAGACCAAAAGTGTTGTTCCGCGCTTGACGTCAACTTACGCCCATCTTTTTCGAGTTATCACCTGATCAACCACCACCTCGTGCCTGTGTGCAAATATGGAACACACAGATGAAGTAGGGCACTGACCTCCGCCCTTCCTCCTTAACCCTCTGCCCACCACCTCCAGTACTACTCTCTCACAGCCATCGAATTCCCTTCCCAAAAACCCCATTCCTCCCCTACTTTTGATATGACTGACCAGCCAGGATCTGCTCGTTTCCAAGCACTCTTAGAGTCTGCCGTGCAGGCTTATGAGAATAAAGCGGGCGTCAAATTGGCCGACTCGGAAGATTCACTCGCCATGCGACTACAGGGTTGCCACTCCGTCGATGACATTGCTACCTTGCTGCAAGGCCAAGCACAGGACATCGATGATTTCCAACAACGTGATAGAATCTTCAAGTCGATTCGGACTACTGTATCGATTTTATCCCCGATTTCTTCCGTCACCTCCATCGCCGATAGCGCCGGCCTGGTACGTCGGAAGGTGCTCATGGCCTGTTTATATCTCTGATCGGTTTTACAGACCTTGCTCCCACATGCGACGGCGATACAGGCTATCCTCGGTATCCTACTGAAGGTATGTGCCGTCCTTGAGTTCATATCGATGTCCTTCTGACGTCCAATTGAACCAGACGGCAAACGACGTAATTACAAGTTATGAAGTACTCGCCGAGATGCTCGAGTCAATCGAGTACTTTGTCAAACGTCTCAGGATATATACAGAGACGTCTCACTCCATGCCCGAAGTAGACGAGGTATTGGTCAAGTTGATGGTGGAGCTGATCTCCACGCTCACTCTGGTGATCGGAAAACTCAAGAAGCGACGATTGCGTGAGTCCTTTTCTCGGTAACTGAATGTTTTACCTTACTCAGGGCGACGCAGTCAAATGGATAAGGAATTTCTTTGGGGTCAAGGACGTCAGCGCTGCACAGCAGAAGCTCAAGCGACTACTGCAAGAGGAGGAGCGGGCTGTCGGTGCCCAGGTTCTGGGGCTTGTTGACAGTGAGCGAATACCCTCTACTCGTAAACCGCCATTCATTAAATGCCCCTCTAACCCAAGGCAACAAAGCAACCCTCGGTACGTTTAACGGTTTTATTCGCGATAATGAACTAGTCCCGTGTCTGACCGAGCGCTAGATCAAATGAAACGTCAGTTATCTCCTAAAGTTGGCCAACAATGCCTGGAATCGCTGACGTACTCTGACAGGCGATGAGTTACTGAGTAAAATTCAAAATTGGCTCTCTCCCCCCGATCCCTGGAGAAATTACAATACTGCTCTCGAATTACGGCATAGCGATACCGGCGAGTGGTTCGTTAAGGGCGAGACACTCTCAGAATGGAAGGATTCTGGACCGAGTTCACTACTGTGGATTAACGGGAAACGTCAGTTGCTGCCGGCCGAGTGCTCACATTTTCATGTAAAGACTGATGGTTTCCCCCTTTCGTAGCGGGCGCTGGAAAGAGCGTCCTGTGGTGAGAGAACTACTTCATGAATGACTTTTTCGAGGACTTACAGTACCGGCTAGTTCCGCGGTCATCGAGGAAATCAAGGCCATACAGAAATCTGGGCTTGCATCTCTCGCGATGTATTACTATGATTTCAAGGAGGATAAAAAGGACCTCCGCGGGCTACTCTCTTCCATGCTGTTCCAGCTCTGTGACCAGTCCGATTCCTACCATAGTATCATTTCCTCCTTCTATTCGACACACCTCAATGGTGCACAAAGCCCCAGCGATGACGAACTTATTCGTTGTTTAATCGACTTGTTGAAACTCCCAGGATCACAACCGATTTATCTGATCGTAGATGCTTTGGACGAATGTCCAAGCACATCTTCTCTGTCATCCCCCCGCGAGAAGCTTCTATCGCTTCTGGAGGACCTTGTGGAGGCACAGCTCCCAAACCTGCGTATATGCGTTACGAGCCGACCCGAGGTCGACATCAAGACAATCTTGGAGCATCTAGCATTCCGTTCTGTTTCACTACACGACGCGAGTGGACAAAAGAAGGACATCAAGGATTATATCGAGTCGATCGTTAACACGAATAAGAAGATGCGAGACTGGAATTTGCAGCACAAGCAACTTGTGATTGATACCCTGACAAAAAAAGCTGATGGGATGTAAGGCATTTATATCTTATTTCTTTACGGCTCTCACCGGCACATTCTGGTAGGTTCAGATGGGTGTATTGCCAACTCGAATACCTCGCCGACTGCCCCCCGGTGGGCATCCAACGTGCTCTGGACGAATTACCGATAACGCTCGATGAGACATACGAACGCACCCTACGAGAGATCAAGGACACGAACTCAGAATATGCCTCACGGCTCCTTCAATGCGTTGCGGTCGCTTCCCGCCCACTTCGAGTTGAGGAACTGGCAGAAATTCTCGCATTTGATTTCGAGGCCGGACCGATTCCAGAACTTCGCGAGGAGTATCGCCTGAAAAACCCCGTAGCAGCGGTGCTATCCACGTGCTCCACGTTGCTCGCCCTTGTACCTCAGGATTACTACAATTTCGGCGATTCCAACAGTTACGAAGTCGTGCAATTTGCTCACTTCTCTGTCAAAGAGTTCTTGACATCTACCCGCTTGGCCGAAAAACGCGACTTTATTTCCAGCCGTTACCACATTTCTATGACACCACCTCATACTGTCATCACCAAAGCATGTCTTGGTATGCTATTGCACATAGACCAAACCGTCACCCGAGACAGCCTAAGCGGATTTCCCTTCATCAAATACGCTGCCGAGTACTGGTTTGAGCACGCTCGTTTTGAGGGCGTGTCACAAAACGCGGAGGAAGGGATGAAACAGCTTTTTGACCGGACGAAACCATATCTTTCCATCTGGCTCTGGATATATGACCCAACAGTGGAAGACTGGGAGGGACAAGGAGCTGAAAGGCCATTTCCACCGCATGGAACCCCCTTACACTACGCCGCTTTTTGCGGCCTACATAACATCGCAAAGATCTTGGCCAACGAGTGCCCAAAGGATGTGAGCTCTCAGAGTTTTGGTGACGCATCAACGCCTTTGCATCTGGCTTCGAGGGGGGGACATGTGGATCTGGCACGGATGCTTGTGGAGCACGGCTCCGACGTGTTGGCCCAGGACAAGGACGGAAGGACCCCACTGCATTGGGCGTTGGCCTCCGAATCTGTGGATCTGGCATGGATGCTCTTAGGGCACGGCGCCGTGTCAACCCAGGCCAAGGACGGGTCGTCTCCGTTACATTCAGCGTCCATCATGGGTCATGTGGAAATTGCACAGATGCTCGTGGAGCGCGGTGCCGACATGTCAGCCCAGAATGAGGACGGGTTGCCTCCACTGCATTTGGCGTTGGGATACGGAAATGTGGATGTGGCACGGATGCTCGTGGAGCGCGGGGCCGACGTGTCAGCCCAGGCCCAGGACGGGTCGACCCCGCTGCTATGGGCGTCCAGCATCGGTCATGTTGATGTAGCACGGATGCTCCTGGAGCGCGGGGCCGACGGCGACGTGTCAGCCCAGAGCAAGGACGGGTGGTCTCCGCTTCGTTCAGCGTCCAACAGAGGTCATGTGGAAATGGCACGGATGCTCGTGGAGCGCGGCGCCGACGTGTCAGCCCAGAACGAGGCCGGATCGACTGCACTGCATTTGGCGTTGGGAAAAGGACATGTGGATCTGGCGCGGATGCTCGTAGGGCTCGGCGCCGACGTGTCAGTCCGGACCAAGGACGGGAGGACTCCGCTGCATTTGGCATCCAGCAACGTTCATGTGGATGTGGTACAGATTCTCGTGGAGCACGGCGCCGATGTGTCATCCCAGGACAAGGACGGGTGGACACCGCTGCATTTGGCGTCCCGCGAGGGTAATATGGATGTGGTACGGATGCTCCTGGAGCACGGCGCCGACGTGTCAACCCAGACCAAGGACGGGAGGACTGCGCTGCAATTGGCATCCAGCGAGGGTCATGTAGATGTGGCACAGATACTCATGGAGCACGGCACCGATGGGCAGCCGATACAATTTGATAGTCCTTGTTAATAAGGGGAGCCGTAGTAGAGGACCGGGTTCGGTATTTTGTCCTCTTGACTGTGCGTTGTGATGCGAAATCTTATGAATGGCTGGGCGTAGCCCTCTTCGAGGGTTTGGAGGACCCTGTCGCAATAGTCTCAAAGGCAGACGGATGGTATGAGAGGTTTATGAAAGCTTGGATCCATGGAGTGATTGAAAGAATGGCAAGCTCCACGAGTCATCTAGCTAATCAAATTTAATCAAAGTAGGACTGGTCCGATGACAACGCACACGCAGTAGTGGTGACATAATTGACGAAAACCCAATGCACCCTTCAGAAAGCAAATATTTCCATGGCTTCTATTAAGAATACAACATAAAATCCCCTTCATATCCTTTTCTGATGCTGGTATGGTGGCCAGTGAGCAAGTCCCCGGACACCTGCCGACCGAGAACTTCAACAGAGCGCTGCACGAGCTCCGTAACCGCACTCCGCGTCTCTAACTCTGTCACCCCATCACCACCGTCATCACGTGATGACCCGCGCGCCCCATCCCCAGCGTGGCGCGCAACGACGCTGCCGGTAATGGTGCGCCGAACGTCACGCTCAGGCTGGCGCCGGGGCGAGGGAAGAAACGCCATGGCGCAAGGCGGCCTTCTGGCATGAGCTTGTCGAAGCCTATAGGCTGTTGATCGGCAATGGGAGTTTGTGCTGGGGTAGGATAGGAGCAAGCGTCATTTTTCGTCAGTGCTTCATTGCGCGGGGATATTGGGGAGATGAGGATGAACCGGTGATCCACATGGGGTTGATGATGGGAATGCGGGTGTGTCTCCATCACAATGCGCCCGCTGAAGGGGGACGGTTAGCGTGGTAGCGACTACGAAAAGGAAGCGTCAAAACGACGTTTTTGTGGTTTGTGTGGGGAGCATGATATGGAGGTCGAGGGTAAGCTTCGGTTGTTTGAGAGGTGATAAAATAAAAGATCTGGGCGCACATTCCCCGCTTGAAGCGCTGAAATCGCGCTATGCCTGTCGGCAGATCCGCCATGTACGTGTCGGATTGACAGACTTCGCCCTCCGCAAAAACCGAATCTATGTAACCGTGTGAGCGGGCGGTTTCAGAGCAGAGGTCGATGAGTAGGCGCGAACGAACGACTGGGAAAAACAGGACACGCACCCATGCACCCGCGCGTAATTCTTCTATCGCGAGGTTGACGGCAGGTTGGTATATACACGCGTCGCGAAACGTTTCGATGACCTGCCCCTTCCGAAAAAAGGCCGAAAAGTCATTACAACTGTCTTTGTTTTGGAGGGAAGCGTTAGAGGGGATCATAAATAATGAATGACGACGGATCAACAGAGAGAAGGGAGGGAGGAGCAGGGCCAGCGCCTTATGGGTCCGTGAACATGATATCTGATGCGCCGAGCGTCCAGCGCATCATGGATAAAGGCAGGTACATCCGTGCCGGGAGGATTCCCCTGTGGGAGGATCAGCAAGCCTAGGAGAGTCGTATCTATAACCACATATAAGCATTACACACGTCGGACGCTGGGCCCTGGCCGTGTGCAAGACAGCAGCGATGTATAAAAGAAATGGCGCACATCGAGAGATGGTTACAGACCTGAGGAGCCGCATATGAGAAACAACTTCAGCCGTGGCTTTCGTGGTGAGAAATAGGCCTTTTGAGTCTCACCCCTGACAACGCCCTGTCCATTCTGAGCGCCTTAACGCGTCGAGGAGGCAAGGCAGGCCGCCGACGGAGATGGAAAAGAGACCAGAATTGAGGTATGTTTTGTAACCGAGCTCGACCGCAGCGACTTGCCACCACCTTCGCTTAGAAGACGAAAGAACACGCGAGGTGAGACGAAGGAAGCAAAAAGAAAAGACGCACTGGCATACCTCACCCTGCATGGCTTGCGATTTGATAATATCGAACACGAGGGATTCGTGGAGGGCTCAAATTGAAACCCATGGAATGTATGTCTTCGACCGGGAGGGCGCTTAAAATATCGAAGTGCACCAAATGAGCCATACAAGTGGATGTTCAACGTTCAACACCGAATAAAACATGGCAGGATCAATGCGGACAAGCCTGCTTAAAGGGCAGCTTACCCACGGGACTCGTCCACCCCCTAACAGTTCCCTAACTGCCAAACGACATGATCGGATGCCAAGCTACAACAATCCCATGCTGCGCGAAACGTCGATGATGCGGGGACTCGGCTGAGGTGGATAAGCGAGCTAGGGATTGAGTGTATATCAGATTCAAAGCAGCTTAGACATCACGGGTGACTCACCAACCTTTTTTCAGGGTCGGTTCTCATCTAATTCCCCCATCTCCGAACCAGGAAATTATAAGGTTGTCAAGGACTGAGGCGGGCGAGGAGAGAATTGGTCAGGTGAAGATGCATATGATTCTAAGCGTGTTGAGGATAAGGCGCGCAGACTGCGATTGTGTGGCCTCGAATATGGCCCGGTTTGAAATCATGAGCGACGAGACAGGTGTCGTCCCAATGCGCCTAGAGCAGCAAGATGCGGAGGGTCAAGGAATCGAATGAGGGAAAATCCACACCGACTGGAAGATGGTTTCACCTTCAAACCCATAATGGTATGTGGCTTTCTTCTATTTGAGCGCATTGTTACACTGCGAACCGCAGTAGAAGACTGAACTGGCAAGGATCTAGCCTGGTATCAGGCGTGGGAAACCTGTTCCAGGCCTTCCGGCCATCCGAGACTTCTCCATGTGATGCACGCGCTTGAAGCCCTTCCTACCCTGGCCCCATGCGACGCTGCGTCCCCCACACATCCCAACATGCTGTCTTCTCTTGCCCCCGGTCTGCTGTGCTTCGTGCCTCTATTCTCGGACAGAACCCCACACCCCATTACTTATTTCATACGGACAAGGGTAGTAGCAAATTACTTACTTTTCTCTTGGCCTCGAACTCCCTTCTCCGCCCCCTTCCCCCACGCCCAGATCCTCCGTGAGTCTAATCTGCGCCTTGTATTTACCATGCCCTGTCTCTTCTCAGGTCGATGACGACCCCCCCACTTAATTTAGACACTGATCTCCTCCCCGCCTTTATATCGTAGCTTTCAGTAGCACGTCTCTTGTTGTCGACAGACAGTTGAGAATAAACAACTAATTCAAAAAAAAAAAAAAAAGCCCTTCCTACCATCCGTCCTACCGCATCATGTATAGATGGGCTCTTTTTTCGCCCTCCTCATGTTGCATGGGTACACTATAGCGGACGGACATATAGACACAGCGTTGTAAGTGTGTGACGAACCAGTATGTTGCGAACCCTTTCCCCCTTTTTTTTTTCTTGTTTGCGTTTACGTCACAAAATGCCTTTATTGAGCGTATTTTTTTTTTTTTTTTTTTTTTTTTTTTTTTTTTTGAATTCGAAGTTTATTGTCCACTGTTTACACAACAAGACATCGCGGTGCTACGAGAACACTACATAGGTAACCCAGGGAGTATATAACGGACTGTCGAGCATAACGGATATAAGTAAAACAAAAAGCACTAAGTGCTTCAGGCCTCAAGCCAACCGAGAAAGGATTCAAGGGGGGTCCGGGCGAGGGGGTAACGGGCGGAGAAGGGAGTTACTACGTACGAGAAAGGTGGCAAGCGCCTCAGCGCCTTTCACAGTCCAGAATAAGTAATGAAAGGAGAAGTCCTTAAGAATGCGTGAGCGAAAAATTGAGACTAAGGGGCAGTCTGATAAAATATGAGAAGCAGAGTGAAGTACATGAGAGGCAAGACGCTGCTGAGGGTGAGCCATGCGGCGCTGAGAGCGCTGTGGGCCGCCGTAGCGGGCCGCCGGAAGGCGTGCGCTACCTCGAGCAGGGGAGGGGGTGCGGGAGGGGGTAAGGCGTGGGTTGGCGTGTTGTTCTGCCATGAGTGCTTCGAAACCAGCGCCACGATTAGCGATGGAAACGAGGGAACGAGGCGTGGCAAAAGGCCGCGCGACGGACGCTCGCCCCCTGGGCCGATCTCGGGTCGCCTCAGCTTTCGACTGAGGGTTGCCGTCACGGTCCAGTTCGGTCATCGGGATTGGGGTTTGCGAGTATGAGCACGGGCAGGTGATGGTATCGCCAGATGTGGGGCGCATGCGTTGCGAGTAGGCTCCACAAAAACAGTGTTGAAAGAAAACTTGGAGGGCGGCACTCATGGCACGGCGTTGTCCAAGCGAGAGAGACCCTATGATGAGGTCCGAGGGGGTGGAAGAATCAGGAACCGGGATTATGCCGCCCGTCCATTTGCAACAGGGCAGATCCGCGCGGTTGTCCTGGTCTGCTTTCCATAGTCGGAATGGGAGGGTCTTCAGGAGAGGCGGGGGGGAAAAATCAGGGAGCCGGCGCAACTGGGCTTCAACTCACAATTCAGCGAGGTTGTAGTCCTTGCTTCGAGGACCGGGCCAGTTGCATGGGAAGAGACGGGGGTCGGCGCGTGTGGGCTTTCTATTAAGCTTGACGGCCAAGTGGTGGATGGAGATAGTGATGTGGGGGTGAAGGAAGCATTGCATGCCCAGAGCACCCGTGAACAGGGTGGCCTGGGGGAGATACTTATGCTTCGCAAGGGAGAGGAGAGGGCGGTGGAGGTTCCGATTCGGGACAAAGACAATGGTATGTCGACCGGGGTGGGGGCCAAGGGAGAGGACGCCTGCGATTGCCGCTTCCGCTGCTGCTATAGTGCGATCATGACTGGCGCGGAAACCGCGTTCAATGCACGTGCCATTAGCAAAGGTGAGGAAGGCTGCGACAAAGTGGTCGGGGTGGGGGATGGGGTAGACGTGGATCGAGTTGTGGTCCGCAGGAGGATGGTTGGCAAGGTCAACGATGGTGGTGGAACGTGCCGGTGTGGCCGGGGCGTTGAGGGTGGGGAAGACTCGGGGGTGGGACCATGTGAGACCTGTCGGGATGCAGAAGACGGGGAAGGAGGTAGGCAGGAGGGAGGTGAGCGGGGTGGGGATGGGGGCGGGAGGGATAAAGAAGGCAGAGGGGTCGTGGGAGGGGAGGGTACGGAGGAGAGCAGTGGGGGGGAGCTTCGAGAGGCGGTTAGTGAATGCCTCGCGGTACTTGGCGATGGTATATTTAATGGGGGGGATGGCGAGCATGTTGTGTAACGGCTCAACGGGGTTCGTGCGGAAAGTGCCGCTGATTTTGCGCACAGCGACATTCTGGGCGACTTGGAGAATTTTGATGAGGGATTTCGGTGCGCGATGCGACCATACTGGGTGGCCATAAAGTAGAACCGGGAGCGTGATGGCATGAAAGACGAGACGCCAGTTATGGAAGTCGATTCCTCAAGCAGAGTTGCCGAGGAGTAATCCCCGGAAAGAGGATTGTGCTTGCGCAGCCATGATTTTAACATGTGGTTCCCAGTTAAACCTGTCGTCGATGAAGATGCCAAGGTAGCGTACCAGCGACGATCGGCGAACCTGGAGAATCCCGCCGCCGGGAATCCGCAGGTCAATCGACGGCCGGAGGGCACCGACATGTTCGGGGTTGGCTCGGCGGGGTTGGAATGCGATGAATTCCGTTTTGTCGGGGTCTAGGCGGAGGCCATTGCGTAGGAGCCAGTCCGCGACGATGAAGAAGCCATCCGAGCATTTCTGAATGACGGAGTGGTGTGTGGCGCCGGTAGCGACGATCGCGCCGTCGTCCACGTAGGAGGACAGGGATCGAAAACGCCAGGCTTCCGTGAGGCGGAGGAGGGGCAGGATGTAGATGGCCGAGAGGATGGGAGAAAGTGGGGAACCTTGAGGGGTGCCATGATTAAGAACAACCTCCGGGAGGGGTTCGCCATTAAAGGACAGCGTGATCCGCCGATCCGTGAGGAAGGAGCGGACCCAGTCGCATAGGGACGGTGCGAACCCAAGGATGCGAAAGACGTGTACGAGGCGGTTGACGTGGAGGTTGTCGAAGAATCCCTGGATGTCGAAGAGGAGAAGGGCCGCGACGTGGCCACTCTTGACACATGTTTGGACCGTATGGACCATGCTCAGCACAGCGTCAGACGCCGTGTGGTAGTCGTGGGATCCGAATTGACGGGGGGGAAAAAGTTGGAAGCGCGCAGCGTCTAGGAGAACACGCTTCGAGACAATCCGCTCCAAGAGCTTGCCACAGCACTCTAGGAGGGAGATGGGGTGGTAGGCCTTTGCAACCCGGTAATCTATTTTACCAGGTTTCGGAATGGGGACTACCGTTGCTGAACGCCATGGGTGATGTCCAAGGCTTATAGCGGCATTGAATAGCGATGTGAGGCGGGAGGGGGCTGCAGAGTGGCACCATTTCAGGAGTTTGTAAGATATGCCTGAGGGGCCAGGGGCGGATTTATTGGATGTGCAGGAGAGGTTGCGAGAGACTTCCTCATCGGATATGGGTGCAAAGTCTTGGGGGGGGAGGGGGGCGGGATCGGAAGGATCGGAGTCAGGGACCGGTTTCGGGACGATGGGAAAAAACCGGTCTGAGAGGACCTGGCGCAGGTCCGTGTGGGACATGGCGAGGGTGCTGTCAAGTTTTAGGAGGGGGGGAATTTTGTTAGCGCGCCATCCGTGTCGCCAGGCAGTGGCCTTCCACAGGGTGTCGCGGGTGACCGTGGTGAAGTTATCGTTGGACCACCTGCGTTTTGCCTCGGCAATGGTTTGCCGCAGGGCCTTGATGGCATCACGGCGTGACTCGCCTCGGATGGAAGTAACAGCGGTGAGGGCGGCCTCACAATGTATGTTCCACCAGCGAAGGCCCCGGAAGTCAGGCGTGTGCCGTCGTTTGAACAACTTCCCCGACACCGCGTAAATATCAGTGTCGAGGGCATCCGCGGCGCGGGAAAGGGAGGTGATGTCGTGGATGGGAGGCGTAGGTAACGAGGCAAAGTCTTTGGTCCAAGAGGCGACCAGTGAATCGTCGATAACAAAGCCCGGGAGAATCGTAGGGACGTATGGAAGGGGATCAAAGGGGGGGGTCCAAGTAATAAGCATAGCGGCGTGGTCAGATCCAAGGGAGTCAGGGAACGAGACGGAAACGGGGGAAAACCTGCCAGTACATAGTGCAGAGTCATTTAACAGAGTCAGGTCGATGATGGAGTCACGCTGTCCGGATTCGCCTCGGCGCGTCGCCGACCCTGTGGGGTTGACAAGCGAGAGGTCAGAGTCCTCAAACCAGTCCTCAAGGGAGCTGGCCCAACTCGACACCATGGCCCCCGGGAAGGACCAGGTGGAGGAGTGTGTGTTAAAATCTCCCACGACATAAGTAGGGAGAAGGGAGTCCAAAGGAGAACGTAAAATATGGCCAAGAGACGACCGGTGGTTCACGACGTGGTGGTAAATATTGACGAGAATAAATGACGTACCAGAGATAGAGACCTCTAAGGCTTGTGAAGTCGGGGAGGCAAGATGGTGGTCAACCAGTGACACTACGCGAACGTCACGAGACATGAGTAGAGACTGTCGGACGCAAGTCACGACCTTGCAGATGTCACCCGGCTGATGTTTTGGAGCAAAGAACTCCCAGCCTGGGTGGGCAGCGAAGCCCCGAGTAACATCCCCGTCAGGGTTGGTATCAGAACGGGAGGGGATGAGACGGCCGAACCAGGGTTCTTGGACCATCACAATATCAGCGGAGGTTGCCTGAAGGAAGGCAATGAACAATGGATTCCGATGCCGCATGTTTACCGACACGATCGATATGGGTGTATCAATCATAGTGACGATGCAGGGGCGACGATCGGGGGTGCGGGAGACTCTCCGTCAGAGAGCATCACGACATCGGGGGAGGGAGCGCGTTGTAAAGCCGCCGCATTAACACCCTTTTTCTCCTCGTCGGAGGAATCACCTGTCCGCACGATGGGGGACCGGAATTTGGAACGGAGGGGGCAGGAAAGGGATAGGGCAGAATGGCCCTTGGCAGGCTTGCGAGCTCGTCGGCAGTTAATGCAGACAATGGGGCAGGTGCAGTAAACTTCGGTGTGTTTGGATACTGCCTGGCACTTTTTATGGTGCTCGTCTTTGGCATGTGCACCAGCACAGATGGGGCAAACAATCGTGTCCTTAGGACGCGGGCAGCGGGAAGACTCATGGCCAAGTGCCCAGCAGCGCACGCACTGCGTAATCAACGGGCGGGCTTTGTACTTACGAGGACGAGTGGTACGGTTCCCAAAAAGGAACGGAGGGTTTCGCATAATGTCCTTAAGACGCGAACCATCGGGATCAAGGAAAGCAACAGAAATCGAGCCATGACGAGCGTTGGGTTGTCTGGCCGTCAGCCAGTATGGATCGCCCAACAAAATGAGGTCCTTTAGACCAGCATTGCGAGCGAGTTCCGTGCGGAGAGCCGCAGCAGAGGGTAGAGGGGCACCGAGCGACTCGCGCATGGTGGGGACAGAGTTTAAGACAACGCGGGTATAGCCGCGAGACGGAACGATGGAGTAGTGTGGTCCGAGGACGCGCGCGAATGTAGAGCGGAGACGCAGGACATCATCCAGGGAGGGGTTGCCGTTGAACGTCAGCACGAAGTTGCGTGACGTCTGGCTAGTCCATCGACCGCCAATCAATTCAGCCTGCTTGGTGCCGGCATCCTTGACGTGTTTCTGGATGGCGCGGACGTAGGAAGCCGCGTCGCCGCGCCGACCAGACGGGGCAGACAGATCGCCTGCACGCGTGTCGTAGACGAGGGTGAACTCCGTCTTCGTGACAGGACGGGGCGGTGGGGCGGGGGCGGGGGCAGGGCGCGAAGCACGATCAAGGAAAGCGGCGACGGCGCGATCCTTAGGAACGCGGAGGCCGAGCTTCGGGGAGAAGCGTGCGTTGAATGCATGGATAACTTGTTCGCGTGTCAGGGAGTTGAGTTGTGGCTTCGTCAAGAAGCCTGAGGCGGCAGCCGCAACGGTAGGCGGCAGACTGGGGGAGGAAGGGATCGGACGGGAGGCCGCAGCTGCGATCGACGCAAAAGACCGGCCACATTTACCGCCCATGACCGACCAACCTACGCCGTCTCCAGGAGGCGGGGTGTCCAGGTCGAGGGCAGATCCGGGGGCAGGGCGGGTGCGGGGAGCTGGGGTGGGAGAAGATTCCGTGAAGCCGGAGATCTTGGTGCCGGTGGAAGAGATGGAGATCGGCTCCGAAAGGCGTGAAGGGCCAGGGGCATCCTGGTTGCCACGATGAAGGTGTGGGCCTGTGTATGACGGGCCGACGGGGGGTGTGGGGGAGCCACGTGCCTGGCAGAGGGCGCGTTTGAGATCTTCCTCAATCTGAGCTTTGACCAGCCAGATCTTGGTCCGATGGACGAAGGTGTCATGGACCGCATTGGAGGGGGGAAGACAGAGGCGGTCGGCGCCGACAACGGAAGTGAAGTCGTCCCAATCTTCGGCGCAAATGTCCGCCAAGGTGCTGAGGTGATCAGGGTCGATTTCATTGCGGGACTGGTTCCGAGCAGCGAGAATAACCGTTGCAAAATAGGGGGGGGGGTCTTCGTTGTCGTCATGGCTTTCGAAGCGGCAACGGGCATCGGCCATCTCGGCGTCCTCGGCAGCCTCGCGGGTGGGAGCGGACTCTACGTGGTAATCCACGTGTTCCTCACCGCCTGGAGGGAGAGCAGCGGGGGCGCCATATGAGAGGCCGTAGCCTCCGATACCGAGGGAGACGTTGTCGTCTTCACCCCAAGGGCTTCCACCGTCTTCGAGGGAACGGAGACGGGAGCCAAGGGTGGAGATGGAAGACTGTATCGGGGCGAGGGATGCTGTGATCTGGAGACCGAGGAGGCGCACCAGGCGCTCTTCCATCGTCTCGGGGGCAGCAGGGGACGGTGACGGTGTCGTCGACTGGTAGTGTTCTACCAGGGGGACGGCCAGGGATGAGGAGTCAGGAGCCGCGGCGGTGATCTCAGGACCGGAAACCGGTCGCACTGAGCTAGGGCGGGCGTCTCCCAAGGGAGCGGCCGTTGCCATCACAGCATCCACCATGGTCGCGTTCGGGGGTACAGTCTCAAGAGGAGCTGCGGCAGGGAGTGTCTCAGGGAGACAGCACGTAAGGGTCTCGGGTAAGCCAGAGTCGGCATCTCCGAGGGTCCCCACCGACGCTTTCGCAATGTCGGGCCCAGCCAACGGCGCAACGGAACATGTAGGTAGAACAGGGGTGGAACCCTCTTGGGCGACGCTAGGTCCAGCCCGGCCCCGAGCGTGGTCGCTTACGGGGGCGCAAAGAGGGGCAAGGGAATTCTGACTGCTCACCTGGAAGTCCGCCTTTGTCGGCGTCTTGTCCAGTTTCTGACTGGGGGTGGGAGACGGGGAGGGCGCACGGGATACGCTGCGGGAAGACCGGGTGGGATCCACGCGGCGTTCCTTGCGGCGGGAGCGGCTCTCGGTCTTGGAGAGGACAAGGGACTTGGCCGCAACGAGGCGGGCGTTCTCCTTATGCTCTTCCAGCTCGATAGCGATGCCGTGTTTGAATGCATCAAGCTCCTGGAGTTTCTCCGCTTTCGCAGAGGCCTCCTTGGCTTGGAATTCGGGGAGGAGCGTGTCGGATTTCCACGTCTCGAAGTCCTTAGCTGCCTCCTGCAGGGCGCTAGACTGGAGACGGGCCAGTTCGGCGTGGTAGAGACGCTTGGCCTCCGCGCGGGCATCGCGGCGAGCAGCATCGACTTTGGCCATTTATTGAGCGTATTCGGTTTCTACGATCGGACGACTTAGGGCGAACTGAATCGTTCTGACGCTGTTTCTCTTCGGCCACCTGCGCACAGCTTGACTCGCTTCTCCGCGCCACAGCGAGCAAACGCGTATTAACCGATAAATATCGATAAATCTTTAACACCACAAGACGATGCCGATATCAAAGTCGTGAGCGGTCTTGATGTGCTATCAAAACAGTAGCGTGCGCACATCGATATTGACTTTGTTACTTATGCTGTGCTCACTCGACTCGCTCCTTGCCTGCCAGGTCAATCTCGGCTACTTTGCCTGATCACAAAGAAAATCTCCTCCTTCTCCTTTGTTTTCCCCTCTGTGTATTTCTGATCGCAGACCATCCGATACGTCTTCATGCAATGTTACGCTAACTGTAAATTCCCCGAAACAACGACCTACTATAGTACTTGTGCGACTGGAGTTTTCTCGTGTACGTTTTCCACCTTTTCTTCGCGGTCGGTCGCGTTGCTTGAAACGCGAACCAAAAAAATAAAAGAGGTATTCAGCCTTCTTTCTTGGTGTGGCTTCCTGGCAGGAATAAAGCTAGAGATTTTTCATCGGTACCGTTCACTGCTCGTCGAGATAAGGACGGCATTCCTGAATCCCGACACCGTCTGACACGCGAGCGCAGAAACAACCGTGACGCTTTTGAGCGTGATTTCTTTCAAACGTTGGCCTTGCTACTACACACCATCCGCTCCAAGCCTATTCAGAAGTCCAGCTCCCACGCGTCCAACGCTGCACCTTGGTGTCAAAGGCAAGAAACCGCAGGGAAAATAGCGGCACACGGAAGATCGGCCTCCCGCGCGCCCCGTCAACAACCAAAGCGCTCCCACCAGTCCATCCAGACGTTCTGGTAAGTTATGTCCATGCCATGCCCGCTACCTTGTACATAGTACTTGCACCGAGCCACGGGGCTTTTTATATATAGCTATCACACGGAAGCAGAATACCTAGTTGTTAGTACCCATGGACCTGTAGTCACACCTGCATGTATTTACCAGTTCTCAGACAGAAGTACATGGGGCTCGCTCCCCGAGGCGTTCGGAAATCGAACCGAAATAACCGAATACCAAAAAAAAAAAACGTTGGCCTTGCCACGTGATGCACATAACCCTAACTTAGGCTTTATTTGTCAACACATCGTCCCACCTCCTGCCACGTCTCATTATCTGTCGCTTCCTCTGATTCCTCTGATTGCCATCCATCCTTCTAATTATGATATGGGTGAGTACCTATGTGTTCAAATGTGTCAGATAGTGATTGAAAATGTTAAT
>Ga0307510_10004452_pt1 | contig 16473 bp, 21 predicted proteins | sample 12_EM_MG_FD_207224 | JGI IMG/M metagenome (GOLD analysis project Ga0307510, IMG submission 207224) | Populus trichocarpa ectomycorrhiza microbial communities from riparian zone in the Pacific Northwest, United States - 12_EM | ecosystem: Host-associated > Plants > Roots > Unclassified | place...
TCTTGGATCTTTTTTCCGCCTTCTCTTAACATAACCAGTTCACGGCCTTGGTTCTGCCACCTCTGGTCCTCCTCTCCGGCCATCCTAATCTTGTCAAGAAATGCATCGTTCATTGTTCGCATCAGGGCTACATTGACGTGAGCGCTTGATATCATTTCTCTTTCTTTCGTCAACCGAGGGTGATAGCCGATATCCGCCGCGCTAATGAATTCGTTATTGTCTGTGTCTGTGTGAAGGAAACATATTTTGACTCCTTCTTCGTTAGCTGTAATCGATCACTTGGGGTTTAGATCACTTGACCCAAAACCCGATTTCCCTCGCTCGGTTGTCTCTAGATCGTCTACCTCCATGGCGTCGGCATTGGCAACCTTTTCTATCATGAGTTGCCCTATCCGATGTCCTGCCTTGAATACACAGTCTGCCTCGCGATAATTACGAAGTAAGACCTTAACCTCTCCTGTGTAATCCACAGCTATTACACCACCGCCCACTGCTATTCCCATTTTGCTAGCCATACCACTTCTCGCTGCTAGCCTTCTGTAGGTTCCCTCCGGCAATGCTATCGCAATACGCTTCTGAATCATTGTCTGTCCTTTTGCCCGTACCTGTCCGTCTGTCAGGGCATAGATGTCATGACAGGCCGCAACCCTTGATCCTTGTGTTGGAATTATTGCCTTGTCCAAAAGCCACATTATTAGAAGGCTTGTTGGTTCACGTTTTTCTGGGGTGAGGGCGGTCTCCGCGCTTCACTTCTGATGAATTATTGACATTTGAAAATGTTCGCTTTTCAAAATTGACTATTCGCTATGATGAGCTCCCTCGTCACGATGGTTCTCCGGCCGTCTACTTAACGCATCGGGTTTCCCGCCCCTGCTTCCTGGTCGATAGACTATTTTGAAGTTATACTTCGTCAACTCCTGTGCCCATCGAATTTGCCCCTGGGTCCAGCCTTTTTTGTCATAAAGGACTGTAGATTTTGGTGGTCTGTATATACCGTAATGGGCTCTTCTTCTCCCAAGAGGTATCTTTTCCATTCTTTGAACGCCTCAATTATTGCCAGTAATTCTTTGTCATGTATCTCGTAATTTCTTTCAGCGCTGTTTAGTTTTCGAGAATGGAAAGCCACTGGGTGAAGCCTTCCCCCCTGGTATTGAGATAGTACGCATCCAAGCGCAAAGTCGCTTGCGTCTGGATCAACCACTGTCTTTCTCCCTGGGTAAAAATGCGATAGAATTGGCGCCGTTGTAAACCTCCTTTTCAACTCCTCAAAGGCCTCTTCCTGCTCTCTTCCCCAGCGAAAATCCTTTGTGTTGCCTTTCAACGTCTCGGTTATTGGCTTGCATACTTTTGAGAAATCTTTGATGAATCGTCGGTAAAAGTTTGCGAATCCAATGAACATTTGTACTTCTTTGACCAATCTCGCGTGTACCCAATTTTGAACGCTTTTCACTTTCCTATCACTCATGGTGACGCCACTCGTCTTGACAATATATCCCAGCAATTCGACTTCCTCCTGATGAAATACTGACTTCTTCAACGAGACTGCTAGGACATGTTGTTCGAGCCGCTCAAGGACTTTTTGGACTAACTTAATGTCGTCCTCCATATTTTCGGAGTATATCAGGATATCGTCTAAGTCGACGACAACTCCATGGTCCAAGAATTCCCTGAGGATCTTGTTCATCATTGTCTGAAATGTCGCAGGGGCCTTTACCAGCCCGAAAGGCATGACCTTGTATTCATACTGTCTATATCGTGTACCAAAAGCTGTTTTATGATCATCGCCTTTTCTCATTCGAATAAGATGGTATCCGTCTTTCAGGTCAAGTTTCGTGAACACTTTTGCTCCCGCAACGGGGTCTCAGAGTCCATCCATGAGTGGAAGGGGGTATTTATTCAGGATCGTGAATTTGGTGAGGTTCCTATAATCTACGCACAGCTGTAGAATTCCATCAGGTTTTGGAACAAACAGGATTGGAGCACCGTAGGGGGATTCGCTGTTGGCTATTTTTCCCTCTGGCAGCATTCTCTTGAGGTATTTATCCAGCTCGTTCAACTGGTGTGCCGACATCGGGTAAATTGGGCCCTAAGGGGGTTCAGCCCCGTCTTTAAGGTTGATGGCGTGGTCGAAAGTCCTCCGAGGTGCCAACATTTTAGCATTTTTCTCTTTAAAAAGCTCCTTATACTGCCAATATGGTTTTGGCAGCGTTTCCAACTCTACTCCCCCTTCTTCCTCTTGTTCTATCCGTCCCACATACTGTACTTCCTGGTCGTAAGCCACAGTTTCATCCCACTCAAACAAATCCGCCACTGCTTCATCATCTATATGAGCGTGGCACTTTGTTTCTTCAAAGACCCATTTACTTGGGTCTGCTATATTTTTGAGGGGGTGTTCGTCATGCCACCACCCAGAGGGTATGTTTAAATCATATCTTCCTGCGTTCGCGATTTCGCAGGATATCATGGTTCGGTGGCCATTGGCACTGATTTCTAGGAGAATAGGATGGGTGTAGAATAGACCTCCGGTAGGCGCTGTTTCGCCATTGAAGGTTGTGATTTTTAACGGTGAATCCCGATCTTCGGTCGGGATTTTGAGCCGTCGTGCGGTGTGTTGGTTCATGAGAAAGATATTTGAACCAGACTCTAAGAGTACGCTTATTACATGGTTGGGTTCTTTTAATTCAATAAATGCCCTCCCTTCTGGGCAGGCGTAATGCTTAGGTTTTTTAACGGTTCTTGAGCTTTCGCTCAGGTCTTGATGAAATTTCTTCATCGTCGTGGTTACAAATGGCGTGGGGGTTTGTTACCGCCCCCGTGCAGTTTTGGCTCTTAAAGCCTCCTCAGACAAACTATTTATACTAAGTGTCTAAATTTTTGATATGGGGCAGCCCACTACTAGCGGTCTTTACCTCCTGCCCAGTAGTTCCCATATTAAAGGAGTGGTGGTTCACTAGAGTACCTCTCGAGTTTGCGACTAGGATGCGGGGTCCTTTATCGTCGACTTATCCCTCATATGAGATTGTCCCCTGCGACGAGTCCACCTTACCTTCACCTTCGAGTTTGGTCTCACTCCCGAGACCCCCTCCGACATCATTTGTCATCCAGGAACCTTGTGCGCAATAGAGGCGCCCCCAGCTTCTATTTGCCCGGCCATCTTACCCGCCGAGCAAGTCAGGTTGCCCTGGATTTCGACTCCCCTTCGCGTGTTGTGCAACTCAAGTCCCGTTCTGATAAATTATAGTCTTCTCCTTCCCTTGTAGTCTTCGTTGACGGCTTTCTTCACTTGTAATTTTTTATGTCTCCCGTGGTAAGCACGGACTACCCATTTTTGGACGTAAAATGGCAACCGCTATCCTTTGGTCTTTTAGCCTTCCGGTGGGATATCGTCACCGACTACGCCGCAGGTCTTTCCATTCGAGGCGGCAACCTCACTGCCCGAACACCGTTGTTGTCGGTACCTGGATGACTTTTTATAAAAGGTCGTCCTATTCAAAGGCCCAAGCTGGGGGCCTTTGAACCGCTCGTCTTGAGCTTTCTCCCTGGCCATCCACGGCCACAGTGGATACCTGGGGGTGTCGTTTTGGCGCGAATGTGGACTGTCGTTTGGACTTCGATTGCCCTCGATATACAGCCGACACTTGTATCGGTTTTCAACAGTATTTCCAAGCGTGGTTTTGTATTCCGCATCGCGTGCATTCGTTGTCAGATTTTTGTTCATCAACTACCTTTTAATCGACACCCTGGTGGGCCTCTGCCCACACCTTCTGTTTAATCTCGCCCGCCGGTGCCACCGAACTTTCTTTCTTCACCTTTCTTTCCCCAGCCTTTGTCTTCTGATGGTCTGTCTTTTCCTTAGCCGTGTATTGCTTATTTACACGCTTTGCGGGTAACGTTTGCTTCGAATCCTCGAACTTGCTTTTCTAGCCTCGTGTCGGGCCTGAGGGGCCGCCCCCTCAAAGATCTTTTCGTTTCTTGAAATCTGCTTCTGCTCGGGTTACGGTCCTGACTGCTTCCAACCATTCACCATCGTAGACATATTCTCTGTGTGAGACGCGTCGCAATGCTTCGACAGGCACTTCGTTTTCAATCATTGTCCTCCAGGCTGTCACGGTGACTCTTGCATAGATATTTAAATTTTCCATCGCCATCAAGAATTTTGCGACATCACCCCGATATTTGCCCGATCCCATTTCTCGTAGGGCCTTTTCCGCTTCATGTGTGGGTCCAAAGCGTCGCAGGGCTTTTTCTCCAAAGACGTGCCAGAACTCTTATCCTTGTTGTCTCGTATAACCTATTTCTCCGGTCATTTGTCGTCGGTGGGTTAACGCAAATGGTGCGACTTCTTTCCCCTCCATTCGGCTTATGGCCTATCGGATTCTTTGTGCCTCGTTCTCCCATGGCCAACTGTTTTGACCAAAATAGTCCCTCCATGTCAGTAGCCACATGCGTATATCTTTGTGTTTCTCTTTTCTAAACATGGCAGGGGGTTCCGCTAGGACTCTTGTTTATTGTCCCAAGGCGTTGGCCATGACCTGTGAGAACAGGTTACATTGTTCGTCGTTCTCGGCGTCATAGTTGTCTTGTTGAGGCTGGGGTGCGGGTCTCTCGCCCCGTTTTCCTTTCCTACTTTCATCTGGCTTCCTTCCAGATCCTTCTCCCTCATCATCGGGGTCTCCTCCCCCTCCTCCATCTGGAGCTCCTCCCGCTCCGTGCTGTGGTGGTGGTGGTCTTCCTCCACCTGCCCCTGAAGTCTCTTGTGTTGGATCTGACACCTTGCCTTTTCCTTTAACCTGCCCCATCAAGGTCTGCAACATTGGCTTTAGTTCCGAGATCTCACCATCTTCTGCCTGCTCCACCAGGTGATGCTCTAACATCTCCTGTTTCATGAGGTTAAGACTTATCTCATGATTTTCTTGCTCCCTTTTGTGCTGTTCATTCAACAGAACGATTTCCTAGTCTAGGAGTATGTCTCGGTATATTGACTGAGCCTCCATGCCTTGTACCGTTTCGTGTAGCTGGGATGTGCCAGCCTCGTGTCTGGCTTGTCTGTCATCGCTTTATCCCAGCCTCTCGGCTACAGTGGAAGCTAGGCTTTCCTGGACCTTCTGGGATTCTTGGTCCAGAATCCGTACTTGTTCATCCATTGCGTTGAGTTCCTGCCCAACGATTTGGGCACCAGACCTTAACTGCGATTTGAATTTCAGCAGTTCATGGGCAATAGCTAGAACCGTGGCTGGTAGTGAGTTGAAGGATAGATGCTGTGCATCGCGGCTTTCTTTGAGCGTTGGATCGAAACGGCCTAAGATTCTGTCCGGGCGTTCGATTTGACCTGTCGTGACAGAATCACGGGCAGGAGCAGGGCTCATTGAGCCTCTCGGTCTTCTGCTTCGGTTCTTGACCAAGAAGCCTATTCCAAGGCTTGGGGATCGGGGTGCGGGGCCACCAGAGTGTGACCTGGCTAGTCGAGTACTGTCGGTTTCCAGACACGGCGCCTTGTCCTGGGACAATTGGTCTTGTCCCTCTCCTTCAGGTGTTTCTTCTGATCGCCATTCCATGGCCTCAGGAACTTTGGGGTCAGAAGCCGTCTCTGTGGTGCCTTACTGGTGAACTTATCTTTTGTTGACTCCTCACACTTCCGGTATCTCAAAGTCTGGGCTTGAGTGTCTTCCGTCGCTATAGACTCCGACGTACGAGACGTCACCTCTTTCCTCCTCATGTTCGTAGTAACGGAAACCTTCGCCTTCCCAATGCTGGAATAAGGGTGCTAGGTCTTTGGTGGTGATAATGCTTTCTGGATTTGTCCAGAACGAGTAGGTTTCGTGATAGGGTTTCTGTGTCCCTAATTCGGGTATAGGGGTGTTAGGTGGTTGCTTCGGTGTGAGGTATTCCGACAGCTAGGACCTAAATCGATTTATATCGGAGAACTCGCTAAGAAGACGCCCGCAATATAGGCTAGATATAATGGTATACTTCGCGATAGATTGTCGAAGTATTTGTAACGATAAGATAAAAACTTATTATATTGATAAGATCTCTTCTCCGTGCTTTTTGTGTCTAATAGCTGCGAAGATGCTTCAATATTTAGATTCCACTTCTGAGCAATCGCAGTATACATGCTAACTTTATACTAACTAGGTACCTTGCCGGCAACTCTGCGAACTTCATCTGAGTGAGAACACTCATAGACCCTGAAAAGTCTCTACCACACCTTTTGCTTCCATGGCCAACTTATCGGTCTGCGCTTCTGTTATTCCTGTGGGTGTGAAGACCACGTGAGGTGTCAGCTCATCCCTTTGACCCGTTGACAACAATGGTTACAAGTTATCTTGCCCCCGTGCTCATCGAGGGTAGTCAAACTTGCTGGACCGAAGATGGCCATTCTTTGTTGGTTGGTTCCGTCGAGAATTCGAACAGCGACTGCATGTCGTATTCTGGTCTTCCGGCATTACACGAATTGTCCTCGGGATCGTACCTATGGGCTTCTTCCCTTGGACTCCATCTTTTACCAACTTGTCCTCTGTTGATGCACCCGATCCACTTACTGGGCATAGTTACCTCCTTCATACTCTACACGACTTTGTGGGTACGAGGGGACTAAGTTTCGTGCGAAACGTCCCGTTCCCTTCGACCCACTCTTCTGACAGGCGGTCTTCAAGTGTCTGTAACCTTATGCGCCGTCATGTGATTCACCTGCCTCCACTTGCATAAGGTGTCCGAAGGTATCTCCTTATATATCCTGCGAACAGGATCCGGTCGGACGGACGGCCACCACCTATACAGTGTTATAAGATGGGTTCCATTGATAGTGGGCTTTGGTGTTGGGACGCAACTACCCAGGCGGCCTGTGATGACGCGCCGTGCCGGGGCTGGAGGGGGGTGTTATATTTTTCCTTCGAAGTTCATGTGCGTTAAGGTAGGGTAACTTTACCCTGAAAATCCTTACGGGGAGTGCGTGCACCTAACACGAGCTCCCCTCTTCGAAGTGTTCGTCCTGAATACTTTGTCTATTATACAATCTATCTTCCATTTCGAGCTCCACATAGTAGGGGTAAAAACCACCAGCGTTTAGTACCTGTCCACTGATGGAAAACCTTTCTTGCGTTACTCGACTTCTGTCGGGCCCGGCATCTCCGGGTTTTCTCTATGAAACCTTTCCATCTCTTGCTGCGCGTTCTGCATACCTTCGGGTGGCTCCCCAGTATTTTCGTCCTCCGCGCAGCCTTTCCATTTTACATAATACCGCAGCTCTTTGATTGATTTATTCCTTCCTTGAACCTTTCGCGTGTAGGAAATGATCTCACTCTTGACAATGCTTTCTACCTCCCATTCTAAATGCCCCTCAATCTCTTCGGGGTCCCGGTAGGGTGTTTCGCGATTTAGTCGGTTCGAGGCTCGGTAGGGTTCTAACAGCAAAACGTGAAACAGGGATGAATTTTCCACCTCGGCGATATTTCCAGCTTGTATGCCCGACTTCCTTTTTCTCCAAGACTTTTAACGGGCCATACAGCTTAGGACTCAGCTTCTTCGCTGGTCATTTGGTACGTATGTTCTTCCCATTCAACATCACCTAGTCGCCGACCACCATGCTAGGCTGATCCGTCGCTTTTCCGTCATAATATTTCTTCATCGATTCCCGTGTATTCTCTAAGGTTTGTTTCGCCTGTTGATGTATGTCTTGCATCCAGTGAGCATACATTGTCGCCCCAGGGTTATGAGCTCCTCATTCTTTGATCCACTCCGTTTGGGATTGAAAACCGTAGTTGGCGAAGAATGGGGTCATTTTATGTGCATTGGGGTGGAGTTGTTGTCGGCGTGTTCGGCTAACGGCAATAGTTGGTACCAGTCGTCCTGATCGTAGTTGACACATGTCTGCAAATAACCTTCCAGCACTTGGTTGCCTCTTTCAGTTTGTCCGGCAGTCTGAGGGTGATACGCCATTGACATCCGCCTTTCAACTCCTCCCTTTTTGCACAATTATTCCCAGAATTCGCCGGAAAACTTCGAGTCCATGTCCAATATGATTTCGGTAGGTAATCCGTGAAGTTTCCTGACTTCCGCAAGGAAGGTATCCGCGACATCCTTTGCCCTCGCATTTTCGTGGAGGTCGATAAAATGGGCCATCTTGGTGAACCGGTCTACAACTACCATGATCTGGGTCTTGTCCTGCGATTCCTGTAGTTGTGTGATGAAGTCCGTCGATATGGAGGACCAGGCAGCATAAGCTACTTCTGAAGGTTGAAGTAACCCGTACTTAGCATGCCGTGGGGACTTACTGTGTTCACATTCGTCGCAGCATGGTACCTAGTCTTTGATCCATTCTGCGAGTCCTTTCCAGTAGAAATCCCTTGTTACTATCTCAATCGTTTTTTCCTGTCCGAAGTGCGCTGCTACTATTGAGTCGTGACAGCCTTGGGCTATCTCGGTGTGAAGGGCTTCGTTTTCAGGGATGTATAAAGGATTTTTCTAGTATAGTAACCCCTCCTTCTCTATCCATTCGTCGGGCGTCTTCTTTCCGCCTTCTCTTAGCATAACCAGTTTACGGCCTCGGTTCTGCCACCTCTCGTCCTCCTTCACGGCCATCCTAATCTTGTCTAGAAATGCATCGTTCATTGTTCGCGTCAGGGCTGCATTGACGTGAGCGCTTGATAACATTTGTGTTTCTTTCGTCAACTGAGGGTGATAGCCTATATCTGCTGCGCTAAAGAATTCGTTGTTGTCTGTATCTGCATGAAGGAAACATATGTTGACTACTTCTTCTTTAGCCATAATCGATCGCTTGGGGTTTAAATCATGTGACTCAAAACCCGATTTCCCTCGCTCGGTTGTCTCTAGATCGTCTACCTCCATGGCGTCGGCGTTGGCAACCTTTTCTATTATGAGTTGCGCTTTCCGATCTCCTGCCTGGAATACGCAGTCTGCCTCGCCATGATTACGACATATGACCTTAACCTCTCCTGTGTAATGCGCATCTATTACACCACCTCCCACTGCTATTCCTATCTTGCTAGCCATGCCACCTTTCGCGGCTTGCCTTCCGTAGGTTCCGTCCTGCAATCATATCGCAATACCCGTTTCAACCATTGTCTGTCCTTTTGCCGGTACCAGTCTGTTTGTCAGCGCATAGATGTCATGACCCGCCGCAAACCTTGACCCTTTCGTTGGGATTATTGCCTAGTCCGAAATCTTCATTATTGGCAGGCTGGTTGGTTCGCGTTTTTCTGTGGTGATGGCCGTCTCCGCGCTTCGCTTCTGATGAATTATCGAAATTTGAAAATGTTCGCTTTTCAAAATTGACAGTTCGCTATGACGAGCTCCCTCCTCAGGACCCTACTCCGGCCGTCTACTTAACGCATCGGGTTTCCTTCCCCCTGCTTCCTGGTCGATAGACGATTTTGAAGGTAAATTCGTCAACTCCTGTGGCCATCGAATTTGCCGCTGGTTCCACACTTTTTTAGTTAAAAAGGACTGCAGGTTTTGGTGGTCGGTATATACCGTCACGGGCTCTTCTTCTCCCCAAAGCTATCTTTTCCACTCTTTAAACGCCTCCATTATTGCGAATAATTCTTTGTCATGTATCCGGTAATTTGTTTCAGCGCTGTTTAGTTTTCGAGAATGGAAAGCCAGTGGGTGAAGCCGTCTCCCCTGGTATTGAGATAGTACGCATCCAAGCGCAAAGTCGCTTGCGGATATCTCAACCACCGTTTTTCTCTCGGGGTAAAAATGCGATAAAATCGGTGCCGTGGTAAACCTCTTTTTCAACTCCGCAAATGCCTCTTCCTGCTTCCTTCCCCAGTGACAATCCTTTGGGTTGTCCTTCAACGTCTCGGTTATTGGCTTGCATACTTTTGAGAAATCTTTGATGAATCGTCGGTAAAAGTTTGCGAATTATATGAAAGTTTGTACTTCTTTAACCGATCTCGGGTGTGCCCAGTTTTGAACGCTTTTCACTTTCCTATCACTCATGGTGACGATGCTTGTTTTCACAATGTATCCTAGGAATTCGACCTCTTTCTGATAAAATACCGACTTCTTCAACGAGACTGCTAAGTCATGTTGTTCGAACTAGTCAGGGACTTTGTGGACTAACTTAATGTGGTCCTCCATATTTTCGAAGTATATCAGGATATCGTCTAGATAGACGACTACTCCGTGGTCCAAGAATTCCCTTAGGATTTTGTTCATCATTGTCTGAAAAGGCCCGGGGGCATTCACCAGCTCGAAAGGCATGACTTTGTATTCGTACTGTCCGTATCGTGTACGAAAGGCTGTTTTAGGCTCATTGCCTTTCCTCATTCGAATAAGATGGTATCCATCTTTTAGGTCAGGTTTTGTGAATACCTTTCCTCCAGCAACGCGGTCTGGGAGTTCGTCCATGAGTGGTAGGGGGTATTTATTCAGGATCGTCAATTTGTTGAGGTTCCTATAGTCTACGCATAGTCGCAGACTTCCATCAGGTTTCAGGACAAAGAGGATTGGAGCGCCATAAGGGGATTCAATGTCAGCTATTTTTCCCTCAGCCATCATTTTCTTGAGGTACTTATCCAGCTCATTGAACTGGTGTGCCGACATTGGATAAATTGGACCCCATGGGGGCTCGGCCCCTTCTTTAAGGTTGATGGCGTGATCGAAAGTCCTTCGAGGCGCCAACATTTTATCTTTTTCCCTCTTCAAAAGGCTCCTTATACTGCCAATACGGTTTTGGCAGCGCCTCCAACTGTACTCCCCCCTCTTCCTCTCGTTCTATCCATCCCACATACTGTGCTTCCTCATCGTAAGCCACAGTTTCCTCCCATTCAAACATATCCTCCACCGCTTCATCTTCTATATGAGCATGGCACCTTCTTTCTTGAAAAGGCCCATTTACTTGGGTCTGCTATATTTTTGAGGTGGTGTTCGTTATGCGACTACCCAAAGGGTATGATTAAATCATATCTTCCTGCGTTCGCAATTTCGCAGGATATCATACTTCGGTGGCCGTTGGCACTGATTTCTGGGAGAATAGGATGGGTATAGAATAGTCCTCCCGAAGGGGCTGTTTCGGCATCAAAGGTCATAATTTTTAACGGTGAATCCCTAGCTTCGGTCGGGATTTCGAGTCGTTGTGCGGTGTCTAGGTTCATGAGAAAGTTATTTGAACCGGAATCTAAGAGTATGCTTATCGTGAGTTTTTGTCCTTTTAATTCAATCAATGCCTTTCCCTCCGGGCAGGCATAAGGCTTAGGCTTTTTAATGGGTCTAGAGCTTTCGCTCGATTCTTGATGAAATCTTTTCATCGTCGCGGTTACAAGTAGCGTGGGGGTTTGTTACTGAGCCTGCGCAGTTTCGGCTCGTAAAGCCTCCTCAGACAAACCTTTTTCAATAAGTGTCTCATATTTGAATATCGGGCAGCCCACTATTAGCGGTCTTTACCTCCAACCGATGCGTTCCCATATTACAGAAGTGGGGGTTCACTAGAGTACCCCTCCAGTTCGCGACTAGGATCGAGGCCCTTTGTCGTCGACTTAGCCCTCATGTGAGGCTGTCCCGTGGGACGAATCGACCGGACCTCCACATTCGAGATTTGTCTCACTCCCGAGACCGCCTCGGACAGCATTCGTCGGGCATGAACCTTGTGCCCAATAGAGCCGCCCCCAGCTTCTATTTGCCCTGCTGTTTTACCTGGAGAGAAAGTCAGCTTGCCCTGGATTTCGACCCTCCTTCGCGTGTCTTTCAACTCAAGTTCCGTTCCGACGAATGGTAGTCTTCTCTTTCCCTTTTGGTCTCGTTGACCGCTTTCTTCACTTGCAATTTTTTATTGCTCCCGTGGTGAGCACAGACTACCCATTTTTGGACGTAAAATGGCAACCGCTAAGCTTTTGTCTTTTAGCCTTCCGGTGGGATATCGTCACCGCCTACCCCGCAGGTCTTGCGATTCAAGGCGGCAACCTCACGCCGGATCACCGTGGTTGTCGGTACCTTGATGACTTTTCATAAAATTTCGTGATCGTCAAAAGCCCAAGCTGGGCGCCTCTGAACCGCCCGTCGTGAGCTGTCTCCCTGGCCATCAACCGCCACAGTGACTGCCTGGGGACGTCGTTTCAGTGCGAATGCGGACTGTCGTTTGGGCTTCGATTGCCCTCGGTATATAGCCGATACCACTATCGGCTTTCGACAGTATTTCCAGGTGTGGTTTCTCATTCCTGCATTGGTTGTCAGATTTCCATTTATCGACAATCTTTTGATCAACGCCCTGGTGGGCTTCTGCCCACACCTTGTGTTTCACCTCCCCCGCCCGTGCCACCGACCCTTCCTTTTTTACCTTTCTCTCCCTAGCCTTTTTCTTCTGGTAGTCCGCCTTTTCTTTAGCCATGTACTGCCTTGTTACACCCTTTGCGGTGACCGTTGGCTTCCAATCCTCGAGCTTTCTTTTCTCGCCACGTGTCGCGCCTGAGGGACCGCATCCTCGTAGATCTTTTCTTTCATTCAAATCTTCTTCCGTAATGGTTACTACGGTCCTGACTGCTTCCAACCATTGCCCATCATCGATATATTGTCTATGTTAGAGCCATTGCAATGCTTTTACGGGAAGTTGGTCTTCAATCATTTTTCTCCAGGCTATGCCGGTGACTCTTGCATGGATGTTGAGATTTTCCGTTTCCATCAAGAATTTGGGGACATCACCGCGATATTTGACCGATCCCATTTCCCCTAGGGATTTTTCCGCTTCATGGGTGGGACCGTAGCGTCAAAGGGCTTGTTCTGCAAAGACATGACAGAACTCGTATCCTTCTTGTCTTGTGTAACCTATTGCTCAGGTCATTTGTCGTCGGTAGGTTGACGCAAACGGTGCGACTTCTTTCCGGTCCATTCGGCTCATGGCGTATCAGATTCGTGTGCCTCGTCCTCCCACTGCCTAATGTTTCGACCAAAATAATCTGTGCATGTCAGCAGCCACATGTGTATATCTTGGTGTTTCTCGTTCCTAAACATGGCAGGGGGTTCCGCTGCGACTCTCGTTCGTTGTCCCAAGGTGTTGGCCATGACTCCAGAGAACAGGTGAAACTGGTCATCGTTCTCGAAGTCGTAGTCGTCTTCTGCCGGCTGGGGTGGGGGTCTCTCGTCCCCTTTTCTTTTTCTATTCTCACCTGGCTTTCTTCCAGATCCTTCGGCTTCATCATCGGGGTTTTCTCCCCCTCCTCCGCCTGAAGCTCCTGCCGCTCCGTGTCGTGCTGGTGGTGGTGGTCTTCCTCCTCCCGCCCCAGAAGCTTCTGGTGTCTGATCTGACACCTTCCCCTTTCCCTTGACCTGCCCCATCAACTGTTCCACCAGAGCTTTAAGCACCGCGATCTCACCATCTTGGGCATCTGGAGACTCTTGGTGGTGTCGTAGCTAGTCTCTCACAAGATTAATACTTATCTCGTGATTCGCCCGCTCCCCCTTGTGCTGCTCGTTTATCCGAACTATCAGCAGGTGTAGGAGTAGGTCCCGGTGCATGGACTGCTCGCCAGTCACTTGCACAGCTTCCTGGAGATGGGAGGTGACAGCCTCGTGTCTAGTTTGTCTCTCGTCTGGCTCCCCCAGTCATTCCGCGACCTGGGTTCCGCAGCTTTCCTGGACCTTTTGAGACTCCATGTCCAAAGGTTGTACTTGTTCGTCTATTGGGGTGAGTTCTCGACTGACTATCTGGACCCCAGCTTTCAACAGATTTTTGACGGTTACCAGTTCTTGCGCGATCAATAAGATATTGGTTCGGAGGGAGCTGAACGCAAGATTGTGTCTATCGTGACAGACCGTAAGATTTGGGTCGAATTGGCCGAGGATCTGATCCAATCTTCCGATTCGAACGCCAATGAGGGATTCGGTGGGTTCACACGTTCGGCGACCGCCTCCTCGTCGTCCCTTCCCATATTTTTCTAGGAAGCCTAATCCGCCAGGAGAGGGTGGTGTTCGGTCGGCCGCAACTGACCGGACTAGGTTGGTAACGGTGGTTTCCACACTAGGGGCTTGGACGGAGGAGAGTACATCACCTCCCTCGTCTTCTTCTTCCTGTCGCCATTCCATGACTTCAGGTTCTTTTGGGTTAGAAGTGATCTCTTATGGCTTCTTTAACGGGAAACTTATCTTTTGTTTCCTCCCCACACGTCTGGTATTTCAAAGGGCTGACTTGAGCGCGAGTCGATGTCTGGGTACTGAGTGTACCAAATGGAGATTGATTTCTCCGAGGGGGTGTGATAGGTGAATTCTTTACCGTCCTGGTATTGGGATAGGGCGGCTGTGTCTTCGAGGGTAACAGTATTTTGTGGGTTAGTCCACCAGAAATAAGATTCGTTGTAGGGTTTGTGTGTCCCTAATTCGGGTATAGGGGTAAGGACTTCGTCTATCGAGATAGTGCTCAAGGGTCTTGGTTCGAAAGGTTTTTTAGGTTTGGGAGTATGAGTGTCTCTGCCAAACATTCGTCTTGGTAACGATGAGAAGTATCAATATCCTGTTAGGTGGTAGCTTCGGCGGGAGGTATTCCGACAGCTAGGACCTGAATCGATTTATATCGGAGAACTCGCTAAGAAGACGCGAGCAATGTAGGCTAGGTATAATGGTATACTTCAGGATAGATCGTCGAGGTATTTGTAACGATAAGATAAAAACTTATTATATTGATAAGATCTCTTCTCTGTGCTTTTTGTGTCTAATAGATGCGAAGATGATTCGATATTTATGTTCCGCGTCTGAGCAATCGCGGTATACATGCTAACTCTATACTAACTAAGTACCTTGCCGGCAACTCTGCGAACTTCATCTGAGTGCGAACACTCGTAGACCCTGAAAACTCTCTACAACACGTTTTGCTTCCATGGCCAACTTATCGGTCTGCGCTTCTGTTATTCCTGAGGGTGGGGAGACCACCTCAGGTGTTAGCTCATCCGTTTGATCCGTTGACAACAATGGTTACGAGTTATCTTGCCCTAGTCCTCATCGAGTGTAGTCTAACTCGCTGCACCGAAGATGGCCATTCTTTGTTGGTTGGTTCCGTTGAGAATTCGACATGCGACGGCCTGTCGTATTCTGGTCTTCCGGCATTACACGACTTGTCCTCTGGATCGTACCTATGGGCTTTTTCCCTTGGACTCCATCTTTTACCAACTTGTCCTCTGTGGATGCACCCGATTCACATACTGGGCATAGTTACCTCCTTCATACTCTGCACGACTTTGTAGGTATGAGGGGACTAACCTTCGTGCGAAACGACCCGTTACTTCTGACCTACCCTTCCGACTGTCTGTCTTCAAGTGTCTGTAACCTTATGCGCCGTCATCCGATTCACCTGCCTCCTCTTGCATAAGGTGTCCGAACGTCTCCCCTCATATAGCCGGCGAACAGGACCCGGACGCTCCGAAGGCCGCGACGTCTACAGTGATATAAGACGTGTTCCATTGATAGTTGTCTTTGGTGTTCGGACGCAACGACCCAGGCGGCCCATGATGACACCCCGTCCCAACGCCGCGGCTCGAGGGGGGTGTTATCTTTTTCCTTCGAAGTTCGTGCGTGTCAAGGTAGGGTAACCTTGCCCTGTAAATCCTTACAGGGAGTCCGTGCGCCTAACACGACCCCCCTCCTTTGACCCCTTTCCACTCAGTCACTACTTCTTTGTGTCCACGCCGCGTGTTCCTCATGGTATTACACACCCCCACCCACCCCAGCAAATTGCCGCATGTGGATCTCAAGACACCCCCCGGCAAACGCGACGATTACGGCCCACGCCCCCAACCCCCAACCACAAAACCAACCTGAACCCCCGATGCACACGGCTCCCCGCCGTGGGAGATGTCATCAGGGTGTCACAGGACATGAAAGTTCTCCCCACTGCCCTCTTTGTTTTCACTCCACACAAAATATTCAAGATTACATCAACTCTCTTCCAGACGTCCCATATTCACTTACCTTTTGGTGTCAGCTACACACTTTACATTTTCGTCTTCCTACCTGTATAATAGTCACCAATTCCTTCTACACCCTTACTTGAGTATCTGGTATTCGCTACTTTTAGAATCCTGGTGCTAGTGTAACAATCCTATTGTAATTAGGTATGCAACAGGCAACGATAGTTATTTCCTAAGTAAGCAAGTCTCCTTAGTCTACAATAGGACGTATGGAAGTACTATCTCCTCAAATAGTACGGAACTGGATTGCTTGTCTTGAGTGATCCGTTGAAGGATACTATCTCGTCAGATAGTCAGATGGGTGGATTGTCGTGCTAGATAGAACTATCACAATAGTCCTATGTTTGAGCAGCCCGTCGAGACTATCACAATAATCTCCGCGTTCTTAGAGCTTAAGCTCTCGTAGTGGAGGACCGTTTTATAAAGAGAGTAAAGAGTAATCGTATTGCAATATCTCGAGTAAGGGAAGATTCTTAGATGGTTGCGTGAAGATCCTATCCCTTGGTCGTTTTTATTTTATTTTTTTTTCCTTTTTTTTTTTTTTAAAAAAATCGTGATT
>Ga0307510_10004453_pt1 | contig 16471 bp, 18 predicted proteins | sample 12_EM_MG_FD_207224 | JGI IMG/M metagenome (GOLD analysis project Ga0307510, IMG submission 207224) | Populus trichocarpa ectomycorrhiza microbial communities from riparian zone in the Pacific Northwest, United States - 12_EM | ecosystem: Host-associated > Plants > Roots > Unclassified | place...
TGCGAGGGCTTGTGCCCAGGTTCTCAGAACTGTGCTGAACCAACCAGTGCTTTCGGGCTGGCACCATGTGCTCACAGTGGCTCACCATGACTGTGTATGCCTGAATCCGCATGGCTAGCAGCTGTCTCTCATTCATTCAAGTCCGTATCACTACCAAACTCCTGCCTCAATGCATTCTTATCATTGTCATATATCACCGTCCTCTCCAGCCCCTTTCCCCCCTCTTTGGTGATTTCAGACTCCAATGTGGTCCTTGTCCACCAGATTATTCCCCTCAGACAAACTCTGCCTGTTTTGCCGAACAATGGTGTCTGACGTTCAAGCAGGACTATATATCCATTGGCTGACCTTTCACACAATTCGAGTACGGTTGGCTTTCAAAGGTATGCTGATGCCAGGGCCGTAGGGGAATCTGCACACTTTTTAAACCTGCCAGTACTCATAGTTTATCTTACCCCCATAACTCGGTAGTGTGAAAGACACATTATCAATGAGGATGCATGTCCACCAACATTACAGTGAATCACATAATATGGCGGCTGTAAGACTGATAAAAGGGCCATTGATCTTATCTAGGAAACTGTGATCTCACTTATCTTTCATTTTCAGGCCGGGGGTATATTGAGCAAATATCGCACCCGGACTCTCCGGAGCTACTAATTCAAGAGAGATTCGCTGTCCACCATATCAGATTGATTTAGTCCTACTACGCTTAGAAACAATCCCCCCAAATCTGATAAAAATAGCTCATAGGTGCCAGGCGGGCAAATGGACCTATCCCCCTCCAGTAGGTATTCCACTCTTTGTGTGCAGGCTGTAGGATCCACAACATTAAGCTTATAGAGTTCTGTTATAGCCTTCTTTAATGTATGCAGGTACTGCAATCTGCATCCGCTCTGCTTTCCCTGCATTTGCAATTCAGTGACCTGCAGCGATTCCCTTTAGTCTGGGATTGGATTCCAGCTATCAATTAATGGTAACATACCTGGTCACTTGAGGCCGGAGTAGCATCAGCAAAGTTGGGAAATCCAAATTGGTTCCAGGCCTCACTCCCACATATGCAGACTGTTTCCGTCAGGGTAATTGGGTCAGGAAATGAATTGACAACGATTATCCAGTCCGATATCAGAAAATGGGCTTTCGCCAGAGTGTTACGCTCAAGCCCTGTTGCTATATCTTCCCTGCTCGTGGCCTACTGTCATCCTTGACGATCAAATTCCAGGATTGTTGGATCTGGGCAACATTGAGTTATAGCCAGCATCGCAAGTGGATTTAAGACTGTGGGCGAAAGGGAGAGAATTGCGGATGTATAACCATTTTGGATATCACGTACTGTGGCAGGTGTTCTCCGTCTGGGGTAACTAATCCTCCAGATGGAACTCTGGGTATTCCCTGGGGTGATTGTCAGTATCTAGCGCTGTGAGCTAAGAAGCTTAGGCCTAATTGGTCTCTGTGATCCCCAGGCCAATTAATGATCTGTATCATCCCCATGCTGGCTCAACTCATTCTCCTTCTTGCTCTCCTCACTCTCCTCACTCTGGCCATCATTGCCCTCATATTCTCCATCATTAGAGTCAAGACCCTCATTGGCTGACTCAAAGACCTGCTCCAGGTGGTTATGTACAAGCTCTAGTAGACTGAGTCGTAAAGATGCTAGCTCCAGCACTCTATCCCTCCTCCTACCTACAGCGGACCCAGCTGTAACAGACTCCACACAGGGCAATCATATTATAGTTAATCGATCCCTGGACCCAGATCTCCGGACACGTGGGCGGAGAACCCCTCTTCGCCATTGCCTTCCCTGCCTGGATGAGCGCGTTCAGTCCCTCATAACCCACCGCTATTGTTGTGACATAGTATCCAGGTGGATACTGATAGAATAGAATTGTTGTATATGATGTTGGGGAGTAGGTGGTGTCAGGAAGCCTCTGTTTGTGTGTAGCTAAGGGCACGGTAAGAGGGGTGAACTTGGAAGATAGAAATGGTCCGTCCAGCTTCCTCCAGAACTAAGAATGTTTATAGTTCATCACTTGCTTTTATGTGTGCTGGTGTCAGCAGACACACACACATCCAAATTGCAACATCATGCCTGATATCGGATTTTGCAGCAGAAGCATCCAGCTGCAACTTGGCCGCGCCGCTATTTCACTAGGGCAACCCAAGTGGTTGGTACTTGATATTCCTGAGGGTGATGAAAAACGGCTTAATAGTATTTACGGACTAATCTTGTTAGAGTAGGTCTGCCAACTGGAGAGCAACAAATCTGGATAAGCCGAGGGCTCGGACCCCAGAGGCTAATCTCAGAAATTGAAAGGTGCCGCAAAGGCTCAACAGATGGGATATTAGGTATAAAGCTAGGATAGGAACAGCGATAAAAGGGGCAATCCCGAATGAAAAACAGGCTAGAAAAGAATGAGAATGATCCGCACAAATACAAAGAACAAATCTCTAGAGCCTGAAGAGAAACCTTATTCCACAAGAAAAAGAGCAGGAAAAGAACAAGAATGATCAGAGCGGATTCCAAGAGCAGGTCGTGGCAGCTGACCCGGTAAACGCAAAATGGACGGTGAAACACAGCACCCATTAACTACATTGGGTTTGGGCAACCGCAGCAGGCTAACCCAAAAAAGCAATGTGTGGGAAAAAATGCCATGATTGCTCGCAAAACGGTAAAGGCTAAACTCCAAATCAAACACACCTCAAGGAAATGTCCACAGGAGATCGTCACAGGTCTAAATTAATTGTATTGAGCCGTGCAAGTTGCCCAGATGTAGCGGGCTAATCTAAAAAAAAATAGTCTGGAAAAAGCAAGAAAAACGCAAACTCTAGAAACAAAAATGAAAACACCAAAAATAAAGCATCAAAAGGCAAACTCAAAGGGTCCATCACGGCCTGGAACATATATATTGCTTGAAATGGACCTGCACCGTCAGCCAGCCAGACATTAGCCACATTGGGCCGGGCAGGAGAGGTTTGTTGCCAGAGCTAATGAGCCAGAAGAGAAACAGATTAGAGCGGGCTCCTAACGCCAGTTTCTGCAGGCGGTACTAAGGTAGCCCTTGCCAACAGAGTGGATAAAAAAGCTGGTTGTCGTAACCGGAGCCTACCTGGTGTAGAGTATGCACTTGGGTTGGTTGAGGAGTCAGCGGCCAAGCTTAATTCTCGTCCAACTGCTCCAGCTGTGACAATATCGGCTGACACATCACATGTAGCTGGATGGGAGGGAGAATGGATTGTGCCAGGCCTACCAACTTGGGTCGCAAATGTATTGACAGGCTGCTCGAATCCTGAGGCCATCATCAAATGATGCTCATCTGACCTTGTGGCTGGTGCATGCTCAGAGGGAGCGGACACCACATGGCCCGGATTGGGATTCAACGGCAGAGGATTGTTTCGTGCAACAGGCCTGTCAGCAGGTCGTGGGCTCAGATTAAGCTTCCAATCGAGGGTGTCCAGTTCAACCTCAATGCGGGCATTGATTTATCCCGCCTAGCAGGCACCCTTCCCCTAGCATTGCCGACTTTCATCTGCACTCTAAGTCTCATCAACCTCTTGCATGACCGCCAGGTTGCCTTTACTAGTGTTATTTGCTGACATCTGAGGTGCGTTCTTTAGGTCAGTCTCCTGTCCTCATTGTGTACTAGAACTCAAAACACGAGTGCCCAAGTTAGCCGACGGGACAGAAGCTTGCTTACCAGGAGATGATGTAGCGGTGGAATCCAGGGGGCAGGGATCGGCCCGTTTCCGAAATCGAGGCCCCGATCAGGTGCGACATCGGACTCTGACTCGGAGTCGCCAAAGTCCACCCACTTGATGTGGTGTGTTCGCCCAGTCTTTTTTGTTGTATTAACGCTCCTGGTGGTCGACGATGAGATGGTTCGCTTTGCAGCCACAGCGGACGACTCTCGCTGGTGGCGGTCAGAGTTCAGCCTCTTATCTCTACCGAACCACCCCTGATCTGCAGCGGTGCCCTGGTTATCACCTGTGTGAAACCCGAGGTCACCACAAGCAGGGGTGCTCTCTTCCTTATTGGTGCTGTGATGGCTACAGAAGAGCAGATCCATTGGTTCCCTTGGCGGATTCAAGGACCACAATATGTGGACATGCCTGCAATTTGTGATTCACATCATTTCCGCAAACGGCAGCGGCTCCTGAGGATTCTCTCATGGCAAATGTGTACCCTGTCCCGTTGCAGCAACAAGCATACGATATCCGAATCCACTTGACAACATTCTGTTTATGTCTCCAAGGAGGGTCGGATAGGTGTGTTCAGTTAGCTCCATTGAGTAAACATGTTCTTTGGTTTGACACGGGACTTTGTCGATTCCGGCAGGAAGTGGGCCGCTTGGGCTGACTTCGGATGGCTGATCGACCCAGAGATGCACAGAGCACGGACAGGTGAGACCTGCAGGAGCTGTATCAGCATATATGATACATTAATGCTGGCGCTTGGGTCTAACCTACAATCATTTCTGGTGTGGGCGGGGTCCGCAACGACAACAGCGGCAACAGGCTGCACGTTCAACTTGTCTGTAAAGATAGGGTGATGTTTTTTTGCTATATCCTTGAAGAAAAAGTCAAGGCATTCAGTAAAACATTCACCGGAGAGGTTATTAGCTTGCCTGAGTCATGACCTCCAGCAAACGGGCTGGAGGGTAATAGCATATGCCTGGATTGCCGCCGATTGGGTGGCTCTACTGTGCTCCCACCCCGGGATCCTGCCTTGCTCCATTTTACCTTTCATAGCATTTTGCCAGGCCTTATACCACTGACCAGAGGTTCGTCCGTGGGTGAAGTCACAAATGTGCTTACACCAGTTAACATTGCTGGCAGTTTTGAAGGCCACCAAGGTTTCAAAAGTGAGGTCAACCTTCGAGGCTGCCCTTGTAATACAGGCCGGGGTTGGGGGTGGTTACTGCATCAGAATCAGGCTTTGTTTAGAGAGAAAAGGTCCCTGAGCGAGTGACAGGTGACCGCTAGCAGATGCTGGGACGTTGGTGGATGAAGCATTGGGGAAGGGCCAAAAATGGAAATAGAGCGGGCCTAGTGGATGGTAAAGGGAGTTCTGCTGATGGTAAACGGCTGCGAGAGAAGATTATTAGGTAGGGAAATGCAGATAGGTAATTCTGAAATGAGCTGAGGATATACCAGTGGTGCTGCGGACGAGTGAGAGGTTGTGGTGAGCTCTGTGGGTCCTGTTAGGATGGGCTGGCAAATCAAAATGTGATTGTGAATTGGGAAAGGGTTGTTGTGAGAGGATGGAGAGGGGAGGAAGAGAGAGCTTATATAGGCGGCAAGAAGACGGTTTTAGTGTGGTTCATAAGATTTTACCCGGTACAAACTTCAATATTGATATTGTGAAATGTCAGGTGATCTAGGCACAAAGACATACCCTAGGTAGGCTTCAGATAAGGTTTTAAGCCGCAACAGAGCTGCATGCGAGCCACGTGCCGCTAGCCAAGACACTTCCAAACCTCTTCAGTCTGCTCACAATAGGGTTAGCATTCTCTTAACAACGAATAGGTTTCATAAGATAAACTGTGAATACCGGTTGGCAGCTTGAATATCTAGACCTCTTGGTTATCCGACTAAGCAAACCTCAAGCTTCCCCGAGTTTCCCCTTACAAGACACCTACCTTTCACTTTCTAAGATAGTAAGTCCACTGCAGTCCGTCTGCCCATCAGCTCACGCATCCTCCAGACTACATGAAAGACAAACAAACACCACACAGGATGACCTCCAAGACAACCAAGTGTTCTGATTGCACGTGAAGTTATCAACAAGCCACTGCATATGAAAACACCTGCAGACAATGCATCTTGATATGGTTCGGTCACCCAATGCGATTGAAGACACGGCATCCATTACAGGATGACCTCCATATTTTGTCATAAATTGGAAAAGATGACGGACCTAGGGTTCGAATCTGATGCCGGGCTTGAGTTTGCAGATGTCAATAAGGTAAGTGGTGAGATAGCTGATAAGCACAATGATTCAGTCACAGAAGACTTCAGTTAGGAGGTAGCTTCGGTGTGAGGTATTCAGACAGCAAGTACCTGGATCGTTTTGAATCGGAGAACTCGTTAAGAGGACACTAGTGATCTAGGCTGGATACAATGCAGGAACTGTGGTATAGATCGTCAAAGTATTGGTAGCAATCAAGTAGAAAACTAAGTACATGGATAAGATCTCTTCTCCGTGCTTGTTGTCTAATAGTACAGAAGATGCTTCGATATTTATATTCCGCGTCTGAGCAATCGCGGCATACCGGGTATTTCTATACTAACTAGGTATCTCGCTAATAACTCTGAACACTTTCTGAGTGCGAACAGAGGTAGACCGTGAAAACTCCGGACCACACCGTCTTGCGCCCATGGTCAACTTGTAGGTCTGCGCCCCGTTATTCCCAATAGTGTAGAGACCAGGTCAGGTGTCAGCTGATCCATTTATCCGTTGAGAGCACCGATTACGAATTATCTTGCCCCGTGCTTTGGGGATGTAGTCAAACTTGCTAGACAGAACATGGTCATTGTTCTCTGGGTGGTTCTGTAGAGAATTTGTTATGCGACCGCATATCGTATTCTTGGCTTCAATCATTATATAAGTTGTTCTTGGGATCAGACCAATGGGTTTATCAGCAAAGGAAATACCTTGCGTTTTGTCCCTCCCCGCTGACGCGGTGCGCCGGACGTTGCAGGTGCTTATAACGTAAACTCCAGTTCGGGATGCGTCCGCCCAGGCTCATTCTGTCCGGAAGTGAAAGGGCTGCGTCCAATGCGTCCAGACCACCAGGTCGGCATCCGGTCGCATTGGACCCAGCCCTTTTCCGTCCGGACGCATTTGACCCCTCTTGGCGCAGCCACCCCCCTGATATGCAACCCCCAGCGCCCAGCCTCTTTATCCAATCACTCCGAATCCACCCGCTCCCATGCAGGCCTTTTGCGGACATCTTGCGGCTGTGACATCTCACCTCCCGGCCTCCCCCCCCAATACCCCCACCCTCCAGCTTCCCTTCATGATACCCCCTCTCCATTAACCCTGTCACTAACCTCTGCCTGAATGCATTTCGCATCAGGAACCCCACGAACATCACTTCCGCTTCTCCCACACTCCTGGATTCCCTCAGTCCTCTTGTGTATTCGGGGATCATTTCCACTCATTCCTTCCTCCACCTTCATCCCTCCCAACGCCTTCAGCCCTTCCTCCTCCACCCTCAGATCCCAGCCCGTCTTCTCCCATATCCGGCGGACATCCTCCCTGTCCCCTCCTTTTGTGCGGCTCGCTTCTCAGGTCTCCATATTCTATCTCGTTGACTCAATGCCTCGCGCCGCCTTCCTGGCCTCTTACCGTCCGCTCGTGGGCTCCCCCATCTTCCCTGGCTGCTAACAGCCCCCCAGACTCATTCGCGTGCCTGCCAACCTACAGCTGCCCGCTAGACGACTTACCCAAGCCTGCCCAGTATATAACCATCTATGCGACACATTCTCATACCTTCCGAACCTACAATTGCCTGCTAGGTACCTTACTCATACTTGCCCGGCTTATAACCATCCACGTAATTCATTCTCATGTCTTTCCTGCCCACCGACTCGCACCCTACTATTGTTTGACCATTCCTGACCTTTTTAGAACCCATAATCTAACTTAATTTTATTACATATATGTACACAATCAATGAGTGGTGATGAAACCATTCTCCTGATCCTCTCGATCAGTTTCTTCAACATGCGATTCAGTCCCCCCCGGGTCTTAGAACTGTGCTGCACCAACTAGTCCGCCCGGATTCAGCCCAGGTTCTCACAACGGCTTGTGCCGACCATGTCCTCCTCCTGTCTCCATGAGGCCGCCAGTGGCTTCCAATTCATCCAGCTCAGTATCACTTGGAAACTCTCGCCTCAATGCGTCCTCATCATTGTCATATCCCAATGTCCTCTCTACCCACTTTCCCCGCTCCTTCGTGATTCTGGCCTCCAATGTCGTCCTTATCCGTGTTAGGTGGTAGCTTCGGTGTGAGGTATTCCGACAGCTAGGACCAGAATCATTTTATATCAGAAAACTGGTTAAGAAGACACGAGTAATGTAGGCTAGATATAATGGTGTATTTTGGGATAGATCGTCGAAGTATTTGTAACTATAAAGTAGAAACTTATTATATTGATAAGATCTCTTCTCCGTGCTTCCTCTGATCTCTATCTACTCTGGGCTCTTGCCTGCCTCTTATACCCTTTCCTGGGGTCCATGTAACTATCATACTAGCGAAGTAACTTTTCCAACTTCTCCTAGTTTCCGTGAATGTGCGAACACCGTTTGACCCTGAGTTCCCACACCCCACCTTGGCTTTAATCATTGCCCAAGTAATTGCGTCCAATTACTGGTTCTCGATTCTTGTGCCATATGAACTTGGTCTGTATATGCAGCCTTGCTCGCTATCATACGAGTCGTTCCTTCCGGTCCTGTTGTGATCAACATTTCTCATGCCGGGTAATCATATGCTTAGGTGTTACATATCAGACTACATCTGTCGGTCGGCTTAATCTTTGAAGCGTCATAACATCTTATCCAACAGGTCGCACCTCGCCTTTCAACTTCTTACTGATAGAGAAACATTTCTTCTATAGTATTTGGCGAAGAACCCATCGGTCGTATTGCGCCTGCGGTTGCGTAGAGACTCATAACGATGCATTGTGTAGTTGTAATAACTCTGACAGGGGGGTGTGTCGAACAGGTGACCTTCTGAAAGAAATCACGTGTTATTCCGACTGAACTAGTTCGTACATGTTAAGGTAGGGTAACTTTGCCCGGTCAATCCTTACAGGGAGTCCGTGCGCCTAACACGAGCTCCCCTCTTCGAAGTGTTCGTCCCGAATACACTTATGTTTATTACACAAGCTAACTTCCTTATCAAGCTCCACATAGGGGGGTAAAAACCATCGGTGTTTACTTGTCCACTGATGGAAACCCTTTGTTATGTTATTCGACCTCTCCCGGACCTGGCATCTCCGGGTTTTCTCTCTGAAACCTTTCCACCTCTTCCTGCGCGTTGTGCATACCTTCACGTAGTTCCCAAGTATTTTCATTCTCCGCGCAGCCTTTGCATTTCACAAAGTACTCCAGCTCTTTCATCGGTTTATTCCTTCCTTGAACCTTTCGCGTATAAGAAATGATCACACTCTTGGCAATCCTTTCTACCTCCCACCCTAAATCTCCCTCCATGTCTTCGGGATCTCGGGGTGGTTGTTCGTGATTTCGTTGGTTCGAGGCTGGATAGGATTCAAACAGGGAAACATGGAATACGGAATGAATTTTCCACCATGGGAATATTTCTAACTTAGATGCCCGACTTCCTTTCTTCTCTAAGACATTGAATGGGCAATACAGTTTCGGGCTTAGCTTCTTCGACGGTGGTTTTGTACGTATGTTCTTCGCCTTGAACATTACCAAGTTTCCGACCTCTATGCTAGGTTGTTCCTTCGCTTTCTGGTCACACTATTTCTTCATCCATTCTCGTCTATTCTCTAGAGTCTGGCTTGCTTGTCGATGTATGTCCTGCATCCAATGAGCATACATTGTCGCTCCGGGGTGATGAGCTTCCCTTTCTTTGCTCCATTCCGTCTGTGGGTGAAAGCCGTAGTTGGCGAAGAATGGGGTCATTTTATGTGCGTTGGTTGCCGAGTTGTTATAGGCATGGTCGGCTAGTGGCAATATTTGGTCCCAGTCGTCCGGATTGTAATTGACAAATGTTCGTAAGTAACATTCCAGCACTTGGTGGTTCTTTCCATTTGTCTGTCAGTCTGAGGGTGGTACGCTGTCGACATGCGGCGCTTAACTCCTCGTATCTTGCACAATGATTCCCAAAATTCACCGAAAAACCTCCGGTCGATGTCCGATATGATTTCGGTTGGTAATCCGTGAGGTTTCCAAACTTCCCGAAGGATGGTATCCGCAAAGTCTTTTCCGCTTGCATTTTCGTGGAGGCCAGTAAAGTGGGCCATTTTTGTGAACCGGTCTACAACTACAATTATCTGGGTCTTCCCCTGCGATTCTCGTAGTTGCGTGATGAGGTCCGTTGAAATGGAGCTCCAAGTGGCATAAGGTACTTCTAAAGGTTGAGGTAATCCGTACTTGGCATGCTCCGGGGATTTACTGTGTTGACATTCGTCGTAAGATCGTACATAGTCTGTGATCCAATTTGCGACTCCTGTCCAGCAGAAATCCCTTGTTACTATCTCAATCGTCTTTTCCTGTCCGAAGTGCCCTGCTACTAATAAGTCAAGGCAGCCTTGGGCTATCTCGGGTTGAAGGGATTTGTCTTCGGGAATGTACAATCGATTTTTGTAGAAAAGTAACCCATCCTTTTCTATCCATTCGTCTGGCATTTTCTTTCCAATTTCTCTCAACCTAACCAGTTCAGGGCCTCGTTCCTGCCACTTCTCATCTTGTTTGCCACCCACTCTAATCTTGTCTACAAATGAATCGTTCATCGTTTGCGTCATGGCTGCATTGACGTGAGCGCTTGATAACATTCCTTTTTCTCTCCTCAAGCGAGGGTGATAGCCGATATCTGCTGCACTAAAGAATTCGTTTCCGCATGTGTCTGCGTGAAGGAAACATATTTTGACACCTTCTTCTTTAGCCGTGATGGATCGCTTGGGGTTTAGGTCGCTTGAGCTGAACCCCAGTTTTCCTCGCTCGGCAATTCCTAGATCGTCTACTTCCATGGCGTCAGCATTGGCAATTCTCTCTATTATGAGTTGCTCTATGCGATCCCCTGCTCTAAACGAGCAGTCCACTTCTCCATGATTTCAAAGTATGACCTTGTCTTCTCTGGGGTAATCCGCATCTATTACACCACTGCCTACTGCTATTCCCATCTGGCTAGCCATACCACTTCTTGCAGCTAGCCTCCCATAGGGTCCCTCCAGCAACCCTATCCCAATACCCGTTTCTACAATTGTTTGTCCTTTTGCTGGTACCAGTCCATCTGTCAGGGCATAAATGTCATGACCGGCCGCAAATCGTGATCCTTTTGTCGGGATTGTAGCCTTGTCCAAAAGTTTCATTATTCGGAGGCTTGCAGATTCGCGTCTTTCTGGGGTGAGGGCCATTTCTGCACTTCGTTTTTGATGAACTACCGAACTTGGAAAGTGTTCTGATTTCAAAATTGACTGTTCAGTGTGACGAGCTCCCTCCTCAGGACGGTACTCCGGCCATCTACTTAACTCGTCAGGCTTTCCGTCCCGACTTCCCAGTCGGTAGACTCTTTTGAAGTTGTAGTTTGTCTACTCCTGTGCCTATCGGATTTGTCGTTGGTTCCAGCCTTTTTTGGTTAAGATGGACTGTTGATTTTGGTGGTCGGTATATAATGTCACGGGTTCTTCTTCACCCTACCGGTATCTTTTCCATTCTTTGAACGCTTCCATTATTGCGAGTAACTCCTTATCGTGTATCTGGTAATTTCCTTTCGCGCTATTTAGCTTCAGAGAATGGAACGCCACAGGGTGGAGCCGGCTTCCTTGGTATTGAGACAATACGCATCCAAGCGCGAAATCGCCCGTCTCGGTCTCGACCACCGTTCTCCTTCCTGGGTAGCAATGCGATAAAATTGGCGCGGTGGTAAACCTCCTTTTCAACTCCTCAAACGCCTCCTCCTGTTCTCTTCCCCAGTGAAAATCCTTTCGGCTTCGTCTCAACGTCTAGGTTATTGGCTTGCAAACTTTTGAGACATCTTTGATGAACCGTCGATAATAGTTTGCGAATCCAATGAAGATTTGGATTTCCTTAACTCACCTCGGATGGGCCCAATTTTGAACGCTTTTCACTTTTCTTTCACTCATAGTGACTCCGCTTGTCTTGACAATGTATCCCAGGAATTAGACCTCCTCCTGGTGGAACACCGACTTCTTTAATGAGAGTGCTAAGTCGTGTTGTGCGAGCCGATCCCCCACTTTTTGCACCAGTTTGATAAGATCGTCCATATTTTCGGAGTATATTAGGATATCTTCGGGGTAGACGACTACTCCTTGGGCTAAGAATTCCCTTAGGATTTTGTTCATCATTGTCTGAAACGTGGCGGGGGTGTTAAGGAGCCCGAAAGGCATAACTTTATATTGTACTGGCCATATCTTGTACGAAAAGCTGCCTTATGTTCGTCACCTTTCCTCATTCGAATAAGATCATATCGGTCTTTTAAGTCAAGCATCTTGAACACTTTTGCGCCTGCAACACGGTCTCAGAGTTCATCCATGAGCGGTAGGGGGTATTTTTTCAGGATCGTCAGTTTATTGAGGATTCTATAGTCTATCCACAACTGTAGACTTCCCTCTGGTTTTGGAAAGAAGAGGATTGCAGGGCCGTAAGGGGATTCGCAGTCGATGATTTTGCCCTCAGCGAGTATTTTCTTAATGTATTTGTCCAGCTCGTTCAACGGGTGGGCCGACATTGGGTAAATCGGACCCCAAGCGGGTTCAGCCTCTTCCTTAAGGTTGATGGCGTGGTCGAAGGTTCTTCAAGGTGCCAACATCTTAGCTTTTTTCTCCTCAAAAAGCTCCTTATACTGCCAGTATGGCTTTGGCCGAGTCTCAAGTTCGACATCCCCCTCTTCTTCCCGTTCAATCCTTCCCACGTACTGTGCCTTTTCGTCGTAAGCCACAGTTTCATCCCACACAAACAAATCCGCCACCGCTTCATCTTCGATGTGAGCGTGGCACTTTGCTTCTTCAATGAACCATTTGCTTGGGTCTGCGATATTTTTTAGAGGGTGTTAATCATTCCACCACCCAAAGGGTATGATGAAATCATATCTTCCTGCGTTTGCTATTTCGCAGGATATCATGCTCCAGTGACCATTGGGACCGATTTCCAATAGAATGGGGTGGGTATAAAATGTTCCTCTGGTGGGTGCAGTCTCGCCATCGAAGGTCGTGATTATTAAGGGTGAATCCCGAGCTTCGGTCGGGATCTCAAGCCATCGTCCGGGATCTTGGTTCATGAGAAAGATGTTTGAACCAGAATCTGAAAGGACGAGTATGTTGTGTTTTTGTCCTCTCGTTTCAATGATTGCTTTTCCTTCTGGACAGGCATAATGCTTTGGTTTTTTAATCGGTCTTCAGCTTTCGCTCGGTTCTTGATGAAATCTTTTCATCGTAATGGCTATATGTAACGTGGGGGTTTGTTACCGGGCCTGCGCAGTTTGGGCTCTTAAAGCCTACTCAGACAAACTTTTACAATAAGTGTCTTATTTTTGAATATCGGGCAGCCCTCTACTAGCGGTTTTTACCTCCTGCCGAGGAGTTCCCATATTAGAGGGGTGATGGTACACTAGAGTACCCCTCGAGTTCGCAACAAGGGTGCGCCGCCATTTATCATCCACTTATCCCTGATGTGAGGCTGTCCCCTGCGAGAAGTCCACCGTACCTTCACCTTCGAGTTGGTCTCACGCCCGAGACCCTCTCCAACACCATTCGTCAAGCATGAATCTTGTGCAACATAGACATGCCCCTGGCTTCTATTTGCCCGGCTGTTGTACCTGGAGGTAATGTCAGGTTGCCCTGGATTTCGACCCCCCTTCCCGTGTCCTGCAACTCAAAGCCTGTTCTGACGAACAGTTATCTTCTCTTTCCCTTTAGTCTCGTCAACCGCTTTCTTCACTTGTGACGTTTTATGGTTCCCGTGATGAGCATGGACTACCCATCTTTGGTCGTAAAATGGCAGCCGGTATCCTGTTTGGGTTTTTTACCCTTCCCATGGGATTCCTTCACTGACTAAGCTGCAGGTCTTTCGATTCGAGGCGGCAACCTCACTACCCAGTCACTGTCGTTGCTGGTACCTGGACGACTGTTTTCACAATCTCTCGTCGTCCTCAAGAGCCCAGGCTGTGGGCCTTTGAACAGCTCGACTTGAGCCTCCTCCCTGGCCATCTACGGCCAAGGTGGGTACCTGGGGGCGTCGCTTTGGTGCGAATGCGGACTGTGGTTTGGGCTTTGCTTGCCCTCGATATACAGCCGCTACTTGTACCAGCTTTGGTCAGTATTTGCAATCGTGGTTTTTCATTCCGCATCGCGTGCCTTTGTTGTCAGATTTCCATTTATCGACAACTTTTGGATTGACGCCCTTGTGGGCTTCTGCCCACACCGTGTGTTTAACCTCTCCCGCCGGTGCCACCGACCCTTCCTTTTTCACCATTTTTTCCGCAGCCTTTTTCTTCTGATAGTCCGCCTTTTCCTTAGCCGTTTACTGCTTTTTTACACGCATTGAGGTGACCGTTGGCTTCGAATCCTCGAATTTCCTTTTTTCTGCCGGTGTTGTCCTGGAGTGACCGCCCCCTCCAAGACTTTTCCTCTCCCTAAAGTCTTCTTCTGCTCCGGTGACTGTCATGACTGCTTCCGACCATTCCCCGTCGTTACCACCTCTCCTAATGAGAGGCGTCGTAACGCACCTTTGTGGATTTGGTCCTCAATCATTTTTCTCCAGGCTATCCCAGTAACCCTTGCGTGCATATTCAGATTTTCCATTTCTAGCAAGAATTTAGCACTATTACCGTGATATTTGACAAAGCCCATTTGGGTAAGGGATTTTTGGGCCTCATGGTTAGGGCCGAACCATCCCGCCGCTTGTTCTCCCTAGACCTGCCACAACTCGTATCCCGCTTATCTAGTGAAACCTAATTCTCCGGTCCTTTGTGGCCGGTAGGTCAATGCAAATGGTGCAACCGCTTTCCCTTCCATTAGGCTTATGGCGTATTGGATTCCTTACGCCTCGTCTTGCCACTGCCAACTGTTTCTGCGAAAATAATCCCTGCATTTCACTAGCCGCATGCATATATCTTGGTGTTTTTCATTCCTGCAAAGGGCAGGGGGAGCTCCTGGGACTCTCGTACGTTGTCCCAAGGCATTGGCCATGACTCGAGAAAACAGGTTGAACTGTTGCTTGTCCGCAGCGTCATTGTTGTTTTCTGGCTGGGGTGCGGGTCTCTCGTCCCGTCTTCCTTTCTTGCTCTCACCTGGCTTCCTCCCATATCCTTGTCCCTCATCATCAGAGTCTCCTTGGCCGCCCCCTCCTGGAGCCCCTGCCGCTCTTCTTCGTGGTAGTGGCTGTAGGTTTCCGCCTCCTGCCCCCGCCTCTTCTGGCGTCGGTTCTGACGCCATGCCTTTTCCTTTGATCTGTTCCATCAAGGTTTGCACCATTGCCTTTAGCTGTGAGATCTGACCATCTTGTGCGAGCTGATCTTCCTGGTGCGCTAACATCTCCAGTTTCATGAGATTAAGACATATCTTATGATTTTCCAGCTCCCGCTTGTCTACTCGTTGATCCGTACAATTTCTTGGTCCAGGAGTAGGTTCCATTGTCTTGACTAACCCTCCGTTCCTTGCACTGTCTCGTGAAGCTGGGATGTGACAGCCTCGTGCCTGGCTCCTCCCTCGTTGGTTTCTTCCAGCCTTCCAGCTACTGTGGATGCGAACCTTTCCTGGACCTACTGGGATTCTTGGTCTAGAATTTGGACTTGATTATCAATTTGGTCGAGTTCCTGACTGACAATCTGGGCGCCAGATTGTAACCGCGATTTGACTTTTAGCAGTTCCTGGGCCATGAGTAGCACCTCGGTTGGTAGGGAGCTGAAAGACAGATTGCGTACATCTCTGCTTTCTTTGAGATGTGCATTGAATTGGCCAAGAATTCGGTCCAAGCCTTCGATCCGACCTGTCATGACGGGATCGCTGGTAGGGGCTGGGCTTTTTGAGCCTCTTGTCCATCTACAGCGTTGTTTGACCAAGAAGCCTATTGAGAAGCTTGGGGACTGGGGTGTGGGACCACCAGAGTGTGACCAGGCTAATCGTGTGCTATCGGTTTCCACACTTGGTGCTGTGTCCTGAGACAATTCGTCTTGGCCTCCTCCTTCTTCTGACTGTTGCCACTCCATCACCTCAGGCTCTTTCGGGTCAGAAGCCATTTCTTTGACTTCTTAATGGGAGACTGATTTTGTGTTTCCTCCCCACGCTCCCGGTATCTCAAAATGCTGACTTGAGCGCTGGTCACTGTCAGGGTACGGGGTGTACCAGGTGGAGTTGGATTTCGCCGAGGGGGTATGATAGATAAAGTTTTCACCGTACTGGCCTTGGTATAGTGCGGTGATATCGTCAAGCCCAACAATGTTTTCTGTGTTTATCCACCAGAAATAGGATTTGTGGCAGGGGTCTTGGGTCCCTAATTCAGGAATATTGGTAGGGTTAAGAATTTGTTCTATTAAGGTAGTCCTCAATGGTCTTGGCTCGAAAAGGGTATTGGGTTTGGGAGTTCATGTGTCTCTGCCAAAGATTCGTCTTGGTAACGATGAGAAGTATCAATATACTGTTAGGTGGTAGCTTCGGCGTGAGATATTCCCCCAGCCAGGACCTGAATCGCTTTATATCGGAGAACTCGCTAGGAAGACACGAGTAATGTAGGTAAGATATAATGGTATACTTCGGGATAGAT
>Ga0307510_10004454_pt1 | contig 16470 bp, 23 predicted proteins | sample 12_EM_MG_FD_207224 | JGI IMG/M metagenome (GOLD analysis project Ga0307510, IMG submission 207224) | Populus trichocarpa ectomycorrhiza microbial communities from riparian zone in the Pacific Northwest, United States - 12_EM | ecosystem: Host-associated > Plants > Roots > Unclassified | place...
CTGGCCTCGCCGATGTCGCCGAGACCGAGCCTCACTGCTCCCTTCACACCTAGCCGAAGAATACTGTGGAGCGAGAGGAGGCATTTCTGAGGATGAATTGTCCACGCCGAGACACGCATGCATTTCGCAGGATTGACCGTAAAAAGCCCAAATTCAGATTTCCTCTCTAGGATGATACCACAAGGTTAAATGTCGGCTCGATGGGTAAAATGAAAAAGAAGTTCGAATGTGATCGAGGAGTTTAGAAATGCCAAAGATGAATGATGATAACCGTGACAGCAACACGGAAAACCCACACGATCGCGGGATGAGAGGAGTGTTGGAACTGCATGATACAGTTCCAATTGCAGTAAGCAGGTCAATGGCAGCTTGCGGATGCTATATCAAATACGTGTACGTTATTGGCGCCCAACGCGCCTGCGAGACAGTTTGATTGATTTACGAGATCACATCCTGGGAAGCTCTTGGGCGACATGTGTGGCCAAGCGGGTCACCACATGACTCACTCCTTTTGCGCCGATTTGCGGCCCAGGCTCAGGAAGGTGGGTAAGGTAAACCTAACGGCATCTTAATTTGTTTCAGCAACCCTCGCGCAAACCTTGCGATTCACGGCAACGTCCTTACTCCGCTGCAGTACACCCAGTGGACTGCGCTCGGAAATCATTCCCACAGGCGCTTGCGCGGGCCTTCATCCGGTTATTTTTCCTGAATGGGGTGGGCTGCTACCTGCCCGGCGAACCATTATTGCATCGAGAGCCGGCCTGGTCACGGAACGGGGGAAACCCAGAGGGGTACGGCAGAACAGGGAAGCGCAGGGTCACTGGAGAATCCTTACAAACAAAGTTTCCGATTGGGATTGGCGTTTGGGAGAGACAATAGAGTCGAAGGGGGAAAGCGTAGCTCGAAGAGGGACAGAACACAGAATAGGGTCCCCCTGCGGTGTGCTGTAGGTGAAATATTTTAAGGTTCGGGTGGGTGGATGAGCACAAGTCGACTGGTGGAGCACTTCCATGGGCGTGTATGTATCTATCTATCGTTACATACGAAATCAGAGAACAAAAGAGCTGCTGATTTTGGGGCTTGAGACGCACGATTTAAAAATATGAAATTACACTTTGAGTCCCGAGAGGGGCGATGTGCACGGATCTTGGTGGATCGAAATCCCACACCTAGTCCATAGTCAAAATTCCAACAGGGTCTTGGAGGGCAGGTGAGCCTTGCCATGACCACGAGATTCAGTTATCCCACTCACTTGTGGTTGCACTCCAGGACCTGCCCCACGGTTCTCTGTAAAGGGTGAATTCGGCTCTGCCAGCTGGGATAAGGATACGGGTATCATGGCGATTCATGACACTTTAGGGGTGGGGTTGGCTATTCCGTCATCGATTTGGCACGCCCATTTCAACCCCTCGCAGCTATCGAAATTGCGTCGGGCTTGTCGTGAGTAACCGCCTTCGTTGTTGCCCGGAAACTGCGTCCGACGTTCACCTTTGTCAGTTCCTGTGGCCATCATGGGAGCTTAGCTAGCGCAGTCACTGCGCAGTCTCAATGTTCGATGACAAACGTGTGTTCGGCTACCCACTTTTATCGCCCCGTATCCTTGACACGACGTTGCTTGCCTACCAGATACGACCTCCGAGTCTTTTCGCAGCAAAGGCAGAGGCATGATGGAAGCGAATAAGAAGCTCAAGAAAGCCCGACACCTGAAGGGGATGTGCAACTTGCGAGTCACATGCCTGCGCTCAGTCGAGGACGAACATTCACCGAGAACGGACTTTGAGAGCCTTGCTACTACCGACGCCGACACTCGCTCTTCATTACGCGCAGGGTATCCCCCCAGAGTTGCTACTGCACATCTATCAGACCCCCAGGAACTGAACTCTAGTCTTCATCATCTGGTTGCCACCACGACCCGTACATTCCGCCCGACCGTCAACGCCTGGCGTCTCTCACAAGGTTCTCCGCGGATGCTGAACAGCCCCCACCTCCCCCCTCGATACTCACTTCTGCGGATTTCCTTCCTTGTTTGGTTTTATGTCGAAGTCAAGGGGTCTGGGCGTCAAGGCTCATGGGATGCATCATGGGGGGCTACACCGCTTCTCACACTCACGGGATAGCCGACGGCACCGGGTCGGCCAATGGGCAGCGAGGGAGCATCCATGTCGAAGGAGCTGCTGATTGCCACTTCGACTTCTTTTTCCTGACTGATACCGCGATCCCCCTCGTAAGTGGTGCCGGAACACTCCCCCCATCCATTCATCCTGTGACTTCGATCTTTTATTTTCACTCTTCGTCGAAGTCCTTTTTGCTGTTCGTTTCTCACGAAACACTTTGCCTGCCACGCCACTGCCCCAGGGGAGAAACGCCGTTCACGCCACCGTAAACCGTAGAGGAAGGTCTGTTCATAACCGAAAAAGCAAAAGGAAGTGGCCGATTGAATGGCCTCTTCTCCCCCGCAAATATTGTTCAACCGCGCCGCGATGAATGTCAATTCATGGGGATGTCGCACGGAACACAAACCGAGACTCCCGAAATTTGCTCATTAATGGTTACCACTTTTGCTCCTGGGGTGTCTTTGATAGATGAAGAAGCCACTTGTATGAGACGAACTCCCGTCTCTCAGTCAACAGTTTTTTTTTTGATGGGAGTCGCTTTGCTGACTCATCGCTTTCCTGCCTGTCTCGGCCACTTCTTTCACGAGGTAATCCTTGGCTGTATACTGTACCCGACTACAGGTCCCCTTGTCCTGAGCCCAAGTTGGGTAAATCGAAACCTTATGGAGATCATGTCATATTGTGCTCATCCAGATCTTGCTATTGGTTCGAGCTGCTGATGCCCGTCTCGGAGCCTGCATGGAACATAAAAGTTCCGATCCTTAGGAGACTTGGCTATTATGCTCAATCACGACCTTCAATTCGATCAACCAGCAAAGGACTACATATGTCTCGGCAAAATTCTGTCTTTTTCGGTTTTTCCTACTCGCTTCCAACTCGCAATAATGGTCACACCTTCCTTCAAGTTTTGCAAATACTGCCCTTCTATTGTATCACTCGTCGATCGTATATACATTACATGTCGTATCTGCGCACTGATGAAACCTCTTCCTGTAAATACACGCTTCACGTCATCAACTCACTCTCCTTCTGAATGAATGACGGACCGGACATTATCTCCTACGAAACCATAGTAACCGATGGAGGCAGATTGATGTTCAGCCGCACTGCCTTGTGGTTCTCCCACGGGTGGTACTTCCAACTCAACAAACCTTTGAGGCCTTCGGTCGCCGAAGGGCGGCAGCGAATACGGCGCGCAAGTGCGGCGGCCTCGGTGAGGACGAGCGGATCAGCATCAGCGTCAGCGCGAATTATTACCATATTCTACCTGTCCTACCACGATTTCAGAGCGGGACTTGCAGTGAAAGAGCACAACTTGGAGGGACGCTGAGTCCATTTGGTTCAGGTTCCGGTGAGCCAGTGCCTACCTATACTTTTCTTTCGCAAGGGCCCCCTCGCCGCAGCTGCCCCGATGAATTACATGACATGTCCGTGGGCACCGGGATCCTTCTGGTCGGGAAAAGGGCTGGCTGCCGCCCGCGCCCTCCGCTGCACTTTCACAAAGATGCTCCAAAGGACAGGCCTAGGGGTTTTCTCTACCGAAGCCTGGGCAACCTAAGCGCCGTCCAGCGCTTGACCAACATGCATAGAGTGCACCCGGGCCCACGAGCGGCTGCGACCCGGGGTTGTTGCACCACCTGACCCAACTTGTAGTCAGCTCAGAAAGGGCTAAAGTGCGTACAGTCGTGCTTTATCGAGCTAAGAAACTTTGTTGCGGATACGCACCTTTCGGAGTTATCGTCCTGTATATGCGTCGAGGCCTTGGTGGTTCATAACAACACACCCATTCAGTCGCGCGCTTAATTGTGGCGCTATAGTCAGAAGGGATAAAGGTTTAGCAGCGTACCTGAGGTGGGGTGGGGAAAAGAAATCAGCTGACAACGGGCAGACCAGAAAACAATTCAGCCTAATGGGACTCACCAGTAGATGGGGAGAGGGGCCCATAATGCAAAAACAAAAACGCGTGGTGGGTTTGAAAGGGGGTGGCAAATGGACGAGTCTGATGGCGCCATCCGAGCGAACCTGGTAGTGGAGTAAAAGTACAAGGTTGAAAAGGTTGGCTTTCTGATTGCTTGATTCGATAAAGGGGCAGAGGGAGGGGGAGATCTCCGCCACTGTTCACGATGATATGGTCAGTGGTCACGGGTTGACTGCTCGAAGGTCGCATGACTGAATGAATGTGTTCAGGGGCAACGATGATCAGAAGAGTCATATGTACGTGTGCTCGGTGCTGGATGGAGATACACGCCACTGAATGTTGTTGCTGGAAGGTGTGATCTTGAGTGGAGGAGGAGGTTCGACAGACACCGCCTAGCTGAACAAGAATGCAACAGCGAGAGAGCCTTGTAGTGACACCTGCAACGTGCGTGGTTTCCTCGGTTGTGGCTCGATCCGTCATTGTCGCGCGAATTCAGTCAGGAATGGGCGAGAACGCAAGACGATAGCCTGACTCGGAGCCCATGCAAAGGACCCTACAACGACATCGCATTGGAAAGGGGTTGGCAAAGCAGTCAACAGGCACCGAACATGTGCAATGTGCAGTGATCTGTGTTGTAGGCCAGGCCATAGGACTGACTGTTGTACTAGTAAGCGGAAAGATCGTACCATGCCAAATCGATGCGCGAGCCTGCCACAGCAGCAGCCCTCCAGCACCAGGGTCAGGACCAGCCACGGCGGACGTGGCAGCGAAGATGCGCATCGTCATCATCGTCATTCTCGGCAAACTTGGGCAGGCAGCACTGCAGCAGCTTCTGATCCACGTTTTGGAGTGCACGCGTGTTGCACAGGGGGGATGGGGGCGTGGGGGGCCCCTAGAGCAGAGTTCCGGATAAGCGAACACAGCCCCGGTACAGCCATCTCGTCGATCTTCCACAACACGACAAAGTGGACGCAAGGACACGCGGCCTTGACCTTACCCAACGCGTTTTACAGCCCAGAGCTTTCGGAAAATAGACGCAGATCGCGTACAACATGCATCGACACGGAAAGGTACCGGCACCCCCAGAAATATGCAAGAAGACAAAAAAAACTGCGAGCACCGGGAAGGTTTATGTGATAGACAAAAACCGCATCGAACGAGCGAGCGATCGGATCCGGCCCCTTCCTTTGTCGAGGCTTCGATCCGGCAAAATCGGCGGCGTCTCGCACAGGAAGGACGAACCTACTGTACCGACCAAATCGAGTACGGAGAATCCATAAAAAATGATCAAACAATAAGCAGAAGCGCCGAGATACACGTGGAAGAGCCGCATGCCAGCGTGCGTCGAACCGGTGTGAATTCACAAGTATGGAAGCAGGCTCCGGAGCCTCGGGCCCGTTCGGCTACCCATTTGGCCATGCCGCGGCGTCAACGCGGTGGGGTTCGGTTTGCGGCCAATCATGGAACGCCATCTGCGAGAGATCACACCCACTTAAAAAGAAAAATACAATTGTCTTTGTGAGTGCAATGCGAAAGACACGGCCTCGTGTCCCCTTGCTTCACATTCTCTGACTTCTGATCCAAGGACAGTCTACCTCTTTTTTTTTAACGCTGACGTCGTGCGGCGATAGAAGAGCCAACCATGCCGCTGGCGGGGGTTCGCGCAAGTCAGTAAATGAGAGTTCGGTACTGCACTCAGGGAGATCGTATGGTCCATTTCGGAGACTTCCCAGCCAGTGCTTGTCGTAGGCGTCTTGGCGAGACCGCGGTAGCGGGCCGCATGTGGTCCTCATACACAGACTTTTGGCGCCATAATTGGCGTGGACTCGAACCGAACATGACAGCGTATGCCCGCCCAACGTGTAGCATGTGGACGTGCGCCTTCTTGCGCATCTGCAGGGGCATTAACTGCTGCAGTAATGTTGAAAGGATAACGAGTTGCCTACTTCTGAGTGACAGTGAGCCTTCCACATTGCATCAGCATTGGACGCCAATGAGACGGCGCCAGGGATTTTCTTTTAACTGGCATCGCCAAACCATCTGGTAGGCATAAGTCAATATACCCTCGCTATGCGGCAGCACCGAAAACAGAAATATTAGGTGAATTTTAGCTCTGAGCTGCGAGCTCTTCGCGATCGCGGTGAGGTGTGACCCCTGTAAGCGTCCAGTATTTTTAGATTACAATACTTACAGCAATATTGCTGCCCTAGGTGCGGAACATCTTCGCAACTCGAGCCCAGCCATTCTGCGCTTTTGAAATCAATTTATTATTTTCCCTGGGTCCTTGCCTTCGAAGTTGTTTTTTTTTCTCTTCTGGCAAGCGGCGTTTTAGGTTTGGCAGACGAGGGTCTCCGTGTGTGGCGCTGATTCGGGCGCTTGAGCTTGATATCAGGGTGAGATTGTGGGCGGTATCATTCCCACTCCGAAAGACTGCTGATGCACGACTTTCCACTTCATAACACAGCGTATATTTTGAGCGGCAAATTAACTTGAGGACGGTGGTGACTGTTCATGGAGATGCTGCACTAGAAACCCAGGTATCTGGCTTCGGCTGCAAGCGACGCGAAGCATCCCAGATATTCCGTATTAAGTAACCGATGCAGGTCATTTTCGCGTTGTCGCATATTACGCCCTCATTTTTCCCGGCATTCGCCTCAATCAGGGAAATTGTGACAGATGAGGTGCGAAGGCAGGCCCCGGCTGGCATGACCAATTCGCCGGCAAACTGAGTTCAATGATTGTCACTGCCAATCTGGGCGCTGACAATGAGCGTTACGAACGACAAGGCCGCCAAGATGAACGTTTATGATCTCCTCACCAAAGTCGTAATGACAAAACCTACGAAAGAAAGAGGGAAATGTACACTCAACTTGAGGGCGCGGCTGGTATCGATGTCGGTTGCAAACGAGCGTTAAGCCAGAGTTACGTCGAGTACGGAAGAATGAGGCCGACGTTACGTAATGATCAGCTGAGTGCGGCCGATCTCGGCTTTCTCCAATGCCTTCGTACATCCATCCAACATTGATTTGTGTGAAAACATGTCAGAACGGCTTTGCACAGAGGAATGGGATCAATATGAAAGAAAGCTGGATGGGGGTAAACGGACTGCGATATGACCCCTAACGAGACTGATCAAGGTTGTCCATTATTGCCACAGGATTTCCCTGAAGGCGGCAGTGTTCCCATCATCCAAGGAAGGTACACGTCAATACAGGAGTCGCATGCCTGTAAACACGCGTTGAAGGTGTGCTGTAGTGGAGTACCGCCCTTGCCGGTCATAGGGCCCATGAACAACCAATTTCTGGGAAATGGACAAGACCAAAGTCAGAGAGGTGATAGATACGACAGGTTGCAGTGCGATAGGACCCCACCTGCCGGCACCCTCAGACATGTAAACTCCGAGAGTTGATGATTCCTGACTGGGACTGTAAAGCAACACAGATAAACATCAAGTGATCCCTAGTCTGCAGGTGTCCCAAAATTTCGATCTGAGAATGAAAAGCCGCGCGACATCATAGTCCCACGTCTCCTGAAAATCCCACGAGGCGAATGTCAGTTAAAAAAGCCTCGACAGAGCATGCACAGCATACACGTTGCATGTGCACAGCGGCGCCGAGTGGCGTCTGGGCGCGTCTGACACAGCTTTTGCAGGGCGACGGCGACGTCCGGAATGAGGGAGATCGTAGACGCCCAGGGAGGGATAGACGGCCCGGAGAAATAAAATAAAAAAATACAATAAAACCAGTTTTTTGGAAGTGCATATGGCAATCGAGACGAACAATTGCTTTGTCCCCCCTGACGTTGTCAATCATTGGCAGCAATGAACTTTCCATTTGAGATGGAGGCGTCGACTGAGACAGACCTTGCGCGCTCGTGGGAGGCCGAAGGGGATGAAAGGGCCTACTATATATAGGTAAGAAACGGGTTGCACGGGAGTGGTTGCAGGGGATACAATAATATGTTTGATGGCGGCACGAAAGCAGAGTGCAAAGGGAACCCAGCAACAGCTGTGTGGGTGCGTGGACAAGGTATATGCGCAGCCACCCTGCGACGCGAGGAGAGCATGAGCCCCACGTTATTTTTTTAAGTTAAGACAGGGGCAAGTAAGTACAATGGAGAATGCAATGATGATGATGATGATGAAAAGTCGCCTGCGGGCAGGTTGGCGGAGCAGCAGTGTCCGCAGCATAATAACGTGTGGTGGCGGGGCGAGAGGTGCAAGGCGTAGTGGGAGACACGTGGTACGGCGACAAGGCCGAGAGGGAGGAGGAGCGCTCCAAAAAAGGAGTTATTGCCCCGGCTATTGGGACAAATTGCAGGCCATTAAATTTGACGAGAGAGGGACGAGTGGGGGACGGGCCGTCGAGAAGGAGAGGATGGGGATTGGGTGGAAAGACGCGCTGGAGGGAAATAAATTTGAATTTGCAAAGGGGATCTGATGGAGGGGGATTCCAAGGAATTCTAGAAGGGGGAAAAGGAATGACGTTTTGTCAGCGACGGGATGGAACACGGAGAACCGGGGACGAGGCGGATCTCGAGATCTTGGATGACAGGATGCAGGCAAGAGAAGCGCGTGTCGCGAAAGGGAACGAATCAGGTGCTTCTCTCTCGTGGCTTGACTTGAGAAACTGACCCGGCCGTAAACCGTCCCCAGTGCCGCGCCCATAATAACCATCGGATATGTATACCTCTCCCGTCTCGGCTGCTTCTTCCTTGCCCTCTCTGTCTTTCCTCCCCTCGGGTGCACCACTACTTGATGCTACTCCTCCCACGTAACCCTTCCCACCTCGATCTGGACGCTTCATCACGCCTTCGTTCGTCCTCCTTTCCAAGCTTCAACACCATTCCATCTAAACAGTTCCCCCATTCTCCTTCCGAAGGAACTCTGTCCAACTATGTACATACAACTTCCCCATCACAACCTCATTTTTCCATGTACTCATCATCCCAGGATCAGCGCGACGAGTCTCTCGTAGGCTCGTGGCTGCCTTCCACCGCCGCTGCCTCCGCCGACGTCTCACATCCCGCCGACGTCTCCTCTACCCTCCCGGCCCCGAGCGCCGTCTCCAAGTCCAGCTATTCACCATCCACGGTGATTTCTGCCTCCGCCACATCCCTCAACGATCCTACCCATCACCCACACTTCCACCGTACACCTGGTGGGAGTCCGTCTTCCCGTCACCAATCATTGTATGCTGGTGCTCTCAATCGGCATCTGTCTGAGCCCAACATACGATCGATTGCGGCCCATCCCCCTCCTCATTACCCATCTTCAAATGTGGCTGAGGTGCGCTATCAGCAGCAACAGCGGCGGCCGCAGCACCGTCACAGCTTCCAGCATGTCATACCTTCTCCGGATTCGGCCTCGATTTCGGCGGAGCGGAGACCCAGTACGGCCGGCTCTGCTGCCAGTTCTGGTTGGGAATCCCGGGGGGAATCATTACAAGGGATGACGGCCGTGACGCCAACACAAGGTGCGCATGCTTCCTTGGGAATCGACCTTTGTCAATCCTTCTAAACGAGCTTCCCTTCTTTTAGAACTTCCTCCGATCATGTCTGGGGACCAAAATACGTCCCCGGTTGACCGGTATCCTGTGTTTGCTGATCCTTTCAGCGACCATAACTATGCAGACACCCGACCTAGATCATCTGGCATCGCTGGTCCCGATCCTGTTCTTCGCCATGAGCACGCTCGCTTGCATTCACCTGCCTCGTCCCTTGTTCCCGTCTCTCGTTCCGTGGCTTCCGACGACGAGCATGACACCATGCCCCCTGATCCGTCTGTGAACAAGACCTACTCATTTGTTTCTCTTCCCGGGAATGCAGTTAGAAAGCGTCCTCGCCGACGTTACGATGAGATAGAGCGTCTCTATCACTGCTCTTGGCCAGGCTGTACGAAAAGCTACGGTACCCTTAATCACCTCAACGCCCACATCGTTATGCAGCGCCACGGAAACAAACGAACTCCGGCCGGTGAGATTTACAGCTCTTCACGAATATAAAGATTGCAACCGTCTAATCGTCGGCAATTTGGAACAGAATTCAAGGAGCTCAGGAAACAGTGGCGCAAGGCTAAGAAAGATGAATCGGACCGCATGACGAGGTTAGATCGGTCTGATGCCTTGCGCTCAGAGCCAGCTCTTCAGTATCCCCCGCAACCTTATGAGCGGCAGCACAGGTCCGTGTCTTATGGGGGGAGACTTTACGGTCCTGGGATCCCCGGTCCTGAAATGGATCTCCAGCTTGCCGGTGGCGAAACAACGGCGAGATATCCGCTGAGCGCAGAGGCTTCCTCGATGCGTCACCAGCAACTACCGCAGCAGCCATATGGCTATCCTATGTCTGGCTCGGGTCATTCGCTCTACTCGGTCGTACCGCATACACCCATGTCTTCGTCGTGGCCCGAACAGGCCACACAATACGAGGGCACAACGCCTCCCCAGCCCGGTTCAACACCCGGGCATGCTCATCACCTACCGCCGCAGGCCGTGTACGATTATGAGCGGGAGCGTCAGGGGCATTCTTGGACTCCCCCATCGCATCCGCCTCCCTCCTCACGACCCGTATCCTCCTCGTACGAGCTGTCCCCGTCGTATACACAACCTCCGAGTCAAGCCCCACCGCAGCGCGTGAACACTCTCCCCCCAGACAGCACCCTTCTGACGCCGCTCCCAGGCTACCAGCCATCAACCGTTGAACCAGAGTATGAAGAAGAATATGATAACAAACAACAATTCTGGACTGAGCAGCAACAGCAGCACCACCAGCACTGATTGTGTAGTCTTGTCGTTCACAGAAGACAATCGTCTCCCGAGTCTAATAATCCCCCAAAGAAATTGTCTTCCTTGATCGCCTTTTTGTGACTGCACAGCTAATTTTTTTGGTCCCCCTGAATCCATTCTAACACCTTCGCTAGTCCCACTTTACCATCCAATATCTCTACACCATTGCCGTTTCGTTCTACACCGTGCACTTCGCTACTGTACCTTATTGCCATTTAAACAGCAATCATCGCTCTCGTCACAAGTTCATCGTTTCCCTTCCGCAACTTCTATGTTATGGTATGCTGCACATAGTTCTCGTCTATATACACTCTATTACACTTACTCGCCCTATAACTTCCTGGCTGGGCCGTTGTTGTCATGTACATTAATTATTCGTTCGGTTCATTTGGCCTCGCGTGCTGGCGGAGAAATACATAGACAATTCATCTTGTACCTGCAACCCTCGATCGCGAACGTCATGGCTGAGTGAACTTCTTAGTGCATTCAAAGTCCGGAACGCACCCTGCCATTGAAATCACCCTTCACCTGTGAGAATGGAAATAACGGAAATGCGCCGCCAGATTATGAACGAGTGCAACGCATGGTGTGCCCCACAACCCACGATGAAATCGTAATATCACATATCGGAGAGTGGCATATTAGGGTGACCTTGAAACGCGTGCCGCGTGAAAGGGTGGTTGTTTAGTTGTGCACATCCTGACAGTGACGCGAGACGACGCGTCGGTGGTATCCCTTGTTGTGTCTTGTCAACTGTCAAGGACTGCCAAAGAGACGGGAAAAAAAAACTTCCGCCTCCACCGTACTGCCGTGGAAAGGGGGGTGCGGGGGTTGAGACGACATAGGGTTCTGCGCATTTAGGGATTTGAAAAGGGAAAAAAGCAAATACACCGCCGTAGTGGGGACGTTCCTCCGTGTCGTATACATAACGTCACATGTACGTTTCTACAGTGTAGCTTTTTCGTTGATTGGTTTGTAAATCCGTGAATAGTGAGTTGAAAAAGATTGGAGCCAAGCCTTTGGGAATTCGTTCGGTTCGAGGCTCAAATGCGTACGCCCCCATCCCTGGTGTGCTTGCGGATTCTAGTGTCGCAACTCTATGTAACGTAAAGGAACATGAGGGCAGAAAGAAGGGAGAACGACACACACGCATGCATGCGGCGAAAGGGTCTTCCAGCATCCCACATTTTTTTGAACTTTCTTTTTTTTTCTCTTTTTTCTTTTTTGGGTAGATCGACGTTCCAGAATTTTCCCGTCTCCAGTAGCGAAACCAGACACTGAAATCGAATGAAGGCGGACTGTCAACTATCTTTTATTTATTGATCATAATTATCTGAATTGAAGCTGTCCGCCATCGAGGGTGGCGCCGATCCTACAGGGGAGGGGGTAAATGGAACTTGACGTGCGGGTGCAAAAAATTGATCGGTGGCGATCGTGGCGCGTGGATGAGAGCATTGTCGGCATCCTTGGATAGCCGTACACAGACGTTGATAAGCTCCGAACGGGGAACGGGCGGGGAAAAATATCCAGGGCGTGGAAAGGGCGGTTTGGGGGTTGTTGGTGGGTGAGTCCAAATCCGAGTGAGCCCATTTGGGCCCACGTCGATCATCATCAACGGCACGAAAGTGGGGGAGGAAGGAGATAATGATGGGGATAGCCTGCCAAGCCGCGTCATCCGTTGAGTTGCGGGAAAAAAAAAATTGTCGTTTCGGTTTTTGTCTGGATCCATGACGGTCCGAGAGAGAAGATGTAATTTTGCACGCGGTTGATGTGGGGCGTTGTGCATCATACATACTGCACATGCATATGTCGAACTCGGGGCACGCGACTTCGGACGGCGTAATGAGATTGCGTACCCCACTCGTCCAAATGAACACTCTCTTCGCTTCGAGCGGGGCTGAGTTTTGGCTGATGCCGTCTTCGGAATGTGGCCCAAATGGCAATGGAATAGAATAAAAAAATAACGTAAGGAATGGTAGGTTCGGAAGCATATACATTAGGATTTGTGGAGGCCACACCCCGAGCGCTCATGGAGAGGCAAGCTGGAGTCTGCATGAGGGTTCAACGTTCAACCGTCATGAACGTTGATAACCATGGAAGAAAACGGCGTTCAAGAAAGAGACTAGCGACGGACGAAACGGGGGCCGACGCGATAGTGCAAAGCCACAGGAGAATGCAAGTGTTCAAAGTCACAAAGAGGATGCATACTGTACCCTGAAACAAGCAGGGAGACAGTTCAAGGGAGACAACCCCTTGACGCCCATCGGTGCAGGCCGGAAACGTTGCCGGGCCGGGTAAAAAGGGTGAAAAAAAAGTAAACAAAAAGGATGCAAAAAGGATGTGTCCAAAAAAGGAAAGATGAAAGCCAGACTGTCGAGTCGACGATCTGAATCCAGCAAAGGGGGTATGTCGCCAAGCTCCTGGAGTCTTCTTACTAATTAGGACGCTGGTCAACAAGCGAAGTCCGAACTTGACAGCGGCAGGAAATACAAATTACGGCAACCCACATTGCGCTCTCTACAGTATCACGCAGAGCTGCCACGGGCGTGTGGACTTTCTACAATCCTGACAGGGCATCCATACATCCAGCAGATTCCGACTATCATGAATGATGCACAGAATCAGATGCCCTCCGCTCCAATTGCGCCGGCAACTCATCCATCCGGCCATACCTACTGTAGATCCCTTGGTGATCTCGCTTATTCACGGGCGCTACAACGGTAGGACTCGCGTATTCTCCGAATCCGATTCGGAAGGGTGAAGTGGAGGGAATGAGATAGTAACCTGAAGGGCGACCAAATCCAGCATTATCGTTAAAAAAAAAAAAGTACTTGCTTCCTCATGCAGGTAAATGGCCGGCCGGCCGTTGCAAGGAGCAAAGCGAGCGAGTCAGAGGGAGAACTGTAGCCACCTGGATCCATCATCCAGGCGTAGATGAGTCACGTAACCCTGCGTCACGTAACCCAGTCGTAACACCGATCGACTTGGAAAGTAGAAAGTAGTGGACAAGGTTTGAAGTATTATGTATCATGACCCATGACCACCGGTGCAAAATATTACGAGTGTTGGTTGTATGTTACCACGGGATCCAGTCATAAGGTGAAAGAGGTGATGACGATCCAAGAACCAGGACGCAATCCCCTCTTGCCTCTCTTTCAGAGCATTCTGATTTCCCGCGGTCCACCACCCTTCAAACCTATCCACCGTTTCTGATGAAGATGATGACCACGAGTCTTCGAGCTGACCCCACTGTGGGAAAAGAAGGAAGTGATTGGAGCGAGCCTCGCCACCTGAAGGTCCACCTTCGCGGGGCTCGTGCTTTGAATTTGTCTCCTCTTCAATCTACAGACCCCACTCCAGTTCAGACCTCGTTTTATGCTTCTAGGCTCTCGCCCTCACACAATGTTCATCAAAGTATCGGCCTCATTTAGATGCACTGTCTTCCCGCTGGTGCGTGCGAGCAACAGTCCTGCATCTGTGATCTCTCAGATCAGACCGTGCGTGAGTCAATTAGGCTATCTTATCTAATTTTCTCACCTTTTTCGATTAGGAATCACCCAGGAGTGTGTGAAATGAGCTCGCTATGCGCACAAAGCAAAATTTTCGCCCAGGGTTCGAGCCTTCGAGGAGCTTCCCAGAGTGTTAAATGGACTCCATGCGCGCTAGCGACTGTGAACTTTTCAACGCCGAAATTAGACAATCATTACGGAAGGCAGTCATACATACCGTAATACAGGGGACAAGCCTCCGTCGATAACGTAAATGCACTGCTTGGCCTGGGTATGCAGATCGGTCCCATGGTCACTGGCGAGCTGCACCCCTGCATGTTTCGGCTCCGCTTGTCCACTGCGAACCCCCATGTGTTCACGCGGGCACGCCCCTCCAGTCTCCACCCAGCTTGCCGGCCGGTTGGTGCTGAGAGTACTTCGCGCTTGGCGCCCACCGCCCCGTTCTTCCGAAAGTGCCACGTCAGGCGTGTACTGTCCTTCGATGATACGCCCTGACCGCTCTGACCTCGATGGCCAACTCGGGCGCCGACTGTCGGCACTGGAGTACATGTTGCGTTCCCTCGCTCCTCTTTTGGGCGCAAGCCCTCGATGAACTGAACAAAGAAGGGGCTACTTGTCGATCTGTCCTGGTGACGCTGGCGCGCCAAGTCTGTATGATAACAGGAGTGGCGGCGTGAGAGCGAGCGCCCCATTGATTGATCGATTCAGGCCGCTGGGGGTCACTGGTGAGATCATCAGGGGATTGGCAGCTCCCGGCGCGTTCATGACGCACATTTGTTGCACATATACCACCCGTGGTTGAGGCGAGGATTACCATGTTTGTCAAAGTCAGAAGCACGTGTGGGTTCGCAATACGTACGTGGCTGTACCACGCTTTCTGTGGCTGCCACGACCTTCGTGATGGGGGCTTGGGTGACTGGAATGGAACTGCGATAGATGACATAAATTCAGTTCTGGAATCGTCATCTCACCAAAACATGCATCCATTTACCCGAAGTTTAACGCTGTACGACAAGCTGAGATCCGGCGAGAATCTACTGCAGTCGTACTGACGGCATACGAACCTATAGGTTGGCGCAGGTGGACACAAGGACATCGACTAATTGCCAGATACCCAAATTACGGAATATCTGGGTTTCGAAGCGCATAAAGTTGGTGTCTGCGGGAGTGCTGCACGGCGTAGAAGTGACAATAGGGGGCTACAGGGCTGCTCCGGAACTGCTGCGGGTCTCGCAATGACACGCTTCGGAGTGGAAACTCCGCACCATTCGCACTCATCAACTTACCGACAGGATGCCCGCCAGATGATTGATTGCGCTCATCAACGAGGTGACAGTCTTTATGCGTGGGATGATCGAGCTTGTATTACGGCGTACCAGGCGAAAGTGGAATGAAGTGCTGTATTTGTGCACGATATGAAATGCGGGTGCACGAAGAGGACGGAAACTAAGGTTTATTTTTACTGCAGTCGCAACGATCCGTGGGCCAAAGACAATAGAATCAAGCGCCAGGAAGGAGTTTACTCGGGCCCAATCACCGAGCGCACTCGTACAGGGACAATAGACTGTGTGTGAACGGTGACGTCCATGGTGTAATTTATGGCTGCGTAAGGTAACTTAAGTTAAGAACACGAATGTGCGACGAAATCGCGAGAAAGGTACTTCTCCGAATACCCCTCTGGGTATGTTTCAATGCGAAAGCTACAGCGCACTGGCGTGCGAAATATCATCGACGCCAAACGCCACACGCCACATGTTGCAAGCACAGGATGATCGAAGGCGCAGGCTTCTCAAAAAGAGCACTCACGCTGTTGAGCGCAACCACACAATCTCATATAATCTTGGGCGTCAGCCGCTATCTCCACCGAACGACAAGCTTTCTTTGGATGTCGGTTAAGGGGTGCTCGTGAAGAGCCAACCCGTGGGTTGACATGCTCGTGATGCTGTACTGTATATGCTGCGAACCTGGTCCCTAAGTCATCGTGTCGAGACGGAATTGAAGGCGCGCAAAGGGTTACTGGGTGTCACACGGGGTTTGGGGAGGAATAAAGTTTGCGGGTGCCAGGTGGGGAGCGGACATCGTGGAATATTCGGCTCGCCCCTGCAACGTTTGTGGTTGGGTAATAAGAACATGTATCAGGATTATGG